>Ga0307516_10001117_pt1 | contig 37423 bp, 30 predicted proteins | sample 19_EM_MG_FD_203310 | JGI IMG/M metagenome (GOLD analysis project Ga0307516, IMG submission 203310) | Populus trichocarpa ectomycorrhiza microbial communities from riparian zone in the Pacific Northwest, United States - 19_EM | ecosystem: Host-associated > Plants > Roots > Unclassified | place... | reverse complement strand
CTCGCGTCGTGAAGTGACCGAGTGCATGCAGCCGGATTGAAAGGAAAAATGGCCAAGAGGTGAATGCTGCATGAAGATATTCTTCAAACCATGAGACTCACCCAGCTTGATGGACTGTTCGCCTTCTGGAAGGTCGCGCAGCACGGCGGATTCACCCCGGCAGCCGCTGCACTCGAGGTTTCGCCTTCGGCGCTGAGCCAGGCCATCCGCCACCTGGAGGCCCGGCTCGGCATCCGGCTGTTGAACCGGACCACGCGCAGCATCAGCCTGACGGAGGCAGGCCAGGCCTACCTGTCGCGCATCGGCCCGGCGCTCAGCGACGTCATGGAAGCGGGCGACCAACTCCATGCGCTCCAGGGCCAGCCATCGGGCACGCTGCGAATCAACTCCGCGCGAATGCCGACGGCCATGGTCCTCCAACCCCTGCTGGCGGGGTTCCTGCAGGCGTGCCCGGGCGTCCATGTCGAACTGACCAACGACGAAGGCTTCATCGACATCGTGGAGGGCGGATTCGACGCCGGCATTCGCATGGGAGAGAGCATTCAGAAGGACATGGTGGCCATACCCCTCGGCGGCCCGGTCGCCGTTGCCGTCGTTGGATCGCCCGACTACTTCAAGCGCCACCCGGCGCCGCGACACCCCTGCGACCTCGTGAATCACAACTGCGTGCGATTCCGGTTTTCGGGCAGCGGGACGATCTACAAATGGGAACTCGAGGTCGATGGCCGACTTGTCGAGTACGAGGTCGGCGGCAATCTCACGGTCAGCGACTCGTTGTTCTCGACCGAGGCGGCGCTGGAGGGGGTCGGGCTGGCGTACACGTTCGAGCAGCTTGCGCTTCCCCATGTTCGAGCGAAGACGTTGAAGCGCGTTCTGACGACCTACACGCCCACCTTTCCAGGGTTCTACCTGTACTACCCCAGCAGGCAGCAGCAGCCCTCGAAGTTGAAGGCGTTCATCGAGTACGCGCTGGGGTACTACGGAAAGCCGTGAGCTTCCGGCGCCGCGGGCCCTGTCCCGTCGAGTGAGTCTCTTGCCATGAAGAAAATCTTCATAAGGTATTCAGCGGATGGTGGTTTTTCTTTCCAATGAAGGTGCCTACAGTCGATCGAATCAATTCCAGGGGCAGTCATGGCAGGCAAGAAGGTTTGGTTCATCACGGGCGCAGGTCGTGGACTGGGCGTCGACATCGCCAAGGCGGCGCTCGCTGCGGGACATGCGGTCGTGGCCACCGGCCGCGACCCGAAGAAGGTGACGGCCGCCCTCGGTGAAAGCGACGACCTCCTGGCGGTCAAGCTCGACATCACCAGTCCTGAGGATGCGCGGGCTGCCGTCGCGGCCGCCCTGGCAAAGTTCGGCTCGATCGACGTCCTGGTGAACAACGCGGGCAACTTCCACGCTGGGTTCTTCGAGGAGCTGAGCCCCGCACAGTTTCGAGACCAGATCGAAACGCTCATGTTCGGCCCCATGAACGTGACCCGTGCCGCGTTGCCGACGATGCGCAAGCAGCGCGCCGGCCTGGTGCTCACGATTTCCTCGACCGCCGGCCTGGTCGGTTCAAGCTTCTGCTCGGCCTACGCCGCAGCGAAGTTCGGCATCGAGGGTTGGATGGAATCGATCGCCTCCGAGCTCGAACCCTTCGGCGTGAAGACGATGCTGGTCGAACCCGGCTTCTTCCGGACCGAACTCCTCGGCCCCGACTCCACCCAATGGGCCGAGCTGTCGATAGCCGACTATGCCGTGAGCACGAAGGCCACCGTCGCCGCCTGGAGCGGCATGAACGGCAAGCAGGGTGGAGATCCCGCGAAGCTGGCCGACGCGCTGGTGAAGCTGGGCGGGTCGGAAAAGCCGCCGCTGCGCTTCATTGCCGGTGCCGACGCTGTCCAGGCCGCCGAAGCCAAGGCCAACACCTTGTTGAGCCAGGCGAACGCCTACCGCGAGCTGTCGTCGTCGCTCGACCACGGCGCCGCCTGAACATCTCGTCGCTCTGCTCGAGCGCGGGCTCCGCAAGGAGATGCTCGAACCCTTCGTCGCGCGCACCGAATGCTGGCCGCGGAGGTCATCGCCGACGGCGTGGCCCACATGGTCACCCGTCCGCACCATGGCAAGAGGCGCAAGCGCTGCCAGATGCTGGCAACACCTGCGCCCCAGCTCGATCAGCGCAGTCGCGCCTTCAGCTCTTCGCTGGCTTGATGCAGTGCCACGCGGGTGGTGGGCACGCCGCTCAGGACATTGAGCAGCCCGAAGTCGTGGATCATGCCGTTGTAGCGCGTGGCCACCACGGTGACACCCGCCGCATCGAGCTTGCGGGCATAGGCCTCGCCTTCGTCGCGCAGCACGTCCTTCTCGGCCGTCTGCACCAGGGCCGGCGGCAGCCCCTTCAGCTGTTCGGCCGTTGCCAGCAGCGGCGAGGTGTAGATCTCCTGGCGCTGCTTCGGGTCCGTCGTGTAGGCGTCCCAGAACCACTTCATCATGTTCCTGGTCAGGAAGTGGTCGTTCGCGAACTCGTCGTAGGAGGCATTCTCGAAGTTGGCGTTCGTCACCGGCCAGAACAGGATCTGTGCGCGCAGCGCGGGAGCGCCCTTGGCCTTGGCCATCAGCGCCACGACCGCCGCCATGTTGCCGCCGACGCTGTTGCCCGCGACCGCGAGGCGCTTGCCGTCGACTTCGATCTGCGCGCCGTTGTCGGCCACCCATTTCGTCGCGGCATAGGCTTCGTTGATGGCGACCGGATAGCGCGATTCGGGCGAGGGCGTGTAGTTCACGAAGACGGCTGCCGCGCCCGAGTCGGCCACGAGGTCACGCACGAAGCGCTCGTGGGTCGGAAAGTCGCCCAGGATCCAGCCGCCGCCGTGGAAGAACATGAACGCGGGCAGCACGCCCTTGGCGCCGGCCGGCCGCACGATGGTCAGCTTGATCGGTTTGCCGTCCACGGTGATGGTCTTCTCGCTCACGTCGGCTGGCGGCAGTTTGGCGCCGGCTTGTGCGCCAACCAGCACCGCGCGGGCATCTGCAGTCGACAGGGCTTCGAGCGGCTTGCCCCCGCCCTTGGCCAGTGCCTCGAGGAAGGCCTGGGTGGTGTGCTCGACGCCAGGGCTGCCGGCGGCCAGTGCGGCGCCGGCGGCCAGCGAAAGAGCGGAAGCGGCGAGGAAGTTGCGAACGGAGTTCATCGGGGTGCCTTGCATGGGGGAAACGAACCGCGTCTGGAGACTGGGGCCGGTGCGCGACGTCGGCTTGAACAAATGTGTGCTATTAAATAGCGTGCGATGTAAATGACTTGAAAGAGGGCGCATGTCGCGCCCGATCTCCGTCGAACTTCAGCCGGCGTTCTTGTAGACCTTTGACCTCATGTCCGTGAGACGGGAACGAAGGGAGTCGATCTCGCCAGGAGCACATTCCATTGCTGCGGCGACGCAACCCGGAATCGCCACGGCGCGTTCGCGCAGGCGCTTGCCCGCGGCGGTCAGCGAGACGATGACCTGCCGCTCGTCGGTACCCGAGCGGTTGCGCGCCACGAAGCCGGCCGCTTCCATGCGCTTGAGCAACGGGGTGAGCGTGGGCGAGTCGAGGAACAGTTGCTCACCGATCTCGGAAACCGTCAGATCGCTGCGCTCCCAGAGAACGAGCATCACCAGGTACTGCGGGTAGGTCAGGCCCAGGCTCTTCAGCAGCCCCCGGTAGACCTTTTGCACGCCCAGCATCGTGGAGTACAGCGCGAAGCACAGCTGCTGGTCCAGTGCGAGCGACGGGGCCGGTAGCGAAGCAGGCGATGAGCGGGTCGTCTTCATAGGATCGAAGTGTATATCGTGTGCTATTCAATAGCAAGCGAGTATAAATTCGACCCGGACGCGAACCCGTGCACTCCTGCACATCCTCGAGAAGATTGCCGGCCCCGAGTCACGCGGCAACGGCGGCAAGTCGACGGGGCAGTTCCCGAATCGCCTGCGGGTTTGCATGCATTGTTCCAGCCTCCGACCGGTTCCTAGACTGGTCGCAAATCGTCGATCGGCGATGCGATACAGGCAATTCAAGGCGACACCAATGACGGACGGCCTCGCAAGACTGCTCGCGCAATCCGCGTGGACCGTCGATCTCACGCAAGAGCAACGTCATCGGATCGAGCACGACGTCATCGAGCGCGCCTATCCCGCCGGGACGGTGATCTGTCCCAAGGGCGAGCCGGCGATGCACTGGCTCGGCGTGATCGAGGGCATGGTCAAGGCAGACAACGTCACCGCCGATGGTCGAAGCACCACGTTCATCGGGGTATCGGCGGGAGGTTGGTTCGGCGAGGGGTCGGTACTGAAGCGCGAGGCGCGGCCCTACGAAGTCGTGGCGCTGCGCGACGCGCGGATGGCCCTCCTGCCGCGAGACACCTTCGAATGGTTGCTGAGCAGCAGCCTGCCATTCAATCGATTCCTGATCGACCAGCTCAACGCGCGGCTCGGCCAGTTCGTCGCGCTCGTCGAGCATGACCGGATGCACGACGCCTCCTCGCAGGTGGCGCATTGCCTGGCGGAACTCTGCAACCCGCAGCTCAACCCGTCCAGCAAGCACACGATCGCCATTTCCCAGGAAGAGGTGGGGCGGCTATCGGGCATTTCACGCCAGATCACCAACCGCGCACTGCACCAACTGCAAGCGGCCGGCCTCGTTGGCGTGAGCTACGGCTCGATCGACGTGGTCGACGTCGAGGGGCTTCGGCGCTTCTCGCGCTCGCACTGAGCGTGCGCACACGCCGCGTCGGTCCCGACGCGGCGCCAAGCCGATCGAGGAATGGTGCGCGGAAGACAGTCCCGCAGCAGGGCCAAGCGTATAAATCGTCGGCCCGCGGGCTGCGTTGTAGGCAGGGTTGCCGGGCTCTGACTCAACCATTGGAGACAACGATGAACCGCAACAACATCCGATCGCAACCTCTGCGACGCGCCCTCGTGCCGCTCGCCATGCTCGGCGTGCTCGGTGCCGACAAGGCGTCGGCGGGGCCTTGCGAGAATCTGCTGGGCATCGGATTGCCCCATGCCACGGTGACGGCGGCCGTTCCTGTGGCGGCGCGCGCTGGTGTGCCCGCTTACTGTTCGGTCACGGCGCACTCGCATCCCACCTCCGATTCGGACATCACCATCGGCATTGCGCTGCCCGAAGGAAACTGGAATGGCAAGTACCTCCAACTCGGTAATGGCGGCTATGCCGGAGCGGTCCCCAACCTGACCGCGGGCGTGATCTCCGGCTACGCGACCGCGGGCACGGATGACGGCCATCAGGACTTGAATGGCCTCGACGCCTCCTGGGCGCTGGGCCATCCCCAGAAGATCATCGACTTCGGCTTTCGTGCACTCAAGGAGACGACCGATACGGCCAAGGCGGTGATCGCCGCCTTCTACGACCGTCGTCCCAAACTGTCATTTTTCCAGGGCTGCTCCGACGGCGGCCGGGAGGCCTTGCAGGAAGCCCAGCGATATCCCGACGATTGGGACGGCATCGTGGTGGGAGCGCCGGCCAACGACTGGACGCATCTGTTCAATGGATTCGTCTACAACCAGCAGCAACTGACCGAGCGGCCGATTCCCGTCAGCAAGCTGCCTGCCGTCCAGGCCGAGGCGTTGAAGCAGTGCGATGCCGCCGATGGCGTCGTCGACGGTGTCAACGGCAACCCCCTGCGCTGCAAGTTCGAGCCGGAGCGGATGCGCTGCCGCAGCGGGGACACCGACCTGTGTCTGACGGAGCCGCAGATCAGGACGGTTCGCCACATCATGGCCGGCCCGCGTGACCCGCGTGACGGTTCGACGATCTTCCCGGGCTATCAGTTCAACGCGGTCGCCGACCCCTCTGTTTCGCCGTGGATCTTCGCGGGCGCTCCCACGCTTCAGGCCGCGTTCGGAGATCAGTTCTACATCAACATGGTGTTCGACAACCCGACCTGGAACTACATGACGCTCAACCAGACCAGCGACGTCGACTACGCCGACCGCAAGATGGCCGGGATCCTGAACTCGACCAATCCTGACTTGAGCGCCCTCGAACGACGTGGCGCGAAAGTGATTCATTTCCACGGCTGGGAGGACAACGCGATTTCGCCGAAGAACAGCATCGACTACTTCAACAGCGTGTTCGCCCATGGCCGCCGCTGGCACGATGAGGTGCGCAAGGAGACGTTCTACCGGCTGTTCATGGTTCCCGGCATGTCGCACTGTGGCGGTGGCCCGGGCGCCAGCAGCTTCGATGCACTCGGGACGCTTTCGAAATGGGTCGAGAACGGAGAGGCACCCGATCGACTGTTGGCAACGAAGTTCGTCAACGACGATCCTGCGCAAGGGGTGAAGTTCACGCGACCTGTCTGTTCGTTTCCCAAGGTAGCGGTGTGGAGCGGCCATGGCAGCGACACTGACGCGGCCAACTACCACTGTCGGCGCAACGACTGACTTTGCGGAGAAGAAGCGACGTCGAGCCAGGAGTCCCCATCGGAAGGCAAGAGGCGGCGAATTTCCCTGTCGGAAGGAACGTCCGTCTTCGAATTTGGCATCGTTCCGCTCTTGCGACAAGCCATGATGGAGAATGCAGGCTGATTTCCTGTCGTGCGCGCCCCTTCGGCGCCTGGCCGTTGCCGCCGCCGGTTTCCAATCGAGTTCATGCCGACAACCCCCAAACCTGGCCGCATCGCCGTCAAAGCCGCAGAGGGGCCGTCCACGCGGCCCCAGATGGCCGACATCGCCCGCATCGCCGGTGTGTCGCGGGCCACCGTCTCGCGGGCCCTGAACGGCAGCAAGCTGCTGAGCCCGGAGACGCGTGAGCGCATCGTCGACCTCGCGCGCTCGATGAATTACTCGATCAACGTCGCGGCGCAGAACCTGCGCTTGAAGCAGAACCGCACGATCGCGGTCATCGTGCCGTTCGATCCGAGTACGCGCCAGCACCTGTCCGATCCGTTCTTCCTCAGTTTGATCGGCAGCATCGCGGACGCTCTGACCGCGCGCGGATTGGAGATGCTGCTGTCGCGCGCCGATGTCAGCGGACTCGAGGTGGCGACGCAATGCGTGGACGCGGGCCGCGCCAGTGGCATCGTGCTGATCGGGCAATGGCACCTGCACGACCATCTCAACGAACTCGCACGGCGCGGGGTGCCTTTCGTCGTCTGGGGTGCCCGGATGGCCGAACAGGCCTATGCGACCGTGGGCGGCGACAACAGCCGCGGCGGCGAACTTGCGACGACCCACCTGCTCCAGGCCGGTGCGAAGCGCGTGGTTTTCCTTGGCGACACCGGGCTGCCCGAAATCGCGGAGCGTTTCCACGGCTATCTGCGCGCGCATGAACACGCCGGCATCAAGCCGATCGCTCGCCTCTGCCGCAACACGCCGTTCGTGCAAGCCAGCATCGTCGCCGACATCGAAGACCTGGTGAACTCGCGCGCCCGATTCGACGCCATCTTCGCAGCCAGCGACCTGATGGCCATGACGGCGATCAATGCGCTGCGCCGACTCGGCCGCCGCGTGCCGGACGACATCCTGGTCGTCGGCTATGACGACATCCAGCTCGCGTCGTTCTTCCACCCCGGGCTGTCGACCATCCGCCAGCCCATCGAGAGCGCAGGCGAGCAGCTCGTCGAGTCACTGCTGGAACAACTGGCCGGGCACGCGCCGGCGTCACGGCAGCTGGAGACGGAACTGATCGTGCGCGAAAGCAGCATCGTCGTGGCCCCGACAGCCTGAGACGCCGAACGCACAAAGGTCGGCTCCGCTGCTGCGAAGCCGACCGGTATCCGGGCGGGCCGGCGCGAGTCACCTCGTGCCGGACCTGCGCTTCAGAACGTGTAGGTCAACGATGCCTTCAGGACACGCCCGTTCAGGGAGCGCGCCGCATGGTCGCTGTCGACCTCGGTGTACGCGATCCGGTTGAACAGGTTGTAGAAGCCCAGGGTCAGAACGGTCTGCTCATCCCAGTTGTAGTTGAGGTGCCCATTCGTGACCATGTAGCCCGGCAGCGTGACATAGGGTTGTGTCGAACTGGCCGAGGTGTCGGTGTCCTTCGAACTGCTGACGCCCACGAAGTTGACGCCCACGCCGAACTTCTCGGTCTCGAAGCTCGGGCTGATCTGGTAGACCAGCTTCGGCTGGCGGTTGGCCGGAAGACCCACCAGCGAGGCGTTGGTCGAGCTCTTGGTCGTCGAATTGGTATACGTCACGCCGGATTCGAGGTGGAAGCCGCCGAACTGGTAGCCCGCCTCGATCTCGACGCCGCTGGCGTCGTACTTCGATGCCGCGGCCGCCTGGGTCGTGGCGCTGTAGTTGAACTCCGAGGTCTTGACGTTGAAGAGGGTGACGAAGCCGCTGAAGGAACCGAGCCGCGCCTTGACGCCCCCCTCGAGTTCCTTGGTCGTGTTGATCGGGATGGTTGCCGACCCGCTCAGCGGCCCCTGGTTCATGATGCGATCCGCATTGAAGGACGCGCCCTGGCTGTAGCGCGCGAAGACCGCGACGTTCTTGTCCAGCTGGTAGTTGCCCCCGAGCGAATACTCGGTGCGATGCAGCGAGTAGTCGATCGGGACGGCGCCGGCTGCGGCGTAGGCGAGCGGCGCGCCCGCCGCCGAACCCGTGGCGGTGGCGATGTTGTAGTAGCCCGAGGCCTTCTGGTTGTCCTCGCGCACGCCGCCGTCGATCGTCACCGGACCTGCTTCGTAGGTGGCGAATGCGTAGGGCGAGACGGTGCGGTAGGTGCCTTCGTAGTCGCGCGAGCAGCAACCGCCGAAGGCCGGGCCTTCGTAGCCGTAGTTCGTGGCGCCGGCGGCCGCGTTGTTCAGCGGTGCGGGCGTGCTGGAGACCGTGGTCAGGTAGGCGTTGAAGTTCCACACCAGGTCGACGTTCTGCTGGTTGAGGAACAGTCCAGCCCCGGTCGTCAGCTTGCCGCCGGCCAGGTGGTCGAACGTCTTCGTCAGTTTCAGGTCGTTCGTCGTGTTGCCGAGATCCTTGACGTTCACGTCGAAGGCGACATTGGTCATCGACTGGCCGGTGTAGGCCTGGCCCGCCTGGGCGCCGTTGGCGTACGTGGTGCCGATGGCGGCCGGTGCGGGCGCGCTGCCGGGATACCAGGCGGCCCATTGCCCGGAATTGGCAGCGCGGCGGAACTTGTCGTCCAACACCCAGTTGTCGCTCAGGCGCAGGTGGGTCTCGAGGCCGATGGCATTGCTGTTCGTCACCATGCCCTTGTTCATGCTGATCGTCGACGACGTGTTGTTGCTGTTCAACACGCTGTCCGTCGGCAAGCTCGGCGAGTACCCGGTATAGGTACGTGGATCGATGCCCGGCACGGTCTGGATGTGCCCGTTGACCACGGCCACCGGCCCCGGCATGTACATCGGCTGCTGATCCTTCAGGGCCTTGAAGTTCAGTCGCACGTAGCCGCTGTCGAATTCCTGCGTGATGTTTCCCTTGATCTGGCCACCCTGGATCGCACTGCTGCCATCGACGCGCGGACCCTGGCCGGACTCGTAGAAGCCACCGATGAAGAAACGGGTCCGGGGCGCGATCTTTCCACCATAGGAGAAATCGAGGCGGGCGTCGCGGTATCCGAGTCCCGTCGTCACGCCAATGCTGCCGCCCGGCTGATCGCCGGTCTTGGTGATGAAGTTGACGATGCCGCCCGGGCCGTTGGTTGCCAACGTGGCGGCCGATCCGCCGCGTACGGCCTCCACGCGATCGACGGAGGCATCCATGCGGACGAAATCGTCGGGGTTGCCAAAGGCGATGTCGCCGAACAGCAGCACAGGCAGGCCGTCTTCCTGGAACTGAAGGTAGCGCGAACCGCCGGCCGAGATGGGCATGCCGCGCACCGAGACGTTGGCATTGCCGCCCCCGCCGCTGGACTGGACGAACAGGCCAGGAATGGCGGTCAGCACGTCCGATGCGTTCTGGGGCTGGTTCGCGGTGATCTGTTCGCCAGAGATGGAACTGACCGAAATGCTGGACTTCATCTTCGATGTCGCGGTGGACGTGCCCGTGACCACCACGGTCTCCAGATTCAGGCCCTGGCTCTTCGCCTTGTCTGCGGCTTCAGGAGCAGGCGCTGAAGCTGGCGCTGATGCGGCCGGTGTTGCATCCTGTGCGCGGGCGGTGGACGTCGCCACCGAAAGTGCCGCGATCGCCAGGGCGAGCGGGGTCATCAGACTGGGAATGCGTGTCATCGTGTCTCCAATATTTTAGGCGAGGGGCAGCGCAGTGACCGCGCTTGGTGGAACAAGGCAATGCAATCGCTTCCCTCTGCTGCAATCGATTGCATTTCCAGGCAAATCAATGAGCTTCGATGACGCGATCTCCGCTCGGCACCGAGGCAGGCGCTTCTTGCGCAAGGTCGAATCGAACGGCCTGCATGACGCCGTCGATGCTGAAAGCGAGTTCGTAATCGAGTGTCCTGAAGTCGACGCTCAGGCGCGCTTCGTCGTTCCCATGCGTCCACTGCAATGCCAGCGAATCGCCGGCACAAGGCTCGGACCGGAAGCAGCCCGTGAACGCCGGGCATTCGTTGCGCTTGCGGATCAGCGCCAGCAATTCGCGAACGACGGGACGCGCGAGTTCGCCCTCCGCCTCGCCCGGTGCGTAGCGATGGCGATTGATGTCGCGTCCGACACCCGACCCGGCGAGGAGCGCCATGTCGTTGCCGCCGGCCAGCAGGCCGACGTAGTAGATCTGGGGGATGCCGGGCAGGAACAACTGCACCGCACGCGCCAGCAAATAGGCCAGGTCGTCGCGCGCCAGTGCGTCGTAATAGGTGCAGTTGACCTGGTACAGGTCGAGATTGGAGGCCGCGGCCCCTGTTGCCTGCCGGCTCTCGCCACGGCTGTTGGCATGGATGCGTTCGACGAGCCGGTCGAGCTCGTCGGGCGGCACCAGTCCCGGGCGACCTTCGCGATCCGTTGCATCCGCGCCGATGTCGACCATGCCGATACCATCATGGGTATCAAGCACGGTCAGCGAGTTGTTGGGCCGGATCTCTATCCACTGCCTCAGCGGCTCCGCGGTGCCGAACGCGAAGGCGTGCAGCAGCAGCGGTGGCAGCGCGAAGTCGTAGACCCAGTCCACGCGGTCGGCGATCTCGATCTGCTTGCTGTAGTGGGAGTGCACCTCCACCAGCACTTCCATGCCGCGCGCCCGGGCACTTTCGGCGAAGCGTTCGATGAACTCGAACGTCTCCGGCGTCATGAAGCAATTGGTCCCGGCCCGCTTGATCGCGTAGCCCACGGCGTCCAGTCGCACCATGTTCACGCCGCTCGTCGACAGGCGCTCGAGAATGCTTTCGAGGTAGCGTTGTCCCGTCGGATGCTCGACGTCGATATCGACCTGCTGCGGTGTGAACGTGGACCAGAGGATTCGATGCTCGCCGTTGGCCAGCGTGGTGTAGCGAAGCGGCAACCCCGGCCGGGGCCGGTAGATGCCCAGCAGGTCCTGCTCCGACGCTCCCGCGGGAAACACACGATCGAGCGTCAGGAACAGACCGTTGAAGCCCGACTCGCGGCCCAGGCGCGAATAGTCGAGGAACTGGGGCGATGCGTCCGACATGTGGTTGACGATCACGTCTGCCATCACGTTCATCAGGCCACTGATCTCGCGCACGTCGTCCCAGGTTCCGAGTCGCGCGTCGACGCTCGTGTGGTCGATCGGATCGAAGCCGGCATCGGTGCCGTCGATCGGGTCGAAGAACGGCAACAGGTGGACGCCGCCGAACACGCCGGCGAGCGGGCCTTCGAGGAGGCGCTTCAGGTCGCCGAGACCGCCGCCGGAAAGCCGGTCGACGTAAGTGATGAGCTGGACTTTGTTCTTCATGGGTGCGTGAGGCGACGGCTCAGGGAGGACGGTTGTGCAGCGGTGCCGATGAACAGCGTGGCGACCGCGGCTGCGAGCAGGCAGGCACCCGCCAGCCGCACGACGTTCGAAGGATCGTCGTTGAGCAGCGAGTGGTAATACAGGGGCACCGTGAGCATCTGGATGATCATGGGCAGCACGATGAACATGTTGAAGATGCCCATGTAGACACCGGCACGCTCGGGCGGGATCGCGCCGGCGAGCAGGATGTAGGGGTTGCCCATCATGCTGGCCCAGGCCAGGCCGACGCCGATCATCGGCACGAACAACCAGGCGGTCTGGTGGATGGCGGGAATGCTGCACATGCCCACGCCTGCGAGCGCCAGGCAGACGGCGTGGACGTTGCGTGCGCCCCAACGGCGCGCGAACGGCACCATCGCGAACGCGGCGACAAAGGCGACGAAGTTGTAGAACCCGCCGATCTTTCCATTCAGCAACCCGGCGTCGCGCAGGCCAGCGGACGAGCCACCGGAACTGCCGAACATCGTTGCGGCCAGCGAGGGCACGATGTAGATCCAGTAGCAGAGCATGCCGTACCACTGGAACAGCTTCATCCACCACAGGCGGCGCATCACGGACGGCATGTCGCGCACGGCGCCGACGATCTCCGCCAGCGTGGCACGAACGCCCGTCGCGCGCTCGCGCAGCGCGAGTGATTCAGCGTCGCTCAACGGCAATTCGGGGGTCGAGCGGACGGACCACCACACCGTGGAGAACGAGAAGACCGCGCCGATCAGGAAGGCGACGATCGTGATCTGCGGAATGTTGTGGGCGTTGGTGGCGTTGCCATCCATGCCCAGCCAGACCAGGATGCTCGGCGTGAGGTAGGCCAGCGTCTGCGCGAGGCCGGTGAACGCGCTCTGCGACAGGAAACCCAACCCGTGCTGCGAGGCCCGCAGCCGGTCGCTCACGTAAGCCCGATACGGCTCCATCGCGACGTTGTTGGCCGTGTCCAGTATCCACAACAGGCTCGCTGCGAACCACAGCGTCGGGCTGAACGGCATCGCGATCAGTCCCAGGCTGCACAGCAAGGCACCCACCAGGAAATACGGCGTGCGCCGGCCCCAACGCGAGACTGTGCGGTCGCTCATCGCGCCGATGACGGGCTGCACCAGCAAGCCGGTGATCGGCCCCGCGAGCCACAGCAGCGGCAGGCTGCCCGCGTCGGCGCCCAGGTACTTGTAGAGGGGACTCATGTTGCTCTGCTGCAGCCCGAAGCTGAACTGGATTCCGAAGAAGCCCAGGTTCATGTTCAGGATCTGCCAGAACGACAACAACGGCTTGCTCAGCTTCATGTCGATGCTCGGATGTCTCCATGCCCGGAGGTCAGTGCCGCCGGGTTCGTGAGCCGAAGTATGAAACCAATGCAATCGATTGCATTTGGGGAAAACCCGACATGCGCGGGGCGCGAATTCCCATTGCCGAGCATTCGACGCACAGCCATTTGCGTCGTCGGCCGAGACCATCGGGAGCGCGGCCATCGCCTCCCGGCTGCCCTTCGACTCGGGCGATGCTGCCTTCTGCCTCGGCGCCGTCGAGTCTGCCGGCGGCCTCTGCAAGGCGGGGCAAAAGGCAAGACCCGGCACCGTCGTGCGAGATCGACGGATCTGCTGTCCGAAGCCGGGCGCTGGCGATGCGAGTCGGCAGAATGCAACCGTCAGGTGCATCTCTCGGGCGTCCAATTCCGTCACAATCCGCTGCGTCGCATGCGCGAACCACCTTTTGAGCTCAGCCATGGCGCCACACCCGATTCCCCAGCACGGACACACCGTGGGCTACCTATTGGCTTCTTCACGAAGCACTTCCCAATGACCACTCGTTCTTGCAGCACACGCCTGCTTCCTTCCATCCTCGCCGCGGCGTCCTGCATGGCCATGGCGACGACTGCCTTTGGCGCACCGCACCCCAAGGCGCAGCCCAAGCCGCACGCGGCTGCTCGCAAGCCAGCCGCATCCACTGAACCCTCGACGACGATCGACGCGAACGGAAATTCGGTGCCGGTTCTCGCCAACAAGGCGTGGCTGCTGATGGACTTCAACACGGGGAAAATTCTTGCTTCCTCCAATGGGGACGAGCCTCTTCCGCCGGCGTCGCTGACCAAGATGATGACCAGCTACCTCGTGGAGCAAGGCCTCAAGAGCGGCAAGCTGAAGCCGACGGAACCCGTCACCATGTCCCTGAACGCCTGGTGCCGCGGAGGCAAGGATGGCGACAGCTGCATGTTCGTTCCGCTCAACGCCCAAGCCTCTCTGATGGACATGCTGCGCGGGGTTGTCATCGACAGCGGCAATGACGCGTCCAAGGCCTTGGCCGAGCACGTCGGCGGCTCGGAGTCTGGATTCGCAACGATGATGAACGCCGAAGCGGCGAAGCTGGGAATGACCCATTCCCACTTCGAGAATTCGGCCGGGCTGCCCCATCCGAACCACAAGGCATCGGCGCGCGACCTCGCCGTGCTTGCCCAGGCCATCATTCGCAACAGCGCCGAGTACTACCCGATCTACTCGGAGCACGAGTTCACCTACAACGGCATCAAGCAGGGCAATCGCAATGCGCTGCTGTACACCGATCCGACGGTCGACGGACTCAAGACCGGGCACACGGACGAAGCCGGGTACTGCCTGACGGCGTCCGCCAAGCGCAACGGCATGCGCTTGATCTCGGTCATCATGGGCGCCGACAGCACCCAGGCCCGGGCCGATCAGACGCGAGTCCTGTTCAACTGGGGCTACAGCAACTTCGAGGAGGCGACTCCTGTCCAGGCTGGTGCGACCTTGCTCTCCGCGAAGGTGCTTTACGGCGTGGCGCCGGAGGTTGCCGTCGGTCTCGCGCAGTCGTGGACGCTGGTCGTCCCGAAGGGAAAGAGCGCCACGGTCCAGACTTCGGTCTCGCTGACCCCGGGCCTGACGGCGCCGATCGCGAAAGGCGCCGTGATCGGCAAGATCGTGGCCACCGCTGACGGGAAGCAACTCGGAGAGGCGCCGGTCGTCGCGCTGGCTGCCGTGGAGCGCGCTGGGTTCTTCAAGCGCCTGGGGCAGCGCATCTCCGGGTGGTTCTCGAAGTAGAGCGCATCTGGAGCCGGGAAGATTCTGCTTGCCTGGCCGCTTGGCAGTGGTTGCCGCCGGCATGGTTCTCGCCGCCGACATGTGGCGTTCGACGTAGGCATTTGCGTCCGTGTTCATCTGGCGTTCATGCGAGGCAGCCTGCCCAGGCGATAAAGTCAGGCATGTTTCGTTTCAGACTCACTCTGGCCTTTGTCGCGCTGGTCGCCCTGGTCTGCACGCAGGCGGCTTTCGTCTACTGGGGTACCAACCGGGTGCACGGCTATGCACAGCACAGCCGGCTCGCGAGCGATATCCTGTCCGAGCTCCTGGAGCTCTCGGCTAACAAGCAGCGCCTGCGCGTCTGGGCTTCGCAGCAGTTGATGAGCACCGATGCCTCGGTCGAAGTGCGCAGCCGATTGCTGGCGGACATGCAATCGAGCGCGTCCAAGCTCAAGGCGCTGGCGAATCGCGACCTCCAGGCTTCGAATGAACTCGCGGCGCTCGATGGGACACAGGTTGCTCCGGATGTGGCGCAATTGGTCGCGGTTGCCGATCTCCTGGACGACAACATCGTCGCCGTGCAGTCGCGACTGCTGCAATTGAGGCCACTCGAGCACGGCACGGACTTCACCGTGGTCTGGACGCAGCTCAACGAGGTGTTCGACACGGCGCGGGGCCGCGACCTGCGGGAACTCGTCAACGGCGCCATCGAGCGCCAGCGCAGGGCGGTGCCGATTGCCCGCGCTGCGACGGAACGCGGCCTGGACGCCTTGCGCAGGCAAGCGATCGGAATGGTATTCGTGACGCTCCTGGCCGCAATGGCCTTGGCGTGGCACTTGCGGCGCCGGCTCCAGCAGCCGCTCGATCGGCTGCTGGAAGGCATTCATGCGCTGCAGGCGGGCATGCTGGATCATCGGATCGTCGTCGGTTCCCGCGACGAATTCGATCGTGTCGCGCAACACTTCAACGCCATGGCGATCGAACTTCAGCAGCATCGCGGCGATGCAGATGCGGCGCGGCGCCGCCTCGAGGAAGCCGTGCAGGCAAGAACCAGCGAACTCAGCTCGGCGCACGACGCGCTGCAGAAGGCCGACGGCCGGCGCCGCCAACTGTTCGCGGACCTGAGTCACGAGCTTCGCACACCCGCCACGGCGATCCGGGGAGAGGCGGAGATTGCCCTGCGCGGTGGCCAGAAACCGGTCGAGGACTACAGGCAGGCCTTGTCGCGCATCATCGGCGGCATCAAGCAACTGGTGGGTGTCGTCGACGACCTGATGCTCGTCGCCAAGGCGGAAGCGGACCAATTGACGATGCGCTTCGAGCTCGTGGACCTGCCGGCCCTCCTGGCCGACACGGTGCAACAAGTCCAGGCGCTCGGCGCGTTGCATGAGGTGAGCGTGCGCCTGGATGGTCTTGCCGGAGCTGGCGGGCAGGCGATCAGTGTCCACGCCGATGCCGACAGGCTGCGCCAGGTCATCGTCATCGCGCTCGACAATGCGGTGCGCTACTCCCGGCCGGGCGGCATCGTGCGCATGGATTGGCAGCCGCACGAAGACAGGGTCTCCGTCAGCATCACCGACGAAGGCATCGGCATCGACCCCGAGGAACTGCCGCTCGTCTTCCAGCGCTTCGTGCGCGGCCGGCGCGCACGCGAGCACCGCGCGGACGGCACCGGCATCGGCCTGTCGATCGCGCAGACGATCATTCGCGCTCATCATGGAGACATCCGCATCGACAGCGTGCCGAATCGCGGCACCACGGTGCACATCGAACTGCCTTGCAGGCATCTCGAATCGACCATTGGCCCTGCGGAGAACCAGTGAATCTTCTCGTTGTTGAGGACGACCCGAGGGTCGCCGACTTCCTGTTGCGTGGCTTGCAGGCGGAAGGCTACGTCGTCGAAATTGCGCGCACCGGTCCGCAAGGCCTGAGCCTTGCGCGAACCAATGCCCCGGACTTGCTGCTGCTGGACCTGATGCTGCCCGGTATCAGCGGGCTGGAACTTTGCCAGACGCTGCGTGCCGAAGGGCGCCACGTCCCTGTCCTCATGCTCACGGCCATGAGCCAGGTGGAAGACAAGGTGAAAGGGCTGCGCCTGGGGGCGGACGACTACCTCACCAAGCCCTTCGCTTTCGAGGAACTGCTCGCCCGCATCGAAGCACTGCTGCGCCGCGGCCGCGAACAGCGGCCCCGCGCCAGCACCCTGCAGGTGGCGGACCTGATCCTCGACAGGGAGCGCATGCAGGCGAGCCGGGCCGGCAAGTCCATTGTGCTGACCGCCAAGGAACTCGCCTTCCTGGAGCTTTTGATGAGCGCACCCGGGCGCTTGTACAGCCGCGAGCGGATCCTCGCGAACGTCTGGGGAACGAACGAAGATCCGTTGACCAACATCGTCGATGTCTACGTGCGCCGACTGCGCTCCAAGATCGATGAAGGACATGAGATCGCGCTGCTCAAGACGGTGCGCGGCCTGGGATATCGGCTCGATCCGGGCGAAGGCTGACGCGGGCGGCTTCGGCGCGTTCATCCTGTGTTCATCCGGGCTTCATCGTCGCTTCATCGGCAGAGCAGGGTTGCGTTCATCTGCTCCTCGAACAATGACTGCATGCATCGCACCGCAATGCATGGCCGGGATTCCCGGCGCCATCCAATCATTGACGAGGAAACCCCCATGAGCCCGTTTCGAGCAGCACTTCTTCCCGCGGCAACCGTGATCGCCATCGGCCTGTCGACGCCGGCGTTCGCCCAGGCGCCCGCGACGGCCAGTTGCAAGGCGGTCGACGAACAGCAGATCAGCGCGCTGTTCGACCGCTGGAACGAGTCGCTGCGCACACTCGACCCGGACAAGGTCGTTGCCAACTATGCACCCGATGGCGTCTTGCTGCCCACGGTGTCGAACGAGCCGCGCACGACGCCCGCGCAGATTCGCGACTACTTCGTGAAGTTCCTGAAGAGCGGGCCGCAGGGCAAGATCGACAGCCGGATCGTCAAGATCGGATGCAACATCGCCCAGGACGTCGGCACGTACACCTTCAAGTTCAAGGACGGGAAGACAGTGCACGCGCGCTACACCTACATCTACGAATGGGAAAATGGCGAATGGCTGATCGCGCATCACCATTCGTCAGCCATGCCCGAAGGCAGCGCCGGCAAGTAGACCTGGACGGCCTGCGCGCGCGACTGCAAGCCGCAGTCGCGCACGGACGCTGGATGGTTGGACTCTTGCCTGGCTTTCCATGCGTCCGCGCGTGCCATCTTCGTCTCCGCCTCAAGAAAACGATCTCGAACATGCCCGATCTGCAAGACACAGCGAAACCAGTGACCGCCGCTGCGAATCTCTCGGCATCCCTTGCCGCAGTGCGATTCATACTTCTCATTCCCGTCCTGGGCTGCCTGGTGGTCGCCGTCGTGGTATTGGGATTCGGCGCTGCCCTCGTTGTCAAGACGGCCGCTGGCCTGCTGGACCGCAACGCGGAAATATCGACGTCCGCGGGCAAGGCGCTTGCGCTCACCGGCATCGAGATCATCGACCTGTTCCTGATCGCAGCGGTGGCTTACATCACAGCCGTCAGCCTCTACACGCTGTTCATCAACCAACATGTTCCGGCCCAATTGAGGCTGGGCATCGAGAGCCTGAGCGACCTCAAGGAGAAGATCGTGGGAGTCCTTGTCGTCGCGCTTGGCGTACTGTTCCTCGGGGCCGCGATGAATTGGAGTGGCGGCGCGGAGCTGCTCTTTTTTGGCGGAGCGATCGCGCCGATGATCGCTGTATTGAGCTACTTCATCAGGCACAGCGAGAAGCCGGGCAGCGAGCCCTGACAGGGGATTCGGGCGATCTGCGGCCACCCATTCGTGCCCACAGGCACAGCCGTCATGCCCGCCTCAACCCATGGCGATGACCTCTTGAAGCCGTGTAGAGGTCCGCGCCGACAGAGCCCGATCGTCTCCTATTGGCGGGCCACAGCATCGACGGCCTGGGCGGCGCAGCAGCGACCAAGCAGCGCTGCGGCTTCGCCGCGCAAGGCTTGCGCTTGTTCCGGATTCAATTCGTCGAACAAGCCGGTGCCGCGCAGTTGGTCTTCCGTCATCGGCTGCGGGTATTCAAGTTGCGTGGCGGCGAGTTGCCATGCGGCAGAGCGTTGCGGGTCGGCCGGTGCGAGCAGGCCGGATGTCAGGAGCTGCGCCGTCAAGGTCATCGCAGGTCGGTAGCCGGCCAGCGCCATCTGCTCGACGTCGGCCAGTGTCGCGGCGTCCTTGGGGTCGCTCGTGCCGGCCTGATCCTGGTCACGCACAACCGAGGCCGCCGTGAGGGCCACCGTCACCCGGCGTTCAAGCAGGAAGAAGCGCGCGTCCGTATTGCCGCGGGTCGCCGCTTCTCGCATCAACGCGTCGATCCGGCGGTATTCGTAGGGGCCGACCATGTGGCACGCCGCGCGCTCCGCCTGTTCCGCGCGAATGAGCGCCGCGGCGAACGCGCCGGACGGATCGATCGCGTAGCGTTCGTCCGTACCGTCGGCAGGTGCTTGCCGCTCCGGCTCCTGAAGCGCCAGGCAGTCGGCGTAGTGACGCGCCTCGCGATAGAGATCAGCCGGGCTCGCGCCTGCGGCCAAGGTTGCGGTCGCCGGTGCCTGCGCAGACGCGGAGGGGGCCGATGCGATGCAGCAATCGCGAACGGCGACGCCGGGCGTGTTCGCGATGGCATCCTTGCCGGGACTGGTTGACGGCGCCTGCGACAGGATGGCGCCCGACGCGACCCCGATCGCAAGCGCCACGACTCCGATCGCGAGACGCTGCCGCATCGAGCGGCCGGCGGGTTCGATGCGCAACGTCGCCATCGCACTTAACGCAGGCCAACGGCGTTTGAGCCTTGCGCCACGGGGCCTTGTGAGGCGATGGGTTGCGCACCCTCCTGCGCCGACAGTCGATCGCGTTGCGCCAGCCACGCCGTGGCGTCGAACATGACGGGCGCGTCGCTCCGCAGGCGGCTCACTTCGGCATTGGCCCAGGCCTCACGCAGTTCGAATTCGAGCAGGCGCCGGCTCGACTCGAAACCGGGCGAGGTCTTCTCGTCGAGTCGGACCAGGTGGTAGCCGTCGCTGCTGAGCAGAGGCTCACTGACGCTCTGGGGCCGAAGGGCCGCCACGGCCGATCGCAGGTCGGCACGCAGATCCATGGCGAACATCTCGGGCAGCTGGCCGCCATGGTCGCGGCTGTCGAGGTCATCGGAAACCTTGCGCGCCAGCGTGGCGAAGTGGGCACCGTGCTGCAGCTGGCGCTGAATCGATCGTGCGCGGGCCAGGGCCTGTGCCGCCGTGCGGCGCTGGGCGCGCGGTACCGCAGGATCGCTGTCGGTGATGCGCACGAGGATCTGGCTCAGCCGGTATTCGTCGTGGCTTGCCGGGTCTGCGTCATACCGCGCACGCACCTGCCTGGCATCGACCGGCGCCAGTTGGCGCAGGCGGGCGACCTGCTCGTCGGCGAGGATGGTGTCGCGTGCCAGCGCCAGGCGCTCGGCGATGCGCGGATCGCTTGCCAAGCCCGCGGTTTCCGCTTCCTTGGCCAGGATGTACCGCTGGGCGAGGGTCTGCGCGAAGTTGTCCAGTTGCCCGGCATCCATGGCCAGCGGCGCGTCGGCCGCCCGCATCGACCATGCGAGGCGTTGCGCCGACCAGTGGTCCGTGCCGACGATCATCACGTTCGGTTCGTTTACCGGCTCGGCGGAGGCAGCCAGGCGCGGCATGCCGAAGGCCAAGGTCAGGGTGGCGCAGGCCAGCTGCGCGGCGCGACGCACGGCGCAACCGTCGAAGGCAATTGCGTTCATCGTGTTCTCTTGCAGAGGGTGAGTGCCAGAAGGGCGCGCGCTCGGGGAATCCACGCGAGCCGTTCCGGCAATTGGAGGGGCAGGGCTGCTCAGTGCTTGCCGCGCGCGAGGTACCAGTCCGACAGGGCGACGGAGTTGTCGCTGGTGACGAAGGTGAAGCCCTGGTTGTTCAGGTAGTTCCAGTCGCCGCGGTTGTCGGCGGTCTCCTTGCGGCCGTTGTAGGTGACGAACTTGCTTGCGAGGGTGTAGCAGCAGTGCCCGTCGTTGTCGTAGAAGCGGCCGCCACCGCCCGGGTAGTCCGGGATGGCGTTGAACGATCCGACGGGCGACTTCCGCCCCTTGGCCCAGTTCAACAGCTCGCCCTGCAGCAGGCCGTTGACGGATTTCACATTGGCCTCGATCGCAACTTGCCTGGAATTGCCCACCCAGGCGTCGCGCACTTGCGCCACGTTGATCTGCGACAGGTTGTTGGTCACGAAGACGGGAATGCCGCGCATGTTGGGGACGTCCGCATGGAAGGCGGCCGCGCTCTTGTAGAGCGTCGCATTGACCTTCATCGCCATGGTGTCGGTCGGCCTTTGCGCGAGTTGATTGGCGACCCTGCTGACCGCGCGCGCGGCATCCGCGGTCTTCACGTCGAACACGATGGGCGCATCGTTGGGGTGGGATCGTGCCGCGGTGATCGCACCAGCCACCGTCAGGACGAAGTCGCCGCTCGTCGTCGACCGATCCGGCGTCAGCAGCCGGAGCTGTTGGACGAACTGCGCCGTGTGTGAGCTGACTGTGTCGTTGGTGCCGGTGCCGTTTTCCGGGCTGTACTTGCGGCCGCCGGAGACCCTTGTCCAGAGGTTCGTGGTCCGGCCGAGGTTGTAGTCGTGCATGAGCACGGGCACGCCATCCCGGGTCATCTTCACGTCGAGTTCCATCGCGTCCATGCAATGGTCCGCCGCGCTCACGACCGCACTGCGGGAGTTCTCGGCGACCGAGTGGTTGTCCGGGTTGTACTTGCCCCAGAGGCCACGGTGGGCCAGGACGGTCACGTACGCATTGCCTGCGGCCGGGCCGTAGAACAGACCATTGAGGCGGTTCGGCGCCGAAGCGCCGCAATTGGCGTATGCGCCCGTGGTGAGGGTGGCAAGTGGCAGCAGGACGGCCAGGGCGCGTCGTGCAGGCCGGAAAGACGATGGGGATGGTTTCATGCAAGAGTCCTTCTGAGTTGTGATTGGAAATAAACAGAGCGCGCTGGGTCAATTGCCCGATCGCAGGCGCACACCCAGGTGGTTGCCCACCGGTCGCTCGCGGCCCGGAATCGAGGTATGGATGGGGCTGTTGGCGACCCGCTCGTCGCCGTCGACATCGCCCAGCACCAAGGTGCTGGAGCCGCCGCCGTCGAGATTGATGGCGCTTCGCGCGCCCAACTCGGTGAAGAGCGCGGTCAGCTCCGGCAACGTGATGCCTTCGCTGTAGCCGGCCTGGCGACCGTCGACGACCACGATCCACAGCTTGCGGCCCGCGGCGTCGATGCCGAGGGCGGTACGCGGCTCGGTGTGCCGGTAGTAGTTCTCGACCTCCTTCGCGCGGGCGTCCTGGGGGTTCACCCGCAGCGGCAAGGGCTGCCCCTCGGCGATCAGGACGGGGCCACCGCCCACGGCCTGCTCGACCTCGGCAGGGCATTCGCCTTGAACGATCGAGACGCCGCTGGAAGTGACGCAGAAGGCGCCGCTGCTGCGAGCGTCCGGGCTCGTCGCTTGCGAACCGGTGTGGCCGTCGGCGATCGACACGCCGTCGACCTCGACCGCCTGTCCGGGTTGGGGAACGTAGGGCTTGGCAAGGAAGCGCCCACCGTCGAACGGCCGAAAATAGGTGGCGTTGATCGCCGCCACCGTGCGCATGCGGTGCGCGAAGACGCTGGTCTTCTCGGCGACGAATTCCAGCCCGGCCTGCGGAACGCCTGCGGTGACGACGAACTCGGCCCGCGCCAGGTCGATCTCGACGATGTGCACCATCATCGGTCGCGGCGCGCTGCGGGGCTCGCGGCGATACACGACGCCAGGAGCGATCGTCTGCGTGGAGCTACCCATGGGGCGATCGAACAGCGGTTCGACCCAGGTGCGTGAGGCGGCGTCGGCTTGCGAGACGGCCGCCTGCACGTCGTCCAGCAGCCCGACGGGCGTGCGCAGCAGCAGCCGCGGCGCCGGCGCGACGGCCAGCACCTGCGCGATCGGCGCGCAGTGAGTCGCACTGGTGCAGACCTGGGCACCCGTCGGCGCGCCGCGGACCTCGAGCGCGGTGACGTCGACACCGGCGCGTGCGCAACGCTCCAGGGCAACCGGCACGGCGTCCTGGTCCGGGCCCCAGCATGCGCCCGGTGCGACGATGGCGATCGGCGCCGGTTCCGCCCAGGCAGGCGATGCCGCCCCGATGACGAGCGCCGCGAAGATCCGCTTACATCGCATAGGTCACCCCCACGAAGAAGGCGCGACCGTTGTCGATCTGCTGGTTGAGCAGCCCCTGGCTCGGGCCGGTGACCCGCGTCGGGCGGGCATCCGTCAGGTTCTTGGCCTGGAGGACGAAGCCGAGCCGCTTGTCGACGCGGTAGGACAGCTGCGAATCGAACGTCCCCAGCGCGTCGTAGTAGACGTCCTGCGCCGAATTGGTCGTCGACAGGGTGATCAGCGTCTTGCCGGTCCGGTTGTAGCTGAGCTGTGCACCGAATGGGCCGTTGCCCCACATCAGGGACGCATTCATCGTCGACTTGGCGGACTCCATGAGGCTGGGCATGCGTCGCTGCGCGCCGTTGCTCATCGTGATCAGCGACGGCGTCGTATCGAGCAGCGTGAGGTTGAACGTCGCGCCGAATTGGTCGAACGGCGCTGGCAGCGATGTGAAGCGCGTCGTCATCAGTCCCAGTTCGATCCCGTTGATCCCGGCGTTGCCGACGTTTTGCGCCTGCGTCGCGTTGACGGTGTAGTTCGTCGTGCCGATGGTGCTTGTCTGGGTCGAGGTCAGGCTGGCGATCTCGTCCCGGATCGCCTTGTGGAACAGTGCGCCGGAAATCAGCGAATCACGCGACCAGTACCATTCCAGAGACAGGTCGAGATTGGTGGACTTGCGCGGCGCGAGCTGCGGATTCGCGAGCGTCTCGCTGATCGTCGTGCCGCTGACGGAACTCGAGTTCTGCCCGAGTTGCGCATAGGTGGGACGCGCCAGCGTTTCGCTCGCGGCGGCGCGCAGACGCAGCGCCTGGCTGAGGTCATAGGTGAGGTTGACTGACGGCAGCGCGTTGCCGTAGACGCGGCTCGTCGCGATCGGGGTGTAGAGCGTCGTCTGGTTGGCGGGCGCGGCGACATAGGTGTTCACGTCCTGCCTCGTCCTTTCGTAACGCAGTCCGAAGATGCTGGACCAGGCTTGGGCCCGGAAGGCCGTCAGTGCGTAGGCGGCAGCGATGTCCTCCTGGATACCGAAATCCTTCTGCGTGCTGTTTTGCGTATTCGTGCCGGCCGGGACGTAGTTGCCCGGATGGGCCTGGAAGTACGCCGCTGCGGCGTCCGGGTCCGGGAGAAGCAGGGAGCGGCCGCCGCTGTCGTACGGGTTCACGTCGAACGGTGCGGCCCCGACGCTCGACATCGCGATCGGGGCGCCGGCCTTCGGGACAAACTTGGTCTCGTCGAAGTTGTAGAGCTGCTTCAGGTCGCGGGACTGCAGTCCTGCCTTGTAGCCCCAGCCCCGGGAGCCGTCCTGGAGGTTCTGCGCGAAGTCCAGTTTCAGCGTCGTGATCGCGTTGGTGCTGGTCTCGACCTGCACCGTGTTCTCGGTCTGGTTGTAGTTGGCGGGAGCCAGCAGGAAGGCCGGGTTGACCGGCGTGAACTCGGGGACATCGCCCGGCACATAGGTGTACCCGTATGCCAGGTTCGCGCTGTTGGCACTGGCGAAGGTATAGAGATGCGCATCCTGGCGGTAGCTGCCCACGGCTCGATTGACCGTGAACGTGATCAGTTGGTCGTCGCGCGGCTGGAACTCGACGCCGAACTCGCCGTAGCGCACGCGGCGGTCCTGGTCGAACTTGGCGTAGTCGGATTGGGATTGACCGCTCGCCACGCTGCCGCTCGTCGATGTGGCCAGGTCGACGGCCGATGTCGACGTCGTGGTGTTCTGGATCCACTGCGCGCGTCGATCCTCGTCATTGAGGTGCTGGAACAGCCCTGCGGCGAGGTGGGTGCGGAAGGCCTCGTGGTCGTCGAACTCGAGCTTGGAGAACAGCGCCTTGCGTTGGCGGACGTTGTCGTAGGACAGCCAGCGCAGCCGGTCGGGCATGGCGACGGCCGCGTCGACGTTCTGGGTCGCGGGACTGAGCTTGGCTGCATTCGTCGTGCTGCCGGTGGTCGGAAAGTAGCTGTAGCTGTCCACCGACGTGTTCAGCGAGGAGGAGTCGCGCCTGAAATAGCTGGCCGAGAGCAGTGCCCCGAAGCGGTTGTCCGTACCGAAGGTGTTGCTGATCGTGCCTTCGAGCTGGCCGGACGGCGTCGTGCCGTGGAAATTGCGCTGGCTCTCCCATTTGACAAGATCGCCGCGGCCGCTGACATGGAACCCGAGCTGGTCCGAGGCGCTGCGGGTGTGCAAGTCGGTGATGCCGCCGATCGCATTGCCGTCCATCTCCGGCGTGAACGTCTTGTAGACCGTCACCTGCTTGCTCAGGGAGGCCGGCAGGACGTCGAACGACACGGTGCGCCGCGTCGTCTCCGTGGACGGCAGCGCGACGCCGTCCACCAGCACCGTGTTGTAGTCCGGATTGAAGCCGCGCAGCGTCATGAACTGCGCCTCGCCGCGACCGTTGTTGAGGATCATCGAGACGCCGGGAATGCGCTGCAGCGCCTCGCCGAGGCCGAAATCGGGAATGGAGCCGATGTCATCTGCCGACACACCGTCCGAGACGACTGGCTCCGAGCGCTTGTCGGCAATCGCCTTGCGGGTCGACAGGGCCCTGCCGGTGATGGTGACCGTCTCGACGGCGGAGCCAGCGGGCTCGCTCGCTGCGCTCGACTGCGCGAGGCTGTCGGTCGCGGCGAACGCGAGGAGCGTGAGGGCGAACGGAGCGCAAGGCAACTTTCGGCGAAGCGCCGAGGGCAGTCTGCCGGCGCGGGCGAGGCGGGTCATGGGAAGGTTCCTGGCTGTGAACGGACAACGGGGAGCTGAGGTTTTTCATCTCCAATGGCGGTCATCTTAAATATTCACTATGACTGAACTATTAAATTATCGACCGTCGTTCCAGAGGCGAGTGGCGGCTAAATCACCGGGCTGCTTGTATGATCTGGCCGGAATTCTTTCCTAATCAAGACGAACTTATCTCCGACTTATGACGAGCGAGCGCCCGCTGACCAGGACTCCGCACGCCGCCTTTCGGCGTGGCGGCGACGACCCCTCGGTCGCCAGCGACAACGAACGCGCGTTGCTGGACCTGATCCGGCGCCACCGCCCGCTCTCGCGCGCCGACCTGGTGCGGGCCACCGGACTGGCGGCGCAGTCGGTCATGCGTCTCGTCGACGAGCTCGCGACGCGCGGGCTCGTGCGCCTGGGCGACGCATTGCCGCGCGAAGGCCCCGGCAAGCCCAGCCCGGGCGTGGAACTGGTGCCGGGCTATGGCTATTGCGTCGGGGTGTCGGTCATGACGGACGGCGTGGCGACCGCCTTGGTGGACTTCGCCGGCAACGTGCTGATGCAGAAGCGCGAGGCCACGGGGGCGCTGACGCGCGCGGAGCTGGTTCGGCTCGTTCGCCGACACGTCGATCTGTTCCTGCGCACCCACCACATCCCGCCGTCGAGGCTGTTCGGCATCGGCGTCGGCATGACGGGGTTTTTCGTCGGCACGGGCCGGCAGGTCAATCCTCCTGGACCGTTGGACGATCTCGCACTGGTCGACCTGGACGAGTTGCTGACCGCCGAGCTCGGGCATCCCGTCTGGCTCGACAACGACGGCACGGCGGCCGCCATCGGCGAGAGCCTGCTCGGAGCCGGCCTCTGGGCGCCCAGCTTCGCCTATCTCTATTTCAGCCACGGGCTGGGCGGTGGCCTCGTCATCGACGGTCAATGCATCCGCGGCGCGCACGGCAACGCGGGCGAGGTGGCTGGCATGCTGCCGATGCTGGGCCTGGAGCGCCCGACGCTCGAGCAGTTGCGGACGATGCTGGTGGACGACGGTATCGCGCTCCCTGACATCCACGCGCTGCTGGAAAACTTCAATCCGCACTGGCCCGCGTGCGACCGCTGGATCGAGCGGGCCAAGCCGGCCTTGTCGGTGATCGTCTCGGCCACCTTCGCACTGCTCGACCCCGATGCCATCGTCTTCGGCGGCCGGCTGCCGCGTCCGCTGGCCGAACGCCTGATCGCAGGACTGAGCATCGACAACCTGCCGCGCCGTGGACGCAAGCGGCCCGAGCCGCGCATCGTGCCGGCGGAGGCACCGGGCGATGCCACGGCGATCGGCGCGGCATTGCTGCCATTCAAGGAGTGTCTGTTTCGCTAGTGCGTTCGGCGCCCGCCGCGCCGACCCGTTGGACCCAGATACAGGCGACCGCCGCCGTCATCAAGGCGCACACGCCCAGGCTGACCGGCAAGGCGAACGCGGAATGCACGAGCGGCTTGGCCAGCACGGCGGCGACCGCGACGGCAGACAGTGGCAGCAGCGTTCCTTGAAGCGCCGCCGCCGTTCCGGCCAGACTGCGGAACGGCCCCATGGCGGCGGCTTGTCCGCAGCTCTGATGCACGGCATGCGCGAAGATGTAGCACCACTGGGGCACGACCACGGCCCAGGCTTCGGCCTTCCCGAATGCCGCGAGGACGATCAACGCGATGCCGCTGACCATGCTCAGCCAGCCCGCCCGGGCGACCGTCCTCAGTATGCCGCCGGTGGACAGCCAGTGCCGGCAGGCGAACGTGCCCAGCAGGTGGACGAGCGATCCGAAAGACAGCACCAGTCCGTAGGCAAAGGTGCTGAGCCCGTAGCGCTCCACGAGCAGGCTCGACGAACCGACCAGAAACACGTAGTGCCCGACATAAGTACAGGTCGTGAGCGCCGTGTAGACGCGAAAGACCGGGTGCGTGGCGACGCGCATCCAGCCGGAAACGTCCAGCACGACGGCGTCTCCCGATGCGCTCGTCGATCGCGTCTCGGGCAAGGCGAACGCAACGTAGACCAGCACGATGATGCCGATCACCGTCAGTGCCGCGAGAACCAGTTGCACGCCACCTGCATCGACCAGCAACGCGCCCATCAGCGGGACGGCCAACCCGATAGCACCGAGCCAGGAAAAGCCGATCGACAGCGCACGTGCGCATTCGGCGGGGTCATGGAGATCACGCAGCATGGCGCGGGCAGACACGCCTGCCGCCGCGACGCCAGCACCTTCCAGGGCGCGCCACGCCACCAGCTGTGCGATGTCGCGCGCCATGAGGCAGCCGATCGCCGCGACCAGAAAACACGCCAGCCCGATCAGCAATGTCGGCCGACGACCAACGCGATCCGACAGGGCGCCCCAGCCGATCTGAGTCGCGCCGAAGCCCAGCACGAAGACGGACAGCGTCCATTGCACCGCGTCCGGCGTGGCTCCCGGACGCTCGCGCAGCAGCGGCAGGGCGGGCAGGAACAGGTTGCTGGCAAGCGGGTGCAGTGCGAGCAGAAGGACCACTGCCGCCAGGACGGTGTCGTGTGAGGCCGACGCACCTGGATCCCGCAAGCGCCGAATCGACAGCATTCTCATCCGGTCAATTGTGGTGCGCGAGTGTGACAGGCCTGTTCGCCGGGTCGAAGGACGGACCAAGATCGCTTGTTCTTGCGGCCTGCACGCCCAGTCCGCCATCGATTGCCGCCTTGGCCCGAGAGTCGGGCTCCGATTGGACTGCACACCACATGTCAATCGAGGCGGACAGCCTCGGTCGTTCTCGCACGCGTCGCACCCCGCGTGAACGAGATCAGATGGCGTTGGACGGTTCAGCGTCAGCGCAGATCCGCGTCTGAGTGGGGTTTGACGCAGTTGTCGTCATGCGCATGGCCCTCGCCCGGCGTGAATGCCGCGGTCGCCTCGATCTCGACCTTGTACGCGCTGTTGATCAGCTTGGCGCCGATCGTCGCGCGAGCGGGCGTGTGGCCCGGCACGACCCAGTCGTCCCAGACCGCGTTCATCTCCGCGTAGTCGCCGACCGAAGCCAGGTAGATGCGTGCGGACACGATGTGCTCGCGGCGCGCCCCCACGTGCTCCAACAGGCGGTCGATGAATCCCAACACCTCGCGGGCCTGGCCACCGATGTCCAGCGACGTGTTCTCGGCCACCTGGCCAGCAATGAAGATGAGCTTGCTGTCCCCGAAGGTCGCAATCGTCATTTCGCTGAAGCGCGGGCCAGTCTCGTGTCGTTCGATGTGCATGGCAATCAGTCGGTGTCGTTGAATGGATTTGGCGCGCACGGTCGCCGGGCGTCAATCGGCGGAGACGCGTGCGGAAGCCTGGCTTGCACCCGCGGGCCGATTCCACCAGCCACCGCCGAGCGCCTGGAACAGGGCCGCCGCGTCGGCGAGCCGGTTCGCCCGCGCCTGGACCGTGGCCACGGTCGCCTGTTGCACGCTCTGCTCGGCAGCCATCACTGACAGCGCGCTCGCGTCGCCGAGCTCGAGTTGGCGACGCGTGATCGTCAGGGTGCGCTCTGCCGCGGCCTGCGCGCGCTGTGAGGCCGCCAGTGCCGCGGCATCGGCGTCGATGGCCTGGAGTGCGTCGGCGACGTTCTGGAAAGCATTGATGACCGTCGAACGGTATTGAGCTGCTGCCTGGTCGTACGCAGCACGCGCAGCCGCCTCGCGATGCTTGAGCGCGCCACCGTCGAAGATCGTCTGGCTGGCACTGCCCGCGAGTGTCCAGAACATCGTACCCGGCCCGAACAGCTTGGCGATCGACGAAGCCGATGATCCCCAGGAGTTCACGCCCAGCGTCACCTCGGGTAGCCGGTTCGCGACGGCCACCCCGATGTCGGCGCTGGCCGAGCGCAGTTGCTCCTCGGCGGCGAGCACATCCGGCCGATGTTCGACCAGCGTGGACGGGAGCGTCAGCGGCAGCGGCTCCGGCAGCTTCAACTGGTCGAGCCTGAATTCGGCGAGCGTCGCATCGGGCAGCACGCCGCACAGCGCCTTGAGCTGGTCGCGCTGCAACGCAAGCTGCTTCTCGATCGGCGGCAGGCTGGCTTCCAGCGACGCGAGCTGGGCTTCTTGCTGCGCCACGTCCAGCGTCGAGTTCTGCCCCATGGCCTGCAGCTTGCGAAAGCGCTCCAGGATGTCTGACTGGAGCTCGATCAATCGGCGGTTCGCATCGACTTGGGCGCGCAGGCCGGCCTCGCTGATGGCGGCGACGACCAGGTTCGAGCTCAACGTCAGATAGGTCGCCTCGACATTCCAGCGCTGGCTGCCCTCCTGCGCCTTTAGCGATTCGACCTGGCGCCGGTTCAGCCCGAACAGATCCGGCGTGTACGACACGTTGACCTGCGCCGTGTGCAGGTTGAACAGATCCGCGTTCGACGCGAGTGGGCTGGCCAGCGGGGCGGCGACCTTTTGACGTGTTGCCGTGTAGGCGACGCCGACCGTCGGGAAGAACGCGGCTTGCTGGGCTCGTCGGTTTTCGACCGCGACCTGAAGTGCGGCTTGCGCCGAGGCCACGCTCGGGTTGTTGGCGAGGCCGGCACGCACCAGCTCGTCGAGCGCCGGCGAGCGGTACAGCTCCCACCACGATTGCGGCAGCTCGCCCGGCGCCACTTGGCCGTCCGCCCGCAGCCGGGTCTCGGTCGTCGCCTCGGTGTAGCGCTGCGCACCCGGCAGCTCTGGGCGGTGATAGTCAGGCCCCACGGCACAGCCGGCCAGAGTGAGCACGACTGCGGCGGAGAGCACGCAGCGAATGGAGGTCTGGGAAATGGTCATCGGCATCACCGGCTGCGTCGTTGCTGGAGATCCAGCACCCGGGCTTCAAAGAACCGCTCGATCGTGAAATAGAGCGTTGGTAGCACCAGCAAGGTCAACAAGGTCGACACGATCAGGCCGCTGACGACCACGGTCGCGACGCCGCGCTGCACGTCGGTGCCGACGCCGGTGGCGAGCGCCGCCGGCAACATGCCGATCGATGCGACGGTGGCCGTCATCAACACCGGGCGCAGGCGTTCCGTCGCCCCCTGCAGGACGGTCTCGGCGAGCGCCTGGCCGGTGCCGCGCACACGCCGGAAGTTGGCAACCATGATGATGCCGTTCTGGACCGAGACGCCGAACAGCGCGATGAAGCCGACCGCAGTCGCGACGTTCAGCGTCTCACCAGTCAGGCGCAGCGCGATCAGGCCGCCCAGCGCCGCCATCGGCACGACGCCGAGCACGAGCAGCGTCTGGCGCACCTTGCCGAACTGGAAGAACAGCAGTACGGCCATCATCACGAACACGAGCCCGAGGATGAATACGAGGCGCTCCTGCGCGCGCTGCTCGTTCTCGAACTGACCCGCCCACTCGAGGTGGTGCTGCTGCGGATCGAACTTGACCTCGGCGTCGATGCGACGCTGCGCCTCGGCCAGGTAGGACGTGAGGTCGCGGTCACGGTTGTCGACGCGCACGGTGATCTGGCGCTCGTTGAGCTCGTGCGAGATCGTACTTTCACCGGTCTTGTACTGGATGGCCGCCAGTTGCGCGAGCGGGATCCGTGCGCCGCCGGGCGCAGTGACGGTGAGTGCGCCGATGTCCTGCACGCTGGTCTTGGCGGCGAGCGGGAATCGAACGGTCACGTTGTAGCTGCGGTCGCCGACGTACAGGCTCGTCACCGGCGTCCCGCCGATGCCGGTCTGGATCAGCGTGGCGATGTCGGAGATCGGGATGCCCAGCCGCGCCGCGGCCTCGCGGTCGATCTTGACGGTGAGCTGCGGGATCGCCGGCTCCTGGAACAGCGACGCCGACGCGGTGCCGCGGATCGTGCGCAGGATGTCGACCACCTGCACACCGATTCGCCGGTTCTCGGTCAGGTCGGCGCCGTAGATGCGCAGCACCAGCGGGCTGTGGGCGCCGCCGACCATGTCGTTGACGCCGTCGATGATGGGCTGGCTGATGCCCACGTCGAACCCGGGCAGCTTCTGCAGGCGCGCGTTCAGGCGGCGCACGAACTCGGCCTTGGTCTCGCGGTCCGGCCACTCCGCGTAGGGTTTCAGGCCGACGGGTACCTCCATGTGCGAGGGCGTCCACGGGTCGGTGCCGTCGTCGTTGCGACCGAGCTGGGTCACGACGTATGAGACTTCCGGGAACTCGTGAAGGGTGCGCCGCAGTTCGCTGGCCATTTCGCTGGCCTGGTCCAGCGACAGGCCGGTGGGCATCTTGACCTGCAGCCACAGGGCACCCTCGTCGAGTTCGGGCAGGAACTCGCGGCCCGCGGTCATGCCGAAGCCGGCCACGGCCGCCAGGATGCAGGCCGAGGCGATGTAGACGACGAAGGGTCGCCGCAGCAGCCACGCCAGTGTGCCGCGATACCGCGCGGTGACCCACTCGAGCGGGCGGTTGTGGAAGATCTTGCGCGGCTTTCGCAAAGCGACGAAGGCCAGTCCGGGGATGAGGGCCATCGAGGCCAGCAAGGCACCAAACAGCGCATACCCGACCGTGAAGGCCATCGGCTGGAACAGCTTGCCTTCGGCGCGCTCGAACGCAAACAGCGGGAAGTAGGCCGCGACGATGATCAAGGTGGCGAAGAAGATCGGGCGCGCGACGTGGCCGGTGGTCTCGAGCACGTCGTCCTCGTTGAGCTCCTGCGTCGGCTGCTCCTCGCGCCGGCGCAGCATGGCCTCCATCACGACGATCGCGCCGTCGACGATGATGCCGAAGTCGATCGCGCCCAGCGAGAACAGGTTGGCCGGCATGTGCGACAGGTTCATCGCGATGAACACGGTGACGAGCGCCAGCGGGATCGCGATGGCCGCCACCAGCGCGCTGCGCGGGCTGCCCAGGAACAGGATCAGGACGATGCAGACGAGGCCGACGCCTTCCAGCACCGTGTGGCTGACCTTCTCGACGGTCAGGTGCACGAGGTTGTCGCGGTCGATGTAGGGCACCAGCTTCACGCCCATGGGGCCGAGACGCTTCTGCAACTGGTCGGCCTTGGCGTGCACGCCTTCGAGCACCTTGGACGGGTTGCTGCCCTTGAGCAGCAGCAGGATGCCTTCGACGGTGTCCGGGTTGTTGTCCTTGCCGAGGATGCCTTCGCGCTCCTGGTGGCCGATCTGCAGCTTGCCGAGGTCGCGCAGCAGCACCGGGTTGCCGTTGTTCTGCGCGACGGCCATCGAGCCCGGGTCGTCCAGGCTATGGGCCTGGCCGATGCCGCGTACGACGTAGCTCTGCTCGCCGCGCGAGATGCGCCCGCCGCCGGCGTTCTGGCTGCCGTTGTTGATCGCCGTGACGACGTCATCCAGAGACAGCCCATAGTGGTCCAACTGGCGCGGATCGAGTTCGAGCTGGAACTCCTTGGTGAAGCCGCCGAAGTTGTTGACGTCGGCCACGCCCGCCACCTGGCGGAATGCCGGGATGACGATCCATCGCTGGATCTCCGACAACTCCATCAGGTTCTTGGTATCGGATTCAAGCGTGTAGCGGTAGATCTCTCCGACCGGGCTGGCCAGCGGCCCCAGGCCGGGCGCGGCACCCGCGGGCATCGTGACCGCGGCAATGCGCTCTGCGACCCGTTGGCGCGCAAAGTACTCGTCGGTGCCGTCCTTGAAGACGAGCGTGATCAGCGAGAGCGCGAACGTGCTGCTCGAGCGCATCGTGACGAGGCCGGGCGTGTTGGCCAGCCCGCGCTCCAGCGGCGTCGTGATCTGCTGCTCGATCTCCTCGGCGGCCAGACCCGGCACTTGCGTCGTGACCTGGACCGTGGTGTCGCTGATGTCGGGATAGGCCTCGACCGTCAGGCGCGTCCACGACACGTAGCCGTAGATCACGATTAGCAGCGTCAGCACCCAGACGAGCGAGCGCCGCCGGAAGCACAGCGCGATGAACTGGTTAATCATTGAGCAGCACTCCGCCGCGCGTGACGACGCGTTCGCCGCGCTTGAGGCCGGCGACGATGCGCACGCTCTCGCCGTCCTCGGTGCCGAGTTCGACGACGCGGCGCGTGAATGTCCATGGCGCGACCTCCACCAGGACGGTGGTGCTGTCGTTGTTCATCAGCAGCGCCGAGGGCGGGACGGTGACCGCCGCCGCCTGCGGGATGGCGAACACCGCGGTGGCGAACATGTTCGGCTTGAGCCGGCCGTCAGCGTTGTCGAAGACGATGCGCACCTTGGCGCGCCGGGTGTCGGGCTCCAGCACAGGGCTCACGCGCGCGACCTTGCCGTGCAGGGTCTGGCCGGGATAGGCGGCGAGCGTCACGTCGACGGCTCCGCCGGGCGCGATGCCGGCCATGAGTTGTTCGGGCACCTGGGCCGTGATCCAGACGCGGTCGAGGCTGGAGACGGTCATCAGCGGCGCCGTCGCATCGTTGAGGTACGAACCGACCCCGACGGTCAGCGCCGTGACCGTGCCGGCCGCCGGCGCGACCACCACCAGGCCGTGCGCATGCGGATCCACATGGGCGCTGCCGCTGAGGGTCGTCAGCCGGTCGCGGGCGCGCTGGTCCTCGGCAAGTGCCTGACGCTGGGCGCTTTCGGCTGCCTCGATATCCTTGGTCGCGTTGGCGCCCACGCTCATGACGCCGCGTGCCCGGGCGAGTGCACGATTCGCCAGATCGAGCGCGTCGGCGGCCTTGACGGCATCGTCCTCGGCTTGGCCGTAGTCCGGCGAGCTGATGACGGCCAGGGGCTCCCCGCGCCGGACCGTGTCGCCCAGGCCGACCTTGAGCTCAACCAGACGTCCGGTGAGCGGAGGCAGGATGGCCACCACGCGCGACGGGTCGGCTTCGACCATCGCCGGAACCGCGACGCCATGCGCGCCGCCCTGTGCACCGACTTCGGCGACGACGAGGCGCTTGCGCAGCGGGGAGTCCGCCGGAACGACGATCCGATCGCCCTGGTGCAAGACGATCGGCGAAGCCTCGGTCGTCGCGGCGAACGGGCTGTCGGAGAAGGCGAGCATGACCATCAGGCCGAGCACGGCGATTGAATATTTCGGGCTGGAGTTCATAAGGACAGGAAATTGATCGAGTTGTCAGAGGCGCCTTCGGGGACGCCGTGCGGCAAGGTGTCGGTGTCTTGGCCGACGTCACGCTTTGCGCAGACGCGCAGCGTTATTGACTGAGTCTCTGGACGCGCGCGTGATGACGCATCCACGCCAGGATCGCGAGCGCGCCCAGGATCGACGCGAGCGCTGGCACGTGCTGGTCGACGTCCACGCCCGCGGTCGCGAGCGCGGCGGCCAGCATGTAGCCACCGCCGATGAAAACGGCGGACAGGCATGCCGAGCCCAGCAGGTTGTAGACCACGAAGAGCCATTGCATCAGCGCATCGCGACGCGCGACGATGCGCCGGGTGAGGCCAAGTCGCCGCGCCCATCGGGCGCCGTTGGTCACCGCCTGGTGATGACGTCGCAGGCCGAGCGAAATGAACAAGGGCTCGCCGAGGGCGTTCCCCTGGAACCCGAGTACCAGCATGACGCCAAGCGGCGCGTTGCCCAGGTACGCTGCCAGGCCGCCAAGCATCAGCAGGAGTTCGAGTTCGAACAAGCCACCCAGCGCGACGATGAACCCCGTGTGAAGAACCAGACAAGGGACATCAGTCACAGCGTTGAATCGGGCGCGTTGATGGACAGGAGTCGCTGGCGACGGGCCGGCTCCACGAGCCAATCCGCCACTCGGCTAGCGAAGAGAACGAGTGCTTGGAATGAGGGGTTGGATGGATGAGTCTTCGTGCGTTCTGGCGTATCGTCGAGAGTCATCGAGAATAGCCGCGGCCGCCTGAAGATCCCGCAAAGATTGCCTGAATCCTTCTTCAGGAAGCCGTCCAAACGAGCCCATGAGAATCCTGCTGATCGAAGACGACGTCAAAGCCGCGCAATTGCTCGCGCGCGGGTTGCGCGAGGAAGCCTTCGACGTCGAGGTCGCGCACACGGCCGAGGATGGCGAGCGCCGCGCGGTGCTGGACGCCCACGAGCTCATCGTGCTCGACTGGATGCTGCCGGCCAAGGACGGCCTGACGCTGTGCGCCGACCTGCGCGCCCGGGGCGTCGCGACGCCCATCCTGATGCTGACTGCCCGCGACGCGCTGCAGGATCGGGTCAAGGGCCTGCGCGTCGGAGCCGACGACTACCTCACCAAGCCATTCGATTTCGAGGAACTGCTCGCCCGCGTGCACGCGCTCCTGCGCCGATCGGGCATGACGCGTCCGCCGGTGCTGACGGTTGCCGACCTGTCGCTCGATCCGGGCTCGCAGCGCGTGACGCGCGGCGACGAGCTCCTGGTCCTGACCGCCAAGGAGTTCGCCATCCTGAACCTGCTGATGCGACACGCGGGCAACGTCGTGAGCCGCACGCGCCTCGTCGAGCAGGTCTGGAAGGTCGACCTGATCGGCATCGACAACCTGATCGACGTGCACGTCAGCAACCTGCGGCGCAAGGTGGACGGCAGCGGTCGGCCGGCGCTGATCCAGACCGTGCGCGGCCGAGGCTTCAAGGTGGCGGAACCGGAGGATCGCGGTGCTTAGCTTTCGTGCCCGTCTGGCGCTCGGACACCTGGTGGCCATCGTGCTCGTCTTCGCGCTGATCGCGCTTGGCGCCTACTGGGCCCTGTCACGAGCCGTCCACGGCCAGCTCGACGCCGCCCTCGTGGCATTGGCCGAGACCGAGAAGGCGATGCTCGAGCAAAGCGACGACCCGGTCGGCGTGCACGAGACCGCACCGGGACCCGCGCCACCGTCCTACATGCGGCTGGACCGCCTCGTGCAGATCATCGATGCCGACGGCCATGTCGTCTCGCGCAGCTCGAACCTGGGCGGCTCACGGTTGCCCGTATCAGCGGCACTGCTGCAACGGCTGGGCCGCGATGACGTGATATTCGAAACACGCACGGACTTCGGCGAGGAGCCCACCCGCCTCGTGTCGGTGCCGGTCCATGCGCGCGGCAAGCTCTGGGCCATCCAGGTCGCGGGCTCCCTCGACGACACGAACCACGTGATGCAGAGCGCCACGCTGCTGTTCATTGCAACCGGCCTGGCACTGATGGTGGCGGTCGTCGGCGTCGGCCAGTTGCTCACGCGCAGGATCCTGCGCGCGATGGACGGCGTCGTCCACGAAGCATTGCTCATCGGCCAGGGCAACCTGGACACGCGGTTGCCTCACCCAGGCACCAACGACGAGATGGGGCGCCTGGTCGACGCGCTCAACGACATGCTGGCGCGCCTGGAGCGCGCCTTCGAGACGCAGCAACGCTTCACGGCGGACGCGTCGCACGAACTGCGCTCACCCCTGTCGCGGATGCGCATGGAGCTCGAGGTGACGCTGCGGCGTCCGCGCGAGCCGGACGACTATGTGGCGGCCATGCGATCCTGTCTCGAGGAGGTCGAGCGGCTCGTGCTGGTGCTGGAGGAATTGCTGGCGCTCGCGCGCCTCGATGCCGGCCAGGGCCGCGCGCCCAGCGAGATCGTGTCCGTCAACGCACTCGTCGGCGAGACGGTGCAGCGCATCGAGCCGCTCGCGCGCGAACGCGGCATGCGCGTGGTCGTCGAGCCTGCGGAGCCGATCA
>Ga0307516_10001116_pt1 | contig 37423 bp, 45 predicted proteins | sample 19_EM_MG_FD_203310 | JGI IMG/M metagenome (GOLD analysis project Ga0307516, IMG submission 203310) | Populus trichocarpa ectomycorrhiza microbial communities from riparian zone in the Pacific Northwest, United States - 19_EM | ecosystem: Host-associated > Plants > Roots > Unclassified | place... | reverse complement strand
GACTCTGCGGCGGACAAGTTCAGCAGTACCAAGGTTCGATACCAAGTGAGCAGCTCTTCCCCACCTCGAGCTCGTCGTTCATTGCTGACATCGGATACCCGGCGCAGAGCACCCCTGCCAAGAAGCTTGATCTACCGGATCCAAAGTCAAACCTTCCCCCGCCACCTCTGCGTTCGCAACCGAGCACTTCAAGATCGAAACCTGATACGAACGGTCCTCCTCCCCAAGTTATACGAAGCAGACGTCCTGATCCACCCTCCCGTTCACCATCTGTATCATCTGTATCTCCTTCACCTTCGAAACCTCCGACTCCAGGACCTCCTCAATTACCAGGGAGACGATTCAATACCCCTCCAAAACCAGCTTCAAACTCTCAACCAGACGCGGACACGATCGATTGGGCGAATCTCTCCGATGAGGATAAGCGAGTGTTCTTTAGCTGGTTGGACGAGTTTTTCATCAAGTTTACGGGAGACGATTCGTTCGTTCCGGACGACCAGAAACAGAAGCCCACCCCTGCGAGCAAGTGGAATGTGCCTTCAAGTGTGAAGGATGCCGTGGCTAATATGGTTGGCGAAAAGGGTCAGGGCCCTCCCGTAAGTGCAAACCACCCTCGCCTTAGCATTTGGAGTCGCTATATGCTATGAACCCCAGCCTCCGATTGCAACGTGGTCAAAGCCCAGCGCACCTGCGCCTGTCCCTTCCCCTCAACCTGTTATATCAGGTAATGCTGCTTCGGTGGATGTTCTCAACGCGACTGCTGATCTTGGCACCAGTTTCACCTTCGTCAGACAACTTCACCTCGTATCCTCCTCAGCCAACCAATGGCAGCGCGGCCGAGGACCTTGCCCACTACTTCCGCCCTTCCACTCATTGGGATAGTCCGTGGTACGACAAGAAACCGCCGATCCGCCCCCCAGCTATGGCTGAGGAAGACCTTTTCACCATGTCTGGACAGACCTCTCGCAGAGGAAACATCGAGGAGCGGGTGCTCTTCTACGGAGCTTTCTGTCGCGACTTGAGCACGTTCTGGGGCAAGCTCAAGATCACAACCTCTGGATCTAGACCACCAAATCCCAACCAGATTGAGCGGAGTGCGAGATTCTTACCGTGCCCCCAACCCCTCGACAAAGATACGTTGGTCGAGGCGCATAATACCTACGGCGAGACGATCGCTTCATTCGCTGAGGGCTTCGTCGAATCGCAACAGTATTGTGCTCGAGGAGAGTGTTGGGACCTCGCTGCGGAGGGACTCAAGTATTTTGAACAATTCGACTACGTGGAGAAGCCGATCCCGAGTCTCGCCCGGACACATGGGCACCTGATCGCCAGCTTTAATGCTGATGTTTCTGGGACTCCGATCGGAATGTGGAGGGGGGGCGATGATACTGTACGAAGAGGGGATATCGTTCAGTGGAGGAGCGTGAAGATCGAGCTCAAGATGAGTTGGGGTCGTGGGACTGCCACCCTGGGAGCTCCGGATCATACTGCTATCGTCGTGAGCGATTTGGTGCCAGGTTGTCCTGTGGAGGACGGGGAGTGGTTGGAGGTTGCGAGGTTTGGGACATTGGAGGTTGCTGAGCAGAGTGTGAGCACTGGTGGGCTGCCGAAGAAAGCGAAGTATGACCTTAGCGGGTTAAAGGAGGGTGAAGTGTGGATTTACAGGCCGATTGGGATGAGGACGTATATTGGCACGGAGTTTAGTCCGGTTTGTCCTGAGGATATCGAGACTCAATCCTTATGATCCTGCCCTGGTGGGTCGGATGCTTTGCGAGTTACGTTACTCCGGTTCGGATATCTTATCGTTCACAAAACGCCACTTGAGGTTTTCGTGATGCTTTTTAGCTCCCACCCCCCTTCTTGCAAGTCCCCCGAGCTATCCCAACCTCGGCGATGTTTTTGCCTATCCGATGACAGAACCTTCGTGCATCAGCTTCGGCCTCCCTCCGGAGCTTGCCGGGGCGCCTCGTGAAATCGGACGCTCGTTGCTCGAGGGCTTATCCGGTCCCTCCATGACTCCAGGGCCCATCCACTCCCCTCAGCGTCACCACACTTGGACTCAGGCGACTTTTTGACCGTGTTTCTGATATCATGCGACCGTTTCTCGTGGACCAACGCTCAGGGTCGGTGGGAGGTTCGCCGACCGTAATATCGCTGTCATCGATTAGCGCGTCGCGTGGTGGATGCTGCCGGCCAATTCCTTCTAGCTTGTGGTGCCGTGCGCTCTGCACGTCAGGTCAGCCAACGATAACGAAATGGGGTGCGACGGGAACATAGGGCAGAGCACTTTGGTATATAAACCGGTGCTATTCCGCCCTTCCTGACGGTAAGGTCGCGGAGGACTCCTGCCTTACATTCCATAGAGGGATCTGGTATTATTTTCCTCATTTCGCTGCCATGTCATCGCACCAGGGCCCCCCGCTTCTCCCTCTCGGTATCCGGATTTTACTCCTCTTGTTTTGCGGTCATGCTTTGTCGGTACCGGTGGAGCACTCACCGGGATCGGTTCAGTATCCGTTTGACACCACGCTCCGTGACGGACTTGACGCGAAGGTGTTGATCCTCGGCGCAGGGATCGCCGGAGTCACCGCAGCACAGAGACTCGAATCTCTCGGTATTTCGGATTTCCTTATCGTCGAAGCTTACCACGAGGTCGGAGGACGCTTGAAGAGCCGCCGTTTTGGTTCCTCTGATCACGTCTCAACCTCACCTTCGCGGGGGAACGATACCCTCAAATCTATTGAGGTGGGGGCCCAGTGGATCCAAGGATACGACAAACACAATCCGATCTGGGGGCTGGCTAGGAAGCATGGGGTACAGACACGGTTGAGCGATTTTACTGGGAGCGTCAGTGAGTTTTTCTTTCCCGTTCTCTCCCTGTGGTCTGCGGATGAAAAACGCGGCAACGGCACCCAGCCGTTCGCAACCCATCACTGACGTTTGAGGCCCGGCTCCACTTTCCCTTGGACAGCGACGTACGATGAGACAGGAAAGGTTGATTTCGCACACGAGATCCGAGATGCGTTCGGCGCTTACGCTAAGCTTATCGCGAGCGCTGGTGAGTTCGGCTGTTCCTTCTTTTCGATCATTGTCCACGGCCGAACATCGACGCTAACGGGTCCTCTGACCACTTCTCTACGTCATCCACCTTCTATCATTATGATGGACTTTGTATGGAGTACTAGGCGATCGAGTTTCCAAACACCGACGCGATATGACCGCTCGGGCTGGGTACTCCATTATCGGGTCGAAACCCCGGACCCCTCGAGAAATGGCTGCAGAATACTATACTTTCGATTTCGAGTATGCGCAAACGCCAGAACAAACATCTTGGATCGCTTCATCTTGGGTGAGTCCTCCCGGTATTCCCCCCCGTAAGTCGTGTGACGTTCCCTCCAGGCGCACAACTTCACATTCGAAGCAACGTCTGGCGGGTTCTCGAAGGAAAATCATCTCTGCGTAGATCAGCGTGGGTTCAAGCACCTCGTCCGGGGGGAGGCTCACCCACTCCGTCACCATCCTGATGATTCGAATCGTCTCCGAATCATGCTGAATTCGACCGTTCAGATCATACGGTACGGCGTGTCCGGGGTCGAGGTTCAGTTGGAAAGTGGGAAAGTTCTGAGGGCGGAGTACGCGATCGTAACTTTTAGCCTTGGAGTTCTCCAGAACGATGAGGTCGTTTTCGAACCGATGTTGCCGACGTGGAAGGTGGAGGCTATAGAGAGCATGACTATGGTGGGGGCGCTTTTGATTGGATTCATTGGCCGACCAACGTACACCCTTCGTAGGGCACCTATACCAAGATCTACCTCCAGTTCCCTCGGAAGTTTTGGTTCGACACCGAGGTGAGAGGTTCTGAGACCAAAGCGCCTGTCGAAAATTTACTGACAACGTGTGATTTAGTTGGCACTTTACGCAGACGCAGAGCGTGGCAGGTATCCGATATGGCAAAGCTTCGACCATCCGGACTACTTCCCCGGGTCGGGTGTCCTCTTCGCAACCGTCACGGTAAGCCCACCCTCGCCTGAGATACGAATCCTCACCCTATCCCTGCCGACCCGTCCCAAAGGGTGACTTTTCTCGCCGGATAGAATCCCTCACAGACTCCCAAGTCAAGTCCGAAGTCATGACGATCCTCCGAACGAAGATGTATCCACACCTCTCGCCCTCAGAAATCCCTGACCCGATAGATTTCTACTTCGAGAGGTGGTGGAGTAATCCACTCTTCAGAGGGTCTTATTCGAACTGGCCCGCGTCGTTCTTTGAAGAGCATCACGAGGATTTGACAAGGATGGTAGATGGGAGAGTCGGGTTCGCTGGGGAGCATACCAGTGCGAAACATTTCGGTACGTCTATTGGGTTCTTTCGGGTTCGGGCAGTTCTAAATAGACAGGTTTGTAATCGGGTCTAAAGGGTTCTTGCATGGAGCGTATTTCTCTGGGGTCAGGGCCGCGGATGAGGTACGCGACCTTGTTCGGGGCAGACGTGGCAAGTGATCATGGCAAGGTCGCATTCCCGGCTCACCGGTTTCTTGGAATATGGCTCACTTGACTATCCAATGTTTGTATATCTATATCTATGAGTCGTAGTGTGGGCGTTGAAATTGTACAGCAGATCACGCAGCATCGGGGGAAGTGGCCCACGATAGCTCACCTATGTTTTCCCCACCTCGCACGGCATTCAAGTTGCTATGTTTTATGGGGTTCTCATGACCTTCGTGAGTTCGTCAGATCAGAAGTAAGGTACAGGCAAGGGTATGAGCACAGTAAGTGATCACGACGAAAGTAGAAGGGAAGAGAGAGAGGGAGGGGGGTGTATGGATTGTCGTGAGAGGGGTCACTGGGGGTGGCACCTCTCGAGAAACTGGGTAGAACTTCACCCGGGGTGACAGAGCTGGCGGTGAATAGCTGACAGATGAGACAAGAGGAAGGGTATTTGGTGAACTAGGCCCGTCATCCGTGAAATCCTTCAGACCGTACGGACGGCTGTCTTTGACGTTTTGGGGTGTGCAAATCCAAAGGGGACGGCAAACGGGGGGACACAGGATGCCAGCTATTTTTTCAATCCTACTGGGTCGTTACGCGATGGCGTACCAGTTCCCAAGACCAGGTAGAGTCGGACCAGGTTGTGAGCCCGTTCTTTTGGATCATCAGCCTCCAGGAACAACAAGGTCGGTGGGGAGAGCGGGTGGAGACGGAGTGCGGGACACGTTCACGGAGTCGAGGGGCGACCTGAATACAGCGTTGCGAATGAGTTGTGGGTTTGGGTGAGGGCGCAGGGCGCGCTGACCTGTAAGTTTTAACTCCTTCGAGATACGAGTCCTGGACGAAATCTGCGCGATGGCGGGTGATGCCGAGCCGACCTCCGGCCTGCCACGATGACGACAATTCCAACAACCACGGATGTGGATCGCCCAAGGGTTTCTGCGCCTTCAGTACCAGGTAAGGCCCCTCCACCGGTCCATGTAAATGACTCTGACCTCCACGCCATAAGTCAACCGCCTCGGCAGGGCGCACGAACCAACCAGCCAGTTCCCTCTCCCGTATGAAATCGTGGAAATGATCATCGCCCGCCTCACCCGTGACCTTCGCACTCTCAAGGCTTGTTCGTTGACCTGCCGCTCCTGGTATACCGCCTCGGCCCCACCGCTTCACCACACCCTCACTCTCACGTGGAACGCGTCTCGGACCAACCGTAACCAGCTGGACCCGCTACCCGAACTGCACGAGCTAGGTCTAATGCCTCTCGTGAAGAAAATCCAAGTGTTGCAATCCGATATCGGGGCCCCTTGGTTCGTGCCTCAGGCATTCAACCACCTTTGCCTGCGCTACTTTTCCGCTTTCACGAACGTTCGCACCCTGATGCTCAACGAACCGCACATCTACCCCTTCATACCAGGCATCGAACGCTATTTTGAACAATTCTCACCAACACTCCGATCCATCATGCTGTTCAACTCACATTGCACTCCTCGACAGTTGTCACATTTCCTCTCCCTTTTCACAAACCTGGACGACATCGAGATCCGGAACGCTTACACATACATACCCGACGCACCAATCCCCGATACCGAGCTTGCTCCGCTCTCCGAACCGAAACTGCGAGGGCGGCTGCTGCTTTATAACTTTAGTTGGGTCGAGACTTGGACCCACCTTATCACTTCGTGCGGCGGCCTACGATTCCGTTACATGCACCTACGCTGGAGCACAGACTGTGCACGCACCCTGTTGGAAGCGTGTGCCGAGACCCTAGAGGTGTTGCGATTGAACACGACGGATAGTGAGTTCTTCATGGGCGTATCCACGGATTGGAGCTGACGATGGACAGGACGTTCTTCCGTCTCACTGCCAGAATTCAATCTATCAGGGCTCAAAGTCCTTCGATCTCTGCAGGTTGGGGATTGGCCAGATCTCCGCATTTGGAACAACCGCCATACCCTCATCAGGGAGGTGTTCTCGACTATCAGATCCCCCGCGTTCTCCGAGCTCGTTATCATCCTTTATGTATCTCATTTACCCCAGGATGACATGCTGTACGAGACATTGCGTAGGATGAACGAAGTCAGATCGTTCAAACTTGTGTTTTTGTTCGAGGGCCTATACTGCGGTGTGGAGGAGGCACGACGCGTTTTGGCGAGAAGTTTAGAGTTGTTCATCATGAAGGGTGTCCTCGACTTTCTCGACTCCCCACCCACCATCCGCATCGCATGATCTTGCCACCTTGGGTGAGCACACTCGGCCCTGATTAGATATACCTTTCACGCACGCCCAATTCCACCACCCCAAACCCCGCAAAGTTGTAACGTGTATAATACAACCTTTGCCCTAATACAATAAATTGGCATCAGGAAAAAAAACCCTGCAACACAGGTGGGCGTCCTGGGGCCTCCAGAACATGGGAGGTAGTGTACAACCCCAGTTGTCCATGAAACCGGTCGGGCCATGGCGTGGGTACGAGAGTCGGCTCCCTGGGGCGGCGCGACGCGGTCGAGGAGAGGAAGGTGATTCGTCTCGATAGACATGTAAGTAGCAGATGGCAGGTCGTTTGCCTTGGGTGTTCGGATATACATCCAACTGGCAACAGGGGGTTGGCCGCTGTCTCATAGAATCCCTCCGCTTGTCCACACATCAACGGAATGAGGGTGGAGGTGAGAGCCGGGTAGCCCAGCGGCTGACATATTGCGTGACAGAAGCTGGGTGGAACCATCCGACAACTCTGCTGCACTTCACCTGGCTCTAAGCTGTGTATCTACCCTCGTGTAAGCCTTCCACGGGCGATACCTCTAGGGACCACAGATCAACCCCCCTTCTCCGGGCGCGACACCACCGCGTCGAGTTCATCTGATGCCGACGGATTTCCCGTGCTCGCGAACTGGCAGGTTCGCCGTCACCAAAAGAAACTCCTTGGTGCCCGCCTAGTTTTCGCCCTGTTAGAAAACGTCAACCAGCGACCACGAATCTTTCAAGCGCAAGTACAAGTGTAATCATTGTGCGTGCTAAAATTCTATGGATAATCACACGTCCAGTCCATGAACGAGACAGGTGCCACTGAACGTCCCGATGACATATCCGCAGCCTGCTCTCCCTCAGGCTCCTCCAAAGTGACTACCCCCTCCCGCGTCATAGGGTCGTACTCAAACAGCTGATACATTCTCCTCAGCTGACAAACCACAGATACACGGAGACCGGTAAAATTCCTGGCGCTTGGTCCTCGAACCAAGTCCCGACCGATTCTTTGAACACCCCCCGCTCGACAGGGAGTGCCCTCATGCGTCTCACGAAATAGTTGATGAACGTGACCTCCATGACCACAGTCGACGAGGGCCTAATCTTCTTGGGCGTCGAGTGAATGATATACGATTTCAATGCCATCGGGTATCCCATTCCATTGGCCCGACAGAACCGGAGCGTATCATGTCCAATCGACCTCCAACCATCGTGATCCACCGGATTGATGACACCAGCGGTCCAGGCCCACATGATTACGACTTCGGCTGTGTTCAAACACTGAAGCTCTTCAAGGCGCCTGGCGGCCATGGTGATCTTCGCAGGAGCGTTGAGGAACTCCAACCATGGCCCATTTGCCACATCTAGCATCCACCAGAGCCAAAACTCTCCAGCACAGTGCAAACTCCGGAACCAAGGTGGCTGAAAATTCGTCCGAGGTTTTCGACAGAAGGAAGGAATACCATAAGAGATCGCAACGAGCGAGCAAATGCGGCTTCGCTATGCAGGAGGTATGTGATAACCCTTCGGGTGAGGATGGATGGGGGTGTCTGGTAGGGGCAATCGTAGTAGAGTGTTGCTGCGAGACTGAGGAAGACATGTGAAGTGACCCCAAAGGGCGCGACGGCGATAACAGCCCCGGCGACGGTGCGGCTGATCGTCCATAGGTATCTCGATAGAGCACAGCCGAGCAAAAGCAGTGCGAGTTGAAGCGTCACTGGGAGGCTCTCGATGATGAGGCGGAAGTGCCACTTCTCAAATCCATCCAGCTTCCGTTGTCTGTCACGGCTCTTGTCTGCGGCAGAACCTCCACGGTTTCTGAGGTACTGGTTGACCCACTGTTTCCCGAGCATCGCGGGAAACGGGAAACGCGGCAAAGAGAGAGGACACGAGGCTGGCGTAGAGCAACGACTGGACGGTGACGATTTCGGGAGGGGGGCCGGTCCAGGTGATGGAACCGGGGTTCGCGTCGGGGAACAGGGAATTGTTCATGGTGTGGATCAGGGTCCGCATGTAGGCGGCGGTCATGTCATTTGGATCTGGTTCCAGCCTTGATTGGACATCGATTATGACCGCTGAACCGACCGCAGAGAAGAGACCAGCCTGCGCACCTCCGGGTTCAGAACTCAATGCGGAGTATGGGAATAAGACGGCTGACGAAGATGAGGGACGTGTTCAGATCCTCGTCATACTTTTTCGCGTAATCGCGGTCAAACTCTCCAGATTCTCTGCGGTATGTGGCGAGGGAGTCGGTTCGGGAATCACTGGTCCTCAGAGGGTCAAAGAGTTCCTTGAGGGCGGAATGGAGGCTGGAACGGGGTATTAGCAGTGGTTTGACTGTGATGGTAATCGAATGGATTGGGCGCACCACTTCGGATCTATCTGAACGACCGCTGGCTCTTGCGGCTGGGGGTTTCCTCGCGTGGGTCGCCCGCGGGAGGGTGAATCCATCCGTGGTGATCGTGGGGGAGGACGAGGGGTTGGGCGCTCGGGGTCAGACGTGGCTAAGCTCACGAGTAACAACAATCCGTCCTCGCCGATATTCCTTCGCGCAGTGGCCCTCCCTCAATTCGAATAGAATAAGCTTTCGGTGACACAAAAGTCCAAATCAGTCGCTGGGCAATGCCGAACTCCCCCAAGTATCACTGCAACGTCCAAAACCAAAGCTGGGTCGCCACCGCGGTGGGCCACTTCAGCCGCTTGTCCCAGGCCGGTGCAAAGCTGGAGTGCGCTAAGGTGCAACTGCGCCCGACTCGATTTCAACCGCAGAATTCTGCGGTCGTTTACTTTCCCCCTGTATCGGCTCAGTAGTCAAATAGACCGCCGTGATATATTCACCGCGGCCACGTCGTTCCCCTCAGATGTTCGGGTGTATGTTTCCCACTGTCCCCGTATCCAGATTGTCATTGTCCCGGCTGATTGAGCCCGATCATCTCACGCACCTCTCACCGCCACGATGACCACGTCTCCAACGACCGCAGATGTGGATCACGCGAGGGTTCCTGCGTCTTCGGTACCAGGTAAGGCTTTTTTCCTCATTCGTGTAAATGGCTCTGACCTGAGTGCCATTCGTACCGAAGGGACAAACCTCACGACTTGTATTGCGTCCGTTTGGCGCTGGGGCAAAGCCGAGGTCAACCACCTCCTCAGCAAAGCATATATATCGACCCGCCCGTTCCCTTTCCCATATGACATCATCGAAATGATCATCACCTATCTCGTCCGCGACATCGACACTCTCAAGGCCTGCTCACTAACTTGTCGCTCCTGGTATTCCGCCACGGCCCCACTGCTTCACCACACCCTCACTCTCACGGGGGGCAGACCCAAGGTTGGTCGTAGCCAGCCAGAGCTGCTATTCAAGCTGCGCGAGCTAGGTCTAACGCCTCTAGTGAAGGGAGTGCGGATACGGCAATCCTATCGCGGGGGCGGCTGGTTTGTGCCTGGGGCGTCCAGCCACCTTCCCCTGCGCTATTTCTCCGCTTTCGCGAACATTCATACCCTGAGGGTTTATAAACTGGACATCCACCTCTTCATACCTGAAATCGAACACTACTTCAAACACTTCTCACAAACGTTACGATCCATCACGTTGTTCGACCCGAAAGGCACTCCCCGACAGCTATCGCATTTCCTCTCTCTTTTTACAAACCTGGAAAACATTGATATCCACGGCGCCGACAAATACACAACCATCCCCGATCTCGATACAAAACTTGTTCCGTTCTCCGCCCCGAAATTGCGAGGGCGGCTGAGTCTTCACGGCTTTAGTTGGGTCGAAACTTGGGCGCACCTCATCGCATGGTGTGGCGGCCTACGGTTCCGTTACATGGACCTGCGTTGGAGCACAAACTGTGCGCCCATCCTGTTGGGGGCGTGTGCCGAGACCCTGGAGACGCTACGATTCGATGTGATGGATAGTGAGTTCTGCATAGGGTTTTCCATGGATTCGAACTGACGGTGATCAGGAGTTCATTTCGTCTCGCCCCCTGAATTCAATCTCTCGGGGCTCAAGGTCCTCCGATCTCTACAAGTTGGGGATTGGATAGCCAATTTCCCCCCCGGAAACAACCATCAGACCCTCTTCAGGGAGGTGTTCTCGACTATCACATCCCCTGCATTCTCCGAGCTCGTCATTGTCGTCGTGGATGATCTGGTTGGTCGCGTACCCCTGGGGATTATGTTGTTCGAGACATTGCGCGAGTTGAACGAAGTCAGGCCGTTCAAACTTGTCTTTTTGTTCATGGGTCCGCACCCTGGCCTGGGGGAGGCACGACGCGCTTTTGAAAAAGATTTAGACTCGGTGATTGCAGGAGGGCACTTCGACTTTTTTGACTCTCCGCCCACCATCCGTATCACATGATCTCACTACTACGGATGAGACACCCTCGACTTTTATTAGATACCCTTCGCGCGCACCTTATGCCACAACCACAAACTCCATGTATAGAGTTGTAATGTATAATACAGGCTTCGCCCTAACACAGCAGATTAGCATCGAGAAAGAAAAATACATCGCAGGTGGAGCCCGAAAAATTCGGCACGTAGCATGAGATCCAACTCTCCACGAAACGAACACGCCACGGCGTGGTTTATGGACCGTCCCATGAAGGAACGAGATACGCTCCTGGTCAAACAACAACAAGGAGTTGGCCACTGTGCCGCGGAATCTCTCTGCTAGGCCACACACACATCGACGGAATGACGGTGGAGGTGAGAGCCGGGTAGCCTAGCGGCTGATGCATTGTGCGACAGAACCTGCGGAACTGACATCCGAAACTTGAAGGTGTTTGTACCTATGCGTATTGTGTAACGGTCCTACGGGTGACACAGCTCTAGGGAGTGACCATGGACTGGTGCTCCTTCCCGAACGCGACACCAGAGTCACCGCATCGTTCGTCAGACCGTCACCGACGGATTCCCCACGTCCGTGAACCAGGCTCGCCGTCACAAACTCTCTGGCTGGCGCACACATAGTTTCCACCCTGTTTCCTTCCAGCCACACCCCTCCTTCTCGTGAGAGTTCTGCGCATTTGGGGCAGTTGTCGGAGATGCGTGGGGAGATAACTTCAGCCAGCTACCGCGAATATATCAAGCCCGTGGGCAAGTATAAACATTGTGCGTGCTAAAATACTATGGATAATCACACGCGCAATCCATGAACGAGACAGGTGCTACTGAACGTCCCGGCGGCGAACCCGTTTCCTGATCTCCCTCCTCCACGGTAACCGCCTCCCACGTCGTAGGGTCATACCCAAACAGCTGATAAAATCTCCTCAACTGACAAACCTGAGATACCCGAAGATCGACAAAATGCCTGTGGCTGAGTCGTGGAGTCACATGCAAGACCGGAGCGGGTCTTTGAACACTCCCTACTCGACACGGAGTACCCTCGTAATGTCCTACGACATACATGATGTGAGTAGACTCCGAGGACACATTAGTAATATGTCGCTTCAATGCCATCGGGCATCCCTTTCCATCGGTTTGACAAAACCGGAGCGTATCGCGCCCAATCGACCTCCAAGCATCGTGATCCACCGGGTTGACGACACCGGTGGTCCAGGCCCACATGATTACAACTTCGGCTGTGTTCAAACACTGAAGCTCTTCAAGCCGCCTGATAGCCGCGGTGATTTTCGCAGGGGTGTAAAGAAACTTGAGCCATGAGTCGGTTGCCACACGTAGCATCCATGTGAGTGCGGTTCTCTTCCCTTCTTCCGAGGACAAGACCTCCTCACAGGAAGCGAAATTCGAGTAGCACAGGTGGTTTCGCCACAAGTCCGACGACGCAAACTCGATCAGGACGACTACTGCCACCATGGGCTTGTAATTGGAGGCAAACACAGGTTGCCCATCCTGGGGAGGGGGATCCGAGGTGAACTGGAACGGGTCACCGACTGCTTGAAGAAGCTTATCGAGATCCTGGTCTGGGACATTCTCCAATTGGGAGGAGAACCACCCGGACATATATCCATAGAAGGTTTTTAGAGCCAAACCGCGTGATTGTAGGGGGTGGGTTGGTAGGAGCATCGACGCGAGGACAGGCAACATTGCTGCGTCAAATTGGGAAAGTCTCGGGTTGGATGATATAATCCGGAGGGCGACGAACCCTGGATATGGTGGGGGTTCTGTAGTATAGAATTTCTCACACAACGACAAGAATCCCAAGAGGGGAGGCATCCAAGCGGGTTGAATGTAAGGGACACGCTCTGGGACCGTGGAGTAGAAATGCTTCCCCAGCAGTTCCATTATTCTGCTAGCCATCTGATATTGCTTACCCTCTGGGTAGCCAGAGTTGAGAACTTCAGTGATCCACAAAAAGCCAGACTCTCCGGTGTCCGTGACTTGGAACGGGTTGAGTTGAGTCAAGGCAGATAGAACCGAAACGAGATCATTTTGTTTCGCCTTCCCCTCCCTGATGGATATCTGGAACTGCTGATCGAAAAGGTCGATTGCCGTCTCCAACGCATCGCTGGTTTTCCGTAAGCCAGTTTCGTATATATAAAATCAGAAATTTACACACTTGTCATTGGGGGCATACAAATCGCGAATATCAACTCGAAGTCCCAGAGAGATTGCCATTGTGAGGAAACAGTTTGTTTTGAGGATGGCAAGCACCTGACCACGGCCTGCGCAGAAGGTCCAGCGGATTGATTCCATCACGAAGGGGTTGAGAGCGATGGTGGGATCCTGAGAATAGCTCCACCGCCAAATCGTCTGGAGTATTATCCTACTTAACCAGAGCTGATGAGTGGTGGGTAAATGGTGTGGTATGCTCTTAAAGAGCTCAAGGCTTATGGACAGCCAATCCCCAGTAGGTGTTGGGACATATGCGACAAATCTGAGGACGGCCGTGACCAGCAATAACGTTGTCTCGGACGAGGGCGCCCATTCAACGCGATTGTGAATACGAATACAGAGGTCCCCGAGCGCCTGATCCCCAGGTTCCACGCTGAGATGGGTACTGAGAACCGATGCCAGTGCCATCCCAATCGAACTTGCATGCTCTGACTTTCCAGGAATCACTCGCCCATCCAACAGACAATCGAGGAAGTGGTCCGCAAGAATATGGGGTGACAGGGCTCCCACTATCTCCGGGTACCAGATCGTATCGCCGGCAAATCGGACGGTTGAAAAGATTACATCGGCATCTGTGGTGGAATCAAGCACCCAAGAGATGCAACGAACATCCATCCTGCAGACATCCCAGTTGATGGAGATATCCCCAAAGATTCGGGTGGGTGGCGCTACGACGGCGGCAAGTGGTATGTGTTCCACCTCCCCCGCTACAGCTGGGATACAACCAAAGCTCTCCAGCTTAGTGCGGACTCCGGAACGAAGGCGGCCGAAAATCCGTCCGATGTTTTTGACAGAAGGGAGGGGCGCAATAAGAGACCGCAATGAGCGAGGAAATGTGGCTTCGCTATGTATTAGGTATTTGATGACCCTTCGGGTGAGAATGGATGGAGGCGTCTGGTAGGGGCAATTGTAGTAGAGTGTTGCTGCGAGACTGAGGAAGACATATGAAGTGACCCCAAAGAGCGTGACGGCAACGAGAACCCCGGCGACGGTGCGGCTGATCGTCCAGAGGTACCTCGATAGAGCACAGCCAAGTAACAGCAGGGCAAACTGAAGCATCACTGGGAGGCTCTCGATGGTGAGGCGAAAGTGCCACTTCTCAAACCCATCCAGTTTCCGCTGTCTGTCACGGCTCTTGTCGGCGGCAGAACCCCCACGGTTCCTGAGGTACCGGTTGACCCATTGTTTCCCGAGCATGGCGAGAAACGCGGCGAAGAGAGAGGTCGCGAGGCTGGCGTAGAGCAACGACTGGACGGTGACAATCTCAGGAGGAGGACCGGTCCAAGCGGTAGAGCTGGGGTCGGCGTCAGGGAAGAGGGAACTGTTCATTGTGTGGAGTAGGATCCGCATGTAGGCGGCAGTCATGTCATTTGGATCCGGTTCTAGCTTTGATTGAACGTCGATTATGAACGCTGAACTGACTGCAGAGAAGAGACCAGCCTATATAGCTCTGGGTTCAGTGTTCAGCACGGAGTACGGAGATAAGAAGACTGACGAAGATGAGGGACGTGTTCAAGTCCTCGTCGTACTTTTTCGCGTAATCTCGGTCAAATTCTCCTGATTCCCTGCGGTACACTGCGAAGAAATCGGTTCGTGAGTCATCGGTCCTCAGCGGGTCGAAGAATTCTTTGAGGGCTGAATGGAGGCTTGATTTTGGATGTCAGCGATGGTCTGGCTGTATGTCAATTAAACGGATTGGGCGCACCATTTCGAATCTATCTGGACGACCGCTGGCTCTTGGGGTTTGGGGTTCCCTCGTGTGGGTTCCTCATGGAAACGCGAGTTCATCCGTGGCGATCGTGGGGGAGGACAAGAGGCCTAAGGTGGGCGCTTCGTGGGTCAAACCGAAGGCACGACCTAGCCGCATGGGTGACATACATCCGACCGCCGACCATCTTAATGCACCTCTCCGACCCCACGACGACGGCGGTATGGATCGCCCAGGGGTTCCTGCGTCTTCAGTACCAGGCAAGGCTTTCCCACTTGGTCGTGTAAATGATTCTGACCTCTGCGCCGTTTGCACCGTAGGGACAAACCTCACGGCTCGCATGGTGACCGTTTGGCATCGAGGTAAATCCGGAGTCAACTGCCTCCTCGGCAAGGCGTACAAACCAACCTGCCCGTTCCCTCTTCCGTATGAAATCGTGGAAATGATCATCGCCCATCTCACCCGTGACCTTCGCACTCTCAAGGCTTGTTCGTTGATCTGCTGGGGAAGCCGGAGCGGTACTTGCGAAGTTTCGCAATTTCCGTACACAGTTGAATCACAGGTTTTTCAAGATGGTGGTTTACATATTGTGCCAAGGCAGACCCTATGCTACACGTCAGAACTCTGCAGGATTTGGGGTAACGACGCAGAGGGTTCGTGAAAGGTGTCTGTTTGTAGTCTGGGGGATCCCATCATGGTAGTGAGGTTGCGTCGTGATACGGGCGGTGGGTGGGGAGTTGAGAAATTTGAGGAAACCTCCCACAGCCACAGAATCTAAAGCTTCCTTCAGCTCCCATCATGCTTCTGCCGGTTCCCATCGTCCCCCCCTCCAAACAAAACACGGACCCTCGAACGAAAACACCAATTCGAAGGGCCTAGCTCATTCATCTTGCGCAATGTCTCGAGCAACATGGCTCGTTCTATTCTTCCATCTGAGGATCTTGTCTCACGTGTTCGTCTAGCCCTCCAACAGCTTCCTGGGTTAAATAGGCAGCTACATTGCCCACGAGGACAACGACAAGCTCGGAGAACACGGGAGATCTGATGGTCGAGAACACTCCCATGATGACAGCGTGTCTGGGGGTCATAGCTGCTTGCCCAACCCACGATTTGTAGAGATCGGAGAGGCCTGAGCCACGATAGGTTGAATTCGGGAAATGAGGGGAGATGAGTTACTGTTCGCCATCAATTCGAATCCGTATATAAACACATGCAGAATGACTTGCTACGTGAGCGATCCGTCACGTTGAATCGTAGCGTCTCCAGGGTCTCGGTACATGCCCCCCAAGAGGTCAGGTACACAGCCTACACTCGTACGCAAGTCCACGTGGCGGGACCGCAGGCCACCACATGAAGCGAGGTGTGTCCGAGTCTGGGCCCAAGGAAAGCCACGAAGGATCAACCGCCCTCGCAGGCTCTGTGCAGAGAACGAGTTGGGGTTATTATCTCGGATGGTGGGGTGCCACGTGCGGTTGCCCCTGATCCCGATGTCGTCCAGGTTTGGAAAAGAAGAAAGGAAGTATGGTAGCTGTAGTGGGGTGCAATGCAGCTCGGACAACATGAGGGATCGCAGCGTTGGGGAGAATTGTCCGAAATAGCGTTCGATGTGTGGTATAAACCGGGTGATTTCCAACCTCTGAAGTCTCAGGGCGCGAACGTTTGAAAAGGCGGGAAAGTAGCGTATGGTATGACGGTTGAACGCCCGAGGCATGAACCAAGTCGCCACACCAGGCCATTGCTCTACTCGAATTTCTTGTACGAGGTGGATCAGACCTTGTCTGTGCGGTTCGGATAACGGCTTCAGCCCACCAGGAGTGGCCCCCCTCCCGAGGATAAGGGTGTGGTGGATGTGTGGGACTGCGATGATGTACCAGGAACGGCAGGTCAATGAACACGCCTCGAGAGCGTTGAGGTCGTGAATGAGGTGGGCGATGATCATCTCCGCGATTTCGTACGGTAGTGGAAGGGTGGGTTCGTGCGTAGTACGCGTCTCTGGAAGCGAGTCGCCGAGTAGGGGATTGACTTTGTCCCTGCCCCCACGCCAAACGGTCACTACGCGAGCCAAGAGGTTTGTTCCCACTGTGTGAAAGATGCAAAGGTCAGAATCGTTTGTGTGCACGAGCGGATAGTTATACTTGATATCGAGGACATAGGCCTCGTTGTTGTGGGTGGGCGTGAAAAGCGCCAGGCTTGAGGCGATCAACTCAATCAGCCAATCCGAATCCGGTGGCACTACCTGTAGATTCAAGGGGTGGTCATAGACGACAGGCCCTCTGGATGGTGACGACCCAGCATTGGGTTTGGACGCGGTGGCGAATCTCGAGGATTGGTTCGGGATTGCCCGGCGACCAGCCTGCACTCAACTACCATTCCGCCCCCCATGGGATTCGTCCAGGACCTGTATTTCGAGGAACTTGAGACTTGCAAGCTAGCACCAAGGTACCACATCCTGAGCTCTCACCGTCCCCAACCTCAGAGCTCATTCGCGCATCGTACTTTTCTTAGGCCGCCAATGACCATGTCGGTTCCGTAGAAGAGTCCTCCACTCCCACCCTCCCAGCCGACCACCCACGATGCAACAGGACCAGCCTCCACTCCTTCCACCGCCCGACACCAACTACGTCGCTCCGGGGCAAACGTGGCCGACGTGTTCCGTTCATTGAGTTTACTGGATTTGGTCTGGTACCGCCAACTTGTCCGCCGGATCCGCGCTCCCGGGTCTAGTGTTCCTTGAAGCTACAATACACACAACGGCAACCACAATAGGACGAGTGACTGGGCATACCGGTTGTGTGGGATAACGCGGATAGGTTCACCAGAGGTCAGTCAATGTTTACCACATTCTGCGCCGCTTCATTGCCATTCTTACGACGTGATAAAACCTCTCCTTAGTCCAGTTAGATGCGCAAGAGGGAAATTGCTGCCCGCGACTGCGTTCCCCATACGATTTTTCGCGATCTGTCGGGCGCTCGTTTCGGGACTTTTCACCAACGGTGGGACAACTCCGGTATCATCCAACAGAACAGGCGCAGGGGTGACTCGTGACCGAACCAAGCACCACATCGTTCTGTGGACCAACACCTACGTGTTCCAGTTTCGTCAACCCGGACCTTCGGCCTCGGGGTCCTGGCGTTTCTCGTGAACCCGACAAGATCTGACCCTTCAGCGCCACTACGAGTCCTCACATTTCTTTTGGAGGGTTTGCTATCAGGCAGCGGCGACTGGGGTGGGTTCTCGTTGCTCGTTGGCGGGGGTTCCGTAAGACGGTGGCCAACTTCTCGTTGTGTTCTATAAGACCTCCAAGGCTTATCTCATTTCACCAGGCTGGCTCTGAATATCCCTCCCTCCTCTTCTCTTCTCGCAGCGTGACGACGTGCGTTTGGTCGACACTGGCATCCCTCGGTTCGCGAATGCTGGTATGGGAGATTGCATGGACCACAAGGGTAGAACGCGTTCGGCGCGCCGATGTAATGGCGGAAGAGTCCCCCGTTGGGTAGCTACAAACCCATTGTATTGTACAACCCTGCAAGAACCGAATTGACGTCAGGGAAAGACGTTTCCCGTCCATAGTGATGGGATCCCACCCAACGGATGGTAGGCGGGGAGCCGAGAAAATCAAGGAGGCCCTTCGTAGCCACTAAGTCCAAAGCTCCCGCCAACTTCCGGCGCGCCTCCTCTCGGGGGGAACCCCAAACATCAAGCAAAAATACTAATTTGAAAGGTCTGACTTCATTCATCTTACCCAACGTCTCGAACAACAAGGCTTCCTCGGAAAAAAAATTCGCCGCATGTTCCGTGAGAACGATAGCGATCTCGGAGAACACGGGGGATGTGATGGTCAAGAATACCCCCATGACGATCAGATGACGGTGGTAGTCTTCTGTGCAGCTGTAATTCCTTGACCAAGCTCCAATCTGGAGAGATCGGAGGACCTTGAGCTGCGATAAATTGAATTTAGGAAACGAGAGGCAATGACCTCCTGTTCACCGTCAGGTTGAATCTTTGTATGAATGCGAGTAGGACGACTCACTATCCGTCGCGTTGAATCGTAGCGTCTCTAGGGTCCCGGCACACGCCTCCAACAAGATGGGTGCACACTTTGCACTCTCACGCAGATCCATGTGACGGAACCGCAGGCCGCATGAAACGATGAGGTATGTCCAAGTGTTGACCCAACGAAAATCTAGAAGCGTCAACCGCCCTCGTAGTTTCGGTGTGGAGATCGGCTGTGTGTCAAAGATGGAGTCACTGGTGGGGGATGTGCTGTGTTTCCAGATCTCGACGTCGTCCAGGTTCGGAAAGAGAGAGAGGAAGTGCGATAGCTGTCGAGGAGTACCGCACGGGCGGGACAACGTGATGGATCGTAGTGTTGGCGAGAAGTGTCCGAAACGGCGTTCGATGCCCGGTATGAAGCGGTAGATTTCTATGTCATGAAGTTCCAGTGTGTGAACGTTCGCGAGGGCGGAAAAGTAGTGCAAGCTACGGCGGCCGAACGCCTGAGGCACGAACCAACATCCAAAACCCCACACTTGGACTTCTTTTACGAAGGGTAGTAGACCTTGCCCGTGCAACCACGGTAGCGACCTAGGCTTGCCACGAATGGCATCGGGTCCGTTCCCCTTGAGAGTGAGGGTATAATAGAGGTGTGGGACGGTGGCCGTGTGCCAGGAGCGGCAAATCAGTGAACATGTCCTGAGAGCGTCGGGATCGCGGGCGAGGTGGGCGATGATCGTTTCCACGACTTCATACGGGACGCGGCAGGTCGATTCATGGGCGATCCGTGGCTCCGGGGGTGCACTACCGAGCGATCGATTGAACAGGGTCATCATGGGGGTTGAGAGGTTTGTTCCCACTGTGCGGGTGGTGCAGAGGTCAGAGTCACGAATGCGCACAGGTGGAGATGCCTTACTTGACACCGAGGGCGTAGGACCCCTGGGGCGACCTACGCCTCCGGTTGGTAGAGACGCCGACATCGTGGTGGGGGTGAGAAGTACTACCTCAATGCAGTGATCGGACCGAATCGGTCAAATCTGGGTCCTCGAACAGACGCTCATATCCGAAGTCCTTCTCGCCCGTTTGATCTACACACCCCCCTTCGAAATGTCATAGACAACCGTTCGTATTCTGGCAAGGATTACGCAGATGACTAGTCTAGTCCATCAAGGGTTCCCTTGATAAGAAACATTCAGTTCACTTCAACGCGCGATGTGTGACTACTCCATCACCCTACAGCCACGTTGACCCTCGTCCACCGACTGACCGAAGACAATACTGTGGGGTGAAAGTCACATGGAGATGGGAACCCAAAAAATATCCCGCAGGAGAAACCGGGCCGAGCCGATCTTGATGTCCTTTTTGCCGGTTTCCTTCAAACCCCCCGCGAGCCGGAGGATATTGGGGAGGTCTCCCTTTGAGTACCTCGTGATGTATTTCCGGGAGTCACCGTCCTCGAAGTCAGGGGATCTCTGCAGGACTCGGAGGTTCGGTGGGGTGTGGGCTCAACGGATGGTGGGTGGGGAGTCGAGAAAATCGAGGAAACCTTTTGCAGTCACCAGATCCAAGGCTCTCGTCAAGTTCCGTCGTGCCTCCCCTTTGGAATCACCCGAAACGTCGAGTAAAAATACCAATTTGGAGGGTTTGCTCGCATTCATCTTGCCCAGCGTCTCGAACAACGTGACTTGTTGGGGCAAATAAGACACCGCAGCACTCTCGAGGATGACAACAAACTCGGAGAACACAGGGGATCGGATAGTCAAGCCCATCACCCTGACGAAGCGTTCATGGTGATGGAGGTCTACTGCCGATCCGGCCACCAACTCTCCAACTTGGAGAGACCGGAGGACTTTGAGTCGTGCCAGATTGAATGAACCTAAATGCATAGGCCGAAATCCTGTTCGCCGTCAGCTCGAATCCGTGGGTAAGCCCGTGGAGAACCACTTACCGGCCATGGAGAATCGCAGCGTCTCTAGGGTCTCGGCACACGCTCCCAACAGGACCGGTATACAGCTCACGCTCCCACGCAGATCCATCTGACGGAACCGTAGGCCACCACATGAAGTGATGAGGTGTGTCCAAGTCTCGACCCAATTAAAGTCACGAAGTACCAACCGCCCTCGCAGTTTCGGTGCGGAGAACGGGATGAGATCTCTACCTGGTATGGTTTCGTGGAATATGAACGTGTGAGTGTTTCTGATCTCGATATCGTCCAGGTTCGTAAAGAGGGAGAGGAAATGTGATAGCTGTCGAGGGGTACAATGCGGGTTGTGCAATGTGATGGATCGTAGAATTTGCGAAAAGTGTCCAAAATAGCACTCGACTACCGGCATGAAGCGGTATATTTCCACGTTTTGAAGTTCCAGAGTGTGGACATTCGCAAAAGCGGAAAGGTTGCACTGGTCAATGCAGCTGAATGCTAGGGGCCCGAACCAGCCCGCCTCCCACGATTGCACCCGGATTTGTTTTACGAAAGGAGCTAAACTCAACTCGCGCAGCTTGGACAATGGCTTCAGCTCGCCATGAGTGACGTCAGGTCCACCTCCCTTGAGAGTGAGGGTGTGGTGAAGGTGTGGGACCGTGGTAAAGTACCAGGAACGGCAGGTCAATGAACATGTCTTGAGAGCGCCGAGGTCGCGGACGAGATGGGCGATAATCATTTCCGCGATTTCGTACGGGACACGGCAGCTCGATTCGTGGGCAATACGCGGCTCTGGGGGTGGGTCGCTGAGTAGGCGATCGAATGGGGTCGACGACGTCGAGGGGTTCGTCCCTGCTGTGTAAATAGCGCAGAGATCAGAATCGTGAATGGGTATAGGTGGAGATGTCTCACTTGATATCCGGGACCTGGGACCCCTTGGGCGACCTACATCTCTGGTTGTCGGGGATGTCACCATCTCGGTAAGTGGGTGAGGGATTTGATCACGTTGTCTACAGGTCCGGATCCGGTCGATCGCTTCAAGTTCACCCGCGACGACGACAATGTCTCCAACGAGAGATGTAGGTCGCCCAAGAGAGCCTACGCCCTCAATACCAAGTATGTCTATCTCCCGGTTCACGCACCTGACCCTGACCTCTCGCGCCGTAGGGATGAACCTCGTGACTCACATGTTGACTGTTTGGCATCGAAGAAGAGTCAAGGTTACTCACCTTCTTGACGACCCACCTCCCGAGGCGTGTACCACGCACGAATATACCCTCCCGTTCCCATATGAAATAGCGGAAATGATCACCGCCTACTTCGCCCACGACCTTGGTACCCTCAAGGCGTGTACGCTCACTTGCCGCTCCTGGTACATCACCGTCGCCCCACACCTTCACCACACCTTTACTCTAGCGACATATCCGACTGCGCGCGTGGCAGACTGCGGCCGCTCCACAAACTGCACGAGTTGGGCCTAACCCCCCTCATACGAGAACTCAGAGTGGACCGAGGGCTTGGGACGGTCTCTTGGTTCCTGCTTCGAGCATTCGGCCATCGTGACTTGGGGCATTTCTCCGCCTTCGCGAACGTCCACACTCTCAAACTTCAAAACATGCAAATCTACGAGTTTATACCAGGCATCGAACGCTACTTTGAACAATTTCCCCAAACACTGCGATCCATCACGTTATACGACCCATGTTGTACCCCCCAACAGCTATCACACTTCCTCTCTCTCTTTTCAAACCTGGACGACATCGAGATCGACCGGACCGTCACACACACAGCCAAGACAACCATATCCGATACGGATCTCATTACGTTCTTTGTTCCGAGACTACAAGGGCGGCTGGTGCTTATAACTCTAGTTGGACTGAGACTTGGATGCACCTCGCTTCATGGGGCGGCCTACGGTTCCGTTCCATGGACCTACATGGGAGTACACCCTGTGCACCCGTCCTGTTTAAGGCGCGTGCTGAGACGCTGGAGACAATACAACCCAGTGCGATGGATGGTTCAATTAGTATGTAATTCCACCTGGCTTCATCGCAGATTCAAGTTCATGGTGAACAGGGGGTCTCAACCTTTCACGGCTCAAGGTCCTCCGGTCTCTATGAATTGGGTCGTGGGTGGCGAGCCTGGGAGACCACCGTCCGCCCGTTGTCCCAGAGGTATTCTCGACCATAACTTCTCCTGTGTTCTCCGAAGTCGTCGTCGTTCTTGTAGGTCACGTGGTTTGGTTACCCCTGGAAAACAAACTGTTCAAGACCTTGCGCACGATGAGGAAAGTTAGGCCCTTCAAGTTGGTGTTTTTGCTCGAGGTTCCTGGTTCTCATCAGGGAGAGGGACGGCGAGAGTTGGCAGAAGCTTTAGACACGGTGAACGCCAGTGGTCTTGTTGATTTTCTCGACTCCCCGCCCATCATCCGTACCACACGACTCCGTCGCTGGACTTTCTAGGGGTTTGATCAGATGCTTTCCACGCGCACCCCACCCCAAACTTTGCAGAATTATATCATAAGTACTCGTTGGCCCCGCCCTAGTACCCTAACTATCACCGAAAAAATTGCTTCAAGCCTCTGGAATTGCGCGGGCTACAGGTTGGGTACACTGTCTAGTCAAAGTGTGGGAGGACGTGACCATCCCATAGCAGCGAGATTGCGCCTTGCGGATAATGGGCAGGGGGCCAAGAAAACCGAGAAGACCATTCGCAATCACTAACTCTAAAGCTCCCTCCGACCCCCGCGGTGCTCCCCTGGGGATAACCCGAAACGTTGAGCAAGAATGCCAATTTGAATGGTCTGATTTCATCACCTTGCTCAACGTTTCGAAAAACGCGAATTCCTATGATAACGGTGGAATGACGGCGGGGGTCCTCTGGGTGGTTGTGACCCCTCGACCTGCAGAGGTCGGGGCCATTTCGTGCTCCAGTTGAGGAACCTTGGTTGGTATCGAGGACACAGGACCCCTTGGGCGGCCTACATCCCAAGTTGTTGTTGGCGTGGTGAGAGAATCTCTTCGATCTGGTGGCTAGGTGTTCTCCAGGCTCTAACGAGAAATCCACTCGAAGCCTGGGGACTCGTTCGCATTGCAAGTCCGCAAGATTTAGGGTGACAATATACAGGGTATGTGAAAGGTGTCTAATCAAAGTCAGGGAAGTCCCACTCATAGTGGCGGGATAGTGTCGTGACACGAATGGTCGGCGGGGAGTTGAGAAAATCGAGGAAACCTCTTGAAGCCACGTCACCTAAAGCTTCCTCCAACACCAATCGCGTTTCCGCCGTCGGCTGGAATAGTCCCCCCCACTTGACAAAGCATGGACTCTCGAACGAAAACACCAATTCAAAGGGTCTGACCCCATGCATCTTGCGCAATGTCTGAAACAACATGACCTCTCTGGGTAAATAAGTCACCGCATTGCCTGTAAGGACAACAACGAGCTCGGAAAACGCGGGGGATGTGATAGTCGAGAACATCCCCATGACGACGTCATGGTGAAGGTTTCGTGGGGGGGCGTAATCGCTTGTCCAGTCCATGACTTGTAGCGATCGGAGGACCCCAAGCCGCGATAGGTCGAATTCCGGAAATGAGGAGGAACGAGTTACTGTTCATCATCAGTTCTAATCCGCAAAATAAGCACACGCGGAACGACCTACTTTGTGAGCGATCCGACGCGTAGAAGCGTAGTATCTCCAGGGTCTCGGCACACGCCTCCAAGAGGGCAGATGTACAAGGTACACTCGTACACAGCTCCATGTGACGAAACTGTAGGCCACCGCACGAAGCGGCGAGGTCTGTCCAAGTCTCGACCCAACTAAAGACGCCGAGTGCCAACCGCCCTCGCAGTTTTGGGGTGGAGAATGGAGCGAGCATTACATCGGGGACGGCCACGTCGGGTACACCTGTGGATAACCCCCAGATCTTGATGTCTTCCAGGGTCGAGAAAAAAGAGAGGAAATGTGATAACTGTCGTGGAGTACAACACGGGTCTGGCAACACGATGGATCGTAGTGTTGCCGAAAATTGTCCGAAATAGCGCTCGATGTATGGGATAAAGCGGTAGATTTCCAACCTCTGAAGTCTCAGGATGTGAACGTTTGTGAAAGCGGAAAAGTGATGCAAGGTACGGTAACCGAAAGCCCGAGGCACGAACCAGTTATTTTGTGTGCCACGCGATTGTTCCACTCGAATTTCTTGTACCAGGGGCATCAGACCTCGTACATGCAGCTTGGATATTGGCTTTAGCCCACCACGAACGACGTCCCTCTTGAGAACAAGGGTATGGTGGATATGTGGGACAGCGACGATGTACCAGGATCGGCACGTCAACGAACACGCCTTGAGGGTGTGGGGATCGTGGGTGAGGTGGGCGATGATCATTTCCACGATTTCGTAAGGGAAGGAACGGGTATATTCGCGAGCGGTACGCGCCTCTGGAGGTGCATTACCGAGGAGGCGACTGATCTTGACTTTGCACCGACGCCACGCGGTCACCACGCGAATCGAGAGGTTTGTTCCTACGGGACGAACGGTGCAGAAGTCAGAACCGTGTACGAGTGCCGATGGAGGAGCCTTACTTGGTATCACAGGCATATGAATCCCTGGGCGAGTCGTCGGAGGCCGTTGTCGACGTGGCAGGGTGAGAGGTGGGCCATTCAGGCGATCGGGCCTGCTCGATCACGGCCCCCAGTCACCGTACCCGTCCCCTCCACTTGTCCTTTACACTCCTTCACCAACTCTTTGCCTTTGATAGTACTCCTGCGGGATACGAATTACTAGGGTGTGACAAAAAAGCGATCAGGCTTATTGTCGGAGCCGCACGGGGTGCACGTTGACAATCAAATTTATACTCGTTGTTGTCGCCTATCTCATGAGTCGTTTATCTAGTACGTAGCGGAACCGCGTATGTTGATTGAGCGTCGTTAACAGCCGATTCGGAGCTCAAGGCAGGGGGGTATCGGTAAATACCAACCTCATATAAGCCTCGGGGTATCGATCACCCTGGGCAGCGTTGGCTGCATCCGCGACCTCTCTAACCGCCTGAGCATCCTCCGGGGAAATCTTAATCTTTCCAGCGTCCATATTTTCTTTGAGGTTCTGCAAAAAGTTTCACCACCTTAGCAATAACTCTAGTTTGGCGCGATCCCAACCGTCGGACTCACCGGAAGTCTGGTGGTACCAGGGATGGGGATAACATCCTCTCCCTGGGCCAACACCCATGCCAGAGCGATTTGACCGGCAGTCGCGTTGTACTTCTTGCCGATCTCCTTCAGACCATCCGCGAGCTTGAGGATGTTGGGGAAGTTCTCCTTCGAGTACCTCGCGATGTATGTGCGGAAGTCACCGTCCTCAAAGTCGTCAGGAGATTTCTATGGAGGATCTGGTGGGCCAATTTGCTCTTGACCGTGGATAATCGACCTACGTAGCGGCCGGTGATGAGGCCCCTTCCGAGGGGAGAATATGCAATGATCTTGACACCGGTTCCCTCGCGGTCTTCAAGAGTCCAATGGTCTCATCCTCGATGTCCAAGGTGAAGGGTGAGTACTCGACCTGGATGGCGGAGATGGGGTGGACGGCGTGTGCCCTGCGAAGGGTGGAAGCCGAGATCTCCGAGAGTCCGAGGTATTTGACCTTCCCGGCTCTAGAGAAGATGAGTATCCCGCTTGCAAATGGAGGAAGAGGTGGGCACTCACTTGACCAGCTTGGCCATCTCGGCGACGGTGTGTTCAATCGGGACCGCAGGGTCGGCGCGGTGGAGGTAGTAGAGGTCGACGCACTCGACCCCCAACCTCGACAAAGACTTGTTGAAGGCCTCATGGACATACTCTGGGTCGGCCTTCACGAGCCTATCGGGCTCTCCATGGCAGAAACCAAACTTCGTGGCAAGGGAGACCTCGTCGCGCTTTCCGGTCTTCTTGAACCTATGTAGCAAAAGGGAGTTACCTTGTTGTGATTTGGGTCATTTCTTCGGGCCGGCGGTGAGCCAACACCTTCCCCTCTTTGGGGTCGCGCCGACCACGAGAATGGAACGCGTTAGGTACACCGATGCAGACACAACGATGGAATATGATGCGCTCAAATTGGAGGCGATCCTTGGCGCGCGTTCGTGGTCCCAATCGGTAGCCAGCGGTCAACCACTCGACTCAACGAATGGTCTCATTCTGGCTGAGTGTGTTGAGGTATTGGCGGAGAATGTTCTGTTGGGTAGGTACAAGTCCGAGACCGCCCGGCCTCCTGTTTCCCAATGTCAATTCGTACAGCTCAACTTCCAGGATAACTAGGTTGTCATGCATCATGTCTCTGAGACACCAACCAACTTCTCACACCTGTTCCACTCGGATTTCTTGCACGAAGGGCATTAGAGTGATTTGCCATACGCGGTATCAGGTCGTGCTTGAAACGGGGGTTTATTCCGTACAGTATAACTCTGCGAGGTTTAGGGTGGCGGCATATAGAGGCTGTGCGAATGAAGGTGTCTAATCGAGGTTGCGGAGGTCCCACTCATACTGTATGCCAGTCGTGGGACCATGGCGCAGTACAGATGGTAGGTGGGGAGTCAAGAAAATCAAGGAAACCTTTTGAAGTTACATCATCTAAAGCTTGCCCCAACTCCTGTCGCACTTCTGCAAACTCCCAATGTCCCCCCCGCTTGACAAGACACGGACCCTCGAATAAAAACACCAATCTGAAGGGTCTGACCCTCTGCATCTTGCGTAATGTCTGAAACAACATGACCTCGTGGGGTAAATGAGTGGTCCCATCGTCCACAAGGACAACAACGAGCTCGGAGAACACAGGGGATGTGATTGTCGAGAACACCTCCATGACGATGTCATGACTGAGGTCTTGTGAGGGGGAGTAAACGCTTGCCCAATCTGTGACTTGTAGCGATCGGAGGGCCCCAAGCCGCGATAGATTGAATTCAGGAAATGTGGGGGTATGGGTCACTGCCCATGTGAGCTCGAATCCGTACACAGATCCACGCAGAATGGCTTACAATGTGAACGATCCATCGCGCGGATGCGTAGCGTCTCTAGAGTCTCGGCACAGGCTTCCAACAGGGTAGGTGTACAACTTACGCTTGCACACAGCACCATGTGATGGAACCGTAGGCCACCACATAGAGTGATGAGGTGCGTCCAAGTCTCGACGCAATCAAAGATGCCAAGTGCCAATCGCCCTCGTAGTTTCGGAGTGGAAAATGGAACTACCATCACATCAAGGGCGGTCGTGTTGGGTACACCTATGAATCCCCAGATCTTGACGTCGTCCAGATTTGAAAAATGAGAGAGGAAATGTGACAACTGTCGTGGAGTACAGCGCGGGAAGGACAACATGATGGATTGCAGTGTTGCCGAAAACTGTCCGAAATACCGCTCGATGTGTGGGATAAAGCGGTAGATATCCAATCTCTGAAGGTTCAGAGTGCGAACGTTCGCGAACGCGGAGAAGTAGCGCAACGTGCGGCGACCAAAAGCCCGAGGCACGAACCAATGTTTATTTGCGTCATACGGTTGCCCCACTCGAATTTCTTGTACGAGGGGGATCAGACCCCGCCCGTGCAACTTGGATAGCGGCTTCAACCCGTTGTGAGTGAGGCCCCTCCCGAGGACGAGGGTGTGGTGGATGTATGGGATAGCGATAAAGTACCAAGATCGGCACGTCAACGAACACGCCTTGAGAGTGGGGAGGTCGTGGGTGAGGTGGGCGGTGATCATTTCTGCGATTTCGTAGGGGAGGGAATGGGTGGATTCGTGCACGGTATGCGCCTCTGGAGGTGGATTACCGAGGAGTCGATTGATCTTGGTTTTGCCCCGGTGCCACGCGGTCACCACTCGAATGGAGAGGTTTGTTCCTACCGTACGAACGGCGCAGAGGTCAGAGCCATTTACGAGTGCCAATGGAGGAGTCGTACTTGGTATCAAAGGCATAGGAATCCCTGGGCGGTCCACACCCGTGGTTGATGGTGAACGTGGGGGGGTGAGAGGTTCGGTCAATTGGGCCCAAGTTCTCGATCACTGGCAGCTCAGCAAGGTGAAACGAAACATACCCCCTCCCTTTCGTGCTCTGTCGTTGAGCCGAGTCCCCCCCAACCCCACCCCTCGAATTTCTCTCCTCTTATTCTCGGCCGTAGATGCGGACGGGCTTCAGTCAGGGCATACCGTCTGATGATTGGCCAATCTAGACTTCGTACCCCAACCCAATCTCTTTCGCTGAGGTTGCCCAGATCCCATCGACCGCCGTTTTGGAGTCCCTCGACCGCGCCATGCTCACGAATTCCTCTCGCCCGTTGTGCCGCTTAAAGTACGTTGGGATCCTTGTCTGTCCCGCGTCTTCCACCCCTTCCTCACCTTCAATCCCAGGTATCATGTTTCGACCCGGTTGTAATCCGAACGGCGGCCGCCCGGACATGGCCTCAGAGGGGAAATAGGTCTGGAGAGGGGTGGTACGAGATACCAGCTGGCCGTCGGCGCGAAAGGTGACGTGGAGGATTTCAACGGTGAGTCCGACATGAGCAATTCGACTCCCCATGCTGTGGTTCGTCCTGATCCCCCACAGTGCCGACTCCGCTTCCCTCAATGCCCGGATCTCAGCGTTTTCAGCCACCAAACGCGCTCGCCTGGCTCCACCGACGTGAATCTACTACACGCAGTTCCTCACTCGTCCGCCGTCCCTCAAGCTAGACCTCGTATGGCACTAGTGGAGGTTGAACCAGACACGTTGCAGCCGTAGCCTCACCAGATTGAAGGGACTGCGAATTCGTCAATTCCGTTGGCAACATCGCGTCCCCGTCGGAGGACGGCCGCGATAGCCTACCACTCGTCATCAACCGCACCGACTACATTCATACGAGGTGGCGTGGGTTCGATGACGATTCTACCGCTCAGTACCACTACAAGCTCGTGCGTCCCTTTTGGGAGGGTTGCCTCTCATTGGAGCTACCGGATCAGGGTTTACATCGTTCTCCAGGTGGGCGGTGAACCAACCCCTTCTCTCCCTTCGGGTCCGCGTAGACCACAAGAACAGAACGTGTCAGGTTCATTGATGTAGACTCCTCCTCGGCGAGGCGCACAAACCAACCCGCCCGTTCCCTCTCCCGTATGAAATTGTGGAAATGATCATCGCCCACCTCGTTCATGACCTCCGCACTCTCAAGGCTTGTTCATCGATCTGCCGCTCCTGGTATACCGCCGCGGCCCCACCACTTCACCCCTCCTAAAACAAAGTAAGACCCGTGGCAGTGGTGCAGGGCTGAATATTGTTGAATTTGTGCTCACCGATGAAGCCGCAGATATCTCCATGTCCCACCAATCCTGATATCATGCAGAGGTGATCGGGGTTGTAGCCTAGAGGAACCTGAACGGAAACGGTGAGTTGATCATACACACGGTGGCGAGCTCGCGGTGTTTTGATGGTGAGCCCCATCTTTGGGTTACCGGTGACAAGAACGCGTTGGGCCGGCCGTTCCAAAACAACGTGGCCATCGCCGACAGTAGCAGCGGAAGGAGTGAAACTGGGCTTTACCCCACCGTGCTGGACGAGCTTCAGAGAGGGGTCGACGTGAAGCTGTGATAGGTGTAGGACAGGACGCGTTCCCGGAGCTGGGTGGCTGTTGGCAACCTGGGAATGCTGCCGTGACGGGCCCCTCCGTGACGGCGAGACAATCGTATGAGCAGTAGTCAAGTAGACCGCGATGTATCTAGGCGTTCCTCTTGGATATTCGGATTCCGCGTCACCGTCCGCGTGTCCAGATTGGACGGATTGATTGAGCCCGGTCGCTTGGGACACTCCTCACTGATGACACTGTACACAAACGACTCTGACCCCAACACCGTTCGCACCACGGGGACAAAAAATCTCGACTCGCGTGGTTACTACTTGGGATGGGGGTAAAGCCATTATCAGTCGCCTCCTCGGTAACGCACCGCTGGACCCGCTCGACACACACGAATCGACCCGCCGCCTTCCGTATGAAGTCGTGGAAATGATCACCGCCCACCTCTCCTGCGACCTCCGCACTCTCAAGGCGTGTTCGTTGACCTGTCGTTCCTGGTATTCCGCCACGGCCTTCACCATACCCTTACCCTCACGGCGGAACCCGGGCCGGACTTCAACCAGACCACGATGTGGACTTACGAGAGCCTTGGCTCGTCGTCTCTCCGCCCACCGCCACAATATCAAGGAGTTTTCCCAATCGCTCGTTCTCAGTCGTGGGTCACAAACACCGATCCTCGCCGCTGGAATCGTGCACCTCTCGCTAGGCAACCTGCATCCATTATCCCCCAGGAAAAACGACCTTCATCATGGCAGGTCAGGAAGGTGGATTAAGTCGGAGCAGTGAGTGCGCATTACTGATCATGGTTGGATAAGTTGTTGATGGGTCAAATCCTATTAGCGGGTCCTATTTCCAAGCGCCTCATCTCTTTCCAATTTACCCCCGCTGAACAGATCCAGCTCATCAAAGCGATGTTAACGGATAGAAACGAGCAGGAGGCGGCAAGGGGTCTGGAGTCGGGCGATTGGCCGAAGCTTGTTGAACTTCTAGATTCGGTTCGTTCCCTCCCGGCCTCCTTCCCACGTCACCATCACCTTACTGGAAATAGGTTCTGAGAGAGGGCAGACTGGACACATCGTCCCGACCTACGTGTGACCGCTTCTTGGCCCGAATCTGTGGATGGAGTGAGCTCCTTCCAATGTCAGTAGCAATATCAGGTTACGAGTGTGAATCCATTCTTGGCGAGGGTGGTCGTTCGGAGGTTTGGATGGGAAGCCACAGTGACCGGAAGGTCGCTATAAAAGTGTTGATGAGCTACCAGGGCGATGACGACACCAGGAAGAGAGAGATTATGAGGGTTAGTTGTCTGGTCACAGCGCGGCGCTAGCGGAGCATTGCATTGACATTTGCCCTCACGTCGTGTAGGGTTTTTTCAAGGAGGTGGTCACATGGAAAAACTTGGTCCACCCGAATCTCCTCCCATTTGTTGGCGCGACCATGGAGGGAGACAATGGGACACGGAAGTACGAGATTATCTCGGAATATATGGAAAATGGGTCCATCAAGACGTTCGTAGAGCAGAATCGGGGTGTGAACCGACTCGAACTTGTGAGTTTCGACCCGTGCCTTGCCGATCTCATTAAATGACCCCTGCCTGTTGGTATAGTTAAAGGATGTTGTTGTAGGGTTAAAGTATTTGCACTCACAACAAGTGGTACACGGAGATCTCAAGGGGGTATGGCTCTCTGGCCCAATCACCTTGCCTGGCTAATGTACTCTCGACACCAGCCAAACATTTTGATCAACCACAACCGACGTGCGTGTTTGGCCGATTTTGGACTTGCGCGAACCATCCCGGGATTCACAAGCTCTGGTTTTGACAAGGAAAAGTCGAGGGGTACTCCTGTGTGGATGAGTCCGGAGGTGTGTTGGCCGGATAATTTCGGGTTTGGCAACGACGCAAGACCAAGAAAAGAGTCGGACGTTTACGCACTCGGGACTGTCATATACGAGGTATGTTCTTTGCAGTTTGGTTGCTGCACCAGAGATAAAGGGCGAACAGGTCATTTGCGGGCACAGACCTTTCCCTGAGCTGAACGAACATCTGGCCGCAGAGAAGTTATTGATGGGGGAATTCCCGACCCGACCCGAGGCTGGGTTCACGGATTCTCTGTGGCAGACTGTGGTAACCTGCTGTAGGATTCAACCCAAGGAGCGTCCAAGCCTCAATGCTGTGCTGGAGGTGTTGGATGAGGCATCGAGAGTTTATCATCGCCTTTGACATAGCGGTATTGACGATTGGGAACAATCACTGCTAGGGGTCAGGAGGCTTAGTACTGATGATACGGGGCGCACGTTAGGATCGGTGAAATATATACCAGTAGGGAAGGTGGTAACTACGGAACGAAGCCCTATCGGGTTATTTATCCCCCCAACCACGACCCCCCCGCCGGTGCGAGGGGTCAGAACCCTGAAGTGGATCTAAATTTGCCTACGAACCTGAGGTTATAAAGTGGGAAGCGAGCGGCACCACCAAACTTACCACCCTTAGCCAGCTTCGAAAGGCTGTTCGTGTTCTTACGGGTGAGGTTGACAGAGACCGCCCTGCCGGCGCGGGCAAGGTAGATGGTTTGCGATCAAGGAAAACCAAATGCGCCCACCTGAACTTTGATTTCTCCTCACCAAGCCGGTAGGTCTGAACCGCGTGACTTAGGCCTGGAGTCGGTGCAGTCAGTCTAACGGAAAGGAATGCGGCACCCTGGGTGAGGAATCTTTCAGATATCCCTCAGATGTTTGGTTTCCTGTGAACCAGGCAGGGGTTGATCTCGCTGCGTTGGTGGACGAGCATTTTCACGAGCGGGGTTCTAGTGTAATCGACGAACGAGGTGGGATGGGAGAGGCAGGTCAGATTCCCGGTGGTGTGGGTCGCGATGGAACAAAGCCCACCTCATCAGTACTAGAGCATCGGAGGTTGGTTCGTGCCTCAGGAATTCAGCCACCATGCCAATTTACAATGCTTTTCCGCCCTCTCGAACGTTCACACCCTGGACCTTCGAAATGTGAAGCTCTGCCACTTCATACCACCAGGCATCGACCGCTATTTTGGGCACTTCTCATCAACACTGCGGTCCGTCGCATTGCTCAACCTGTTTGTACTCCTCGACAGCTATCACATTTCCTCTCTCTATTTACGAACCTGGACAACATCGAGATCCGCAAACCTCACGGGTGCCTACCTGACCCAATAATGAACCGTGCTCCCCTTCCGAAGTCCAAACGTGGTGAAGGTTTCGCGAATGTCCAAGTTGTGCCTCCCAACCCAACGTCCGTTCCCCCCCGTATTCCGTCTTCTCACCTTTGCTGAGATGATCCGTGATTTAGGTCAAAAATTGAAGTCATTTCCCAACCCCCAGTTCGAACGCAAGGCGAGGGTGGAGTTCATGAGGAAGAGTCGTTGAAGTTAACGGCGTGAAGGAACCCAGGCCCACAGACCGAGCCCATCGACCCCCTTCCACCCGTTCGGAAGAAAGGCGCGGAGTCCGGAATTATACTCTCCCAACACCTCGTGTACAGGCTGGAATCGTTGAGGCCGCAACAAGCATCTGGGATTTCACTTGTCGGTCCAACGGTGTAACAGACCATGCATGAGCTGGGAGAGATCTGCCCATCCTGCGCGGGCGATGCAGAGATCAGAGTCATTTGTGTGCATCAGTGGGGAAGCCTCACCTGGCGTCGAGGGTGTAGGGCCTCTTGGGCGGTCTACATTTCTGGTTGGAGATGTCATCGCGGTGTGGGTGAGAAGGCCATCACCGACTGAGGCTCGATCAGCCCAATCTGGACCTGCAAACATGCAGGGGGTCGGACAGCTTCGCGCAAGCGTCTCCACACCGCTCCAACGAGCCCCCCGCCCTCACAAGGTATCCGTATCTCGTGCCGTAGCCTGTTCTTCTGTAGGGGGAAGCCAATCAAATACAAGTGCACCCACTTGCGTTACAGAATTTACATGTTGTGCCAAGGCGGTCCCTATTCTACACATCAGAACTCTGCAAGATTTGGGGTAACGACGGGAAGGTTGCGCAAAAGGCATCTATTTGTAGTCTGGGGGGTCCCACTCATGGTCGTGAGGTTGTGTCGTGAGACGGATTGTGGGCGGGGAGTCGAGAAATTTGAGGAAACCTTTTGAAACCACAAAATCTAAAGCTTCCCTCAGCTTGCATCGTGCTTCCGCCGGTTCCCATAATCCCCTCCTCCAAACAAAACACGGACCCTCGAACGAGAACACCAATTCAAAGGGTCTAGCTTCCTTCATCTTGCGCAATGTCTCAAACAACATGGCTTCCTGGGGTAAACAAGCAGCAGCATTGCCCGTGAGGACAACGACGAGCTCGGAGAACACGGGGGATCTGATGGTCGAGAACACTTCCATGATGATAGTGTGTCTGGAGTTGTGTAGGGTGTTGTAGCTGGTTGCCCAATCCGTGATTTGTAGAGATCTAAGGGCGCTGAGCCGCGATAGATCGAATTCGGGAAATGAGGCGGCATGAGTTCCTGTTCGCCATCAGTTCGAATGCTTATATAAACACATGCAGAAAGACATACTATGTGAGCGATCCGTCAGGTTGAATCGCAGTGTCTCCAGGGTCTCAGTACACGCCTCCAAGAGAGCGGGTACACAGCCTACACTCGTACGCAAGTCCATGTGGCGGAACCGCAGGCCACCACATGAAGCGAGGTGTGTCCAAGTCTGGGCCCATGGAAACCCACGAAGGGTCAACCACCCTCGCAGGCTCGGTGCGGAGAGCGAAATGGGGTTTTTATCTTGGATGGTGGGGTGCCATGTGCGGTTGCCCCGGATCACGATATCGTCCAGGTTTGGAAAGAAAGAGAGGAAGTATGGTAGCTGTAGTGGGGTGCAATGTGGCTCAGACAACATGATGGATCGTAGCGTTGGCGAGAATTGTCCGAAATAGCGTTCGATGTGTGGTATAAACCGGGTGATTTCCAACCTCTGAAGCTTCAGGGTGTGAACATTTGAAAAGGCGGAAAAGTAGCGTATGGTATGGCGGTTGAACGCCCGAGGCATGAACCAAGTCGCTACACCAGGCCATTGCTCCACTCGAATTTCTTGTACGAGGGAGATTAGGCCTGGCCTTTGCAGCTCAGATAACGGCTTCAGCCCACTAGGAGTGGCTCCCCTCCCGAGGGTAAGGGTGTGGTGGATGTGTGGGGCGGCGACGATGTACCAGGAACGGCAAGTTAATGAACACGCTTTGAGAGCGTTGAGGTCGTGAGTCAGGTGGGCGATGATCATCTCCGTGATTTCGTACGGTAATGGGAGGGTCGGTTCGTGCGTAGTACGCGTCTCTGGAAGCGAATCACAGAGTAGGCGATTGAATTTGTCCCCGCCCCGACGCCAAACGGTCACTATGCGGGTCGAGAGGTTTATCCCCACTGTATGAAAGAAGCAGATGTCAGAATCGTTTGCGTGCACGAGCGGATAGTTATACTTGATATCGAAGACATAGGCCCTCTTGAGCGACCCACATCTCTCGCTGTTGGGGACATCGTTGTCGTGGGCGGACACGAAAAGCGCCTCTGATCGGGCTCAATCAGCCAATCCGGATCCGGTGCTGAACATCCAAGGCATGGTCATAGACGAAAGACCCTCGGGTGAATCTGCCACGGAGATGACCCAGCATTTGGTTTGAACGCGGTGGGGTCTCGGGGATTGGTTCGGCATCGCCCGACGACCAACCTCCACCCATTCCGTCCCCCATGGGATTCGTCCAGGACCTGCATTTCGAGGAACTTAAGACTTGCAAGCCAGCACCGAGGTATCGCGTCCTGAGCTCTCACCGTCCCCAACTTCAGAGCTCATTCGCGCCTTGTGTTCTCCTTAGGCTGTCAATGACCACGTCGATTCCGAGGAGGAATCCACCGCTCCCACCCCCCCAGCCAACGCCGCTCAACACGATGCAACGGGACCGGCTCCCACTCTCTCCACCGCTTGGCGCCAACCACATCGCTCCGGGGCAACGAGGCCGACGTGTTCCGTTCTTAGAGGTTGATATTTTGGAGGACGAGCCCACCGTTGGACCCGACTCTGCTTGAATTTGGTGGATTTGGTACGGTGTCGCGTAAAAATCTCGTTGGTTGACGCAACGAGGAGAGATTGGCATCCTGCGCTCCCACCGACTCGTCCGCTGGATCCCCGCTCCCGGGCTCAACGTCCTTTGAAGCTGCATTACGCGGGACGGCAACCACAACAGGACAGGTTACCACTGGCGCTGGGCGTATTGATTGTGTGGGATAACACGGATACGTTCACTGGAGGTCAGCCATCGTTTACCACGTTCTACGCCGCCTCGTTGCCATTCTTACAACGTGACGAAACCTCTACTTAGCTTGGTTAAATGAGCTTTTCGCAAATGGTGGGACGGCTCCTGTGTAATCCAGTAGAGCAGGCGCTGAGAAGGCTCCCAACCGAAGCGAGCACTCACCGTTTTCTGCGCCAACACCCGCACGTTCCAGCTTTGTCAAACCGGACATTCGGCCTCGGGGTCCTGGCGTTCCTCGCAAACCCGACAAGATCCGACCCTTCATCGTCACTAAGATACCTCGCATTTATTTTGGGGGGTTTGCTATCAGGCAGCGACGGGTGGGGTGGCCTCTGCGGGGGGTTCCGTAGGACGGTGGCCAACTCCTCGTTGGTGTTGTTCGGTAAGGCCTTCAAGGCTTATCCCATTTCCTCAGGCCGGCTCTGAAGATCCCTCCCCCCCTTTCTCTCCCCGCAAGCGTAACAACGTGGGTTTGGTCGACACTGGCACCCCCCGGTTCGTGAAGGCTGGTAGTGTGGGGGATCGCACGGAACGCGAGAGTAGAACTCGTTCGGCGCGCCGAGATAATGGCGGAAGAGTATTCTGTTGGGTAGCTACAAACCCACATACTTTCTTTCCAACACTAGTTGCACTGGGATGTATACTATGTTACACC
>Ga0307516_10001115_pt1 | contig 37426 bp, 44 predicted proteins | sample 19_EM_MG_FD_203310 | JGI IMG/M metagenome (GOLD analysis project Ga0307516, IMG submission 203310) | Populus trichocarpa ectomycorrhiza microbial communities from riparian zone in the Pacific Northwest, United States - 19_EM | ecosystem: Host-associated > Plants > Roots > Unclassified | place... | reverse complement strand
GGATTTACTGCGGCACTGATAGCACTTCTGCATCAACTTGAATTCCTCCTCACCCCACGGTGCGAGCGTGAAGCCAGCATCCTCCAGCTCTGCAGTGGTATGGCAGAGCGGGTCCAAGAACGGATAGATGTAGTCGGCGTAGGCTTTGTCCTTCATGATTGACCAGGTATTACTCAAGTAACAAATAGTCTCCCAAGGTCCCCCCTCGATTTTCAGTAGTTGGTCGAAGATGCCTGCGCGGCTAATCGGCTGTGCTCTTGGGGTACCCGACTCGTCCCTCCTAACTGGGGAAGGTGCTTGGGTGGTTTCTCGGGCAGCTAGTGAAAACTCTTCCGTTTCTGTGGACCCCACTGTCCTGCGACGCTTCAGCCTCTGCTGTGCTGTGTACAGATCAAATCCATGCAGGTGGTTCCTAGCGGGCTCGACAGATTGCCCCTCGCCTCGGCTAGGAAAGGGTACAAATGTTCCAGCAGGTGCGTCATTCGGGATATAAGGCGCTAGATTCGGTTGGCTCCCGTCAGAGGTGTAACGAATGCTGGACAACGTCTGCACCGACGGTTGCCGAGACCTGTGGGAATCGTCGGTTGGTCTGATTTGAGACCACAGTCGCTGAGGGCCACCGGCCGGAGTGATAAGAGGACCACCAGTCGGAATGATGGGAGGACCACCGGTCGGAATGATGGGAGGGCCAAACGGAAGGATGGGAGGTTGAAGTCCATCTGGCCATCTCGGAGCGGGGACGGCAGGCTTGAAACCTCGTCGGAATTCTTCGGCACTCATCTTGTACCCACCATAGATGGTCTCCTGCACAGAATTTGCCGTCTGACTCGTTTGTGGCTGTATAGAAGACTTTGGCGCATGTATCTGGTCGTAAAGTCGCTGAGATACTTGCTGTGGTTCAGCAGCCGGACAGTCGTCATCCTTTTGCGCGGTATGCTGTTCGCGGATGTGGTTGTTCAGAGCTTCCTCGGCTTGAAACGACTGGCCGCCGTTCAAACAAAGCCAGCAGTTAAACCCCGCTCCTGGCATCACGAGTGTTTCGCCATACAGGGGGAATCGTCCAAACAGCGATGCTTGTGGTGGAACGGCCGTGCTAGGAACCCCAGGCTTTGATCGCACATTCAGTCCGACTTGCGGTGAAGTGGCCCTGCTTGGAACCTCAAACTTTGATTGCCCTTGAATCTCGTCATGCGGTAAAGCCGCCCTAGCTGGAAGCACAGATTGCGCGTACTGCGGGTATTGTGAGTGCTGCGGGTGCTGTGAGCACCGCGGGTTCTGCGGGTCTTGCGGTAAAGCAGCCCGAGCTAAAGGAACAAACTGGTTTGGTTGCACTGCACCAGCGGACGCTCCGGGATGGACAGCACTGAGATCCTTAAAGGGAACCCCCGGTGTAAACACTGGCATGACACTAGCGGGGCGAGACCGCATCTGTCCGTTGATCACAGGTTCCGATGCGCTGTGGCTGACTTTTGGGGATGCCGCGGGGGAGCGATCCACCATCGGCTCAGTAGCTGGTAGCTGTATGTTCTGCGCATGAGGGTTTGGGGCGTCCGGGGTGACGTTGCCTGCCTTGTTGTCTTTCTTCGTTTCGGCTGCCGCTGCGACCATGGGGCTGATGGTCTTCTTCACCGGAATTACGGTCTCGTGTGAAAAATCCGAATCACTCTCCTCGTCCGATAGATCCAATGTCTGGAAGAGCTGCAACGAATCTTGGTAACTCTTCTCCCTCGCACGCGCCTTCGAAGCCAATACCCGTTTCTTCTCTTCCGCCTCCTTCTCTGCAGCATTGCGCTTCGCCTCCTCCTGGTGTCTGAGCATCGCCAGTTGTTCTAGTGCTTCCTGTCTCAGCTCGTCCTCCTCACGCCGCTTCTCACTGCTCGATATCACCTGTCTGCATCCCTCGGTCCCTTGTTCTTGCTGCTTGGTTTTGCAATTTCCTTCCGTGGGAGACACCTGCCTGCTAACGTCCGCTGTCTTACATATTACTGTGGCATTGCTCTCACCCGAAGGCTTCCGCTCGCGCGCTTCCGGCCGTAGGTCCTCTATGGGCTCCACGAGTTCTTCCGACTTCTCGGTGACCGGAAGAAGTGCGCCCCCAGTTGTTGCTTTCTTTTCGGCGCTGCCTGGTGTCTTCCGGCTTCGGGTATTCACCTCGGCTCGCTTCTCGTCCCTGTGGCACAAGTCGCTCTCCGAATCGTCCTGGAATTCCCAGCTGCGCGCCGCCTTCTTGCGTTTATATGCGACAGGTGACTTGCGCATCTCGGGAGCGAGTTGTTTCCCGTCCTGCTCGCCCCAGGTGCCCCTGACGGCGCGATGGGTAGGGTGCCGCCCCACGTGTCTGTCGAGTTCACTGATGTCCAGGAAGATGCGACTGCAATCGATGCAAAAGGGAAAGGTCGCGTTGACTGTCTCAGCCCCCGGATCGACAGATTCCATAGCGGAGGAAGATGGCTTACGGAGCCAGTCGGCTCTCCCCTTCTGCATAGTGTCGTGGTGGGTCGTCATTCCCTTCAGTTTCGTTTCGGTGAGCGGGACAGACGACCGAGCACTGAGTGCTGACGGGGCTCTGTCGCGCTGCTGGGGCAAACCTTGCGATGGTCGACCGGCGACAGTAAACTGGAGAGCAGGAGTGATCAGCGGCGGGGGGTCGAAGGAGGGCTGGCTCGGAGGGGACGGCATTGATACCTTTCGCTTCTCAGGCACTGCTATGGACTGCCGCGGTGTAGACGGGGCTGAAGATCTATGAGTGGCCCGAATTTCGAGGACGTCGACCGTTACGGTGTTCAGACACTTAAGCTGGTGCTTTTTGAGATCTTCCTTTACCTCGAACTGCTCCGAACAGATGAGGCAAACATGGGGCCTGGAACCCAGATGTTGGCGTCGCATAATAGCAGTCTGTGAGAGAGAGTAGAGAGTAAATCGAAAACTTAGAAGGTGGGGGGGGAGAAGTGATGGGGAGTGATTGGGAGGGATAGAAGAGGTTGAGGGGTAGAGTTGGTTGTTGGAGAGAAGCAAACCGTAGCGGCGGGGCGGGACGAAGTATTGGTGGGTGGTTTTTTTTAGGGCTATTTAACACGATACGCCGATGTTGAACGAATAATACTTCATGCTCCACCTGAGTCTCGTGCATTACGCACGCCACACTCCCGGCCAAGCCACCTCTCGGCAAGAACGACCCCCCCCCCGGGTTGCCGCCAATAATGAGCCAAATTATGATTGGCTGTTGCGTGTGTGCCGGACTCAGGCGGATCATGAAATATTCTTCGCCTAAAATGGGGTGTTGGGTTAAAGTCACGAAGAAAAAGTGGGATTGATATCGTATTAAACAGCCGCTCTATTTCGTCATCAGTCGTGTGCGGCCTACAGTATATATCGTACACACTGCCTGGTTCCCGTGGGCAGTCCGCCCCGACCTCCATCAGTCTACGGGCAGCCCGTCGCAAGCCCCCCGTTGCCTCCGCCCAGGCCTGTCCCAGGAAAGTAGAAGTGCACCAATTGCAAAGGGGAGACAAGGAAAGGGCCAAAGGCGCCCCAAAACCCTCCTCCCCTTCTGCGGACGCTACGAAGGAGGGCGAGGGGAGAAACAGCGGCTGTTCCTCACCCCCAGCACCCAGCTCCTCGGCCTTCGCCCTCCCCTTCTCTTCCTTCTCCCCTTCTCTTCCTTCTCCCCTTCTCTTCCTTCTCCCCTTCTCCCCTTCTCTTCCTTCTCCCCTTCTCTTCCTTCTCCCCTTCTCTTCCTTCTCCCCTTCTCTTCCTTCTCCCCTTCTCTTCCTTCTCCCCTTCTCTTCCTTCTCCCCTTCTCTTCCTTCTCCCCTTCTCTTCCTTCTCTCTCCGCTCCCGCAGTTCCCACTCTGACGCCTCACTCTGTGCGTATTCCTCAGCCAAGGTTGTGACCTCCCCCCACAGAATCCTCTGCTAGGCCTTGCAGCAGGTGCAGTCTTTGGCAGGGCTCCCATAGTCTCGCCGAAATTATGCATACCCGGCTACTAAAACTGCAATTCTTAGGCCATGGAGGTGATGCACATGAGCAAGATATGACGATATAGGTGGGTGGGTAACCCCCAAGGGCCCGGGCGGGAAACTTTATTTCACTGACACTTCTCATCAACTCAAATTCCGTCAAACAGAGCCGACGCTGCAGACACCCAATGCAACTACGCCATGGCCGATTCTCAGCGTTTCCGAGACCCCAGCAGGCCTCTCCTCCCCCTGCTCATCGATCGATACCAACAGCCCTCCAAAGTCGTGGCAACCACCCGAGACTCCGAACACCGCAGCAACCGCGACCCCAGAGACGTCGAACTATCACCTCACAACACCATCCATTCCTGACTCCTTGCGGCAAAGCAAAGAGATCATCGAAGTTCTGCTGGGAAGGATGGCACCGAGGGTGACAAGAATGGGCGCAGCCTGTGGTTTTGCAATCACTGCCCGGTACCGGCATTCATCTCGAGCGCGGACACGGTATATCGAAAGATGACCTTCTTTCCGAAGTCATTCCATCACGTCGACGAACCTTGAAGGCGGTATTCGGCAATGACTAGCCCACGTTTGAATCCTAATGAGGACATTTTTAAACAGATCCTTCTTTAATGGATCACCGAGAAGAACATACCATTAGGCAGTGTTGAGAACGTGCATTTCTGTCGGCTTCTGACTTGTTATTGTGCCATTGAGGCAAGTTTCTCTGCCATATCCGCTTCCCTCCCGGCGAGCGGTGATACAATCCGGGCGGTGGACGTTGGGCGCCTACAAGGAGCAGAAGCCAATGCTTCGAAAGACTCTTTCTGCTTCAAGGACCAAAATTCGCTTCTCCTTCGGCTTGTGTTCTGGAGCCAACTGTCGTGCCATATATGGGAATCAGTGCGCATTGGATTGGCACCGCCTTCAAGAAGAATAGTACCGTACTTGGCTTGGGAAGGCATATCCTATAGGAGCACACACTGGCGAGAATCAATGCGGAATGCTGATGGAAGTTATTGAAGACTATGGGATCCAGTCACGGGCATGTAGCTTCTCATTGTTTCTCCAACAGACCGACTGACAATAACTCATAGGTAGAGTATTGTACACTTGATAATACACCCAATAACGGAGCGGCACTCTTAGACCTCTCCCGCCGCCTCCACCGTACCGGAACAATCTACGACCACGAAAGCCACTATGTGATCAACCTAGCAGCCAAAGCACTACTTTACAGGGATAGCGAGACTGCTATGCAGATCCACAAGGACGAGGCAGTGATGGAACCCGGTGGTCTTTCAGATAGGGTCAGAGAGCTGTCTGCCGAGAAGCAAAAGCAGGCGTACTGGAGAGAGAAGGGACCCATCGGCAAGCGGATAAGTACCTTCGCCTGACCGACAAATGTCCGATTCTTCAGGCCACCGTCGTCTTTCACCCTCCATTAAAGATGCAGCTCTTCCGCAGGGAATAGAGCCATCGCCCCGATTTGATCGAGGCGGTACACAAGAATGTGAAACACATCTGGCGCTCAACATATCGGGGCCGTGCTGCCACCTGTCAGACAGATGGTTTAGACAAGAATTCCGACGAACCAACTCCATCTCCTGGATTGGGTCCGCGGTTATGCGCCTCCGCAGAAGAGGCGTTCGAGCTGAGGATGGGCTTGACTTCTAGTTGGCCGATCCTATCGAGCCAGTGCCTAATGACGCCGACTTGGAGTGGTGGAAGGCTCACCAAAAGGAGATGCAGCACACCAAAAGTTACCAGCGGCAAAAGTGGGGTATATTTGAATATTTTTTTTGCAAAAGTAGGGCATTTCAGACCTTTGCCGCTAAAAAAAAAGAGATCTAGAAACACCCTACCGAATACCGAGCCTCTCAGCCAATTCGAACCGATGGTAAACCCCGACTTCGGGCCGAAGCCTTCACGAAGCGAGGTCTCTAGCCTAAGCATCCGAACGAACGGAACGACGGGCTGGGCTGGCACGGCCGATTACATAGTAAGCGAACCATGCTACGTCACAGTTGTATATAGCAATACTGCTCTAGTCGAACGGAAATCAAGCGCACGTTTTCATCAACGGATGCAATATCAATGGATCGTTCGTCACCCCGGTTACAAAATCTCAGAATTGATAGACCCCTCTCCCGTCGAATTTTGGACCGTTCCCCCATAATCGCCGTTCCGACGGCCACCAACCTCATCACCGTCCCCACAATACTTGAGCTCTAGATATCCTCTTCTACCATTGCTCGCTCTCAAAGTACTCCTTCAGCGAGAGCGGCGCCTCCTCCAGCAGCTATCTTCGCGTCAGCGGTTTCTTCTCACCGTTCAGACACCTGGAAATCTCTCCCTACCTCGATAGCCTTGGCCAGGTTCTGCTCGGCGTCGCCGCCAAAGTACTTATAGTCGCGGATGAGGAGGAAGTTCTCGAGCATCTCCTGTGCGACCCTCTCGTTCGGAAGGAAGCCCTTCCAGACGTCCGCGGGCGGCTCGACGTACTGCGCCGTCTTCCCCGTGACGTGCTTGAAGGTGTCGACGATCTCCTGGCCGCTCCACCAGCCGCTGGCACCGAGCACGTTGGCGTTGAGCAGCTGCTCGCGGTGCAGCAGGATCGACGCCACGAACTTTCCCGTGTCCGTACCGGCAGAGAAAAGCGGGAACTTTGTGGACGCCGGAACCGGCCAGGCGAGAGTGTAGGATCCATCCTCACCCTGAGCCATCACCGTCTTCGTCAGTTTGTTGTCCCCCGACCCCTCCGCCATTGGGAAACCGACCTTGCTCATCATGCTTTTGAGATTGCTCATGTAGAATCCGGGGACGAAGCTAGTCATTGGGACATTCAATTCGCGGATGTACTCCTCGACGTCGGCCTTGCCGTCGAAATGCTCGACGTTCGGGAGCGCGCCGTTGCTCAGTTTCGTGACGTTAGGCAGTGTGCTCCAGATCAAGTGTTCGACGCCGAGCTCGGCAGCGACATCGGCGATGGCGCGGCCCTGCTCAACCTCAGTCTCCTTCGATGACGACTCCCAGTAGTTGGTCACGGCAAAGACGGCGTTCGAGCCCTTGAGGGCCGCCGCCAACGATGACTTGTCCGACATGTCTGCCTGCCGGTCACAGTGTCAGCAGTGAGCGTGACGACGAGAGAGAGAGAGAGAGAGGTGACCCATACCCTGACGACGTCGACGCCCTGGCCGGAGAGGGCCTTGCCGGAGGGCTTCGAGGGATCCCGGGTGATGGCCCGGATGCGGAACTGCTTTGACAGTTGAGGATGCCCGAGGACGGTCTTGATGACGGAGCCGCCCTGAGTTCCGGTCGCACCAAAGACCGTAAGGAGTTTGCTCATGGCTGCTGTTTGGTAGATAGTTGGTGTTTTTTTTTCTTTTTTTTAGTGTGCTTGTTTGCGATGTGGATAGCTGCTGTGGAGTCGGAAGTGGGTGGTGTCTGTGTCGTATCGTAGCACCGTTCGAGCTCAGGCTTTTATGTGAGGTCGAGACGACAAGTCGGTCAACAGATTTAATCCGGAGCAGTGGGGTGTGTGCCGTCATTGAGATGGAAACAACCCGAATTTCTAAGCAGCAATTACCTATCCATCCGCACGTTGCGGTGGAACCACGAAGACAACAACCGGCCAATGACGAAGCTGTGTTACACAGGGCCTGCAAAACACGAAAGTCAGCACTTTGCCCCGGAAAGCTCCCGCCGCACGAGAGTCTCCGCAAGTGGACTAGCGCGAGGTGAAGCCCTCCGAGCTCCGTCAGCGCCAGCAAACTTGCAGAATACACATCGTGAATCCGGCCGCGATGGCTCATCGCGCAACTCGTGGGCATACAAAAAGGGGGGGGATTGCGGCCAAACCCTCGTCCGGCTGCCAAACCACCTCCACCGCCATGTCTTCGTCTGTCTCGCCCCGTCCGAGGCCTACCACAAGCTGCCTAGTCTGCAGGAAGCGAAAGGCAAGTGCCGTCCATTCCAGTCTTCAACATCGCACGCTCGGGATTCCGTGGCCCAACGGGTTGGCTGATCTCGGAGTCCAGGTCGGGTGCGATCGCGTCCACCCTACGTGCGGGAAATGCCAGCGGAACGGCTTGCGGTGCCGATACGCGGCTCCAGGCACCAAGATCCGGTTCGTCGATAGCGATCCCAGCGGGAGAGGGAGCGGGCTCGGTCACAGTCCGCTGTCAAACAGCGCCGACAGCGACTCCGACGTATCGCATTCGCCTCCGGCTGCGGCTGCTGCATCTTCGTCTCGCCCTCCGCCGCTTCCGCCGCATCAACGCTCCGCAGCGGATCCGCAATCGCTGGACGCCACGCACCGCACGAATGCCGTCTTCAGCGGCGGCCGGTACCTCGGCGGCGTCTTCTGGGGACTCGCGAATGACGGCAATCCCGTTCGTCGAGCACCACGCCCCCGCGCGCACCCTTACCCGGCTGACGACGCGTATGTAGGGCGACGTCCAGCGTCTGATCCGCGCGACGTGCGATCCGCCGGCGAGCTACCTCCCAGTGCAATACGTGCACGCGTCGCTGCCGTCGCGTGCGGACTGCGACGTCTTCTTCTCCGGCTTCCTGACGAGCATCCACCCCATCTTCCCGCTCGTCGACGCCGCGTGGGTGACGCACTGCTACTGCTCGCTGTGGACGCGCACCGCCGCCATGGAGACGTCCGAGCTGCTCCTCCTCGTCGCGGCCCTGTACGCCGGCCGCATCTGTCTCGCGCCGGTCGCCGCCGGCCCTCTGGATCCGCTCTTCAAGAGCATTCTCGCGAGCAGCACGTTCGAGAGCGCGCCCAACCTGCAGCTGCTGCAGGCGTTCACGCTCTACCACTCCTCGAACGTGAGCGAAGCGCTGCCGCTGAGCTCGTACTCCTTCCTCCCGGCCGCGGTCCGCACTGCGCAGCAGCTGGGACTGCACACGGACACCGTCTGCGACTTCCGCCGTCGGCTATGGTACCACCTCCTGTACCTCGACGTCGAAGCGTCGATCGCGAACGGCCTGCCGCGGATCGTGCACGAGGGGGACTACGACTGTCCACCGCCGGTGCTCGCGGACCTCGCGCCGGAGATGGCGCTGGCGCTGCAAGCGCGCTGGGAGTGGACGACCAACATGCAGCGGTGGCTGCGGCAGTCAGAGCACGCGGCGGAGCTGGAGGCGTTCGCGGAGCGGTGCCGGTCGCTGTCGTCGCAGGCAGCGGCGCTGACGGCAGACTCGTGGGCGGGCGACGTCATCCAGCTGCATCTGCTGCGCGCGCGCTGCGTGCTCTCGTACCGGCAGTTGCGCCACGGCCCCTGGCGCCGCATGGCGAGCCACGAGTCGCCTGTGCATGGCGCCGCGCGCGAGTTCCTGCACACGTACGTCGCGCTCGCCACCGCTGCCGGCACGCCGTTCCGCTGGTACCTTCCGGGCCTCGTGCACCCGCTGCACGCCGTCATCATCCTGCTGCTGCGCATGGAGCAGACGTCGTCGCTGCACCCGCCCGACTGTCCGGACAAGGCGCTGCTGGAGGCGGTGTTCGCGCTCGTCGGCAACCGCGTCGTCCGCGGCCGTCTGACGCCGCGCACGGCCGGCCGGCCGAACGGCGACGGGACCGTGTGGATCTACTGTCTCCTCGGCAAACTGAGGCGCCGCGTCTGGAACCAGTGCGGATGGAGCGACGGCCACGAGAACTCGAGGTTCTGCATGCTCGGCATGGACGAAGACCCCGCGTTCCTGGGACACGGCCACGATGCACCGCCGCAGCTGCTGCCGGACGGTGATGCCGCTGACGCTGACGCCGACGGGACGCAGTTCAGCTGGGAGGAGTGGGATCACATGGTCGATAAGTTCTTTGCCGTCTGACGCGATATCCTCGAGTAGATAGCAGGGCAGTGCATGTATGAAATAGAGTCTATTCGCTCTGTGCCTCGTCGTGCCGGGAAACGTATCTGGCCGCGTTACCGCAGGGCGGATGAAAGCCGCATCTCACGATATCTCACTCGGCGCTCCATCCTCCATGCACACCACCCCTCCTGCACCCTCCGCCTGGCCGCTCAGCAAAAGCAAAAGCCTCAACTACGATAGCCTCCCTCTACACGATCCCACGATGGCAAGTTTTGGAAGACAGAACATCGCATCGGGGCGGCGAGTGACCATTCGTGTTTGCTTCTCGAAAATTGCCCATTCCGTCAATGCAAAACCAGGAAAGGCTAGAGGGAAACAGGCAACTGGAAGCGGGCACGGTAGCTATACACGAGACAACAAAGGAAAGGATGCAGGAAATCGAAAAGACAAGAAATCGACAGTAGAAGAAAAAGTGTCCGAGTCGAAATGATGTAGCTTTTTAAAATGGGAGCACTTTTGTATACAACGTAACTTTCTCCGCATTGTACCTCCATATCTATACCCCATGTCGTAAAAACACCAACCGCGGTAAAAAAAAAAAAACACCGGACCCATGTCTATCGTCGATTTCTCCATTGTCAACATGTCGTCCTAGTTGGTAGCGGCGGCGGTGGTGGTGGTGGTGGGCGAGGTGTCCTCGGCAGGCTTCTGGGCATAGAGGACGTACCTAGAAGGAAACAAAAAACTCATATCAGCTAGTCCATCTCGCCACTAGGGACCTGGTGATTGCACTCACTGGGGGTTCCAGACGTGGATCCTGCGCTCAGTGACCTCGAGCTTGGTGTCTTCGACCAGCTTCACCACCTCGTCGAGAGGCATGTCGAGGACACGCGTAAGCAGCGCCAAAGCGTACGCCTCAAATCCGGTCATGGCGATGTACCACATCCAGTGCCCGATCTCCTTCTGGTGCTTGTCGAGGGGCCAGAGACCGATCGGAGTCTTGTAGCAGTGCTGGACCAATTCGGGGAAGCCGGCGCCCTGGAGCAGAGCGGGAAGCTTGTGGGCGTTATTGAGAGGACGACCGGTCATCTCCGCCGCCTTGTTGACGAGGGTGTAGTAGCGGTGCATGGCGGTGTCACTTGTGTAGGTACCGTCGTCACTCTGGACAGCGAAGGCGTACTCGTACAGCTCAATGTACCCACCGGGCTTGAGATGGCTGTGCGCGGGGCAGGCAGGCTTCCGTCAGCAACGGATGCTCACGCTACATCGAGGGTGGATGAACACCTACTCATAAGCCTGCTTGAGCAGCTTGGGCCAGTCCTGGATGCCACCGGCGAGACCACGGATATGGATCAGATCAAAATGATTCTTGGGGAAAATCCAGTCCTCTTCAGCGTCCTCGACCATGAACTGGAGGTTCTGGGGGAGCCAACTAGGCTGGATCGGGGAGAGGTCGGTTCCAACGACCGAGGCGCCAGGATACATTCTACGGGAGCGAGCGCGGTCAGTCAGAGATCGCCGAGGGCAAGCATGTCGGCTCGCCTTACTCGGCGCAGCCAATGGCCCAGATACCGGTACCGGTTCCGACGTCGAGGATTCTCTCGGGGTTGGTGACCGGAGCCAGATGGAGAGCACCGTGCATGTGCAGCAGACTCAGATGGTGGGCCATGTCCAGACTGACCACCGGTCAGCATCGCAATCAACGAGGGAGGAAGGAAGCTCCGGCTAGGGTGACTACCGATCCTGTTCAGTCTGTTCGCACGATTGCCATTGCCGTCAGTATCGGTTGCGTGAGGGAGCAAGCAGCTGGGAAGACACTGACCTCGTCGTTCGGAAGCGCATACTTGCCGGAGCGATAAGCATGGTACCTACGTCCATTCTCGTAGGTGTAGTTGTAGATCGACGATGCTAGGGACGGGGTGGCGGCACCACTACCGCGATCAACAAAACGAACAGGCAGCAAAAACTGGAGATATGATGGAATGGCGGGCAACACACTCTCCACTCTCGAAGGCAGAGTCGTAACTATCGGATTGCTGGCTCTCGTGCTGTGACGGCACGAGTTGAATCATCAGCGACCTCCACTCTTTGTGGTTTGATAACGTTCTATCTATCGAGATAGTTACCCAGTCGGTATCGACTTCAATCGGAGCCTGCATCTTGACAAGTTGGGCTGTGCGTGTAGGGTCAGAGGGCGAGTTAGGGGATGGGAAATTGGGAGTGGAAGGTTGAGATGGATAGAAGATAGAGGAGGAGAAGCGATAGGGGTGGAGGTGGTGATGGTAGGGGTTGAGGGAATGTGACTGCGGAGAGCAAGGGGGAGGAGCAAGTAGAAGTAAATGCAGACTCCATAGCAAGGCTGTTTGGTTGCGCAACATACAGTTCAAAAATCGCGTTTTTGTATGGGGAATTTCCTTTTCTGAAATCATGGTTGCGCAACCTAAATGAGTGCAACGTTCCTCAACGCCTAATAATAAATATGCAGCAGCGTCTGTGCGCAGGCGGTTGCAACCAGGGCCGATATGTAGCTCTAGGCCCTGTTCGGCTCGCACCGGATTTCAATTGTATGTAGACAATGTATCTACATATCTATCTAGCTACGTATCTACCTCATACCACACAAAACTCATACTTTTGGGGCGATCTAAACTAATTTTATAACCTCACGAACCAACGGGCGAGCCGAACAGGGCCTAAGAGCCGCCCGTACTATCCCACTTACTACATATCAACCGTGGAAAGACGCTATCTACCGGCTTCTGCATCTCAGCTTGGGTCCGGATCGCCCAGACTCAGCGCTGAATGCGTCGGCACGATCTCGGAATGTGGTCATGCCCGAATTCCGACTCCCGAGTCGAAGGTCAACCGAATGAAGATCGCCGCGATTCACTCCCGCGACGAAGAAGACGAAACAATGGGGGCATCGATTTACTGTCGCGTGCATTGCGAACCAAAGAAGCAGAGGGAAAAGAAAGAAGAGGGGGAGGCTGACGCTGGGAATAGATACATATATATCTATGTACATATCAGCATACATGGTCGAGCGAAGCCGCCCAGATCTCCACATCGATGGTTCGTACATATTACAGCCCGAGACGAGACATGCACGCGGCAACTACGGTACACAGGATGATTGCAGAAATGGTCTACTCGGTGAGGACGCCGGAGCAAATACATCGAAGCTTTTTATAACACTCCATACGACTACGAGCTTGTTCCTGCCAGGTTTGTGGACTATGGGGAATAAGTTCGCCCATAGGAATATTCAGATCATACCACGAGTTAGTCGTAGAGAGCGAGTGCCAGGGTGCGAAAAACTGTGGCGATCTAAACCTCTGTTCGTCTAATACAACACCCACCATCCACCCTCCTACTCAATTTTACCCTTCAAGATACAAAATCCTATCCCTTCGATCAAACCTGCAGTTCCAGTGAAAAGACTCCACGACAGAACCGGAACGGCAGCGAAAGAAAGGAAATATGCGAATATGTAGCAGTTTATGCAATGAAAAACATCACGGTGTAAACCCGAAGTGGCTTCATATAACAACATGGTGAGAAACGGAATACCCAACCAAGGCAATCTGGTTCTAATAATTTATCCGTGGCTAGAAACGTTCCTCCGAGTTTCTCCAATAGGAAAATGGCCACCAGGCTTGATAACGAATGACAGTTACAATGGACTAGGTATCACACTCATTCCTAGCCCATTCAGTATAAGAATAAGCACCAGAAAAATACCATTTGCCGGTCGCGGTGCTGCTTGTCCCACATAGTCTAGAGTTTCGACGTACCAGAGAGTGTCAGCTGTAACTGCAAACACAAGATAGGGATCCACACACTCTACATGGTAGATTCAGCATGTGCTCACCCACACGCGACCCAACCCCGCAAAAGGATAGAAACATCAAGGCCCGCTAATCTGAATTCAGCCCGACCTTTAATACTCCCCCAATCGGGATCGATTCATACTCTGCGTTGAGCATGCTAGCACGCACTAGCCTTTTGGGGAACTTGTCGGTACATACATACATAGCACTATTTTCCTGATCGTAATGACTAAGTAATGAGGCACTGACAGATCAGCCACATCTTCGACGCGAAACGAATCACGAATTGTCCTCGGCGAGACAAAGAACGCTAAGCAAAGAGAAGGGCTGTCACAACAGTTCTCATTGTTTATTTCCATCTTGATTTGTTCCAGCGCCAGTGTTACTAATGGAACGACTACTAGCCGGGCACTTAGACGGGTCAGGGTGGAGCGGTTTTCCAATTTGGGCCCCCCCCCCCCCCCCAAAAAAAAAAAAAAAAAACACCACTCCACCACCCAACATAAGAAAGAAGCATGCGGAGGACAACTCGGTGTTTCCCTTTTTCTATTTGGAGGTGATGCGGCCGTGCTATAAGGGCTCAAAGTGGAGCAATTTTCGGTGGCGGGCACCCAATTTTGTAGGTTCCTGCAGGGATCTCGACGCCACGTAATATATGACTACATACTACATACACGAAAACCGCTCTCCTGTGCGATTTGTCCTGCTTTCAGCATACTCACGCTGCTCCACAGTCAGGCCATTTATATAGGCCATCACCCACCTTTTGCTCCGATCTGTGTACCGCCGCATTATCCCCAGCTCCACCGAGTCAAAGGCGACAAACAATATCTTCTCCAGCTCCGGAAACGAGTACTGGCAGTTCGCCCGAGTATACCGCTTCACAGCACCCCAGCAGTACTCGATATAGTTAAGCTCACAGTGAAATTTAGGATAGAATATGACTTCATGGCCAGCAGCGTTGATAACAGTGTAACGGCACGCTGCCGCCGGCACCACCAATCCCGAGCGACTAGAGTCTGGAACGTTCCGGATTGCGCGGCGCCAGGAGCAGGCTTCGGTTCTTTGGGTTTGAGTGCGCGGCGCGAGGAGGTCTTGGGTTCTGGGTTCTGGTTGCGCGGCGCAAGGAGGTCTTGGGTTTGGGGGTTCTGGCTGCGCGGCGAGGAAAGGTTCTGCAGGTTCTGGCTGTATGGTGTGAAGAAGGATCTGGATGTGGAGGATCGCACTTATTGTATATAACGGTGCGCTGTTGTCTGTCTTGCATGTTTCTTCTTCACGCAACAACTTGTTATCGTCAGCCATAGTCGGCCTTGACTACTAGCAACTGTTTCGTCTCAATGCCACGTTCCTGCCTTGCCCGCTCCACGTCCCTGCCTTGCCTGCTCCACGTCCCTGCCTTGTCCGTTCACATCTTCCCAATCTTGTCCTTGTCCTTGTCCTTATCCACCCACGCCCCCCGCTCTTGTCCTGATCGCTATTTGGAGTCAACCGAGCCACGCCCGTTACAGTCTCGAGCATGGACTTGTCCTCCAGGAAATCTGGCTGCGCTTCGAGGATGCGAAGATGACAACAGTCTGTACCGATCTCGCATCAATCAGCCGTTCAAGATAGTCATCCATCTCCGCTTCGAATCATGATCACCGCATCCTAGGTTGCGAGACTTTGACCGTTGTAATGCACACGGCGAGGCGCTTCCAGCAAATCAAGAATCAAGACTATAACTGTAAAACTGGTAGGTTGTGGCAGGATACCTGGAGGTTCTGGTCGCATATCTACTGGGTTGGGGCGGGTATCCGGGGATCCCTAGCGGGGTCATAGGCGAGCACTCGTGATTAGCAGACAATCTGTAGCTCTGCCAAGCCTTGCCCCATCTAAGTGTCCGGGCGTCATTTTCATCAGAAATCTTCGATGCAGAGTGTAGTCATTCAGGGTTTCTCGGCACGCCCTTCCTTTTCTTCGAAGATTTGTGCTGGCCTTTTTGCTCTTTCGCAGACGGTATTCGTAATGCTGAACTTGTACCGCACCCTGCCGTCGAGTTGTGTTTCCACCAACCTTGGTCCAATGAGTGTCGATCAATGGCTAGAACTCATCGGATTCTCCTTGTGGGTTACTGGACAGGTTTCTCCGTTCGTAAAGCATCTCTCTACTCTATAGGTTTTTGCTACATAGCTCGGGCAGCATCGGGCTACATAGTCCTGCAAAAAGCAAAGGTCGGCGATGTGGACGACGGCAGTAATAATGCAACAGGTATATACGAGCGAATGTCCCTGCATCGCGACGAACGTAGGCCAGCGAAGCGTATGAGGGCAGTCCCACAACGCGTACACGGTATCATAGCAAAAGACAAGGAGGGCATTTGCGCGTGTTATTGACCATCTGCTCGAGTGGTGGTGATGGCAGCCAAGCCCCTGAATGGTGGACTGTCTGTATATATAATACACGATTAATTTAATTTAATTTAATTATTTAATCTGATAGCACGTCGCACTGGACTAAACCAGGATGCGCATTTCCAGCGACGAGTTCCAGACGGCACAGACCCAGACGGCGACGAGGAGGTCCCTGAGGCGCTGGTCATGGGCGACGCCCTGGGCGAGCTCGAGGGCTCTGACGGCGGAGTCGGCGGTGTTGTAGACGAAGAATCTGGCGAGGGTGGCGCCGGTGGCGGCGTCCTCGATGGCGTCGTGTTTGACTTTGAGCGCGGGCCGGTCATCGCCGCCGGCGCGGAGGTGGCCGAGCGGCGTCTGCAAGAAGACGCCGCCGCGCTCGCTGCGTCGCTTGCGGAACGCGCTCCCTTCGAGCCGGTATTGCGCCCGCACCCCGCCGCCGCCACCGGAGGACGACAAGAGCTGGAACCCGACGAAGGGGAGCCGCGCAAGCTTGTAGACTTCGCGGTAGCGTGGCAGCGACGACGACGACGACGGCGTCGTGGTGGACGAGATCGTCAGCTCTGGCAGCCGCGTCGTTAGCGGCGACGGAATATGGTAGCTCGGCAGCGACGACGACGTCGTGCAGCTGATCAGCGAGTCGTGCGGCGACGGCGGCAGCGTGTACGTGGCTTTCCCCGGCAACTCGTACGGCGGCGGGTCCTGCGAGAAGATCGAGGGCGCTTTGGTGGCCGACATTCGATGGGAGCGGGAGGTCTGTTTTCGGTGTGGGGAAATGCGGCTGTGAAGCTAAAGTGACTACTGACGACGGACCTGGGTGTCTTAAATAAGGTCGCCGCGACGTCCAACTGGGCTGTGCACGCTTGGTCCAGCACTTAACCACGGGTCTCGGCATTGGCACAGGAACATGGGTTCGGTTGCGACACTTGCACCGCCCAAAGATCTCGGCAGTGTCCAAGCAGCAGAAACACGGCAGAACCGCCGTCCCTTCTTCGTTGTCTATCCCGATGGAGAATTCCATCACACGGCACTGCAGTGGAGCCTGGATAGTAACTACGAGCGGTGCCGGTCATGGGGCTGGGACAGTGGGGCCAAGTACATAGTGCGTACGACACCACGGCATCTGCAATCAGCTGGGACTAGGAAGGCAATACAAAAATCTCATGATGTGCTCACTCTTCAATCATCGCATCCTCATTGTATTCTACAACCTGCTCCCGCGGCACTTACTACACACTAATACACATGGTTTTTCCCGTCTCCAACAGGTAACCCAACATAAGGCTATCCGTACAGCCATCTAGAAACCTCACATAATATTAACTTGTCATGCAGAAGACACACAAACAAAGCCATCTTCCCACACAATGACAAAAATCGACAGCAAAAAGAACAAGACGCTATCTACAGAACATCAGCAGGGACTCCTAGTCTTCATAGTCGCCATGAGCATATCATCACTGGACCACAGTTTGACACATCCGTGCTTCGCCGGTTCGGTGGTGGTCTCTTCGGCATCGCTATCAACGTGCGTGTCGTTGGCCCATGATTCGCAACGTCGGTGGTGCCGCATTCGAACCGGAGCCTTCGACCATTCATCCCACTGGAATTCCGGAAACTCTGTTTCGGGGTCCGGCGCTTGCCCAACATGGCGATTCGTTGCAGACCCTCCACCTTCAAGTTTCCGATGACGTCGCTCGGATGAGGATCGAGTTGACTGCCTTGACACTGGCTGCGGAGAGATACTCCCACAAGCCGCCTGATCCCGGTCCTGATCCCCAGACTGAGGATGCGGATCGATCCACTCAGCACCGATCTGCTGCGGCCCCGGAGAATCGTCGGGAGGCGTAGATGGTGTCAGTTTGAGCTTAGGGGAATGGGATATGCTTCGGTCCTGTTGGGCGCGGTGGCTTCGTTCTCGAGTGTTTCGTTCGCGAGGAACATCCACCTGATTTTGAGGGAATATGTAACCAAGGTATTGGCCTTCCTGGTCCGGCGCCGGCCGAAACTGATGTAATTGGTACCCACCCCCCTGCTGCCCTGAAAGATGGTATGGCGGCCCACCATGCTGTCCTTGGTATTGCTGCACGTTGTGGTATACCCCCTGGTGCTGTTGGCCGGGGTGCTGCTGCTCTTGGTGCCCATGTACCTGGTGGCTGTGGGTGTCAATTCGACCGATGGGGTGCACAGTGCCTGGGCTGTTCCAAGGTGTAGGCCAACTCTGCATGACTCCATTTGGCGCCACGGGCACCGAGCCAGGCCCTGGGGGATCTTGGACGGGTGGATAAGCAGGTGGGGATTGGTCCCTCTCTACCCACAACACATGGCCATGTGCTCTCCGTGGAGAGTTCACATTTACCACTGGTGGTAGCTGTCGAGGGCCGAGAGATTGTGTATTGCCTGGGTGATAGGGAATAGGGAGCTTCGAAGAATTCGGCATATAGCCATGACCTTGCCCCTCAGCTAATGAAATCAATTTAGCTCGCCCATGCAACAATCGCTCGAAATCCGAGGCACCAGATAGTTGGGCTGTCGCCCAAGCTGACGTCAGAGGCGGTGGTTCTCGTGGAATACCTGATGGTTGAAACTGTGGAGTTAGCTCCGCCAGCTGTTGGGTTGGAGGTAGGCGCATAGGTTGTGCGCCGCGTTGAGCCCCAGACAGATATGGCATTTGGCCGGTGGCTGAATGTACTCTCTGAGATTTCGGCCCAATAACGTGCTGCGCTGCCAACCGGTTTGTGGGGTGAGACGGGCCCGAAAAAGGTGGCGCCATTCCAGTAGACCGACATATTGGTTGCGTTGCCAATTGGGCCCATTGAACAGTAGGTTCCGGGGCGGTTACAGTGGATCCACAAGCAGATGGAAAAGGAACTCGAGCTGCTGGTTCAATTGTAGGCGGAGGGGCTGGATGAACAGTAGGATCCAGAGGGGTCGTAGCCCTCCGAGAACTCGCAGCTTTTGGAACACTCGTAGGTTTCCGAGCTTTCGTGGAGTTCGGAAGGCTCGGTGGTTTCGGAGGACCAGTAGGTTTGGGAGGACTCGTAAGTTTCGGAGTACTGGCAGGTTTCGGAGCGTTGGTATATCTCGTTGATGCCTGGGCCGTCGGTCTGGGCGCTGGCGGGAGATTAGGCAACTTGGTCCGAGATGCAAACGGCTGGTTTTTGGGCTGATACCCGGGCCGCTCCGAGGGAGGAGCTGGAGCTGGTAAGAGGGTTTTCCTGGACGAGGATAGAGCGGCCACTCTTGGTGTTAAGGGTGGCGGCGTCCGAAGATTCCCCGGCGGATTGACAACTAGGAGGGCCCGTTTCGTAGTGCCAGGAGGGCTTGAAGATTTCTTGTTTGTCTTTGGTAAATTCCGAATTGATTCGACCTGTGCTACCTTGTTTATGTCCGCGGTTTTCTTTGGCGTTGGCACGTCATTAGCAGGTGCCACCTATCCACAACATTAGTTCATACTCCTCACACAGTGGTCCAGCCACTTACTCCAGTAGGAGGGAACCGCTCCAATTCTGGAGGAGCTGGTGACGGGCTATTCCTTGACAAAGATGAACTTGCCACCGTCTGTGTTGGGCACTCCGACGGCCGAACATTCCCCAGCAGGTCGGCAGGTAGGGCTTTCCGTTCCGCAGTTTCAGGGCGGCTTGAAGATTCTTTCTTCGGCTCAGACAACTCTGGAGTCGATTTGACCTGTGCTACCGGGTTTCGCCCCTCAGTGGCTGTCTTTGGCGTCTGTACCCCCTCAGCAGGTGTTTCCTATACGCATCGTCAGTTCATGCTTCCCACATAGTAGCCGGATCACTTACTCCAGATAAAGGAGGAGGGCCGTTTGGTGCCTCCACCTGGCCGACCAGTTCTCCTTTGCAGTGAGTGCAACTCTGGGGTGGTCTCCAAGTTCCAGCGGTAACTAGTTTATTTATAACCATCGCCACAACGTTACTCAGCTAAACCATATCAGCACACCTCCAGGGACATGAAAGTTCAAAGGACTGACCTCCTCCGCTGATATCTCAGGTATAGCCGGAAATGGTTGCGTTGCAACGTCCTTGGAACCAAAGGCTTCGACAACATCTCTCCCGAACATAGGCAAAGCAGGCTCGACCTTCGGTGTCGTGGTGGTCGTGGCCGGTGGCTCATCGAGGTCACTGGTTGCATCGACTCGCATCGCCGGGTACTCGATTTCCGATTTCACTGCCGCGACATTCGAACCGCCATCACCGCTTAGATCCGCAGTGCCTGGCAGTGATGGTAACTTTTCGAGGGTCTCAGTTTGCTTGGGTCTATCAGCCCTTGAGGGAGGTATCTCGCAAGACGCGGGATTCTTGTCTCCAGAGCTGCTGCCCACTAACAAGGCCTCGAGCCCATTAGACGAAGCCAAAGCATGTTCTTTGGCCCGTGATGACATATTCTTCGTACCTGCATGCATGGCATCAACGGAAATGCCCTCTTGATGCTTCCTCTTTTTCATCTTCTTTGTTTCGACAACTTCCCATTGTCCCTCCAACTCTTCCGCCGTCACCGGAGGCCATTCGCATTCGTAGTAATTCGCTACGGCTCCCACGTCTGATTCATCCCAGAGCGGCTGCTGCGCTGTTGTAATCGGTTCTAGATTTAAGCACAGTGAACTGACATCGGCTTCCGAAACGGCAACTGACCCCGGCGAAGCGGCCTCCGCCGACGGAGTAATCAATGGCTCCGGACAACACTCTCTTTGGGGAGCCGTACTCCTGGCCTTTTTTTTTGCCGTCTTTGCCTTGAGCTTGGACTTCCCACCTACCTTGTGTGCATCAGACTCCCGTTGTATCCTTTTATCTTCTACTTGTTTCGCCTCCTTTAGTTGCTGATCCGCCAGCTGAGGGTCGTCCAACAACCGAAGAATTTTTGAAGGTAGTTTGTGTCTCGACTCCGCGGCACGCAGGGCCACCCACTTAGCCATGGGATCAACCTTCTCCGGTTCCTTGGCCTCATTTGATATCCCGCTGAACTCCTCGGCTGGCAGAATATCACCAAACGGTTTTGCTGCCGGAGGATTGGGAGCCCCTTCGTCTATCCCATAAGTCGAAATCCCCGACGCTTCTATGGGCAGCCGTGTATTTCCTGCCCCGCGAGTAACGGTCTCCCAATCGTCCTCCCCGTCTGAAAATGCTAGAGTAGCACTGCTCGATGTACTTTGCGAGAGCTCCATTCCGTCGATTGATAGGCCATCAGGTCCAACCTCATTCTCGTCGTACACCACCTTCTCTACAGATCGAGGTGTTTTCCTCCGATCGTTCACGATACGCAGGCATTCCATGAGCGAAGCTCTCACGCCATTGGCTTGAGCAGTGCACTCTCTCACCTTTTTTCGGACCGTGTCTTGGATCCATTGGACTTGAGCCTCCATAGCTGAAAGCAGCGGGATCTCTCCAGTTTCCACTTTTTGGGCCGGTAGTGGGGGTGGTTTTCCGTCTTTGGACCGCACCACCACAGACTTCTTCTTTTTTTTCTCTTTCTTCTTCTTCTTCTTTTTCCTCGGGTTCGACTTCTCGTCGTTGGACACCTCGGCAGAAAGAGTTATAGCCTTGGGGCTGGGGAAAGCGACGGCTCCGTGCGGCGGCGGCTCAGCGAAGGGATTCAATAATTTCTCGAAACGCTGAGACTGGGCTCCTTCGTGCGCTACGCTACCGTCAGCACCTACTGCAAATCCGGCAACCAAACACACCAACCTATGTCCTCCCTCAGCTCCGCGATACACTCTATTCCGCGTTGTGCTTGCACTTATTCGCAGTCAGCCCGTGAATCCCCCTCGCGGACAATCGGCACTACTCACCTGTGGTGGATCTCAGCTCCCCGATGAGTTCCATTTCTTCCCGTTCAGCTCGATCCGCCGCCAGTTTGAATTCTTCTGACTTTAGCTCCATCCCGTGAAGCTGCTTGAGCTCTGTAGCATCCTGGGGATTTCTCCGCTTCCAGTCGTCAATGCCTTCCTCTAGTGAGCGTTGCAAGCACGCCACTTCTGCCCAGACGGCTGCCGTCCAGCTCGTGGTGACATAGTTGCCCGTTTCCCCCTCATGGTGTGAGGCCGCTGCAGAAACGTCGGCCGCGCAGGGAAGCGGAGGGAGTCGATTTCCAGGGGAGAGGGAAGGGCTCGATTCCGATCTGGGAGCGGGTGGCTGAAGACCTGATCTCCCGCTTCCTAGCTCCTGGGTATCCGGCTCGGAGCCATCTGCGGCAGTGGACTCATCGTCTTCCTCCTCCCACGGGGTCCCTGTGACCTCCATCCCGGCCCCCGTCTTCTCCATAGGTGGGAGAAATTGCAAGGACAAAAGTGGGGATTTTCCAGGTATTGCAGTGAGAAGATTCTCACCTATCAGTGATGAATGCAGGACCGCCAACTGACTCGCAGAGTGGGAGGCTGGTGAGCCTGCTGGCACGGACGCCGCATCCACCATCGTTAGTAGAAGTTCTGAAGCTTCTTGTATGCTCATTCCCTTTCCCTTGCCGATAGGAGGTGATGATGGATAAACTGCCGGAGATTCAGGCAGGTGCTCGTAGCATGGGGGAGACGAACGTGCTCGTGCCATGCCCACCGTGGAGGACGTCGGCGCACTGCTCGGTACTGCCGTGGATCTCTGGGGGGCTCCGGGGATTCGGTCTGGACTGGTAGGCGGGGTGAGCACGATGCGGGGAGGAGCACGGCAACAGGAGGATGAGCCCGTATAGCTCTATCGTATAGAGGAAAGGAACAAGAAGACGCCGCCCCCCGATGACCGCCAAGCAGTAAGAGGGTTTTCAAAAGACTTGAGATTGTAGCAAAATGGTATATGATAGGTGATCAAAAGTGGGTGTAAACAGATAGTCTTTATGGAACAAGTGGAAGGAATGCAGGGGGGAGGGCGAGTGCGGGCGGGCGAGAGTTGGGCATGTAAGAGTTAGACGCTTGCCGTTTCGGTACGATATAACTATATTTTTTTCATTTAGTTAGGGTCCGTTTGGATACTTACTTACGCTCAGTTTTGGCGAAAACTGTCAGTATTTCGCAAAACTGAGCAAATAAAACTGTAACCTTGTTTGAATAGCGCGGAAGGTGTGGCCTCTAGGGGTCGGTTTCTTCACCGCCGCTCGGTGCCGTGTTTTGGCTTCATGGACTCCCCTTCCGACGATGGAAATGCCACCAGCCACGACGATATGTTCTCCCCGCAGCCGGTGAGACACACAGCACAGCTGGCTGGCGAAGCAGTATATACCACGCATACAAAAACAAATTCCGATGCGTGCCTCTACTTTTTCCAGACGACAATACGTCCAAGAGGCCCTCGCCCTGCGACACCCCCCGCCGCGTGCAAGATGTAATGCGAATGCCCAAGGACACAGCCATTGCCCTGTGTACCCTTCTGCGAGCCGAAGGTCTTCTTGCGGACACCAAGAGCGTAGCATTGGAGGAACAGCTAGCGATGCTCTAGTCTCGCGGCAGCTGGGAGAGCTGGTGTTGCGTACAGTGTAGTTGCTGGTAGCGTGGTGTTGGTACTGGGCTCTGGGCTGAGGAACGCGGAAGAAGAAAAGCAGGGTTACCAAGTGCCTACTATTAGAGTTCTGGCGAAGCCTATTATTCGGACTTATGGCTGAGCATACTGAGAATGGCTGAGTATACTGAGAACTGCCAAACACCCTGTTCACCTCAAGGTTTTCCCGTAAACTGAAAATGAGCAGTATTCGGTGTCCCGGCGGGGAACTGGAACTGAGAGGTGAGCCTATCCGAACGGGCCCTTATTCATCAATCGTACCGTTTCGGTATGACCTCGCATCGACGATCGGAGCGGACAAGTGAGAACCGATGAATCACCGTTATATACATAATCGACATGCGGTTTTCGTTCGATCCGGCGACCCACATAGCTCGTGAAGGCGGTCCAGGTACTAGGTAGCCGGCCCCACGCCGATTACGCATGGTTCCATCTTCGTCTGCTGGTATTATTTAAGTCCTCGTCCACTCGTCGCTCACACGCATTGGTCACGTGACAATACCGACCCCTTGAACACGTGCGCTCGACAACTGCGAGGTGTCAGCAACCCCCCACGCTTCGGGAGTCTACACTGGTGGTATATAGGAGGACTGTATGGAGTGACATCCTGCGCGCCGCTACTATCTACCTTGGGAGTTCACAGCCCTATGGCACGGGGGCCCTCGTAAATCTCACCTCAGACCTCGCGCGTGGCTATCTTGGGCAAACCTATAGATACATCATCCGTCTCGATGCGCAATTCGCATCGCGAGGGTGAGGGTTGCTTACATATGCAGGCGAGCTGGTCATACATACTCTTAACTACGGGTGGATGGAACATGGTTGCATTTAATTTTCCACCTCGACACAGACACAGCCCCCTCCGGGGGAAAAAAGCAAAGAAAAGGAAACCGAAGTCGAAGCGGATGATTGGCGAAGCACCGCACGTTGCTAAGGTCGAGGAATGGATGTCCAGGTACCGGATGCAAGGAATGAAGCGCCTAGCAAGTCTGTCGAGAAGTTGGCAGTGTTGCATATGTGGTTGTGGGCAATTCGTGGTCGATGCGCCCAACATTCTGCGGACTGGGCGGTTTCGATCCAGAGTTCAGATGGCAGGCGTGGCGGTGGCGGTGGTGTGATCCCTGCTGTGGCGTGTGCGTGAGACAGAGATGTCCGAGGCGGTGAATCCACCTAACTACTCCAGACACGCACGAGTATGTATATACGATAGTGGGGCATGCAGTGCGGGGGGAGTCTCCGTCGGACCGCACAAATGTAAGTACAGATGAGAGCGAGCACATATCTATTCGTATTCACGTATGCACGCGTAGTTAGTTACCGACCTGCGTCCAGAATATGTAGATACTTCACACGGTGGGATCCCTTGGGCACTGGGCAGCGATTGTACCGAGGACATAGAGATACATATATGGAGGAGAGCCGAGGAGGCAGGATGACGACGGCAGCATTTCGACCCGACCGGATCCGGTGAGAGAGAAGCCCATCTTATTTTTCTTGGCTCCGCCGGCTGGGACCGTGACTACATAGTTGAGGGTATGTAGCTGGCGGGTGGTGGCGGGAAGTAACGCAACAAATTTCCTTTCAAATCTCCACGGCCACCACCGTCCCTTGCGCTATCTGCTTCACAACTTAGGGATTGTTCTGCGAAACGTGCATGTCCTGTGCTCTCTCATCAATCCGTAGCCCCGTAATAAGGACCCTTCCAGAGGCGCCATCCCTGCACCCAAACTCTCGGCGGTTCAGAAATAGTACCAGTCTCCACAGACACCACCGATCGTCCGTTGTGTGGATGTGCGTCCACTCCGTGTTCCCCCGTCCAGTGTTTAGCGACCACCAGCCTGTTCGACTCTATCTATCTAGAGTATGTATTCCATCGATCCATCCATGCTAACCGCTAGTTACATACTTACATACCCACCACAACCACCTCCACTCCTTCCACTCCATCCAACACCCCTCGACGCTCAAAAACCATCTGCATACATACCCTGTCCGCCGAGAAAAACAGAAGGTCAACGTGCTTCTCGGTCCCTTCTTCTTTCGTTCGTTGCAAGTCCTTTCGTTTCGCACTCAACCTTTCCCTCTTCTTTCTTCGCCACTTTCTCGCTGGTCAAACCGGAGCAGATACCCCAACCCAACCCAACGCCTGAGGGACGCTGCACAGAACTCCCCCCCGCCAACAGAACCTCCACAACACTCCAGATCCTCGGTAATTACCGTCGCCATCATCACGCGAGCTCCATTTGCCGCCTCGCGACATCGTGTTATCCAACACCACCACCCCCCTACTCCAACCACCGAAATAGACATCCTTCAACCTAATCTGAGCCGCAGATGGTTTTCTCACCGGCGAGCATATATCGGGATAGGGGATGGAGACAGAGATGGGTGCTGTCGTGAGTCGATCCCATCCTCATGTGCTTCTGCGGAAGCGCGGGAACCAAGGCCGAGCCAGCGGGAGAGAAGTGACGCTGCATCGTCGGCTTGGCGATCGCGCCCTCCCCCACATCTTCCTCTGTTCGCGCAGCAATGGCCTCGCTGACCTCGGGTTCGCGGGAACAATAGATACATCTTCGACTACGCAATAGTAATGTAGGCTGACCTTCGATCCGCTCCACCTCCGTCGGTCGCCTGTGCACTCGCTGACGTCCTGTCCGTCTGCAGTCTCCTGATTCTCGGCTTCTCGGCGCTAGACCTGGCGGAACCACATCACCAGCGCTTCTCGCTCAACAATGAATCCCTCCAATACCCGTATGCCGACCCCGAACGCATCTCGCCGCTCTGGGCGGGCGTGATATCGTGTCTCTTTCCCATCATCTGCATCGCCCTGTGGAGCATGGTCATCGACGGAATGTACTCGCATCACAAGCCGCCGACCAACCGGTCTAGGTTGCTGAGCGGCCGGTGGCAGATGAGTGACAGACTGTGGGAGATGAATTGCGGCATCTTGGGATTGGGATTGAGCGTCGCTGGAACCATCTGCGTCACGGGTGCCCTCAAGAATGCGACCGGCAAGCCGAGACCCGACATCATCGCTCGGTATGTCCCTGGGCACGCGAGCACTGAGAGGTGGGGATCGCTAGGATCACAGCTAACGCCCGAGGAACGATAGATGCAATCCGCGCGAGGGCGCCACCAATGCTGCGGTGTGGGGACTGGTCACTTCGGAGATCTGCACCCAGACGGATCATCACATCCTCAAAGATGGCTTCAAATCCTGGCCTTCCGGACATGCCTCAAGTACCACCTCTTCTCCGCACCTACCCCACATCTGTACTGATGGAGAACAGCTGCGTTTGCCGGTCTTGGTTTTCTGTCGCTGTTTCTCGCCGGAAAGCTGCACATCATGGACAACCGAGGTGAAGTCTGGAAGACGGTTCTTGTCCTGATCCCGTATCTCGCCGCTTCACTCGTTGCCGTTTCCCGTATCATGGACGCCCGTCACCACCCGTTCGACGTGCTCTCGGGCGCTGCGCTCGGTCTTGGAACCGCTTGGATCTCGTACCGCCAATACTTTCCAGCAATTTCCAACCCGAAAGCCAAGGGACGGGCGTACTCCCGTCGCACTTGGGGTGTTGACGCCCACGGTATGGGCAGTGCCGAGCCAAGCTCCGCCATCGAGTACACCAGTGCGTACAACCTGCGCACCTTGGAGGAAGGACGCACCGGCTCTTCCGAGAGCCTAGAAAGCGAGGGCAAGTCACGGAAGCGGATGCCTGGACAGAGTCAGCAGGGACATGTGCCGCATGGACATCAGTCGGAGATCGAGTTGATTACGCCGCAACAGAGGCAAGGCAGCTTTGCTGAGCCGCCACCACCGCACCGCCAGACTTGGACACCGGACAGCAGTACCCACCACGATTACAAGGGTAGTGTGGACATGGGAGAGCGGGCTCGGAGGGCGGACGCCATGGGGAGTCCTGAAAGTGTGGGGCGGCCTTTGAGGATAGGAACGGTTAGTCCGGCACCCGCCGGCCAGATGTTGGATGATAGAGTCTAGCCGAGCGATTGCCGAAGGGTCTGGGCGCTGCTTCTTTCTTACTTTCTTCTGTTGACATATCTGGAGATTTGATCTGGGTAGTTGGGTAATTGGCCCCCCCGCGAGCCTTCTTTTCGCATCTCAGATGGAGTCGATATACGATGAAACGGAAGGCTATCTCCATGTTTTTTTTCTCTGTTTCACCTCCACCGGCCATCTATCCGATCTTTCTCGCTCACATGATGTGTCGCCTTCATGCTTGTGTTCTTTTTCTGTCTGTTCTAGGGTCGTTGGAAGGTCGTTCTTTTTTCTTTCTTTCCGGGGAGGATTTTGTGCATAGCATGTTCGGTGAATCCTGCAAAATTGATGATACCTTTCATTCTTTTCTTTCACCGTTCTGTCTTTTTCTTTGTTACTCCACAATATCCAGTCGTCACTGTCGGCGTGCCTCAAGTCTTTCAACCGCTTTTCGAATCCCTCCGACGCATCTATAGTAGATAAACCCAGTCCGATCTGTTGGACTGTAACTCATCCAGGCCCGGTTTTTTGTTGTGCCCAGACCGACTCATGTTTCCGCATACTTTCGACCGAGCAGTCCTCGATTACGTTTCTGAGAGTGCAGCCAGCACTATCTACATAGGAGACAGAGGAACCCGGGGGACGGCGAGGAAGGAGAGGATCTTGGGCAGTGCTTCGCGGCAGACCGAGAGTCGTCATCAGAACGAGCAGGGCTGCCCGATCGTTGAGTATCAGCGGCTGACTCATAGCTTAGCTATGAGAAGGAACAGCGAATCATTGGTTCGATTGTGAGGTAATGTCCTGTTTCTTGCTGTGCTATATCGATGTTCTGAGATCATCTACCTACATGTCTACATACTCTATGGTATTCTCTCCAGGGTTGAGTACGGACACGTATTTTCGTCCCGATTCCTCTCCTTGTTTGTCATGATGAAAATCTCTTCAAGCCAGTGGCAGCATGGTCCCCCTCCCTTATCGTGCAGTCCACTGCTCGCCAATGATAACGCTGCATACCCGGGCCGCTCCGCACCAAGCAATATGAGGACTCGACAAACCCACACAGCTCGGCAGCGGCACACCAAGCCGAACACGGCGTGCGGGGCAAGAGCCCTGATATCTGTGTACATTGTGTGTTTTTCGTCAAGAGAATAAGACGAAGAAAATGGAGAGAAGCTTTTACTCCCTCATCTCGGCTTTACTTTTGTGAAAGAAACCCAACTCGATCTACCTTGTTCCCCTCCCCACGCGACGCCGGTTTGGGTCGAACAGAAAAAGAAGAGTGACAGGTGTGTTGTGTGTTTGTTTGTTCTGTGATACTGTGTTGCGTTGTTTCTACCCCTCTCTACCTTAATTACTTTTTTTGTGGGGCCACCTCCGTTGCGTGGATTATGAGCTTTCCCCGGTCCGATCCGTCAACCACAAAATATCACCGTTCCCCACCCTCTCCTCCCCGCATCGAGTTCAGCTTTCACCCTCGCATCGCTCCCATCAACCGACAAGAGAGACTGAGACCGAGAGAGAGAGAGAGAGAGACGGTGGATAGCTAACCTACCCATCAGAACATCAGAACATCAGAACACCGCAACCACCAAATCTATTTACCGCCTTCAGTGCGACCGCAATCATGGCCGCCGTCGAAGCCACCGCCGCATCGACACCGCAGGAGCAGCTGCTGGACTGGTACAGCACGCGGCACCCGTTCCAGGTGAACCTTGTTGGGGAGTACGCCGGTTCTTCGCCGTTCCTGATCGACGGCGACTCGCTGCTGCGACACATCTTCTCCGATTCTCGCATCGACTTCTCGTCCGGGTTCCAGCTGCTGCATGCCGTGTACGCGGTCGAGCAGTTCCTCGACAACCTCGCGCGGCGGAATTGCGTCTTCGACGTCGTCTTCTTCGAGCATCACAGACGTGTCGCCGTGCCCGCGTGGAACAACGCGGCTGCCTGGAAATATGCCTTCGCCCGGGCCGTCGTCGTCCGACACCTAGCGGCTCTGAAGAGGGAGGGAGTTCGCTTTGTCTACAGGTTCAAGAGCGTTAGGGATGACGCGTTCTTGGCTTGGCTCCAGGCGAGACGGCCGCTGTTTGTCATGGCCCACGATGGAGCGGATATCCTCGAGAAAGGCGTGGAGGGGCAGGCTGTGGCCAAGGACTACGAGGCTGCTGAAGAGTGGGAGGTTAAAGCAATGATCTATAGATTTATGCACATGGGGCGTGGGTATAATGTTGCACAGATTAACAGTGTAATATTCGCCGATAGCAAGGTACACATGACTCTATAGGCGGCTGCTAGGAGGATGCTGACCCATGTGCTTAGATCCTCGCTTTGCTCATCGCGGCTGGGCTTCGACGTTCCGATGTCGAGTCGGGTGCCAATTCCATCGACACGACGATAGTAGAAGGTGTCGAATTGGCCGCGAAGGAGCCACTGGCCCCACTGGACTTTGCTGATGCTAGTGCCTGCAATGCCCGTGAACGCCTGACAATCTACACGCTCGTCCGGCTGTTCAAGAACAACTCGGAGGATGCGACCGTGTTCGCACCGATGTTATCCGCGTATATCCTGCACACCGCCTTCCTGAACCATCTGTCCCTCGAGGAACGGCATATGTATGCGTCGACAGAAGACTTGGACGGTATCAGGAAGGCGGCAGATGTCGATGCATTCTTGCAGTGGTTCTATGCTGAAGCTACGAGGGTGGTTGAGGACGACGATGCTCTACAGATTTCTGAGACTGTGTCCCTGTGTGACTTCGTCGATGGACGGCTGCTGCTAAAGCTCCTAGCGCAGAAGGTGGAAGTGCCAGAAGTGGTGGCGAAGGACTTTGAGAGGCTTGTCGAGACTCTCAAAGCTGCTGTCCAGTGCGATTGCGCTTTCGATATCTCCTCGCCCGCACTTGCTTCCGTCGAGACGGAGCTGCCCCAGCCAGAGTCGCGGGCCCTCGCCCCCATCTTGCCGTTCAGCAACCCTCTATTCGACCAACATCTTCAGACCATCGACATCGAGTTCGATGTCCTCCCAGAGGACAACGAGTTCGACGCACAGGTCACCAAGGACCAGTACCGTCCGTTCAAGCCAAAGAAGCCGTTCAAGGAGACCGAGAAGCCAGAGGTGCCCGTGAACGGTGGCTACAGGGTTGAGCGGAAGCCGATGTTGAACAAGGGTGGCCGGTTCGCGATGGTGGATGTGCTCGAGAAGCGGCAACAGGGAAAAGTCCGGAAGAAGAACCAGATTGGTATGGCGGCAATGCAACGCTATGCTGCTAGTTTGTCGGATTCGCTCGACGGTAGCTTGAACCAGAAGCTCATCATCTGCGATGACACTGCCGGCCCGGCAAAGAAGGTGGTGCAGGGACGACCACTGAAGGGTAGTGCTAAGAAGGCTGAGAAGGCTGAGCCCGCGCCTGCTGCTACCGGCAAGCCGGGGAAACAGGCCAAAGGTGGCAAGAAGGAGGCGGCTGGAAAGAAGGCTCCCGTCGTGTCCAAGGCAGACAAGATCAAGGCTGAAAACGCGGAGAAGGCGGTGCTCAAGGAAGCGAAGTCACTGCAGACATCGTGGAAGAACCTCTGCAACGAGATTAAAGTCACCAAAGACCAAGATCTCGTCATCTCCCGTCTCGATGACTATCAGAAGAAACTTGCGAGGGATGTCCCCAAGAAGGCGGCCGCCGACCACGAAGGCCGGTTCATCGAACTCGAAGTGCGGCTGTACAAGATCTGGACGCTCCAGAAGCAATGGATCACGATGTGCAAGGCTGGTAAGAAGGAGAGTGGATACAACACTATTGCCGTGCTCTTCGACGAGGCCAGGAAGGCACTACAGAGTCCGGCTTTGTTCGCCGCCGCTAAGACCATTCTCCAGGATGTCTTTGCTGGACTGGGTATCGCGCTGCCGCCTGCCAAGGAGGTCGTCTCGGTGAAGAGGACCATTGGCTTTACGAACACCTGGACCGGGAAGGTCGACAGCGATGATTCCAAGCTCGGTATGTCTTCGGAGGAGTTCCAGTTGAGTTATTTTGGTCTGTACATGGACCGGAATATGGATTCGGCACCGGATGACCGTGTTCCCTTCGAGCCCGATCTCTGGCAAAGACAGGTGTTGGACGAGATCGATGCGGATAACTCCGTGTTCGTCGTCGCCCCTACTTCCGCTGGTAAAACTTTTATCTCGTTCCACGCCATGGAGAAGGTCCTGAAAGCCGACGACTCCAGTATTCTCGTCTACATAGCTCCGACCAAACCCTTGGTCAATCAGATCGCCGCGGAAGTCATCAGCCGGTTCCGCAAGAATTATCGGCACGCCGGAAAGACCGTATGGGCGATCCACAACGGAGACTACTTCACCAACAAGCCGACCGAGTGTCAGATCCTCATCACGGTTCCGTCCATGTTGTCGACCATGCTAATGTCGCCACTGAACGCAAAGAACTGGGCGCCTAGGGTCAAGCGCATCATCTTCGATGAAATCCACTCGATCGGTAGCGCGGAGGACGGTGTCGTTTGGGAGCAGCTCTGCCTTTTGACTTCGTGTCCCATCATCGCGCTGTCGGCGACAGTCGGTAATGCGGATGAGTTCAGCGAGTGGTTGTCAGCTACCCAGGGCTCGCTCGGCATCAAGTTGAACATGATCCAGCACAAGTACCGGTATTCCGATCTGCGCAAGTTCGTCTACCATCCCCCAAAGGACGCCGGTACCGAGAGATTCCCCGGGCTTCAGAGGATGGCGAAGTACGGACAGATCGATGGAACGCCTGGATTGAAGAACATTCACCCGGTTGCCGCGCTCGTGGATCCTACACATGGCATTCCTGAGGATTTGGCTCTGGAGCCATCCGACTGCCTCAAACTCTACCAGGCGATGAAGAAGGCGGAGTCAGCAGAGTTCCCAATTTCCGCCACTATCGATTACAAGAAGGTTTTCGGTACCGTTGGTAAAGTCATCAAGAAGGCGGACGTGGTCCTTTGGGAAACACAGCTGAAGGCGGTTCTTAAGGACTGGATGCTGCAGGCCGACAAGTCGCCTTTCAACAAGGTTGTCGAGCAGCTACAGACCAAGCAACTGGCAACTGAGGACGCGATCGACGTTTCCACCGCTTCTGAAGTCATCAAGCACGAAAAGGGCCCGGACGACCCCAGGCTTGCCAGGGAGGTGTACCAGGACTGTGATGTAGTCACGCTTACCCACTTGCGCGAGAAGACGCTTCCGTTGTTGTCGAACCTCCATGCGGCGAACTCTCTGCCCGCGCTCATGTTCTCGTACAGCCGTTCGCTGTGCGAATACATCTGCATCAACATTACCCAACAGCTCAAGGAAGCCGAAGACCACTTCCGCCAGACGGACCCGAGATGGAAGGCCAAGATCCGCGAGTGGGAGCAGTACGTAGAGCGCCAGAAGAAGATGGGCAACAAGATGCGCAAACCGAAGCCTGACGAAGGCATGTCCAAATCGGATATGGTCCGCGACCAGGCGGATACCGAGTCGAGCGCGTTGGATAGCTTCAACCCCGAGGACCCGCTTCCCGAGTTTTCCTTCGCCGATTTCAAGAGATATGGCCAATCCGAGTGGGCTCAGGATCTGAAGGACTTGGAGTGGTGGGAGATGCCCCTACAGCTCATTGAGGCTTTCAAGCGCGGTATTGGCATCCATCACGGCGGTTTGAAGAGAGGGTACAGGCAGCTGTGAGTATATTCTTATCCTATCTACAGGGAGGTTAGGCAGCTCAGGCTTACTCGGGGCAGTGTCGAGACGTTATTCCGCAAGGGATACCTCCGCGTGATCATTGCTACTGGGGATTTGGCGATGGGTATCAATATGCCTTGTAAAACCGTCATCTTTGCTGGCGACAATACGCAGCTTACCGCTCTCAATTACCGGCAGGCCGCTGGTCGTGCTGGCCGTCGTGGTTTCGATCTCATCGGAAATGTCATCTTCCACGGTGTGCCCCTGGACAGTGCACTCCGCCTCATCAGCTCGAGGCTACCGAAGCTGCGGGGTCACTTCCCTATGAGCACTTCGCTTGTGCTGCGGTTGTGTATCCTGCTCAGCAACTCGAAGGACTCGGAGCATGCCAAGACCACGATTAACACGCTGCTCCGCCAACCCAGGCTTGTAATCGGTGCCGAGAGCAATCCCAAGCAGGTTCTGCACCACCTGAGGTTCTCGATCGAGTATCTGAGGCGCAAGAAGCTTCTTGGTGAAGGCGGCAGTCCCCTCAACTATGCGGCCATGGCGGGCCACCTCTACGCTTCCGAGAAGGGTGCCTTTGCGCTTCACACTTTGCTTGTCGAGGGATACCTGAGTTCGCTGTGCAAGGACTTCGTGACGGCAGACATCCGTGGCAAGGAGAAGATCTGCGAAGAGTTCATGCTCGTGCTGGCACACCTGTTTGTTCGTCGCAGCGTGCCACACGGCCGCCACGGCGTGCGTCTGCTCCCGCCGCTTCCCCAGGGGGCGCTCGCCGTCATGAACGAGTGGAACGCCGAGACACTGGAAACGTACACTACCTACGTCGAAACGTTCGCCAAGCAGTACTGCGCCGACACCCCCGACGCGACCCTGCCGTTCTCGCAGACTACCGTAGGTGGCAGTGGGGTCGCTCCCGTCCCCAAGCGCACCCGTGCCCGCTCCAACTTTGTGGCTCTCTCCGGCCACACGGACAGCTTCGCGTCGATCAAAGACCTTTCCTCCTCGCTGCGTTCCGGCATCTTCTTTGAAGGTTCGGCGGTGCCGTACCTCATGTTCGGCGAGAAGGCGCGTCTCAACTCGTTCCTTCTCGATTTCTACATCCACGGCGACACCAAGAAGCTTGCCGCCGAGAACCACGTCACCCAGGGAGTGGTCTGGTACGTGCTCAAGGACTTTGCCGACACGCTGGCCATCATTCGCAAGGGGCTGATCGCGTGGATCCGAGACGGACCCGGCGCGTACTTCGAGGTCATGCCTGGCGAGCGCGAGGCCGAAGAGGGCGTGGACGAGATGAACGACGACGAGATTGAGGACGAGATCGAGGAGAGCGAGATGGCCGAGGCCGAGGGCCGGCGCAAGGCTGTGGTGGACGTGCTCAGGGTCCTCAAGGAGGTGCTCGCCAGGTTCAACGAGCAGTTCAGGCCGATTTACGCCTAGGCTTGTTTTGGCATTTTGGGGGGTGGAGGAATTGGGTTTTTTGTTTTCTTTGTGGCTTTTTCTCGTTGGGTTACATCTGCTTGGGCATGGAAAATGGATCGCACCGCGCGGTGATACATACAGTCAGTGAGGAATTCGCGGAAAGTCGCTCGCACAGGGTCATTTTGCCTGGTAGTTGTCCGTTGTCCGCCATGGGGTGCCCACCGCGGAGCCTTCCGAAGCCGCCCTCCAGCCAGTCTGCCGCCCCGCCGTGGTCGTCCCCAGCGGCAGCCGGTACCCCCCGGGCCACTGCACCAATCCGTGACCAGCGGCTCGGTCTCCAGGCCAGCCGTGCCAGGACAGTGCGAATGCCTGTCGCACTCAGGGGAATTCTCCCCTCGTTTCCTCCGAAGTGCCACAGTCGCATGATCGACTTCTGCAATGCGCGCAGCCCGCAGCCGGGCTGGTGGCTGGCTGGCGAAGCGACGTGTCGAACCGGGCCGGGGCCTGCAGTTTGCAGCGGCGTGGTTGGCTGGTGTCGCGTCGGTGGGGCAATCTCTGGGCGGCGGTGCCTGCACCCCGGTGTCATATTCCGAGCCCTCGTGCGCCCCACTCTGCGCCAGCCAACCAACCAACCAACCACACCGCCCGCGTCGAAACCGACACCACGCCCCCGGGGAGGCTCCAGTCCAATCAGCGGACAGCGCTGCCCTCCCCTTCGGACGCGCGATGTGCAGCGCGGCATTATCATCAATCATACATACGTGGTCTGGTCCGGGATAGAGGTGGCGCTGCTGCGAGGGGAGGAGTGGCGGATGCCGCGAGGTCCGTCTATATAGGAACACCCCTTTTCCCGCGCCGTCCACGCACACGCAAAAAACCCCCCCCACTCACCTCCCCAGATTCAGCGGAAAAGCGACGACAACCCACCAGTCAATTCCGAAAACGCAAAACAAGACAGACAGACAGAATCGAATCCAACATCCAACACCGCGTGCACGATGAAGTTCTCGCTCGCGATCCCCGCAGCGGTGCTGGCCCTGGCTGGCGCCGCAGCCGCGTTGGCCGACATCCGCGGCTGGACTGACGCCGAGTGTAAGGGCAGTTCGATTGGCTGCGTCGGCATCGGGGAAGGCCAGTGTTGCGGTTCGTGCCCCCCCCCCCCCACACCCGTCGAGCGAGGATCTGACCGCCCGCTGCCGCAGACTTCATGCAGGCCCTGAAGTCGATCGACTGGAGCCTCTCGGCCGAGACGGTCGGCTTCCCGTTCACCGGGGCGCAGTGCGCTGAGCCGCCGAGCGAGGCCGTGACCGGCCCGCAGTCGAGACTGTGCCTTACCTACAACGTGGGGCAGTCGTCGGCGCGGCACGTCGGCGGCACCCCGAACCGCGAGCGGCGGCGGCGGCGGGCGGCGGCCGTGACCGGAGAGGAGGGTGAGGGGGAGAAGAAGAAGTGCGTGACGCCGAACCAATATGCGTACTACGACGACGACGGGAAGCTCGTGACCAAGAAGATCACGTCCGCCAACGTCGACGACGTCACGCAGTGGGTCGTGAAGGGCGACGCCGAGAAGCTGCGGGCGCTTGAGGATTACTAAGCGGGTGCGCGTGGCTCGGTGCTGGACACTTTGATGGGTTGGGACGGGACGGGTCACGGGACGCGTGTATGTACTCATTATGTAATGAGATGCTATTAATAGAGAGCCAACACTTGGTTATTTTCTCTTTTTTTTTTTTTTTTGGTTGCAAGCTCCCCCCACCTCACGAACGCAGGCACTCACATCCGGTCACTCCGCCGAGAGCGGTCCGCGTGCGTTCGTGCTCACCCGATGCGCACATACGCAGTCGGATAAGATACGAGGGCGTATAGATAGATACCCGACGGGTGCGTGCACACATATCTGCAGACGCGGGGGGCGGATAAACAGGTGAAATAGCAAGCGTGGCGCAGCACGGGAGCAGCTGATGCGTTCTCTGTAAAAAATTTAGCAGGCGGTTTGTATGTAGATCTAGCCATGTATGGATGCAGATGTGTGTGCGACTGCCCCATGTTGGTATGGATCGATGTTCCGGAGCGGCCCAGCCGCAGCTGAGGGGGGCAAGACGAAGGGGCGATGGGTGGTGAGGAGGAGGATGATGATGATTGAGGCGATGACGATTCATTGATCGCATGCGACCCTATCGGATCATGGCGGTACTGTGTGCAGTCCTCGAAGGAGCGAAGGAGTGCGTCGGCTGCGGATGGCGGATGTGAGCTGCCAGTGACAGATGAGAGGGGGTGGCCGAGGGAGGCCATCTTATTTCGTTTTATTTTTATATTTAGATGTTCGTTAACTCGCATAAAGTGGAGTAACTAGTTACAAGGCAAGCATCACAGTCCAGCACTCGCTGCCGCCGAAGGTTATGTGCTTGTTGGTAGTTAACGACCAAGGGAGTCCGTCCCACGCTTGCTCGATGCACCCCCGCTACAGAACTAACCGTGGTGGGTCTTCCCGGCTCCCAGCCTCCCGATTGGCGGTATATACGTATCATACGTGCGTGGGTGGGTGGCTGGTGGTAACTACAAGTATGTATGACGAGGTGGATAAGGGGAAAAAAAAGAGAAGCAACACCACCAGCCCATCCTGAAACGGCAGCGGGAGCTCGGCGTGGGGGATGGCTGGGAACACCTGGATAGTGCCGGATCGAGGTGGACATTCGGATCCGGGGTATAAAATCCAAACGCGGCAATATTTTAGCACTTAATTAATTAATTATTTTTTTTAGAAAAAAAGCGGGGTTTGTGTCCCCGCGGCTCGCTCGCCAAATGCAGTGCTCCTCACACCGCCCC
>Ga0307516_10001114_pt1 | contig 37448 bp, 47 predicted proteins | sample 19_EM_MG_FD_203310 | JGI IMG/M metagenome (GOLD analysis project Ga0307516, IMG submission 203310) | Populus trichocarpa ectomycorrhiza microbial communities from riparian zone in the Pacific Northwest, United States - 19_EM | ecosystem: Host-associated > Plants > Roots > Unclassified | place... | reverse complement strand
GGGCAACGACTGCAGGAAGGTTACCCATCTGCGCGGTCCGGATACTGCAACTTCCCCTTAGCAAATCCTGATCGTCAGGGGATATTTTTTTTCCGGCATTGGTTACTGTGGGTGGATGTTCAGCGCTGAGCAGTAACGAAGGGATCTCGGTTGCTGTTGTGGTGGTATATATAGAGAGAGAGAGACATCACGACATCGCGGTGGCCGACACGCTCGCGCCAATATTATTGCTCTGGAGTTGGGGACAAAATTTGGGACACCGGGGCAAAAAAGCCGGCAAAAAAGCTGCTGTTCCGTTTAAATTCACATCCAGTTATGGGTACTGCACCATAGTTATCCCCAGAACTCCATCTGCTCTACTCTATATAGAGTACATCGTACTTCCGCTTTCCTCTTTCAGGGTCTTTTGGAACACTCCGGCGATCGGTAGAGTAGATATGTACGCACACCTTTGCTGATTGGGCCATGCGAACAGTCTTCAGAGACGACCAAATTCCGGTACATGTACATACTCTATGTACTGTACTAGGTAGTTAGTACACACTGCACAAACGGACCTCCGCAGGACCGGATCAGACCCCCGTTGGAGGGCCGTCGCGTGACTGCCGTTCGCCGCCGCTAAGCTTGTCTCTCTCTGCCAGCCGCTGGGAGATACATACCTACATACATAAGTACATAGCTCAATCTTTATAGATAAGTAGCTATGTGGCTTGACGTATGAACACACAAGAAACCGCTGGGCAACTTTATTTTGATTCCTTTCTGGGGCAAAAAGCTGCTTTTTCTGCTGCTGTCTCGCGCACATGCTGCCCATGTTGCGGAGATACGCACGCACGTATGTACATACTGTACAAACGCCTGGGTTGCGAGGGCCCCTCGGAACTCGAGATAGGGCTGTCCAACGGGAAAACTAGCCATGTATGTACTGTATCTACTCTATCTACTTTTACGTGCGCAGTCGCGTACAATCTCCGGCCGATCTTTCCCGTCCCTTTGCAGCTAGCAACAAGTCCAATCCCACCCTTGGTCCTTCGCACTGCAGATATCTAACCCGCCCCCGAGCGACACGTCTTCCACCACACGCGTCTTCGGCTGATCCTCCTTTACCCTCCGCCCCACACTCCTTCCACCCCACACTCCATCCGGCATATCTACATACATATTCCATCCACACCACCCTCCACCCCCACTCGTCCGTCCCTCTGCGCAACAAGAGGAACAACAATACTCGATTCGTTCGTCGATCGTTCGCTACCTTTTTTTTCTTCTTTTCTTTCCATTTTGCCCGCGGCGCTGTTGTTCGCCTGCGTGCCGAGCATAGAGCCCTACTCTCCGGTCTTCCTTCAACGACCGTCACAATTCCACCTCCACCGCAACTGCCGCCGACGGCGCTCTTCTGCTCTATCCGTCGTCGAGAGCACGAACTGCTCTGCCAATCGCAACAGCGCAACAGCAGCAGGATGAGCAACTCGGTCCCACGTCCTGCCTCTTCGCCGGCTCCGCGTCCAACGGTCATACCTGACTCGGAGGCCGAATACGACTCGGACCTCTCGGAGCTCTCGGAGCTCTCGGAGCTTTCGGAGCTTTCGGAGCTCTCCGAGGATCTGACTCCCGAAGAGCTCGTGGAGTACAGCAAGAAGTATGCCCAAGAGTTCACACGGAATTTCGGCAAAGAGGGCGACGAGGACGAGGAGGAAGAGCCCCTCGAATCGCAGAGTCATTACTACGAAGTGTACGAACAGATGATCACCCACGAGTGGAATGACGGTATGTGCTGCTAGGGAAAAGGTGCGTCGTGGCATTGGGGGGCTGACGATCTGGGGGACAGACGAAGACGTCGTCACTGAAGAGGAGAGGAAGCACCTCAGGAACCTACTGAAACAGGTAGGAGAAGAGGCCTTTATAAAGACCGTCATCGAGAAGGGAGGCATGAAGGTGCGCAAGTGCCTGACGGCATTCCACATCCGGCCGGTAAGTCCTCGTTTCGTCGAGAATGGTGCGACCCGGAGATGTCTCTGACACGACTCGTCTGTGACAGCCCCCCTCCCTGGATGGCGTGCTCGACCCCATCCTCATGGACTTGTTGCGCATCGCCATTGGCCGGGAGATGGTGAGGAGAACTCGGCTTCCTGACGTCGACTCGGTGGAGCACATAGTGAAGCTCATGAAAGACGCCAAGAACATCATCGTTCTGACTGGGGCGGGAGTGAGCCTCCATTCCTATTTGGCTTTTCCAAGATTGCCGGCTGACGGTTGCTAGATCTCCACTTCGCTAGGAATTCCGGACTTTAGGTCCAAGGGGAGCGGTCTCTACTCTCGGCTCGAGGTACTAGGCCTCAGCGATCCGCAGGAGGTATTCGACATCGAACTCTTCAACGATGATCCGTCAATCTTCTACTCCGTCGCGAAGGACATCCTCCCCAGGTCCCATAAGTTCTCTCCTACGCATGCGTTCGCTGCATTACTGCAGCAGAAGGGCAAGCTGCTCACCCAGTACACCCAGAACATCGACAATCTGGAGATCTGCGCCGGCATTGACCCCAGCAAGTTGATCCAGTGTCACGGCAGCTTCGCGTCGGCGACCTGTGTCAAGTGTCGTTACATGGTCCCGGGAGAGGAAATCTTCCCGGAGCTCCGTGACGGAGTCGTGGCCAAGTGCAATAACTGCCTCAAGCTCCTTACCGAGAGCAGTGCTGCGGAGAAGAAGCGCAAGAGAGCCAAGGACGCGGAGGATCGTCGGAAGAAACGCAAGCACTCGAAGAATCCAGAGACCTGGACCAAGAGGAGGAGGCACAGCGAGGACAGCTCCACTGACGAGGAAGAGAACAACTTCCGCGAGGCAGGAGTGATGAAGCCGGACATCACCTTCTTTGGCGAGCAGCTTCCCGGTGCGTTTCACAGTCGCCTTGTCGAACAGGACCGCTACAAGTGCGATCTCCTGATCTGCATCGGCACCAGCCTCAAGGTTGCGCCGGTCTCGGAGATCATCGGATTCCTGCCGCCTAACATCCCTCAGATCTACATCTCCAAAACCGTGAGCTTCCTCCCCCTCCACTTCTACGCGTTGTATCCACTGACACTTCCTCCCTTCTCCCCGCCTCAGCCGGTGGATCACATAGAATTCGACGTGGAGTTGCTCGGAGAGTGTGACGGCTGCGTCGCCGAACTCTGTCGTCTTGCGGGATGGACGCTCGAGCATGATATGCTGCCCGAGGCTCTCCCCAGGGTTGAGTGGAGCAAGGTGGATGGCCCTGGAAATCGCTTCCAGTACACACTCGTGAAGGAGGAGGACGAGGAGTAGTTGGGTCCGATGGCCCTGACACTCGCCCAAGGTTTTTTTCCCCCTGTTTTCTTACTGCTTTTGGATGGGTTGTGGCGAGGTGGAGTTTCTGATGGGGGTTTCTGTATGCGCTTTGAACTTGATACATATCTACCGAGTGTTGTCTTCCGCTTCGCCGTTAATTTTCGTCTTTGTCGTCTTTTCTTCTTCACTGTTCTTTAGCATTGTTCTTTCTCTACTTTCTCCGTCTTTTACTTTTGGTATGTTTAGAATACGAGTACATGCTGTCGACCTAGGGGTGGATATCGATTATTTTTTTCTGGCTTCGTCGATGATGGCGTTGCGCGCCGTCCGTCCGGGTACCCTACCAGTGAGGGCGGTAGTCGATATACCGAGGCATCTGCCGTCGACCCGCTCGAGATGCAAAAACGAGCCGTCGGAGCTGGCCCGTCATGCGTGCATCTATGCAGTTGGCGTGCATCTGGAACGCGTCTGCTCTTACCACTGTACGCTGCTCTCGTGGAGTTGCCCGCATCTCCTATGGATACTCTCTATGGATACCGCAGCACCAGCACCCACCATCGACATCGCAGTCCGGCTGGGGGGACGCGCAGGGCAGGGCCGGGAGATGTCCGCAACGCCGCGCAGACTCGACGAGTGCGCTGGCGTGAGGCAACGCGTCAGCCACCACAGCCTGCGGGGGGGCATCCGGAACGAAAAGTACCGGTTTTTTTTTTTTGGTATTTATTCGTTGCTCGCGTGCGGCCGGTTTTCTTGTCATGGCGCGCCCTGACCCGGAGAGCTATATATAGGATCGAGGGGAAGAGAGAAAAGGAATCTACATACATACACTCTCTGAAGGGCCCAGGTTGGGAAGCCGTTGAAAGTGTGAAGCAGTCCTGCCTAAGTGCTTTATATTCAAGGGACCACCGACTCGACGAGAGCAGATGATCCCAGCCTCACCTAGTCCCCCCCACTTTTTTTTTTTTTTATAAATACGACAGCCCATGATGAGTTTATAGACATCCCCAGGTCCACGGGGTTTAGAGACAGATCCCCACGTCTGAGTGTTAAGGACCTTACTATGTAGTCCGGATATTCTCTAGAGCTGGACAAGTAGCTCCTCTTACATATAGGTAGACTGGTACTTACTCACAGTTGGGCAAGACTGCTTTCTCACTCCTACTCTACATAGCTCCGGGCACGAGAAGCCACTTGAGTCTTCCCTCCTTTGGTGCGTGCCCGTGCGGAGGGAGCTTGTGGCTTCTCGGGCCCAAAAGTACTTTGGTTGATAGTTGTCCTCCTAGCTAGTCGAGTGATACCTCGTGGGTCCAGTCTCCGCTCACGTCTTGGGACGTCCGCCACTCCGCTCCGCTCCGCTCCAGTTACTCTAGCGGCTCTGCGTGCAGGCGTCTATCTAGAGTAGGCTGTGCGCACATATCTATGGTTCTTACCGGAATCGAAACGGGGTTTCATGGAGCTCTGTGCTTTTGGGTTGGTGCTCTGCTCGACTCCCCGCTGCTCCGGGGTGACCTCGTCGGGGTTGTGAGACCAGCATTGTCCTGCCCATGCCGTATGTATGTATCTACATGGGGGTCGGCGCGTTCGGGGAGCCGCGCAACTTGCATATACAGGGCCGGGCTTCTCGGCCGCTGGTTGGATGGATGGATGGATGGATGGACGGACGGACGTGTTCGGCGAGGACCGAGACGGCGCTGCTGCCTTCAGCGGGGCTATGTATGTATGTATGTAGAGTATGTAGGGTACATGCATACATACGTGTGCGCCTGGAAGACTACATAGTTAGGTGTCCCGACGGACGCTCCGTGTTGGCGGGATCGAGGCGGACAGGCGGCTGAGATATACCGTGCGGCGAGAGTGGGGGGCTGAGCAGGCGGCAGGTGGCAGTGCGCTCCGCCGTATGTAGCACGGGACTGTGGGGCGGCTTGAAACATGCCCGTCCTCCGTCGTCGCTGCTGCCTGGGGGAAAAAAACACGGGGCGCGTGTATCTAACTAACTACCTACGTATCTATCTACCGGGGAAGAGGAAGAAAGCTGTTGCCTGCAAGCCGAGCATCCAGTGTTGGAGCCAGTGAAGAATTTTTATTTTTATTTTTATTTTAGAGAAATAATTAAAAAAAAAGAGGTATGTAATAGAATCGGGAAACTGCGAGGGGGGCGCAGCAGCATCTCTTTTGACGTTTCTTCATTCATCTCTGCTCTTCGAAAAGGAAAAAGAAGAAGAAAAAAAAAGAAAAAAGCCCCCAGGGGGATGCAGGACGTATGATCCTCAATCTAGGCAACCGCAAAACAGTGTGTGTGGGGGGGGGGACCTATCATGCCGCGGCGAACACGAAGTCGCGTTCGGCCGTCCCTCCTCCCCCTCCCCCCTTACGGCCCGCGCGGCGAATGGATATCTAGCCGTCGTCGGCGACGATGCTGCCCCGCCATCGATGAGGATCGGTTCTTGCGTGCATCGCACACATGTCGAATCAGACCCCGGGACGACCACGAATGAGTCACAGGCTCGGACTGTCTGGCAATAGATTCTGCTCTTAGTTACTGCTCTAGAGCAGCGGTAACTCTGCAGAGTAGAGCGATGTCTGCGACACCTTCCGCATGCAACTCTGGCTGTTGGTTTGCGCGGGCAGAGACGCGCAAGAAGGAGCGAGCTGTACAGAGCAGAGCAGCAGATACAATCGTAGCGTACATATCTATGCACCGGATGTATCTATGATGTGTGCGTGAGTGCGTGCGTGCGTGCGTGCGTGCGTGTTGGTGCGCGGTGGTCTGGACGGAGCAGGCCGGGTGTGCGCAGACTTGTTCCCCGGCGTCCGGTAGTCTGGGGTGGGCCCGACAGCAGTCTGCTCTGCCTGGAGAATATCTTTCTGTGTATGTAGCTGGGTGCGGCTAACGTTTCGTCCTGTCCTCGTCCCCTGTTCGCCGTCCAACCCCAACAGGGAAGTTGGAAACTTTGATCCTCTTTTTTCTTCTTCTTTTTTTACTTTTTTACACACTCTGCACACATACGTACTCTATGCACATGCTTTTTTTGCTTACTTTTTTCTTCTTCGTTTCTTTGCTTTTCTCCCCGATGGAGATGGCTGTACATACTCTGCTCTGATACCCGCTCTGCGCTGTGTTCGGCGCCATTCTCCACCTCTTTTTTTTCCGGCGCCGACGACCCAAATCGCTGTGTGCATAGTAACCTACAAAGTATGTATTTTATTTTCCCGCATGTGCGTGTGGCCTTGTCGCGGAACGGTTGGCTGGCTGGCTGGCTGGCTGGCGCTGGTGCATGCTGACGGTCGGTGTGCGTGCCTCCGCCTGCCCCGCCAGAGAACTTGCCTGCCAGACGCGGCTGCTGCCTGGCCCCGGCGTATAAGTACTTGACTCATCCCCTCCCGTCCCCTCCGTCCCCCTCTTCATTCATCCATCTCCCCCACACACACCACACCCGTCTATAACAACCGCCCGTCATGAACGCCTAACCGGAACCACCGTTCCCAGCAACCCCCAAACCAAAAACCCTCTTAGCCTGTCCCCGAGAGAATCCGCAACCACGCATTCCCCAGAGATCCCCGGATTTCTGTCTTCTCCTACTGCTTCGCTTCGCGACCGTACCCCGCAACAGACAGCAATCATTCTTCCTCCGGAAGTTCCCCCCTTTACCGACAACCCCCAACCATGGCCGTCCCACTCCCCTCAGCTCCAGAGGCATTCGCCCCAGCTGCAGCTCCAACAACCATTCCAGCTAGAACTCGACCCCTCCCCGAGTCCCAGCACGGCAATCAGCTTCAACGACACCGTGCTCTTCCCCTCGCACCCTAGCCACCACCACCACCAGCAGCAGCAGCAGCAGCTCCGAAGCGCCTCTCTGCCCCAAAACCGTAGAGTAAGCGAAATCGTTCACGGTCTCGGATACACCACTTCGCCGTCTTCTTTTAGCCATCGGTCTCCAGTTTCTTCCTACCCTGCAACTTCTACCCAGCCCCAGCTCCTGCCGGACAACAGCTCCGGCAACAACGCACAGCAGCAGTACCCGTCTGACGCTGCTTCGCCCCACCAACCCCCCCAGCATCAGCTCACGCCTATCCTCGATTCCAAGGTCGCCGCGAGATACTACAACCGGATCTCATCTCACCGGTCAGCCATGACCCAAGGTATATCACCCGCCTCGTCCGTTTCGCTTCTTTCTTGTTCGCTACACCCGCCGCCGAGAACTCCACAAACGAACACTATGGTTAACCCTCGCTGCTATCCAGACCAGACCAAGTTGGTCGATCCGGACGTGTGGAACGAGGACATGTGGCCGCACGACCTCGCTGCCACCGGTACCGAGTTCTCTCCCAACATCGCCGGCGTCGACATCTGCGCGGGAAGCACCGTGTCTCCCTCCGAGGTGCTGAGGAACAACCACACCATGCCGACCCCGACCTTCTCGTCTCCGTACCTCTTCGACTCGCCGTCGGAGGGGTACGAGACGTCCCCGCTGTTTGGCGTCGATGACGTGTCCGACAGCAACGGCTGGTTCAGCCTCTTCCCCGACGCCAACCCGGACTCCGAGGACTCTGGACTCGTCGCGCCCTCACACAACCACGGCCACCGCCACGCCCAGCAGCCGCTCCACCAGAACACCGGCGGCGAGACGATGGAGCAGCAGGGCTCGCGCGACTCGTCCGATTCTCCCGGGACCTCGCCAAAGTTCTCGGACTCATCCCGCGGACAGAAGCGTTCGTCCACGTCCGGGATCCGCAAGCGCTCGATGCCCCTGCCGCCCATTGTTGTCGAGGACCCCAGCGACGTCGTCGCCATGAAGCGGGCCCGCAACACGCTCGCCGCGCGCAAGTCGCGTGCCAAGAAGGCGGAGAAGATGGACGAGATGGAGGCCATGATTGAGAAGCTGCAGGCCGAGGTCGAGCACTGGAAGAACATCGCGCTCAACAAGGAGGCCATGTAGGGAGGGAGAGGGTTGGATCTTTGTCAGCCGGGGGGTTTAATTTCCTGCACATAAAAGCTTCTTTTCTGCTTCGTTCTTTCTTTGGGACGCTAGTTTCCAGCTTGTTCTGGCTTCTTTTCTCGTTTTGGTGTCCGCTGCCTGCTGCTTTGATTGGTGGGAATGGGAAATAACGGCCTCTTTCCCTTTTCTAACGGCCGTCTTTTCTTTTCGCGCTGCCTTTCCGAGCAGCTTCTACTGAACTTCTTTCTCGAGCTATCTACTTTTTCTCTTTTTTTCTTTTCTTTTCTTTTTTTTTTATATTATTATTCACCTTGGCTACTTTTCTTAAGCTGCTTGTTTTATCCTTGAGCTACTTCTTTTTTACTTGGTTTATCCTTAGTGCGTGTGGGAGGGAGCTGCGAATACGAACGAAAACTTACTCTGCAGAAATATTTCCCGTCGTCCCACCATTATCGCGTGCTTGAACCCGTGATTATTTTTATTTTTATTTTTACAGTGAGCTCTGTCCGCCGCTGCATACGGCACTATGCATCGGACTGGATACATATAGATGTAAATACCCGCGGCCAGGCTGGTGCCTGGATCGCCACCGATGGATGGGATGTCGACGCTAGCTAAGTATGTTCCTGAGTTCTCGGATATGTGTGATATGGTCCGTGAACCGCCCACACAGCCTAGATACATACGTACATAGGCTGAATGCGAGTATGATCAAACGAAAAAAAACAAAAAACAAGATATCTACGGTTCATGAACTCTATTCACTGAAGAATGCTGCAGAGAGCGGCACCAGGCTCGGCGGGGGTTAGTTACACTGTAACTAGTTATCTACAATGTATGTACATACCTACATAAGTAGATACTACATACCTATTCCACCCGAGCTGGCCGCGTGGATGGCCGCGTGGACAACCACCCACCCACCCCCCGGCGCTCTCTGCGTCTGTGCCAGTGGCCGCGCTGCTCGCTGCCGATGAGCCCCCCCCCCCCCGTGTCGGCGCGCGCACGGAAAGTTCACGGGGCGAGGCCTGTGCCCGCCACCGTGCAGGTCCATACATGTGCATACATGCCCATACGAAGGCGCACGGGTTTCGACCGCGATAAGTATGTAAGTAGATAGAGCAGATACACCACACCGTCGCACGTCGCACGTCTCGCTGGGGCTGGGCGGGCTCTTTTAGATACAGGCCTTAGTTACATCTGGATCTGTGCGCAGCCCCCGACCGCATACATACACCGGACCAAGAAGAAAGAAAGAAGATAATCGTTCGGCCGCTCTATCCAGTGTAGCAAGCAGGCAAGCGACGAGCAATCGATTACAAGTGCCAGTAGAGCAGAATAATGGCGGAAATATAAAAAAAAAACCGATCCAAAGGAAAAACCCATTCTGCGCGCGCCCGTCCGTCCATCTACTCTCGTTACGCCGGTAAAGAAAAATAAAATAAAATAAACGTAAAACCCTTCTGTAAATCCCCATCTAAAAAAGACGTAAATAGTAGCAAACCGTCATGAGAATCCAGGATAATAATAATTAAACACCGCTACCTTCCAGCCACTCATCGTAGCAAAGCTCGGCGCCATCCGCACCCTCGACAGCCCAGGGCTCAGCGTCGTCCAGGAACCCCTCCATACCGTCGCAGTATCCAGGCAGCTCCCTCACAAACTCGGCATCGAACGGCCCCTCCACACCGGCACCATCCAAGAACTGGCTGGCGAAGAGCGGCTCGAATTCGACCGCTTTGCTGCCGTCGCCATCCCCGCTACCGCTAGAGTCGTGCATAAAGTGGCTCGGCAGCAGTTGGTACTGGTCGCCCAGGAGGAGCGGGTCGACTTTGGAGTTATCATTGTCGGCATCGAAGGTCTCTGGCTTTACGTACCCTCGCGGCTGCTGCGGCATGTAGTTCGAGCTTGAGCCCGAGCCCGGCGCCTGAGCCTTGCGGATGGTGACGTCCTCTATTACCGCATTGCCGTTGAGGTTCGGGAGGGGGGTCGCCGCGGAGGAGGTGCGGACCGTCGTCTGGTAGTATTGCCCCACCATATCCTGCGCACCCATGCACGTCGGCGGCGTCTTCCCTGGGTTGGTGTGGTTGAAGGACGAGCGGTGAGCGCCTCCTGTTTCGAGGTCGTAGGGGAAGCTGAGGTACATGTTGCTCCCCACTGCTCCCGCTGCCGTTGATTTTTGGGGCCGCTTTCTGCTTGTGGAGGGCTTCTTGGCCGACGGGCTGGGGGCGGAACCGCTGAGGGCGAGGTCCAGGCCTAGGTCCAGGTCGTCGAGGTCCGTGATGTCGCCTCCTGCGCTTGAGGCCTTCTCCTCCGCGGCTTTGGAGCACTTGCGCTTGCGGGAGTTGTTCTGCGCTTTACTGGGGGAGAATTTGTAGCCGGGATGTGCGGCTTGGTGGTTGATCCGTTCCAGTTTGGCCATCTCGTTGTATTTCTCCCGTATCTCTGGCGGCTCCAGCGGCCAACTCTCCCCGCTGACAGAAGAGACGACTTGGTGGTTGTTCTGGAGACACCACAGTTTCGTGCGTTCGGCGTAGGCGGAACGGTACAGCATGAACGAATTCATGGGCCGAGTAACGTATCCCCCACGCTTCTCGACCTCCTTCCAGCGCGTTTCGGCGGACCGAGTGACCCAGCTTTCCATGTTGCGCACGGGAAGATGGTGGTAGTCCATTGTCAACTCGCTCAGCGGCTTGACGAGCTTTGGCAGTTTTAGTTTGTCCGCCTTCTCGCCTGGGGCCCGCCTTTTGCGTGGCGCGCGGGCGGCTTTCGGTTTGGGCACTTGTTTTTCTTTGCCCGCAGCGGCAGCCGTGTTGGCCGGGCTCGAGAGGGATTCCACGACATCTTCAGAGGGCGTGGGTGATGGCAGTGTGTGTACAACCTGTTTGGTACGACGGACGTCAGCACTGGCCTATCGGAACCGTGGCATCTTGCATGTGAAGTGTAGAAGTTGGAATTACTCTTTCCCATGCATCGCAAGCATGGCCACCGTCATCCTATAAGTTACACCTAATTAGTCCTCACGTCGATACGTGATCAGGTCGACGATTACACGTACTCTTTCATCCATAAAATGCTCGTCCTCCAAAATGTATCCACCACCACTCTGTTCCGGACATCGTAAGCCCCACTTCACAATAATATCAGGTGTTTGTAACGCACAAAGAGAAAAAAAGGAAAGAAAGACAAATCATACCATCAACTCGTCACCATCCTTCAAAAACACGCCGGACCGCGGGGGGTATAACAGTTCGAACCGATCTGCGTCGGCTTTCCAATCTACCATCCCGCCGCCGCCACCGTCGCCACCGTCGCTGCCGTCGCCGCCGTCGCCGTGGCCGTCCACCTGTAATGACGGCGGAACTGATGTACCGACCTCGTAGTTGTTGTGCTGGTTCACAATCGGCGAGCCCTCAAGCTTGTACGGTGTGTGAACCGGAGAATAGAAGTACCCACTCCCGCCCTGTGGCGTTGACGGATGGGCCGGCCGTAGGAACGACGACGAGGACGATGACGATTGCTGGCTCGGCCCTCCCGCGGTCGAAGATGTCGACGAGTTGGGCGGAGAGAGCCGCTCCAGCTCCAGTGCAGGATGGTGGAGGGAGGAAGGTGTGAATGACAGGGCGTTTTTGTGGTCGTCAGCCCGGGCCACGGTATAATGGTGCGCCGCCGCTGCTGCTTCTGTTTCCGCCGATGACATGGGATGAACTCGTGGTGTTTGCTGAGTATGTGTGTGCGTTCTTGGTGGGTGATAGGTGTTGCTGTCAATCAACACGCTCACCTCTATTCCGACGCGGACAGCAAACAAAGAGACAGGAGCCACGATGGCCTAAAGTAGGGACGGTCGTGGTGTCGGTGATGTGGGCTGGGAGTGAGTGTTTGGCTGACGTCCGACGAATATATGCCCGGGAAGGGGGGGAGGGTGATGGGTTATGAGGGGCCAGGAAGTGTATGGTGAGCGTGTGGGGTAAAAATACTGAAAAGAGATGGAAGAGGGAGGGGGGGGGGGGAGTAAATTCCGGCCAACTTTTTTGGGATGGCGAGAGCGACCGGAAGGGAGCAGCAGGGAAGTAGAGGGAGGGCGGTGACCGGTGTGCGAATTGTGGACAGTGCACAGTTCCGATTTGGGTGACGAGCAGCAGCGTGTGATTTGGGCCTATACCTCTTTGTCGGCGGTGTCCAGTTGTCCGCGGTTGTGCGGGACTCCTCCGAAGTGGGCTGCACAGCTATAGAGATGGAAATGCGCTCCCCGATCAGGCTCTACTAATAGCTGCAGCGGCTGCCGCTCTTGACAGGCTTGGACGGTGCAGTCTTCTGCTGCTGCCACTGGCCAGGCTGTCGCGGACAGGATGGGTGGGTGGGCGTCCGGGCGGCTGGATCGTCCTAGCAGCTGAAGGGGAGTGGACTGTCCTCCTGCTGCTACCCGTTGGGCGGATGGGTTCGTCCGTTCTTCCTCGCCTCAGTGGACCAGGCCTGGCGGGCTGTATTCCGCACTCAAGATCCTTCCGATGGCCTTTGCCGCAGAAGCTCGGAAAGCGCGGAAGTTTTAAGCCACAGTCAATGGATCTACAGCGCCCCAGTTCCACTCAATCCGCCGGAGCACCTCCCAGTGTCGATTGGTCAGGGTCCGGGAATCGCAGTCACTCCCACAATAGCGCAGCTAGGGGATATGCGTGCAGGTGGCTCGGGGAGTGGGGCGAGAGTGAGAGAAGACGTGGATACTTGCAGCTGATACTGGAGCGATTAGGACGGGCCGGTGCAATTGATTGGCTGGCCTACGGCCGGTCGACTTCTGCTTCCCTACTTTCGACTTGTGACGATTATTATTACCCTTTGCGCTCGCATGCCAATGCGAGCAGCAACACCGCGGCTTCCCGGAGTAAGTGTCAGAGCGATTACCGCAGAGGATACAGTATCCCGGGCTCAGCAGAATTACCCGAATATGCAGACGGCTTGCCGAAGAGGAGAGCAGGATGGATTCGGAAGGGCTTTGGTTGGTGGCAGTACTCGTGGTAACGGTGGCCGCTGCAGTGCAGAAGGGAGGGGGGAGGAACGCAAGGAAGGAAGGAAGGAGGGAGGAGGGAGGGAGGGAGGGCGGGAATCTCGAAGGGGAAAGGAAGAAGAACGAACAGCAGCTTCGATATCGATACCCGAAGCAGTAGTGAGATCTCCGGACGGTCCGATTGCCCGAACGGCTCGATGCAAGGGCTTCGCGCCGTGGCGACCAGCTGAGCAGGAACTGGCGGGGCAAAATCGGCCCTTCTCCAACGGCACGCTTCTCTCTCCTTCCTCCCTCTCAGCCCTGCCAGGCACCCACCACCCGGGGAGAGCAGTTTCGTACTTCTTTGTTACAGCGTCTCGGGCGGCAAAATATTGGGTTTGAGTCCTTCCGGGAGGGGGGATGACGATGGGGGGGCGGTGGCTTTTGCTGGATGATTCCGGAGGGAGAGACACCGGCTTGTCGGGGCGAGAGAGTGGATACGGGCGGCAAGAGGAGCAGTCTTTGTTCGCTCTGGTCCGCGAATACCTTTGGGGGGGAGGGAGAAGAGGGAAGGGTTCCATCTTGTTCGGGGGGGGGCACGCTCCTCCTCCCGGATAGCCAGATAGTTCAGAATCTTCCGAGATGATCGGCTGAGCGAGCAACCAGACGGCCGGGACGGCGTATCTCGCAGTCACGGCTTGCAAGAGGCAGGAAGAACAGCACTCACCGGCAAGGAGATGGGAAGGGGAAGAAAAGACACGGTAGGAAGGGGGGCGGAAGGGGGACGTCGGTGGACGTGGAGGTGGAATCACATAGGCGGTAGGCGGGCGGTAGCGGAATGGAGGAGCTGAGGATGGCTCCGCATCAGCGGCGGCGGCGGCGGCGAGCCCTCAGGGCCCGCCCGCAGGAAGGGCGTTCGTCTCAAGAGCCAGACCCGGTGATATCCAGGTCATTTCGGAAGTCGGTCACGGGAGCAGGTCCCAATTTTCGGCCACGGCTTCAGATATTCACTGCGGACGTCCAGCTTGCGCCTCGCATTGGGAGTGGGGGCAGTTTGGGGAGATGCGGCGGCGGGGGGTGGTGGCACTCCAGAAACCGGATATCTAGAGCCTCCACTCCGGTCAGCTTCCCCAGTAGCTGTGTCACATAGCTGAGCAGCAGGGTTGCCTTTTTTTTTTCCCCGAGAGAGGCGGAGTAGGTCGGCAGACCCATTTGTAGTTGCAGTCTCGAATTGGAAGGAAAGCGGTGTGGGGGCTTCCTGCTCTCTCCCGCCGCCCGGATTCCGGCCGCGGCACTGGCCTGACCTTCGCACCGGCTTCGAGCCAGCGCACATACCTCTCGGGGGAGAGCTTCCCATCCCGTCGTAATCACATATCTGATCCAATCATCCATCGTAGAGGTGCAAATCGCCTCTCCCAGCGCGACAAAACCGGTCCAGAGGGAAAGTGCAGATTTGACTCCACCACACCATCTCTTTGCCCATCCGCCATGCCGCCACCGCCGCCACCGCCATCGCACCGGCCCGGCAGCCAATCGCGCTGCACACGCACGCGGCGATATCGGTCGAAGACGAAGAGGGCAGAAGCAGCGGTGATTTGTGGGCAGAAGCAGAGGAGGCAGCGCCCAGCACCAGAGCCAGTGGTGCTCGCAGCTGTAGGATGCCGGGAGCCATGCAGCGCTGATACCTGTCGCTTCGGCTTGCAGCACCGCGATGCGGATTGCCGCAGGAAATCCGATCACGGGGGGTGTCGGCGGCGGCGGGGGACGTGCTGCCTCTCTCCTGCCCCTCCTCCCTCTTCCTCTGGCTGTTTGCTTCCCAGCCACAAAGGACAGCTGCACCCCACCCACCCGCAGCCGGCTTCAACAGGGTCTGCCATCGGCACGCGGGGTGTGGCACAACACACACTGCCGCCGCAAAACGGCTGCCGCAAGTGAGCTGCACCTGCAGCAGTCTCCCGCTCGCTCTCCCACCTGTCAACCAACGGCCTCTAACTCCGCCCGGCTGCGAATTCCGCTCGCAGCAAACCGGCGGGTACGAAGCCAGCCGGCCAACCGGCCAAGCCCATCCGCAGAGCGCGTGCTTGCCGCATCTTCTGTGAGCGGTTAGCGCGAGCTCCAGCCCAGTGCTGGCACTTGGCTTGCTCACCGTGCATGCTGTGTAGACAGGCAACCCACCGCCGAACTGCCGGCAGGCTCACCGCCGTGGATGTGCCCTACCCACTCTGGCGGCGTGACAAACCCTCGTACAACCTTGGCAGCTGCGATGGATGGCGGATGGCGGATGGCGGTGAGGCCGTCGAGGTGGTGTAGTACCTATGAGGAGCAGCCGTGGATGTGAAGTGAAGTCCGATACCAAAGCTTGATTCGGCTCTGCGTGTGTGCAATGCACACCATCACCACCATCGTCATTTGCATTTGCGTGCTCACCCTCTTGGCAGGGGGGCACTCACGCGCGCGTGTGCGGTCTTTGCGTTTTGCGGGGAGGTGGAGGTGGTTGACTGGTGGCTGCGATGTCACGATCACAGGGCCTAGGAATGGAGTCAGAAAGCTTCCATGGTTCATGGCATCCACAGAAAAATGTCAAAATCGAACGATTCTGAGAAACAGAATGAGGCTAACGATGGGAGGGAGGGGGGGGGGAGGACTCAGGGAAAGTGCATATCGACCATATGAGGACGCCCCTTCTTGCCGCAATCCTGGTGTTCTAGAACATCCGGCCTCCCGGCGGGAGGGAAGGAGAATGGAAGGGACGATGGAAGGAAAGAAGGACAGAAGGACAGAAGGACAGAAGGGCAGAAGGGTGATCGATTTGATCTGATCTTTGGTCACCAAAATGTTGTATGTATTTCCGAACCACGAACCCCCAAATCGGTGCAACGTGACCAACAAAGCTCTAAAAAAAAGTATGGTCTAAGGTTTTGAAGCCGTAAGATCGACATGATATGAGACACCAACGCCGTAACATGTTTCATCCCCCACACATCTCGAAATGTCACCGTACGCCCTGTAAGAAACCATTGGAAACATGGCATTAAGACCGCTTTGGTGATGTCTAGAAGGCAGCAAAGCCCTGCTTCTTGTCGGAGGCTTCAATCGGCGAGGCCGGGGTCTTGCCGTCGCTGAAAACATCCGCATTACCTGAAGAGGAATTTCCAGTAGCAACGGGGTTGTCTTCCTCGATATCCATCGCAGTCGGCTCTGTGAGTCCGGAGCGTTTTGAGGAACCATTAGCAGTTACCGCCGAACCAGCAGCTCCACCGAACGGACCTCTAGCCTTCTCGGGCGAAGGAGGACCTACTCGGAGCTTGATGATCTGCGGACTGCGTGGCAGTTCGGACCGACCTACCGGTTCATTGGAGCGCAAGCACATGCTGCAGATGAAATCCGCATCCTCGCCGCCTGGAGGCAAATCCACACACTTCAGATGCTGCCAGACATCGCAGGAGTCGCACGCAATGATTTCGGATCCGTCTTCCTAAAGGCAGATGGTTAGTACTCAATGCGTAAGCACCAGACCACCTTCAGCGTTCAAACATACATAGTTCATTCCGTGAGCACCGCAGATACAGTCAAAGGCCCAGTCCTCGCTCTCTGCCTTGAGAGGTTCAGCTCTAAGGTTCCTGGACGACCGCCTCACGCCAGAAGAAGAGGAGTCGTCGGCAGAAGTGCCACGACTAGAGTTGGTCTTGGAGTTGGTTTGGGCTTTGAGCTTCTCTTGCCGGAGGATCGCCCTCTGCTCGCGATCCTGGATGGCATATCAGCAATGTAAGCGTTTGATTTGGTGCTTCAAGCCAACACACCTTCTCCTTCCTCTCAGCTTCAAGTTTCAACTTTTTCGCCGCCGTAGCCGCTTCAGCCTCTTTCTTCGCAGCAGCCGCCTTCTGCTCTTCCTCCTTCCGACGAGTAAGCTTGGCATCAATGCGGCTCGATCTCTTTCGATTGGCGACCGCATCTTGCAACTGGCGCTGCTTCTCCTTCTCCAGCCAGGACTTGGTCAGATTGGGGATGACGTCTTCCTTGAGATACTTGCAAAACGCCTTCTCGTCCGCATTCTTGGAGTTGTCGAAGCTACGGACGAACACAGTCCAGTCATGCAGCGAAACACACACACAAGACCAGCGGCTGCTCATGCCGGGTACCTCTCCGGCGCCCTCCGCCTCCTCCTCCGCCGCAGAGACCCGCCGCCTCTTGGAGGCCTTCTTCTTGGCCTTCCCTTTCTTTGGCGAGGGCTCTGCGACCCAACGAGTACGGCGATATAGACGGTCATCGTCCAGGATATAATAAGTATTGCCATTCCTATCATATCCTACCGGCTCCATCCTCTGGCCACCGATGTTAGCCCACCGTGCTCCCCTCTCCGTCGAAGATGTACACAAACATACCCACTGTAGCTGGTCTTTCTCATTTGTAAGCTTGATCTTATCTCTGATCTTTTCTGGGCGCTCGAAAGTCCAGACGGACAGCCGGTGAAGAATGCGGACGCGAGCGAAGACATCCATCTTGTCGAACTTCGTAGCGTCTGTCTCGTCTCCAAACGGATTCGGCTTTCCGGGCTTGCGAGAAGCGTACTGACGGCGCGTGTACTCTTCGAATTGGTTGGGGACGAGTCCACGGTGCGAGGATACGAGGCGAAGCAATCCCATACCGATCTTGCCAACAATGATCTCCGAGCTGGGAGTGAACAGCTCCGTCTCAAGGTCCTAGGGTCAAGTTAAAAACAAAAATGGAGTTGGACACCTGCGCGATGACCCGTAGAGCACCCAGGGTCGTACCTCAATGTTGAAGGAATCTGGGAGACCGAGAACGTCGGTTCCGAAGAGGTGCAGCCACTGAGCCAGAGAGGCAAATTCCTCCATGTTCCTTAGCTGTTCCAACTCCGGTGACGGAGGTGAAGCTTGTTCCGACATGTTTACTGTCGGATTGAGATGTAGAAATGGGGCGAAGTTGAGGTTGGGATGTGGTGTTGAGGGGGGTGAACGCGTAAAGTATCTGGTTCTTCGGTTGTTCCTGAGAGAACTGGCAAATACCCTGCTCGAGATCCTAACGAAGTAGGAAAAGCAGTGTAAGTAGGTCCCTATGTAGCAGAGGAGAGAAAGTTCGCTAAGTTAAGGGAAAGTTGGTAGGGGTAGGAGGGGAGAGGGGGGGGGGGGTTGACGTCGTGTTCCGGAGTAGCTTCGGAAAGCTGAACACGAAAAGTAAGTTCAGGAGGACGCGCTTTTTGGAGACAGGAACCACGCGATTGTGGGCGACGCTAATAGCGGCTTGCTAGCGTGGGGAACACCAACGCACTAGTGGTAGTTACATGATGTACTGTGGTAACCGTTCTCGTCAGCATCGGCTTCACGATGTAAGGCCTTCCACTTTGGTGGTCCACAGTACTCCTCAAAGGTTCTCCGTCGGCAGTTCATCGATCTAGAGAATTCGATACACGAAAACCACTATAATACATCCAAATCCTAGGAATATGCATACAGGTAGCATGGACGTGCAATCAAAACAATAGAGTACGATCTTTGCTGGTCTGCTTGACCCGCGGCGAGGACTTGCACAGAGCGCCAAAGCTCTCATATGTAGGCTCGGTCAGGGCTTCATGTCCTAGACACTCACTCGAAATTCTCCAATCCAGTGGGTTTCAAACCACCAGTTCAACGATGATCCTCTACCGAATGCTCCGTGTCATCACATTCTAAGAGTTCGCTACTTCTAATCGTCCTCATCGTCGCCATCATCCCAGTCTCCAAAAATCTTCTTAAACACCTCTTCTGAAGCCCGTCCCCTTTCCAACGCCTCATTCTTATCGGCGTCGACCTGCAGTGTAGCCGGTGGCATGACCGTTTCGTAAACCAGAGACACCATACCATCACCATCACCATCACCACCAACGTCGGGAACGTTTCCAGCACCGTGGCCCGTAGCAGCCGCCGATTTTGCCCGGCCCGTACTCGCCGAGCTGCCACCCAGAAACGGCACGTTGAAACGCTTGCACAGCAATCTACTCGGCGTAAACTCAATGATGCTTCTGGTGAGCGGTCCATACATCCCCAGTTTTGCAGCTGCTTCTGCAGCGTTCTCTTCTTTTGCCGCGGGACGGTGGACGAGTATTTCCGAGTCGATCCCTCTGTCCATGTTCCCTTGGATGTTCGATGAGGTGGAGGTAGTAAAGCGTGTGGCCATGGAGCCGGTCAGTGGCTTAAAGATCCGGGCTGCGCCAACGAATTCGGCCATCTCTTTGGCCCAGTCTTGTGTGTTCATTCCGTATTTCTGGGGGATGTCAGCGACGATGAGTTTGATGACACGAGAGGAGATACACACTCTATCGGGAAGGCCTTCTTTGAGTCCAGCCTTTACTTCGAGGAACGACCTGTATCTCGCCTGCTTCTCCAGGTCGTCGCCGTACGGCATATATCCGCCCTTCAGTGCCGTCATTGCCGCTTCCGGGTCTAGAGGCGGGACTATGTCCGCGATGGAGGCGCGGGTGGACGAAACCGGAGCTTCGCCGAGCCCTTGTGGAAGGTTGGTATTCCCGGTGAGATTTGCGATTCTGTTGCGAGCGTCGGGGGTCAGGAAGTCGAAGACCGACTTCCCGGGTAGAGGCGCTTCTCCCAATAGTGCTCCCCGCGCGCTTGGGTTCAAGCTTGCAACTGGCTTGTCGGCGGGGTCGGAGGCGGTGGTTGATGCGCTCGCCTCTTCCGGCATCCCCTTCCAATCATCTGGAACTACCGGCGGGGGATAGCGGGGTTCAGCCAACTGCGCAGGAGCATCCGACAGGATGAACCCTGGTATTGGCAGTCGACCGTCGTGGCACTTGCGCGCGGTCTGGAAACTCTTCGAGATGGACCCTTTCTTGGGCACAAACACGTGCTTCCCCGCTATCGGTCGCGCCATGGGGGTTTTCTTCTTTGGCTTGTCTCCTCCGATAACCCTGTTGTATGCAGATTTTGGCCGGATCTCGTAGATGTCTTCTTCATCTTCCCCGTCGTCGTTGAGTACGCCAACCCCGAATGCGGCGCCGGAGGGCCTCTTGGGCTTCGGCGCTGAAGGTCTTGAAGCACTGCCGAAGAAGATCTCCTCGTCCTTCTCCCCACTCTTCGAGATCGGCTCCTCCTTTGAGTAGCCGAGACCTTGCGGGTTGTCCTTGCGGGTGAACGCTATCAGCCTCGAGTTCTCCGGAGCAAAAAGAAACGTTTTGCCACCAGCCTCAGCTGCCGGCTCGCCGTCGAAATCCCTAGCCGTCCTCATAGTCTTGGGGCCAATGCCCTGCCCTTCCTTCCAGCCCATCTTCTTGAGCAGCCTGGCCCCCATAGTGTCCTGCACAGCAGGCACCAATAGGTCCACCAACGACCTCCTCCGCTGCCGGGCAATATCCTCCAAGCCGCCGATACCGGCAAACCTCTCATTCCTCTCGAGCTGCTTCGCCTCCTCCGCCTCCCTCACGTCCTCTTCGTCCATGAAATCCTCCGGCTTCGCGGGGCCAGTCTTCGCGCGGGCGCCGCGTGACGACTTGAACGTAGCCGGTGCCCATCCTGATACGGCGCATCAGGTTAGGTTAGCCAGCAGTGACGACGACGGCGAGAGGCAGAGGTTGGGTGCCGACCTTCCTTCGACCCGACGGTATTGTAGTACCTTGTTGCCCGACATACGTCAGCTTCCGCACGCACATACAACATCGCCTGAGGGGAGAGAGGAAGAAGCGAGCGAACCCAGCGCTAAAACCACCCGTAAATGCTCCGTGAAGCCGCTTCCGGCCCCGATCGTCGACCGCTTCTTGTTTCCATATCGGCACGTACGAGCCGTCGTCACGTGTTGCGCCGTCGAGTGGAGGCAGGGCTCGGCCGTACAGTGCGAAGGTCGCTGGCGGCCGCTCGAATTCGCTGCGGTTGCGTTTCTGTGCCATGATGTGCGCGGCAGGTTGGCGGTGACGTAGTCGAGATTCACTGGGGAGATTTGGCTGCGATCACGCGTGTAGATACCGTGCGACCGGCGGGTAAGTAACGGTTGGAGGTGCTGCACCTCTTATGAGAGATACTCTGCAGCCAACTAGGTACTTAACGTCACGACCAGCACCTACGGAGTTCCCGGAACACCTTCGACAGCTGCTTTTCCCGCCTATATATGTAACACTGGCAGACTGTCCGATGTTGGTCCAATCGCCCTCGCGGGAGCCACAAGAGACGGCTGGCCACCAGGCTGGCCACCAGCCATCTGGGACCTAAACTTGCCACACTGAGGAATGCCGGGTCGCGGCCGGACGGGTGCCTTGCTTGTTCCGGTCCCGCGTCATTGGACAGCAGCCGAGCTATGTACCTATGTCTCGACGAAAAGGGTCAAACAATCCATGATCCCTCAATCTCATTTGTATGCACCCTCTCCAAGTAGATAGACAGACCCCGCTCCAACGAAGTTGTGCGCCTGCTTGTGCATGCAGGACTGGCTACATATGTGCCTACTCTAAGCAACCAGCTGTGTACTTAGATACACGCAAATCATGGGGCGGACCTCATATACTTTTGGCGGAGATGCGACATGCGTTGAGAAAGATACTTACGCACGTGCTTCTGGGAGGTGTATCCGGGCAGGTGCGGTGCGAGCGGATAACGCGTTTGCGACGTCGGTGGTCCATGTGGAGGGGGGGAAGGAGAGACTCTCGAATGTGCCGCTTAGCATGCATCCTTCCATCCCAGCATTGCAGAGTATCTATCTAGTTGGCATAGTTACCCGCGACGCAGTTATGTATGCGGAGGAGGAGGGGTGGATCCGCCGTCCGGATGAGCGAGGCTCCGGCACGCACCGCTGCCCCGTTCCTCTGCGTCTGTAGGTCTGATCGGCCGGGTGTCTGGGTGGGCCACCGGGCACTGCTGTCGATGTGATTGCCCCGGCGCGTTCGACGCCAAAATAGCTGCCGGAGAATCTATCGACGGGGACGTTGCGGGACCGGAGCCCCCTCGTCCGGTCCGGACCCCGCTCGGGGTGTTCCGGTCGCAACGGCTTATGCCGTGCCGACGGATGCAGGAATATGCACGTAGATATGTATCTCTCGACGTCCCTTCGGTTTCATCGAAAGATGATCGTTTCGCGCTTCACCGGAGAGGGCTCCACGTACGTAGATATCTACCTCCCACATCGGATCCCCGGAGATCTCCTTGAAGAGGCCGTCAGTGCGTGGCCCTTCGCGCGTCGGATACGTATGTATCTCCGGATGTGTCGTCGGGGCGGTGCGTATGTCTACGGATGGCTGGGACGGGATGGATCCGCCGCGTGCCACTATTCCCGACCCACTCGAGGCAGCGCTCACGAATCGCTGATACCCTCACGGGGTTTGCGGCTGCGTCACTAGGATGGCACCCGTGATCGGGCTCGCGGCTGCCCTCTGCCGGGGCGGGGCGGGGCTCCGGTGCGGCGTGCCTTTCCGTAGGCACCGTCGAGGACTGTCGGCAGTGCAGAGCAGGCACCCGCCATCGCAACCATATATCTGTCTACATAGCTCCACCCGCGTTTCGTTTCCTGTGCATGTTTCCTGGTCGTTGCCGTGGAGACGTGTAGGGGCGATCGGTCCGCTCCGCCCGGGACCCGCATCTTACATAGCATATCCATCCGGTTTCCGAGCCTCCCTCTCTGCCGAGTCGCTCGCTCTCGCCACCGAAGAGAATCAGCCAGCCGCCAGCCGCCAGCCAGCCCGCCAGCCAGTTGCGACCACCCCGCATTCGGTGGCGGTTACTCGGAGAGATGGCACCACAGCACGCAGCATGTCTTCCGTCGCTGGGAGCGAGAGCGCGCTCCTCCCTCGTCTCCCCACCAGCCGGGGTCTGCCGGTCGACAGATGCCCCCTGCTGTCCGGATCTTCGGACGGGGACGGGCTGGAGTGTTCGCCGCGATCCGGCCGGGCAGTACATGTGCAGAGTAAGTAAGTATCTAACAACAGCAGCGGCAAGGATGGAGTAAGCAAGTATGTATGTATGTATATATAATGTACATATATAACTACACGATATATCTAGGCGAATAATGCACGGTATGCTTGTGTGTATGTATGTATACAATGCAAGGACACAGCACTATCTGTATCCGAGCATGTACTCGTGTAGGTACGCTCTCAGCACCCAACAGAACCCACCAGCCGGACTGGCAAGGCAAGGCAAGGCAAGGCAAAGCAATCGATCCCTCCCGTCGAATCACCGCTCGCACTCCGTCCGCCTCCCCTCTGCCCCCTGTGGTCGCACCCTGCTTCCCTCCGCTCCGCACCCCCCTCCTCTCTTCACCTCGCTCGTCACACTCTTCTCCTTCCTCCGCCATCTGCCCCTCGTCCGACTATCCCTCGTCGGCTTACTCCTCTTGCCTCCCGACCCCCTCGCAGTCCCAAGCGAAATCATCCTGCGGTTCGGTCGCAATAAAGACACCACCCCCCCCCGCCCTTCTCGCCCCCGCTTGCCTCCCCTCGACAAGGGCGACTCGCACCACCCCCCCCCAAAGAAAAAAAACATCCGAGAGAAAGAGAGCGCCGGAGACTTTTCCCGGTAACCCTCCGCGACTGCTTGCGGTATCGCGCTCAACCCCCCCTCGCCTGGGCACTCACGAAGCTGCTGCTTGTCGGCCAAGAAGCAACCGCCATCTCCGACCAAGTTGACCGTCCGCCCTCCTCTCTCGGCGCTGCTCCACTCGATGCGGCTGGCCCCTCTGCCATCTTATCCACCGCAAGTCTACGCATCTCACGCCCGCTCTGCTATCAAAGAGCTCCCGCCTCTACGCCACTGATCTGCGCTCGAGCTGTTCCCTTCGCGATAGTCTGTGCCTCGGCCATACCAGCACTATTCCCCCAAGCCGTCGCTCTCATTGCAACCTTCCTTTCAAATAATCCGTATCGTCGGCCGACTGTTCGTTTTGATCTATTTTTTTTTGAATTGCCTTGCGCCGTCGCGCCCGTTGAAACACGCCCGCCTCCTAACCCTGCTCTTCTTATCTCTGGGTTTCACCCCTTCCTATCCCCCTGACGTCAGGTATCGCGTCCGCACTGCCAGCCGGTAAACTACCCACTCATCGGAAAACAACCACAATGTCGGCTCCCGCAACGCATCAGAGTCCCGTTGTGCTCCAACGCCAACACAACGCTCGCCCCCAACAGCAACACCAGCACCTGCGCCAGGCTTCATCGTCAAGGAACACAGCTCCACCGTCACGAGAAGGCGACCTTGGCCCCAGCCACCTACCTGCCCGCAACGCCGAGCCCTCCCGCCTCGCAACCTCGTCCGGCAATCCGCCCTCGTCCCACCGGCCCTCTCATTCGAGGCAACCTTCGGCGATGTCGGCTGCCACACACGTCCCGTCCCAGCCGCCGGTCATCATCGACGAGGCCGGCAGACAGATGACCCACTCCCAGCAGCGCCCTAGGAAAACTTCCATTCAGGGACCAAGTGGGACTTGGAATCTCGGAAAGACAATCGGTGCGGGTAGTATGGGCAAGGTCAAACTAGCGAGGAAGGCGGACGGGCCGGACCAGGTAACCACACCCGTAGATCGTTCCCCGTGCCGCGTGGCTTATCGTGCTTCGTGCAGGTTGCCGTCAAGATCGTGCCGCGACAGCTCATCCAGGACCTCGGCGTGGATCCCGCTACGGGCCAACCATATCCTCCTCGCCACGACGACAGCAAAGAGATACGCACCGCGAGGGAAGCGGCCATCGTCACCTTGCTGGACCACCCGTACATCTGCGGCATGCGGGATGTCATCAAGACCAACAATCACTGGTACATGCTGTGCGAGTACGTCAACGGCGGACAGATGTTGGACTACATAATCTCTCACGGCAGACTGAAGGAGAAGCAAGCTAGGAAGTTCGGAAGGCAGATTGCGAGCGCGCTGGATTACTGTCACAGGAACTCGATCGTTCATCGCGATTTGAAAATTGAGAACATTCTCATCTCCAAGACCGGAGACATCAAGATCATCGACTTCGGGCTCTCCAACTTGTTCTCGCCCCGTTCCCACCTCCGGACATTCTGCGGATCTCTGTACTTCGCCGCGCCAGAGCTGTTGCAAGCCAAGCAGTATATCGGACCGGAGGTTGATGTTTGGAGTTTCGGCATCGTGCTGTACGTGCTGGTCTGCGGTAAGGTGCCCTTCGATGACCAGAACATGCCCGCACTTCACGCAAAGATCAAGCGCGGAATAGTGGACTATCCGCAATGGCTCTCGAACGGTGAGTCACAATCCCCGGATGCACTGATGTTGGGAGAACGCGCACTGACTGGTACCCTAGATTGCAGACATCTACTCTCCCGGATGCTTGTGACGGATCCGCGACAGCGCGCAACTCTTCAGGAGATCATGACACACCCCTGGCTCATGAAGGGGTTTTCTGCTCCGCCAGAAAATCATCTGCCGCATCGCGAACCACTCACCCTTCCACTCGACCCTCAGGTCATCAGCGGCATGACCGGTTTCGAGTTTGGGTCGTCCGAGGTCATCATGTCGCAACTGACCAGGATTGTATCTTCCGAGGAGTATCAGAATGCGGTTAAGCAGGCGCAGAGAGATGCTCCCCACGCATCATCCTATCCGGAGAGGAAGAAGCCGTTCACATTTGACTTTTACAAGCGGCGGTCATCCACGTGTTCGAAGGACACGCTTACGAACCTTAGCACCGAGGTCTTGCCATACACATCAACGGATCCGATCAATGCGTACAACCCGCTTGTTTCGGTGTACTATCTCGTCCGCGAGAAGCTCGAACGGGAGCGTCAGAAGGCAGTGGCGCCTGGATTGCAGGCGACGCTTCCGGCTTCCGAGACGGAAAAGGTGCCATTCATTTCGGTACCCAGACAGCCTGAGGCCGCCCATACCAGCGAGACGAGCTATGAAGTAAAGGGTGAACCGGCTGCTACATCCGGTAGGACAAGGCCGAGGGCTCGCACGCATGGAGATGACGAGGTGTCGGAGGCGGTCAAGAACATCAATATCAGCAGTGGCAGTGGCGTGTCCCCCGCACCTTCCCTGGCTCCTCCGAAGGTTGAGCAGCCGCCCAGCACTAGAAAGGATCTCTTCGGCGGAGGCATGTTCCGCCGGCTGAGCAACAGGCGCCACAATTCACATCGAGGAGAGTCGAAGGGGGATGGAGGCAAAGCAGCTGTACCACCGACCCTCTCGTTACAACCCCCGGATCTACCGGCCTCCAGCTTACCCAAGACGAGTCTTTCGCTGAGGAGGCCAAAGGACACGGCGCGCTCAACACACAACGAGGCCCCTCAGCCCGGTCAGCCCGACCTCTTGACGCCTCCGACTACCGCCGACGCCGCCGCCAGAAAGACCAAACCCCTGGGACGTTCCACAAGTGTATCGGAAGCCGACTGGCGACGGAAGTACAGCCGGCCAAGGGCTTCGATGGAGCCTCCCGGCACTAGTGGTTCGGAGCGATCGGTGGCTGGAATGGATAACAACAAATCGTTCACGCAGCGAGCGAAGTCGGTCGGCCGCGCCGGGCGGGGACCCCAGCAAATCCGCCGTACCAGGAGAGACGATGGAGCGAGTATGGCCGGCGCTCTCGACGACGCCGCAACGGACGACAATGCAGATGTCGCAACGTCGGCTGGCAGCGGAGACCATAATGCATCGGCAACACCGTCATCCGACTTTGTGAAGCCCGTTTTCCTCAAGGGCCTCTTTAGTGTGCAAACGACTTCCACCAAACCTCCGATCGAGATTCGAAAGGATATCATCAGGGTGCTGGATCAGCTGGGTGTTTCGTACAGGGAGATCAAGGGTGGCTTCGTTTGCGTTCACCGGCCCAGTATCGACCTCAAGAGCGTCGTCGAGGGCGAGTCTGAAGTGGAGGCGACCAACATGGTGTCCGCTTCGTCACATCGGCGGAAAATCTCGTTTGGCAACAGTGGTGGCAGCAGCAGCCAGCAGGGCTCGTCGTCAAAACAGCCATCGTCGCGCAGGCGGGGAGCAGAAACCAGCTACACCAACAGCGACGCATCAAACGACTCCGTCAACGATGGTGTTTTGGGCGGCTCTTTGATCCTGCAATTCGAGATCTACATCGTCAAGGTCCCTCTGCTCTCGCTCCACGGGATCCAATTCAAGAGCCACAACAAAACCAACACATGGCAATACAAGAGTTTAGCAAGTCGGATTCTGTCGGAGTTGAGGCTGTAGAAAGGAGTCATGCTAAGGAGTTTTTCGTTTCTTTTTCCCCCATCTTTCTTTCTGTTCCAAGTTGTGTTGCACTTCCATCTCGCTCTCCGATTATAGCATCCTTTAATCACCATCTGTGAATATCCCACGGAATGGACTCGAGCGCCACGTTTTTTGCATGGTGCGTTACTCTACAGCAGTATACCTATGTCTGTTCTGGCATACGGTTTCTTCATGTGTTATACCCACAGCACTTGCAACTTCTCTGTGTATTTCTGGTCTAGGCTAGGGTCGTTTTCATTTCATTTTGGCTCGCGGTTGGCGATGTGACGGTGCCAACTGTTTACTCTGCAGTATTTCCCTTGTTTTTCGGTTTCGGTCTCTGTTTCTTTCTTTTCTTTCTTTTCTTTTCTTGTTTTTTTTTTTTTTTTTTTTTGGTTCGCCTCCTCTTCAGCGGGTGTAATTGGTGTTGTCCGTTTTGAAGCTCTTTCATGTAAATCATCTTGATATCCCTTCCACATGAGCGAACTGTTGATTACGGGATTCCATGGTTAGTTTGTTAGTTGGGGCCTGGTGGTAGTGGATGCTTATGGGGTTTCTTTTTTCTTTTTCTCATGTTTATGTTTCCTCTAGTCGCGAGAGACTGACTTGTGGTATATTGCTATGGTTGACTTGGAGATGGCTGGATGGCTGGTTCTGTGGGGAATTTGTTTCAGTGTATCTATCCTACGAATGCGAGGCAAATGGAGTGAATGTGCTGTGGTTTATTGTGTAGGAATAATGAATGGAATATTTACTGTAATGCGTAGTATATAGGTCCCCTTCTCCGCCTCTTCTGACGGTGATGATGCGGTGTGGGTACATTGTACAGTGGTGTGGTTACCTATGAGAGATGAGTTCCTGGATCCTGATCCCTTCGCCACTCACCGACACCAACCACATCTGCAGACCCAAACTGACGGCAATGGGAGCAGGCAGGCAGGCCAGTTTGGGGGGTGCTAGGGCGAGCAAGCAAGCCAGAGAGTGTTTCAATGGTTACTTAGTCATGTGCCATTCGAAAACACGCACTCCCGTTGTGTGTAAGTGGGAGCATCCTAGGTACACTCCGAGTTACTCCACAAGTAAGGAGGAGTGAGCGGGTACAGTAGATATATACAGTTACGGATAATGTGTCAATGATATTCTGAGGGTGTAGATAAATCTATGCTTCAAGTGTTCGAGGGCCACATAGATACATACTGTATATGTGCATAGTCAAAGGGGGGCGTGGAAAAACAACGTAGTTTTCCCGCTAAGTGCATATTGCTATCGTATATATCACGACGGGGGAAAATACGTATTTCGACCGTTTTGACTTTGTTTTTTACACTTGACTATATGCAGTACCTGTACTAAGTTGGGGCATTTCCGTATTTAGCCGTCAACCGCCAAGCTTCGTCGGCACGTCCTGGTAGTTACAGGCAACCTAGAGTACTCCTCATCGGACCCTCTCCGCCATACCAAACCGTGTGCTCTTTTCTTCCTCATTTCCCCATCAACCACAAAACCAACCGCCCCTCTAATTATTCGATCGGTTCCATAACGCACCGGTCGCAAAAACGCTCCGCCGCGACTACCGTTACAGATCCCAGCAATACCGCCACAATCAACACGCCAACATGCTTCAGCCCCACCAGGTCTACCAGCAGCAGCAGCAGCATTTCTCGCACCCTGATGGTGGCTGGATTAGCCAGCAACAGCAACAGCAACAGCAGCAACAGCAGCAACAGCAACAGCAACAGCAACAGCAACAGCAACAGCAGCAGCATCATGTCAACCCCTACTCCCGAACCATGCCAATGCCACAGCATCCTTCCCCAGCTCCGATACCTTCCGGCATTATGTCGCTTCCCTCGCGCTCCATCACGGACGAGGACACCAAGATTTACACGTGGATCATGGAGCTGGTACAGGGGGACCGGAGAGAGACGGCGCTGCTAGAGCTCAGCAAGAAGAGAGAACAAGTGGAGGATTTGGCAGTCATTCTGTGGCACTCCGTTGGTTCGTTCACGCACGCGTTCGCTGGGGGAGTGAGGAGGATGGGGGACGAGACGAATGCTGATTCTAGGAGGACAGGTGTCATGACTTCGTTGCTGCAGGAGATCATTTCGGTTTACCCGTTGCTGATGCCATCGAGCTTGACGGCGGCCGCGTCGAATAGAGTGTGTAATGCGCTGGCTCTGCTGCAGTGCGTCGCTTCGCACAACGACACCCGTGGCTTGTTCTTGCATGGTTAGCATCCCCTTCGGCGCGGTGGTGGTGGTGGTAGTGATGGCGACAGCAGTGGATGACGGAAGTTAATACCAAACTATAGCGCACATCCCGCTCTTTCTGTACCCGTTCCTCAATACCACGTCTAAATCCCGGCCGTTCGAATACCTTCGCTTGACCTCGCTCGGCGTTATCGGTGCACTGGTCAAAAATGATTCCTCCGATGTCATCAATTTCCTGCTGTCCACCGAGATCATCCCACTGTGCCTCCGCATCATGGAGACCGGCTCCGAACTTTCCAAGACGGTGGCCATCTTCATCGTTCAGAAGATCCTGTTGGATGATATGGGGCTCTCCTACATCTGTCAGACTTACGAGCGGTTCTATGCGGTAGGAACTGTGCTCAGCAACATGGTTACCCAGCTGGTGGAGCAGCAGACGGTTAGGCTGCTCAAGCATGTCGTTCGATGCTTCCTGCGGTATAGCTTCGTCCTGCCTTGTCACGGTTTCTCCTTTGCTAACGAACCGACAGTCTGAGCGACAACCCAAGAGCCCGCGAAGCTCTTCGCCAGTGCCTACCGGAGCCTCTCCGCGATGCCACCTTCTCCTCCGTTCTTCGAGACGACGCCGCAACTAAGAGGTGCCTGGCGCAGTTGCTCATCAACCTCTCGGATTGCGTAGCGGAGTAGGGGAGCTCAAAAGCTGTGCTTGTCATTCCATAAATGTATCCTGCATTGCTTTTTCATTTCTCCCACTTGCTACTACTAAACGGGCGTCTTCTTGTCGCGAAACTAAACATCTAGAAGTATATCTTGTGTAATGACCAACTTACATAATTCCTTCTTTCCTTCCCCACGTTCACGATCAGGTTCTTCTTGTTCTCTCCCTTTTTGTTTCGCATGTGCAACTTTCTTTTTACCCCCTCGCTATGCGACTGATTGGGACTGGGTATGGTGTATTACCTACTTCTTCGTCGTTCATGCTCAATGTATCACGACCTTATATCTTTCTCTTTCTTCTTCTTTCTTTCTTGTACAACCGTATTCGCTTTTTCCCTGCTGTTCCCTCAACCTAGTGGGGGAGGGGGGGATTTTTTTTTGGGCTGGTGTTTGTTTTTTTGTCATCTTGCTTTTTTGTTGTGTTCGGCGCGGGGAGAAAAAATGGTGCTTTTTTTTTACAGTCTTGTTTTGTTTTGTTTGGTTACTTGGGGAAGGGGAGGGGAAGGGAGGAAGGGGGGAAGGGAGATGGAAGTTTTGGAAGGAAATGAAGGCTGGTGGGGGGAAGATACATGAAAGGGAATGATGTGTAGAATATCTATTGAAGGCTGGTTGTAACATGATCACCGATCTGATGTCACTGGATAGTTTTCGTGTGAGGCGGGCCGCGCGTGAGGGCGAAGAGACAACCCAAGCGTCAATGAGAGAATGCCATCCTGTACATTGTATGAACGATCGACGATGCTTTCCATCCACCGAGTTATATACATAATACCCATGTCGCGTAAGACTGGGCCAAGCCGGCGTGTGTCACCAGCTCCCCACATCAACGCGTCTTCCTGGGCGAGCCGAACATCTCTCCGCCCAACCGCAAAAAAAAAATAATGTACGGCGACCTCTCCCACGAACTGATCCTCCAAGCGAAGCGCACGCAGGGCCTATCGTACCTGCCCTCGTACCAAACGGAGTCGGTGCGGTCCGTGACGCGCGAAGTGAAGGACCTGGACCGGGACGTGACGGAGATCCTGCGGCCCTTCGGCAGCGCATTCGACCCGTCGGCGAACCCGGCGATCGCCTACACGCTGCTCGTGCACCACCTCTGCATGCGCCGCAACAAGCGCTGTCTCCTTGCGTACCACCGAGTGCGCGTCGAGCGCATCGAGGAGCGGTGCTGGACCGGTGGCGGCGGCGGTGGCGGAGAGGGCACAGGCGAGCACACCACTGCGGATGCGGATGCGGATGCGAATGTGGGAGGCGGCGGCGACGCCGAGGATTCCCCCGGTGACAAGCTCTCGCCCGAAGAGGAAGATTACGCCCGCGCGTATGCGGACCTCATCGCCGCCGCGAAGGGCAGGTGGACCGATATCGATCTCACGGGGAGCCTCGAGCCTCCCAGGGACCTCTTCGTCGACGTCAGGGTCCTCAGAGACGCCGGAGAGATCCAGACCGAGTACGGGTATGTTACCTTCCTAGCCCCAACCCCCCATTTTGACATGGGAGAGGATAAGGATAAGGGAGTGGGAGCGGGGCTGACTGGGTGGTGGGCGCAACTGCTAGGGCTATCAATCTGACCAAGAATTCGCAGTTCTTTGTCAGACAGGGCGACGTCGAGAGGCTCATTCAGCAGGGCTTTCTACAGAAGCTTGGTTGATGCGGCGCTGGGAGGAGTGTACGGCGTTCGGATTCGGCTTTTCTTTCTTTTCTTTTGCGGCAGCAGCAGTTTGGCGAATATGTATAACCTTGGCTGAGCTTCGGGGACGTATCGGAACTAGCCGGGCGCCCCGCCTCTATGTTCGGGAGTGAAGAATCGATACCAGCCTCCTTTGATCGCATCCGGAGGCAGGTATGAATGCAGTAGATACTAGTATATAGGTATATAGTGTAATATTCCGCAGCTCTCCCAGCCGGTCCGCGACACGCATCCCAACCAGCCAGCCAGCCAACCATCTGTTCCGCAGCACGTTACATCGGTCACCAGCCAACGAGCACCTCCATTACGCCAACAACCTCGGTCCCGCATCCCGAGCGCGAGCGCGAGCCGGAGCTCCGTCTCGGCCGCGGCTCCCACACCTCCTCGCACGCACTCTCGTCCGCTTCCGCGTCCCCCACAATCACGACCTCTCCATCCGCGCCCCACGTCCGCGCGCTCGGCTTCGCGAACGCCAGCTCCGGCGGCGGAAATATCGAGTACAAGTTCTGCCGTCCGCCCTCCCTGCTCGCCATCGTCATCATCGTCGTCGCCGTCGTCGCACCATCGTCCACCAGCGGCGAGGAGGAGCCGGTGCTAGAGGAGGAGGAGGTCGAAGAGGTGCTGCTGGACCGCTGGAACATCGTCGTCAGTGTTAGCGACAGCCGGTGCCCGCGCGAGAGCGTTCGTCGTCGTCGGTGCAGAGTTGGTATGTGCATTTTTCTTTTTTTTTGTTGTTTTTTTTTTGGTTCGGTTTAGTGGGCGGGAGCGAGCGAGTGAGCGTGCGTGCGTGCGTGCGTGGGAGTGGAGAGGCACAGCCTTCTTTTCCTTTCCTTTCCTTTCCTTTCCCTTTTTTTATATATATATATAGAGAGAGAGGGTGAGTGAGAGAGTGAGAGAGTGAGTGAGTGAGTGACGAAGAAGACCACAACACCTGCACTGCGGGAATTATTTCCTTCGATGAGGAAATTCCACCTCATAAATACACACAACACGCGCCGCTACACTTGCCCCGTCGCCGCCCCCCTTGTCACAAGCCCTGGGCTAAGGTATCACTCCACGTTTCACGTTGAGACTTGGCCGCTGCACGCCGATGTGGTTCACCCGGTAAAATACCTACATACATGAAGATACCTGAATACATACATAGCAAATCACATCGCTGGTGTACACTACATATATTAAGGGGACACTGTTAACTATCTACTGGCGGTGGGCCGAGTGGGCCCCGTGTGGCATGAGGTACATAGGTATAAATAAAACGCCAAACTTTTATTAAAATGCCACAGCTGGTGCTTTTCCTTTAGTATGTATGTCACCGGGTTCGGGCGAACTTTGGCAGCAACCACCAAAAAAAAGAAAAGAAAAAGCCTCTCAACACAACTCTACTTTAGCTATCGGAGAACCACCGGGGGGCACCTGCAAACCACCAATTGGGGATTGTACTCTACGTCCTCACGGTAACTACATAAGTAGTGCGGTTGTGTCCCATACCGCGACATTATTGGCTACAGCGCTGTACAGAGTTGTCTGGGACCTCTGCAAGTGGCCTCCAGCGGCAGCAGCTCCGGTACATAGCTATTTCTCGGCGGCAGCGTTATCCTTTGCGCTGCCCGCTTCTCCTTTGGCCAACCGCGTGGCTTTCTCAGATGGGGGTGCATACATAGGTACCTGGTATATACTTGAGCTTCATTGCATCCACCATCGCTCGAGCTGACGCCGACCCGGCGACATGGATGGAGACAGGCACCTTCCGAAGCAACCGCTTCTGTGTTTGTGCGACCCTACGCTTGACGGCGACCCCATCACGAGCCTCCACGATCCATTCCTCCTTCTTGCTCCAGCTACCCCGGATTGGAATCGAACCCGGACCCGAAAGTGGCGCCGAACGCGGCGCACACTGTTCGACAGGTAGAGTAGGCGGTTAGTAAGCTGGCTGGCTGAGTATCTATTGAAAGCGATTTTCCACTTATCACTTCTGGCCGTGCGGGTGCTGATGTGCATTGCAGTCGTCGCCCAATCCATGTCTGCTTGCTTGGATGACTCCAGATCATCGAATCCCTGACCTCTAACGATCTCCAGATTTGCTGCTGGGTTGCCGTCAATTTGCATGCTTGAGGGTTGTTTGGTTGAGGTGCGGTGTTTTGTGAAGTTTTTTTTGGTGGCTGCTGTCTACGCCCGAATCTGGTGGCATTTTGAAGGTTTGCCGATAAATAAATGTAGCATGCAATAAGTATGTATGTATACACGTATCTTCTTCTATTGCTCTACATCCGTCCCATGGCCACAAGTACCACGGAGGAAGGGCCAAAACATCAATGTAACAAAACACAAAAGCCTACCGAAACGCCCCCTTCCCACCATTGACAATCAACTACCCATTATCTAGGACTCCCGCCAACACCACCACCACCACCACCACGACTACCGTGTCTGCTCACAGCTCCGCCGCCGTTGCGACTTCCATTCCTGCTCACACTCGGGCCTCCTCCCGCGCTAGGGCCGATCTGGCTCTCGATGAACGACCTGATCTGGTCACGCCATTCCGAGTCGTCGAGGGCGTCCATGACGACCTGAGGGGCCACTTCATCCGTCTGCCGTTCCGCCATGGTTGGAGATTGCGTTCCGCCGTACCACAAGCCGCCTCTGGAGGAGACCTCTGCTGGCCCCATGCGCGGACTAGCGGAGGGGGAGATCATCGGGCTCGTACTAGGAGATAGGTTTGGTGTGGACATATACGGCGGAGTGCGGCGACCCGGTCCGCGTTGGCGGAGGAAACCGAGGGGCTCGTTATTGTCGGCGAAGGGGTTGATACCACCAAAGCTGAAGGCGATGCCACCGCCACCGGGATCGGTGGGTGAGTCGATGGGGCTGAAGCCGCTGGATTCACCAATGTTCTGCTGGCTGTTGTTGCCGAATGAGAGCCGAAGCGGGGTGACCGGGCCTTCCTCGTTAAGGGTGATCCGAGGAATGTCGGAGTTGTGGGAGACAATGTCGGTAGCCTCGCTGGGGTTGTCGGCACGGATATTCGGCACCGTGGTGGACGGTGCGCGACTGATCGTGCCTGGTGTGATTCCGCCGTGCTTGAGGTCTTTGAAGCGTTTGCTCCAGTACCTGTAACCGTCTGTCAACGCGTGGACTATCGCAGGGATACGGGGTGTACATCTGAAACGGGGACTTACAGGGTCAGGAAGAAGTTCGTGACAACATTCCGCTGCACCTGCTCCTCTACTCTCTGCAACCGGTGTCTTCGCCGCAGGTATTCCTCCAGCCTGGTGTGTCACAAAAGTCAGCCACCTAGATAATTCCTCCCGGTTGCAAAACAAACCTCAGACTCTTGTTGTCGTTGATGATCTTGTAATGCGCGAGGATCAACAGGACAGACTCGAAGGAGACACCGTAGTCTTTATCCGCCGAGACCAAACACTCCTCGAAGAACAGCGTAAAGGTATGTCTCTGCCTGCGGATCTTGTGAACTGGGATCCTGGCGATGCGTCTGTTGAGTGCCTCCAGGTCGATCCCATGCCCGACCGACCCCTTGGTGCTGTTCGGATCAACCCTGCAATCGTCGAGGATACTATGCACTGTGAACGGCTCCTCGTATATCCTCATCGCAAAGATCCCCGAGAGGAGACCTAGTAGCCTCGGGAACCTATCCTTCGGGATGTATCCGGTGCCGTCCGGGTCGAGCGTCGCCCAGGCTTGCTTGAACTTGCGGATCTCTTCACGCGAAACCTGCGACGAGTCGCCGGATCGCTGGTACACGTAACTGAAACTCTCGTAGATGAGCGAGATGAACATGCTCACAAAGATGTACATGCTCAGGATGTTCCAGGAAACGAATAGTGCGTGTGCGTAGACCTCGCTACCGCAGTCGCTGTCGAAGAATGTTCGGCCGCGCACGCAAGCCGGCTCGATCACCTCATAATCGCTCATGATCTCGTTCCATCCCTCTCTATTTCACGCACATCAGCATGGATCATCATCCGAGAAAAGGAGAACCCTCCGCCCCTTACCCGCAAGTCATTCTGAACAGCAGGATCAAAGCCTTGGGGACGGTCCTGAAGTTCATATTACCGTTTCCGTGCGGCCCGATCTTCGTCAAGCCTGTATCCGATCAGTATCTCGTCAATCAACCAAACGCAACCGATCGACTCACCGAAAGTCTGCGTCAACGCTATCGCGTACACCAAGAATAAAACGAACCAGGTCGCAATCAGATTCCCGATCGACGTCAACGACGCGGCCGCGGTCTTGAACAGATGGTCCAACTGGTCGTTGCGCGGAATCAACATGATCACGACCGACACCAAGAAAAGCTTCTGCAGTTGGACGAACATCGGATTGGCGTATCCGGCCAGCAGGAGGAGTGTCGTGACGAACGTCCCGCCGACCGAGAGCAGCGCGTAGATGTCCCACTTGCTCTTGACGAAATTCGACCAAGTCAGGCCGATCACGCGGACGACCAGGTTAACGATGAAGGTGATATTCAACATCAGGAAGAACCAGTCCCTGGTCCTGTCCAACGATCCAGGCGAAGGGTGATACTCCAGCAGCAAAAGCATACCGTGGATCATCAACAGAACCGTAACACCTCTCTGCCAATACCCGTGCTTGTGCGTAGCCCTCTGGTAACACCAACCCTTCCATTCCGAGTCGGGACTCTTATCCGGTCGCTTCGACGGCCTGACCTGTCTCAGCAGTTTCCGTAGCTCCAGCCAAGTGCGCTGGTCCGACGTCAGGAAAGCGACACCGGTCTGCTCCGTGTAGTTCCGCATGAAAACGGACACGAACAGCGTCAGGACGAATACGGCTCCCAGAAGATTGAAGACCAAAAAGAACAGCGAGTTGACTTGCGAATGGAACGGCTGCGGTTGCATTCCCTTTCCGACGACGTTCTGCGCGTTAAACATCACACCAGTCCAGCCTTCTTGACTGACAATCTGGAACAGAATGAACAAACTGGTGCCGAAATCGTCAAAGTTGAAGTACGGATTCTGGACGACTCTGGGTGCGAGGACATCCCAATCGAACGGCTGGCTGGCGTATTCATGTATGCAGTCGGTAAGGTTCATGATCCCGTTGTCATCGTTGCAAGCATCCATCTGGCCGGCAAACAGATTGACTCCGTATATGGCGAATGGGATGATCAGTGAGAGCGAGACGAACGCGGCAGACAGAATCTTCTTGCCACCGAGGATCACGACCGAGTGAAAAGTGTCCTGCGCCGTACCACTGATGTTGAGCAGCCTGAGCGCTCGTAATGCCTTGAACGCGCCGACGGCTCTGCTGATCTCATCCTTGTTGGTCAGGGACGATGCAACACTGATCCAGAGCGTAATGAGCACGATGCAATCGATGATGCCCCAAGATCCGCGCAGGTATGCGTTTGGCGTCCAGATTAACCCATCGGCAATGATCTTGACGGCCGACTCGAACGTGAACA
>Ga0307516_10001113_pt1 | contig 37449 bp, 33 predicted proteins | sample 19_EM_MG_FD_203310 | JGI IMG/M metagenome (GOLD analysis project Ga0307516, IMG submission 203310) | Populus trichocarpa ectomycorrhiza microbial communities from riparian zone in the Pacific Northwest, United States - 19_EM | ecosystem: Host-associated > Plants > Roots > Unclassified | place... | reverse complement strand
CGCCACGGGGTATCGGCCGCAGTTCTACATTCGCACCGCGGATGTGGTCGGTTCCGTGGACCTGGGGGAGATCGCTGTCGCCCGGCCCGGGGAGACGGTCACCATGGCCGTCGAGCTGGGTCGTGAAGTGCCGTTGGAGCCGGGGCTCGGATTCGCCATCCGTGAGGGCGGACGGACTGTGGGGGCGGGGACCGTGACCGCCGTCGAGTGAGAGGGCGGCTTGTGTGCGTGGGGGACTGCGGGACCGTGGTGGCTGGTCGCGCCCACGTGGCGTAGCCGCACATGGACCCAGCCCCGCGCCCCTTGGGGCGCGTCCGTGCGGGCGTGGCAGCAAGGTTCCACCGGCACAATGGATCTCGTGAACGAATCCGTCCCCGTCTTCCGCGCCGTCGATCACGGCGCCGCCAAGCTCATGCCCGACGTCGATCGGGAGCGGGCTTGGCTGTTGACCGTGGACGGGGCGCCGCAGTCGTACGTCGATCTGGACGCCCCGGAGCATCTGGAGTTCGAGTACGCGCGTCGGCTCGGGCATGTGCTGGACGTGGTGGCGGAGACGGGGCGGCCGCTGGACGTGCTCCATCTCGGGGGGGGCGGGCTCACCCTGCCCCGGTATGTCGCCGTGACGCGGCCCGGGTCGCGGCAGGACGTCGTGGAGGCCGACCGGGGGCTGCTGGAACTGGTCGCCGAGCATCTGCCACTGCCGGAGGGCGCGGATGTGACCGTGCACCCGGCGGACGCTCGGGCCTGGCTCGAAGCCGCGCCGGACGACTCCGCCGACGTCCTCGTCGCCGACGTCTTCGGCGGGTCACGGGTTCCCGCCCATCTGACGTCGGTCGCCTACGCCCGGGAGGCCGTACGGGTACTGCGCGACGCCGGCGTCTACCTGGCGAACCTCCCGGACGCGGCGCCCTTCGCGTTTCTCCGGTCCCAACTGGCGACGCTCGGCACCGTGTTCGCCGAGCTCGCGCTCATCGCCGAACCCGGTGTGCTGCGCGGGCGCCGCTTCGGCAACGCGGTGCTCGTCGCGTCGCACCACCCCGTGGACACGGCCGCCCTGGCCCGGCGCACCGCCTCCGACGCCTTCCCGGCCCGGGTCGGACACGGGCCCGCCCTGCGGGACTTCATCGGCGCCGCGCGTCCGGTCCGGGACGAGGACGCCGTACCGTCACCCGAACCTCCTGAGGGAACGTTCGGTATCGGGTGACCCCAGGGCGGGCCTCCGCGTCGTGCCGGGGGCTCAGCCCGTCGGGTCCCCGTGCAGCCGTACCGTGCTGAGGATCTTCATGATGGTCTCCTTGGCAACCTCTTCCTTGACGCCCTTGGCGCCGTAGAAGTTCCACGACACGAAGTCGTCGGCCGAGTTCTTGAAGCCGAAGGAGATCGCCTTGCCGTCGGTGACGCACTTGCCCGTCGCCGGTGTGTTGGTCGACGAGGCCCAGGAGTAGCTGCCCTTGATGCCCGACGCGGTCGTGTAGGGCGTGGCCTTCTTCGCGACGGTGATGCTCTTCTTGTCCGGCTGGGTGTACCCGCCGTAGACCCACCAGGCCGGGTTGTTCAGCGCGATCTCGTCGGTGTCCTTGGCGCCGTTGGCACCCTTGGTGCCCGTCGCGGCCAGGGACATGGTGTCGGTCCGGCCGTCCTTGTCGTCGTCGGACTCGCACCAGTTGGACTTGAGGATCGCGGGCGCCGACATCGTGATGATCGGCTTGACGTCGTCGGACTTCTCGTCCTCGAAGGCGACCGCCGAGTCCCGGGACTGGACCTCCCAGTCCGCCGGCACGTCGAAGGCCGTGCCCCACTTGGGATTGACGACGATCTTCCAGCCCGCCACGGTCGCCTTCTCGGCGTCACCGCCGCGCGGGTCGTCCTCGGACGGGGAGGTGGAAGCGCTCGGCTCCGTGGACTTGCTCGTCGACGGCTTGGCGTCCTTGCCGCCGCCCGCCTCGTCGTCCTTGTCCCCGCCCAGCACCAGGAAACCGGTCACGCCGGCCGCCACGACCACCGCGAGGGCAGCCACGATGGCGACCACCTTGGTCTGGTTTCCGCCACCACCGGACGGCGGCTCGGGGGAGCCCACCGGTGCCGGAGCGCCCCACTGCGGTTGTTGCGCGTAGGGGTTGGGCTGCTGGAATCCGGGCTGCTGATACGGATTCGGCTGCTGGTACCCCGGCTGCTGGTACGGGTTGTTCTGCTGCTGCGGGTTCTGCTCGCCCCCGGGCGGCTGCTGTCCTGGCCACATGGGCAGCCACCCTAGTGCCGCCAGGGAAACGATTCGGTCACTACCTCTTGTCAGGGACGTAGCAAATCAACGCTCGTCCGGAATGCGGCGATCACCCGGCAGCCCTGGCCACCGATGGCTACTCATGGGTAACATGCCGGTATGAGCGCAGATCAGATGTCGATCGGCGAGTTGCTCGCCGCCACGGTGCCAATGGTTCGGACTTTGAACCTCGAGTATCTAGAGACCACTCCGGAGAAGGCCGTGCTGGCTCTTCCGGACCAGAGTGAGTACCGCAATCACGTGGGCGGGCCACATGCCGGGGCGATGTTCACGCTGGGGGAGTCGGCCAGCGGGGCGATCGTGCTGGCGGCCTTCGGGGACCAGCTCTCTCGGGCCGTACCCCTTCCGGTGACCGCCGAGATCGCGTTCAAGAAGATCGCCCTGGGGCCGGTCACGGCCACCGCGACGCTCGGGCGTCCCGCCGCCGAGGTCGTCGCCGAGCTCGACGAGGGCAAGCGTCCGGAGTTCCCGGTGACCGTCGCCATCCAGCGGGAGGACGGGGCCGTGACGGGGGAGATGACGGTGATCTGGACGCTGCGGCCCAACGGCTGAGCGGCTGAGCGGCTGAGCGGAACCCGAACGTACGCAGCCGCCCAGGCGGTCCGGCGTATGCCGCCCTCTGCCGGTCACACATAGGCAGCCCCGGTCGGTGCCTCACCGACCGGGGTTCTGCTCGCGCCGTCCGGCCGTTTCGTCGCCGCGTCAGGCCGCGAGCCGGCGGGCGTCGGCGGTCCCGCCGCTCTCCAGGCTCGCGACGAACTCCTTGAGCCAGGCCGTGAATTCGGGACCGAGATCCGGGCGGTCGCAGGCCACCCGGACCACCGTGCGCAGGTAGTCCGCCTTGTCGCCGGTGTCGTAGCGCAGTCCGTCGAAGACCACTCCGTGCACCGTGCCGCCCGTGGCGGGTTCCTGAAGGGCGTCGGTCAGCTGGATCTCGCCGCCGCGGCCGGGCGGGGTGCGCTCCAGGGTGTCGAAGACGGCGGGATCGAGGACATAGCGGCCGATCACCGCGTACGCGCTCGGCGCGTCCTGCGGCGAGGGCTTCTCGACCAGGCCGGTCACCCGGACGACATCGTCCTCGCCGGTCGGTTCCACGGCCGCGCAGCCGTAGAGGTGGATCTGCTCGCGGGGCACCTCCATCAGGGCGACCACGCTTCCGGCGTACTGGTCGCGGATGTCGAGCATCCGGCCGAGCAGGGTCTCGCGCGGGTCGATCAGGTCGTCGCCGAGCAGGACCGCGAACGGCTCGACGCCGACATGGCGGCGGGCGCAGAGCACCGCGTGGCCCAGGCCCAGGGGTTCGCCCTGCCGGATGTGGTGGATGTCGGCCAGGCGTGCTGGGTCGCGCACCGCGTCCAGGCGTACCGCGTCGCCCTTGGCGGCGAGTGCCTGCTCCAGTTCGAAGGCGTGGTCGAAGTGGTCCTCGATGGCCCGCTTGTGCCGACCGGTGACCATCAGTACGTCGTCGAGCCCGGCCGCGGCGGCCTCCTCGGCGACGTACTGGATGGCCGGCTTGTCGACGACCGGCAGCATCTCCTTCGGCGTCGCCTTCGTCGCGGGAAGGAAGCGGGTGCCGAGGCCGGCGGCCGGGACGACCGCCTTGCGGACCGTGCGAGGGGAGGCGGGGGTGGAAGTCGTGTGGGGGACGATCATGGGGCACAGGGTGGCGTACGCGGATGGGAGTCCCCCGGGAGAACGCTCTGAGTCCGCTGTGGGCCGGTCCCGGAAGTTGGAGATTTCGTGTACCAACGGGCGTGCGGCGCACACATCTTGGCGGCTCGTTCCGATGCTATTCGAATGCGGGTGCTGATACTGCCGGTAACTTTTCTGAAGTTGCCGCGTTTTGAACATGGGTCACTCGAACTTCTTGTTTCCTGTGCGTCAATTATGCGAAAGTGAGCGGCCCTGCAGTCCGACCGTTCGGTATCCCACCTGATCGGCCGACCGGCCGACCAACTGGCCGACCGATCCGCATCCGTTGCGGCATAGGTATGCACCAATCAGGCGCCCGCTTTCCTGCGGACGCGCATTCGCCATGCCGTCCTGCGGCTTGGGAGGAATTGGTTCAGTGCAATCCCCACACCCGCCCCGTCCCCCTTATCCGGCCCGGCCCGGCGCGAGCCCAGGGGAGTCCGACCGTGAACTCGTCGCCAGGCTGGGCGGGACCACCCCGGACGCCCGCGCCGTCGCGCTGCTGATGGCCCGGCACTGGCGGGCGGCCCACGACTACGCGGTCATCTGCCTGGCCTCCTCGGCTGATTCGGCGTCCACGGCGACCGCCGCCGCGTTCCACCGGGTACTGGGGCGGGCGGGCGCCGGTGCCGTACGGACGCAACTCCTCGCGGCCGTACGGGACACCGTGAAGGAGTGGGCCGCGGACGACACCATTTCCGCCGTGCTGCCGGAACTCCGCAAAACGACCGGCGGTCGCGGTCTGCGCGCGGCGAGGTCGGTCACCCCCGAAAGGCGACAGCTCGCCGAGCGCGCATTCCGGGCTCTTCCGGGGGCCTCCCAATGCCTGCTGTGGCACACCGAGGTGGAGGCCGAGCCCATATCCGTTCCGGGCGCTCTGCTCGGGGTGGACGCGGCCTGGGCGACGACCGCGCTGGAGCAGGCGCGTGAGGAATTCCGGACGGGCTGCGTACGGGCGCACCGGGAACTCGCGCCCACCCGCGAATGCCGCTTCTACAACCGTCTCCTCGACATCCCGATTCGTCGGGGCGGAGACCTGCTGCCCGATGTCCAACGGCATCTGGTGGCCTGCCGCTACTGCCGTCACGCCGCGGAACAGCTCAGCCATTTCGAGGGTGGCCTGGAAGTGCTGCTCGCCGAGACCGTGCTGGGCTGGGGTGCCCGCCGCTATCTCGACTCGCGGCCCGGCCGTGCCGACGCCCAGGAGGCGCGACGAGTACGCCCGACCGCACGACCGAGGGCCGGCGGTCGGCACCGCCCGGCGTCGACCGGTCCGCTCGCCACGGCCCGCAGGCACCCCAAGGCCGTACTCGTGGGCGTGGGTGTCATGTCCCTGGCATTGCTCGCGACCGTACTCGTCACCCGGAGCTGGTCCGACGGCGGCGGTGCCCCCGGGCCCGACACCACCTGGGGAATGGTGAGCGGCGACTCCGTCTCGCCAGGGCTCTCGGACGGCTCGTCGAACGCCGGATCCCCGTCCGCCGCCCACGTCGGAAACCCCGCCGAGGTGGGGCACGGCAGGCTCCGCAACCCGGTCGCCGGCCTCTGCCTCGGCCTGCGCGGCGGCCGCACCGACGACGGCATCGAGACCGTCCTCGCGGAGTGCTCGTCGGCCGGCTCCCAGCTGTGGTCGTACCAGGACGACGGGCTGCTGCGCTCCGTCGCCGCGCCGACCCGCTGCCTCGATGCCGACGCCGACCACGACATCGTCGTCCTGGCCGACTGCCTGGTGCACGCCGGTGAGGTGCGCTACGACCTCACGGTGCGCGGCGAACTGCTGCTGCGCCGGGGCGACGGGCTGCTCGTCGCCCCGGGACGGGACCGGACCGTGGTCGTCGCCCCTCGGAACGGATCCGCCGGGCAGCGGTGGGTGCTGGAAGCCGGGGGCGGCCACACCGGAACCACGCGGGTTCAGGGAGTCCCGGGCGGCGGTGCTCAGGGCGGCGGCCCGCCCGCGCCGCCGCCCGCGCCGAAGTCCGCCTCGGCGCCAGCCGGGGAGAACTCCCCGCGTGGGGCCGCCGGTCGGCCCGGGCCCGGCGCGGCACCCGACCGCGATCCGTCGCCGCCGGCCGACGTCGGGCCGGTGACTCCGACGGGTCACTACCAGACCCGGGCCGCCCGGGTCGGCTGCTGCGACGAGCCCGCGCCGGCGGCTCCGGCCGAGGGAGCGGGCACGCGCGGGGGGCACGTCGTGGCCGACCTCGTGGGCGACACGGCGTCGGCCGCCGGCCCGGTCACCGGCGGCCTCGCGTCCGCCCTCCACTGATCCTCGACCCATACGGAGGTGCGCCAACCGGGATGTGCCAACCGGCGACTTGCTGCCGGGGTCTCGCTGTCGGGATGGTGCACGCGGGTGGCCGGTAGGGAGCTGCCGTGCGACTGGCAGGGCGCCGGGGGTTCCCGGTGACCCGGTAGGCTTCCCGGCGTGCGTCCGGCAGGGACGTACGCCGGGAATGCGCGAAGGCGCACGCCGGGGGAAGCAGGACACGATTCGGGAGGAACCGGCGTTGCACGTCCAGGACTGGCTCGACACGGTGCCCGCGGCAGCCGTCTACGCCCTCGTGGGACTGGTCATCGGCCTGGAGAGCCTGGGCATCCCGCTGCCCGGCGAGATCATCCTGGTGTCCGCCGCGCTGCTGTCCTCGCAGAACGCCGGCATCGACCCGGTGATCCTCGGCGCCTGCGCCAGCCTCGGCGCGATCATCGGCGACTCCATCGGCTACGCCATCGGCCGCAAGGGCGGCCGTCCTCTGCTGGCCTGGCTCGGCGGGAAGTTCCCCAAGCACTTCAGCGAGGGGCACATCGCCACCGCCGAGAGGTCCTTCGAGAAGTGGGGCATGTGGGCCGTCTTCTTCGGCCGTTTCGTCGCCCTGCTGCGGATCTTCGCGGGACCGCTGGCGGGTGTGCTGCGGATGCCGTACTGGAAGTTCCTGATCGCCAACGTGCTCGGCGGCATCCTGTGGGCGGGCGGCACGACCGCCGTCATCTACTACGTCGGGATCGTCGCGGAGTCGTGGCTGAAGCGGTTCTCGTGGCTGGGCCTGGTGGCGGCGGTGCTGGTGGGGCTCACGTCGATGCTGGTACTGAAGCGCAAGGCCAAGAAGGCGCAGGTCGCTCCGCGCGAGGCCGAGGTGGAGACGGTGCCCGCCGCCGAGTGATCTCGGATGCGGGCCGCCGGCGGCCGGTCGTGCCCACGGGGCGGAGTCGCGTAGCGACACAACTCCGCGCCCCTTGGGCGGGCCGACCTACTCGTGGACTTCCTGGTGCGCCTTCGCCAGGTCCGCGTACAGCGTTCCGTTCAGGGTGACTCCCTGGCGCTCCTCCTCCGACAGCTCACGCCGCACCTTCGCCGGGACGCCGGCCACCAGTGAACCCGGCGGCACCTCCATCCCCTGCGGCACCAGCGCCTGTGCGGCGACCAGTGAACCCGCCCCGATCACCGCGCCGTTGAGTACGGTCGCGCCCATCCCGATCAGACAGTCGTCTCCGACCGTCGCCCCGTGCACCACGGCATTGTGACCGACCGAGACCCGCTCGCCGATGGTCACGGGAAAACCGGGGTCGGCGTGCAGTGTGCAGTTGTCCTGGATGTTGCTCCGGGCTCCGACGGAGATCCGCTCGACGTCACCGCGCACCACCGCGCCGTACCAGACGCTCGCGCCCGCCTCCAGTGTCACGTCCCCGATCACCGAGGCCGTGGGGGCCACGAACGACTCCTCGTGGATCTTCGGTTCCCTGCCGCCGATGCCCGTGATCAACGCCTTGTGCGCCATAGCCCTCTCCTCGTCGTCGCCTTCCGCGCACCGTAGCCCACCCGTTGGGGTGAAGATCACAGCCCTTCGTGGCCTTGGGCGCACGTCACGCTGAGTACGGTGAGCGGGTGCCGAAGCGCAAGAACACGTTCTCATCATGGCGGCGTCGCGCCGTGCAGCGGGCCCTGCACACGGGCTGGGCCTGGGTGCAGCGCACCGGCTCCGTCACCGCCGAGCGCCCGGGCCGCTTCCGCTTCGGCGCCCTCGGCACGGGCACCCGGCTCGCCTTCCCCCTCGGCACGGTCTTCGGCGAACCCTGGATCCGGCTGGGCGCCCACTGCATCGTCGGCGAACAGGTCACCCTGACCGCCGGTCTGATGCCCGACCTCGACCTGGGCCCGGACCCGATCCTGCGCATAGGGGACGGGGTGGTCCTCGGCCGGGGCAGCCATGTCATCGCGGACACGACGGTCACCATCGGCAGCGACTGCTACTTCGGGCCGTACGTCTACGTCACGTCCACCAATCACTCGTACGACGATCCCCACGAGCCCATCGGCAAGCAGTGGCCGCGGATGGAGTCGGTCGAGATCGGGACGGGCTGCTGGATCGGGACCGGTGCGGTGATCCTGCCGGGCGCGCGGATCGGACGGAACGTCGTCGTGGCGGCCGGTGCCGTCGTGCGCGGTGTGGTGCCCGACCACGCCGTGGTGGCGGGCGCTCCGGCACGGGTCGTACGGCGCTGGACTCCCGCCGACGGCTGGCAGCCGCCGCTGCGGACACCGCCCCCGGTGCCGATCCCCGCGGGCGTCACTCCGGAACAGCTGCTGGCGATAGCCGACTTGGACGAGGCGGACGTGGCCCGGCTCGCGGAGCTGGACGCGGAGGCATAGGGGCGGTCCGGACTACGTTCGGCCCGCCGATGCTGTCGTGGGTCGCCTCGCAGTACAGTTCGGTGAACGGTCGGGTGCACCACCGTAGCTCAGTAAAGTAAACTATATTATCCATTATATTGGACGGAATGTGTCGGACCTCGACCTGCTGACCCAGTCCCTGGCGCGCACAGTCAAGCACTGGCGCTCGGTGCGCGGCTTCACTCTGGACGTGCTCGCCGCCCGGGCCGGAGTCAGCCGCGGCATGCTCATCCAGATCGAGCAGGCCCGCACCAATCCCAGCCTAGGCACGGTCGTGAAGATCGGTGACGCGCTCGGCGTCAGCGTCACCACCCTGCTCGACTACGAGCAGGGCTCCACGGTCCGGGTGGTCCCCGCCGACCGGGCGGTGCGGCTCTGGTCCACCGACGCGGGCAGCTACAACCGGTTGCTCGCGGGTACCGAGGCCCCCGGCCCGCTGGAGATGTGGGACTGGCGGCTGATGCCGGGGGAGAGCAGCCCGTCGGACCCGCACCCCGCCGGCACCGTCGAACTGGTCCATGTCACGGCGGGCGAGCTGACGCTGACCGTCGACGGCGTGGACCACCGCGTCCCGGCGGGCGCGAGCGCCACCTTCGAGGCCGACACCCCGCACACCTACGGCAACCAGGGCGACGTCCCGACGGAGATGGTCATGGCCGTCTCGGTCCCGCCCGTGCGCTGAACGGACCACCGCGGCCCTGTTAGCGTGCGGTCATGGACGCACCCATCGGACACTTCGACAACGCCACGCGCGCCCCGGACGCCCTCGACGAGCTGATCCGCCCGGTCGCCGACGCGGTACGCCACTGGAGCGGCAGCGTCCCCGCCGACCAGATCGTCTACGTCGACACCGACCCCCGGTGGGCCGACACCGCCGTCTTCGTGGAGCGATACGGCCGCGAGCTGCTGGAGCGGTCGGCGAACTGCGTGGTCGTCGCGGGCAAGCGCGGCGGCGAGAGCACCCTCGCCGCGTGTGTCGTGCTGTCCACCACCCGGGTCGACGTCAACGGTGCCGTCCGTCGCAGGCTCGGCGCCCGCAAGGCCTCGTTCGCCTCGATGGACACGGCGACGGGGGAGACCGGCATGGAGTACGGAGGCATCACCCCGATCGGACTGCCGGACGACTGGCCGCTGTTGGTCGACTCGGCCGTCGTCGACCTGCCGTACGTCCTGGTCGGCAGCGGACGCCGGCGCGGCAAGCTGCTGGTCCCGGGGAAGGTGTTTGCCCAACTGCCGGGCGCGGAGGTGCTGGAGGGGCTGGGGGTCGTCTGACCTCCAAGGTCAGACCGTGGTGTGGTGGGCCAGGGGCAGATGCGGATCCGTCTCACCCGGCACCGGCGCCGGATCGGCGTGCACGAGCGCGGCCGTGAGCCGTGGCACCGCGTGCAGCAGGGCGTGCTCCGCGTCGACGGCGACGGCGTGCGCCTGACGTACCGTCGCCTCGCCGTCCACGACGACCGCCACCTCTGCGCGCAGCCGGTGTCCGATCCACCGCAGCCGCAACTCGCCCACTCCGCGCACCCCTTCGACCTCCCGTACGGCCCGCTCGGCCCGGTCCACCAGGGCCGGGTCGACGGCGTCCAGCACGCGCCGGAACACCTCGCGCGCCGCGTCCCGCAGGACCAGGGCGATCGCGACGGTGATCGCCAATCCCACGATCGGGTCGGCCAGTTGCCAGCCCAGGGCGGAGCCACCCGCGCCCAACAGCACGGCCAGGGACGTGAATCCGTCGGTGCGGGCGTGCAGTCCGTCCGCGACCAGGGCGGCCGAGCCGATGGAACGGCCGACCCGGATCCGGTAGCGGGCCACCCACTCGTTGCCCGCGAAGCCGACCAGCGCGGCCACCGCGACCGCCGCGAGGTGTGTGACCGGGCGCGGGTCGAGCAGCCGGTCGATCGCCGCCCAGCCCGCGAAGGCCGCGGACGCGGCGATCGTCAGCACGATCGCGATGCCCGCCAGGTCCTCGGCCCGGCCGTAGCCGTACGTGAAGCGCCGCGTCGCCGCCCGCCGGCCCAGCACGAAGGCGATCCCGAGCGGTACGGCGGTCAACGCGTCCGCGGCGTTGTGCACCGTGTCGCCGAGCAGCGCCACCGACCCGGAGACGGCCACCACTACCGCCTGCGCCAGGGCCGTCGCGCCGAGCACCGTCAGGGAGATCCACAGGGCGCGCATGCCGCGGGCCGAGGACTCCAGCGCGGAGTCCAGCTTGTCGGCACTCTCGTGGGAGTGGGGTGTGAGCAGGTGAGCCAGGCGGTGGCGGAGGCGGGAGGAACGGGAGGGGGCGTGGTCGCGCGGGTGCGGGTGGTCGTGCCCGGGCGGCTGGTCGTGTCCGTGTCCGTGTCCGTGTCCGTGGTCGTGCCCGTGCTGGTGTCCGTGGTCGTGCCGGTCGCTCATGTGGATCCCCTTCCGGTTCGAGGCAGTGGACGCATGACGTCCCCCACGCCATTATGTGCGTACGAGCGCACGCATGCACCTGTCACCTGCGCACGATGCGCACCCGCGCAGTCCCGGCGAGGAGCAGTTCGCGCCGGCCGCCGCATTGCTGGCCCTGCTCGGCGACCGCACCCCGCTCACGCTGCTGCACGCCCTGACGGCGGGCGAGGCCGATGTCACGACGCTCACGGAGGCGTGCGGTGCCGCGCGGCCCGCCGTCAGCCGGCATCTGGCCCGGCTGCGGCCGGCCGGCCCGGTCCACACCCGCAAGGAGGGGCGCCGGGTGGTCTACGCACTGCGCGACGGCCATCTGCGCCGTCTCCTGGACGAGGCGCTGAACGCGGCCGACCAGCGGATCGGCGACCGGCCGCCGCACGACTGGCCCGCGCGCGGGAGCGGGGTCAGTAGGTTGCGGACGTGCCGAGGTACTGCTCGGCGAAGGCCGCCGCGGCGGCGGGGGAGGTGAACAGGCGCCGGAGCCGGGCGAAGGTGGTGCCCGCGCGGTACGCGTCGCCCGACGAGGTGCCGTGGTAGACCTCGGACAGCCACTGCGAGAACTCCTGGTAGTCCCACACTCGTCGCAGACACGCCTCCGAATAGCCGTCCAGGCCCCTCTCCTCGCCCTTCGTGAGATACGCGACGAGCGCGTCACCGAGCAGGAAGGCGTCGTGCAGCGCGAGGTTCATGCCCTTCGCGGCGATCGGCGCGGTCAGGTGGGCGGCGTCCCCGGCGAGGAAGAGCCGGCCGAACACCATGGGTTCCACGACATAGCTGTGCATGTCGAGGACACGCTTCTCGATCAGCCGCCCCTCGGTCAGTGGCCCGGTGCCCGCCGCCGCGAGGCGCTGCTGGAGCTCGGACCAGACCCGTTCGTGGGACCAGTTCTCCGGGTCGTCGCCCGGCGGACACTCCAGGTAGTAGCGCGTCACCGCGGGGCTGCGGGTCATGTGCCCGGCGAAACCGTTCGGATGGATGCCGAAGACGACACAGTCGTCGGACGGCGGTGCCTCGGCCAGCAGCGCGAGCCAGCCCGTGCCGTAGTCGTGCCGGGAGATCCGCGCGGTGTCGGGCAGAGCGGCCCGCGTCACGCCGCGAGCCCCGTCGCAGCCCGCCACGAAGTCGCACCGGACCTCCTCGCGCTGCCCTGTCTCCGCGTCGACGTACGACACCGACGGCGTGTCCGTGTCCAGGTCCTGCACCCGCACGTCCCGCACGCCGAACCGGATCTCCCCGCCGCGCACGTCCGCGTACTCGCGCACGAGGTCCGTCACCAGCAACGGCTGCGGATAGAAGTAGTGGTGATGCCCCGTCAATTCGACGTAGGAGAAGCGGAACCGCTCTCCCGCGAACCGGAACTCGCACTCGGTGTGCAGCTGCGCCCGCTCCAACAGGGTGTCGGCGAGGCCGCGTTGCTCAAGACCGCGCACCACCGACTCCTCCAGCACGCCGGCCCGGGGCCGCTGCTCGATGAACTCGCGTGTCTCGGTCTCGATGACGAGACAGTCGACGGAGGCGGCCCGCAGGATGTTGCCGATGGCGAGACCGGCGGGACCGGCGCCCACGACGACGACCGGAAAGCGTTGCGGTCCGCCGGTGTTGGGGTGGGTGGTGGATGAGGTCATCCGAACAGTATGTCGCCGGCTCCGCGGGGGCGGGGAGTCAGCCCGGACGGGGAGTCCGCCCGGACGGGGAGTCAGCCCAGACGAGGAATCTCGATGGCGGGGCAGCGGTCCATGACCATCTCCAGGCCGGCCTCCCGGGTGCGGTCGAACGCGGCCTCGTCGACGACGCCGAGCTGGAACCACACCGCACCGGCGCCCTTCGCCACCGCCTCGTCGGCGACCGCTCCGGCGAGGTCGCTGTTCACGAACACGTCGACGACGTCCACGTCGAAGGGGATGTCCGCGAGCGAGGCGTACCCCTGCTCGCCGTGCACGGTCTCCGCCTTCGGGTGGACCGGCACGACACGTTTGCCGTAGCGCCGCAGCACCTCGGCCACGCCGTACGCGGCGCGCCGCCGGTTCGACGACAGGCCCACCACGGCCCAGGTGTCACCGAGCTCGGTGAGGATCTTGCGGACCGTTGCCTCGTCGCCGTACACGGTGGGTCTCCTCGGGCTCGCGGAAGGGCCTGCACAGGGGGCAACAGCGCACGGTTCCGTGTGATTCCCCGCCACCGGGACGGCTCGCCAGGCCCCGGTCCGACCGACATCGGTTTGAACGCCTGTTCGGTTGAGCGGTGGCGCGGCGCGGTCCGCGCGCCTACGCTCAGCCCGTGCTGCGCATCATCGACGCCCGGACCGGCGAGCCCGTCGACGCCGCCCCCGCCCGCCGCGGTCTGACCAGGGTCGAGGCCCACGCGGTGGGCCACGACACGACCGCCCTGCGCGTTCTGCTGGTCGCCGACGTCCTCGTCCGCGCCCTGGAACTGGGCGGCACACCGGTCTGGGCGCTGCTGAGCGGCCGAGGGGAGCAGCCGGAACTGAGAGCGGGCGCCGCGGCCCTGGGCATCCGGCCCTTCGAGGACAACCGGGTGTCCGGCACCGGTATGGGCGAGGCACAGGTGCTCAGCGTGGTGGACGGGACGGACGCCCAGGACGCGGCGGGTACCGGGGCGGACCCCGACCCCGCGCTCCGCCCACGCGGCGTCCGGGTACGCGTCGCCCCCGCCGACCCGGCGGCCACCGGGATTCCCGAGGGCACCGACCCGACCGTCGTCCGTCTGGCGCTGCTCTCCCCGAGCCGCACCGCGCCCGTGCGGCTCGACACGGACGCCTTGGACGAGGCCCGGGACACACTCGTACGGTGGCGGCGCGCGGTCGCCGGCTGGGCCCGGCAGCCGTCGCGGGCCATCCCGGAGGACGTGCGCGGAGAACTGCGTGCTGCCTGGGAGAACGACCTGGACGTGCCCGGTGTGCTCCGGGTCCTGCGCCGGGTGGAGACCTCCGAACTGGCGGAGGGCGCCCGCTTCGAGACGTACGCCTACGCCGACCGGCTGCTCGGCGTCGAACTCACCCGCGACCTGGGAGCCCCGGCATGATCGCCCGGGCGGGCGGCGGCCCGCCGCGCCACCTGGTCGTGCTGCGGCACGCCAAGTCCGCCTGGCCCGAAGGCGTACCCGACCACGCACGCCCACTGGCGCCGCGTGGCCGCCGCGACGCACCGGCCGCCGGCCGTGCGCTCGCCGAGGCCGGCCTGGTGCCCGACCTCGCTCTGTGCTCCACCGCCGTACGGGCCCGCCAGACCTGGAAACTGGCCTGCGCGCAGTGGGACACACCGCCCCCGGTGCGGTTCGACGACGGGGTGTACGCGGCCGACGTACCCGAACTGCTGGACGCCGTGCGGGCCGTGCCCGTCGAGGTCGACACGCTGCTGCTGATCGGGCACAACCCCGGACTTGAGGAGCTGGTCCTCGACCTCGCCGGGGACGGCCTCGACGACACGCTGGACCAGGTCGGCGTGAAGTTCCCGACCTCGGCGATCGCCGTGCTGGCCTGGCGCGGCACGGACTGGCGCGACCTCGCCCCGGGGACGGCCCTGCTGACGAACGTGATCGTGCCCCGGGGCGGCGGCTAGCTGCGGCACCGCGCGGGCGGGTCCGGGAGATGGTGCGAGCACGTTCCCCCACTCTCGGCCGCGCTCGAGCGGGGGGACCCCCGCGACGCCGCCAGGCCCGCCCTCCGGGCGGACGGCGGGACTTTCGAAACACGCCCTATAGGCTGGCCCGATGCAGGACGAGTACCGCACCGTCGCCCGCGCGGGTGTGCACGAGACCGAGGTCAACCGCTCCCGCTTTCTGTGCGCCCTCGCCCCGGCGGCCACCGAGCAGGAGGCCCAGGACTTCGTCGCGGGCCTGCGGAGGGAACACGCGGACGCCACGCACAACTGCTTCGCGTACGTCATCGGCGCCGACGCGGGGATCCAGCGGGCGAGCGACGACGGCGAACCCGGCGGCACCGCCGGCGTCCCCATGCTCCAGATGCTGCTGCGCCGCGACATGCGGTACGTCGTCGCCGTCGTCACCCGCTACTACGGCGGCGTCAAGCTCGGCGCGGGAGGCCTCATCAGGGCGTACGGCGGAGCGGTCGGCGAAGCGCTCGACACCCTCGGCACGATCACCCGCCGCCGGTTCCGTCTCGCCACGGTGACGGTCGACCACCAGCGGGCGGGCAAGGTGCAGAACGACCTGCGGTCCACCGGGCGCGAGGTGCGGGACGTGCGCTACGGCGAGGCGGTCACGATCGAGATCGGGCTTCCGGACGCCGACGTGGCGGCCTTCCGGTCCTGGCTGGCAGATGCCACCGCCGGGAGCGCCGGGTTCGAACTGGGGGGAGAGGCGTACGGGGACGCGTGACGGTCCGCGGCCGGCCGTACCACCGGCCGACAGGCCTCCGAGGAGGCGCTGTCGACCGTGGCGAGGCTCGCCGTCGAACTCCTCGGCGGCCCCGACGTGCCGCTGCTCAAGGAGTGCGGCAATCCGGAGTGCACCCGGCCGCCGTGCCGCGTCGCATCCGCACGGTGGCGATCACCGGCCGGGAGCTGTGAGTGCTGGGGACGGCTCCGACGGCTGCCTTCGCGAGTCGCCTACGACAGCGTGATCGCGTACACCTCGACCCGCGGGTCGTCCGGCAGCGTCAACGACCGCAGCACCTTGGCGTCGTCCAGCTTGACGGAACTGCCGAACAGCCGCACCGGCGGCCCGTCGACGCCTTGGCCGGCCTTGATCCGGTGGGGCATGTCGAGGACGACGGTGCTGCCGTCGGGGGTCGACCCGGCCCAGTCGCCGACCTTGAGCGGGAGTTCGGCGCCGCTGCCGTCGGCGTACCGGACGGTCAACCCGGTCGTCACCGGCCCGTTGTGCGATGCCGCCACCAGGCGCAGGGTGCCGTGGCTGCGGGCGGGCACGAGCAGCGTCTGGCCGCGGGCCTCGACGAAGTTCGTGGCGGTCCCGGTCGGATCCGGTGCCTCGTACCTCACACCGTCCCAGGTGACAGGGCCGGCGGCCGGAAGCAGGCCGGCGTCGTAACTCCAGCCGGATCCGTCGAAGTCACCCTGGCCGGGCTTGTCCGTGGTGGCTGTCCCGTCGTGCGTCATGTCCCTGCTCAGGTCCACCGCGCACTGCTCGTCCGTGGCTGTCGCACACTCCGCGGCCGGGCGCACCTCGACGGTCGCGTCCCGGGTGACGCGGCCCGCTCCCTTCGCCTCGACCGTGAAGCGCACCGGGTAGGACCCGGTGGCGGTGCCGGGGGGCACGGTCACCTCCACGGACACCGTCTTCTGTACGGGCAGGCGCAGGGACCGGATTCGCAGCGGCGAGCGCGGAGTTGTCGACACCTGCCAGCCGGTGGGCGCCTCGGCCGTCACCGACGCCCGCAGCTCACCAGGGGCCTGGCCGAGGACGTCCAGGGTCAGGTGGGCGGTCTGATCCGTGTCGCCGACCGGGACGACGTCGGAGGAGCTCCGCAGGGACGCGTCCAGGTGCCGTCGTCCGTCGGCGTCCGCCTGGTTGACCGACGGCGGCTGGGCACCCGCACCGGTACCCCAGCCCGACGGCGTCGCACCCAGCCGGTGGACCAGGGTGCCGCCGTGCGAGACCTTGTCCCAGTCCAGCCATGTGCGCCGTACGTCCCGGCCGTCGAACGACGCACGCTGTACGTACCGGTTGGTGTCGCTCGCCCCCGGCGCGTCGATCGTCAGTGTGCCGCCCTGCCGCTTCCCGTACCGGCCGATCGTGATGGCCGCCGACTCGAACTGCGGGCTGGACAGCGCCAGGAAGTCGGCGCCGCTCATCGTCGGGTAGAGGCCGAGTGAGGAGAACACGTACCAGGCCGACATGGTGCCCAGGTCGTCGTTGCCGGTCATGCCGTCGGGCCCGTTGGTGAACAGCGTCATCGCGGCGCGCACCACGGTCGCAGTCTTCGCCGGCGCGCCCGCCCACAGATACATGTAGGGCGCGTGGAGATCGGGCTCGTTGTTCGGGTTGTAGGTCGGCTTGCCGTAGTAGTCGTACGGCTGGGAGATCCAGTCCTCGCGCGCCGTGCCCGCCGGGTCGGTGAGCAGCTTGTCGTAGGCGAAGAAGGAGTCGAGCCGCTTCTCCGTGGCCTTCCGGCCGCCCATCAGATCGACGAGACCGGCGGGGTCCTGCGGCACAAGCCACTGGTACTGGTACGCGCCGCCCTCGTGGAACTGGTGGCCCGCTTCGACCGGGTCGTACGGTGTCACCCACGTCCCCGCGGTCGTGCGGGGCCGGAACTGGCCGATCGAGGAGTCCCACAGATTGCGGTACCACTGGCCGCGGGCCGCGAACTTCCGTGCGTCGGAGCTGTGCCCGAGCCCCCTGGCCATCAGGGCAAGTGACGCGTCCGCCGCCGCGTACTCCAGGGTCGCCGAAGCCGGGTGGGTGCAGTCGTTGTCGCCGCCCTTGTCCGCGCAGTCCTTGTTCAGCTCCAGGCCGGAGGGGATGTAGCCGCGCGTGCTGTACTGGTCCACGGCGGAGCGGCCGTTGTACGGGGAGTCGGCGGGCGGGGTACTGGTCGCGTTCTTCTTCAGCAGCGCGTAGGCCTCGTCCTCGTGCCCGGCCAGCAGGCCCTTCGACCATGCCTCGACGAGGAACGGTGTCACGGGGTCGCCGGTCATGATGTTGGTCTCGCTGTTGGCGAGGGCCCATCGGGGCAGCCACCCGCCGTCCTTGCCGATCGCTACGACCGACAGCGCGACGTCCCGGGCGACGCGCGGCTCCAGCATCTCCAGGAGCTGGTTCTGCGGCCGGTAGGTGTCCCACAGCGACAGGTTCTGATAGGGCGTGAAGTCGGAGGCGGTGTGCACCGCGCCGTCGAACCCCGTGTAGCGGCCGTCCACGTCACCGGCCAGGTTCGGGTGCAACTGGGCGTGGTAGAGGGCGCTGTAGAACACCTTCCGCCGCTCCTGGGACCCTCCGCCGATCTTGACCGAGGAGAGCTGTTTCTCCCAGGTGGCGCGCAACGCGGCGCGCGTGGCGTCGAAGTCGTACGAGTCCCCGGTCTCCTCCGCGAGGTTCGTCCGGGCACCGTCCATGCCGGTGTACGACAACCCCACCTTCACGACGGCGTCCCGGTCGTCGGTCGCGTCGAAGGTCACCCAGGCACCATTGCCGCCCTCTCCTTCGGCATCGCGTGTGCCTGGCCTGGGTGTTGAACCGCGCCAGGTGCCGTGATCCTTGAAGGGCCGGTCGAAGGTGGCGGTGAAGTAGACGGTGTGCTTGTCCTTTCCGGCGCAGAACCCCCCGGCACGCACCCGTCCCTCGACCGTGCGGTCGCCGACCACGTGCACCTCGGAGTCGAACACCTGCTGGTTGGCCTTGCCGGTGTTGAACAGCACGTTCGCCGCGCCGGTGGCCGGGAAGGTGTACCGCTGCCAGCCGGTGCGCCGCGTGGCGGTCAGCTCGGCATCGATGTCGTACGTCGACAGTCCCACCCGGTAGTAGCCGGGGGTGGCTTCCTCGTCGTCGTGCGTGAACGTGGAGCGGTACGTGTCCGGGTTCACGCTGTCGACCGCGCCGGTGGTCGGCATGAGGGGCAGCTCTCCGGAGACACCGCAGCCGACTCCGGACAGGTGGGTCTGGCTGAACCCGTGGATCTTGTCCTGCTGGTAGTCGTATCCGCCCTGGCCGCCGGTGTCCGGGCTGACCTGGACCATGCCGAACGGGGCGGCGGCCCCGGGGAAGGTGTTCCCGAAGTTCTGGGTGCCGATGAAGGGATTCACCAGTGCGGCAGGGTCGGAGACCGGCTCCGCGGCGGCCGCGACGGGCGGAAGTACACCCCCGAACAGCAGGCCCGGTAGGAGCAAGCCGACGCCCACAGCCATTGCGCGGGCCGTTCTCCGTCTGACGGAAAGCCGCATCGGGCAGACCTCCTTGACAACGTTGTCTCAGATGGGACAGACCGCGAACGTGCCATGTCGGCCGGATCGCTGTCAATGGAACCGACGCGGACACACCGTCCCCGCCGCGCAGTTGAAGCGGGACATGCTGGCCCACCGCGTGTTCGTCCGCGCCCCCGGTGGCCTGTGGACCGTCGGCCGCCCGAAGGGAGCGGCATCGGCAAAGGGCTTTCGATCACCAGGGCGATCTGAGGTGAGCGATGGATCAGGGGGCGACATGCGTTAGCGTGGCGAGCGTTGGCGGCGAGCCCCGTGCTGGTTCGTGCTGGTTTCAGAGGCGCAGTGGGGGTAGACGTGCGGGGCGGGGCCATTTCGTGAAATTGCTGCACACTTCCGACTGGCATCTGGGCCGGGCGTTCCACCGGGTGAACCTGCTCGACGCCCAGGCCGAGTTCATCGGCCACCTCGTCACCACCGTGCGGGAACACGGCGTTGAGGCGGTCGTCGTGTCGGGAGACGTGTACGACCGGGCGGTGCCGCCGCTCGCCGCGGTCGAGTTGTTCGACGACGCCCTGCACCGCCTCGCCGACCTCGGCGTGCCCACGGTCATGATCTCCGGCAACCACGACTCGGCCCGCCGTCTCGGTGTGGGCGCGGGACTCATCGACCGCGCGGGCATCCATCTGCGGACCGAGCCGTCGGCGTGCGGGGTCCCGGTGGTGCTGTCCGACGCCCACGGCGACGTGGCCTTCTACGGCCTGCCCTATCTGGAACCCGCCCTGGTGAAGGACGAGTTCGCCGTGGACAGGGCCGGACACGAGGCGGTGCTCGCCGCCGCCATGGACCGAGTCCGCGCCGACCTCGCCACCCGCGCGCGGGGCACGCGTTCCGTCGTCCTCGCGCACGCCTTCGTCACCGGCGGCGAGGCCAGCGACAGCGAACGGGACATCACCGTCGGAGGGGTGGCCGCCGTGCCCGCCGGCGTCTTCGAGGGCGTCGACTACACGGCGCTCGGGCATCTGCACGGCAGCCAGACCATCAGCGAGCGCGTGCGCTACTCCGGCTCCCCGCTGCCGTACTCCTTCTCCGAGTCCGACCACCGCAAGAGCATGTGGCTCGTCGACCTGGACGCCGAGGGCGCGGTGACCGCCGAACGCGTCGACTGCCCGGTACCCCGCGCCCTGGCCCGTATCCGGGGCGCCCTGGACGACCTGCTCGCCGATCCCGGACTCGTCCGGCACGAGGAGGCGTGGGTCGAGGCGACTCTCACCGACCCGGTCCGGCCCGCCGACCCCATGGCCCGGCTCACCGAGCGCTTCCCGCACACGCTCAGCCTCGTCTTCGACCCCGAGCGGGCGCCGGACGACCCGGCCGTGTCGTACGCCAGACGGCTGGCCGGGCGCAGCGACCAGCAGATCGCGGAGGACTTCGTGGCCCATGTGCGGGGCGCCGGACCCGACGCGCGCGAACAGGTGGTGCTGCGGGACGCGTTCGACACGGTCCGCGCGGACGCCACGGTGCGTGAGGTGGCGCGGTGAGGCTGCACCGACTGGAGATCACCGCGTTCGGCCCCTTCGGCGGCGCCCAGACCGTCGACTTCGACGCGCTGTCGGCGGCCGGACTCTTCCTCCTGCACGGACCGACGGGGGCCGGGAAGACCTCCGTCCTCGACGCGGTGTGCTACGCGCTGTACGGCTCGGTGCCGGGCGCCCGCCAGAGCGGTCAGGGCATGGCTCTGCGCAGCGACCATGCCGCGGTGGGCCTGCGCACGCAGGTCAGCCTCGAACTGACCGTCGCGGGGCGCCGGTTGGAGGTCACCCGGCAGCCGCCCTGGGAACGCCCGAAGAAGCAGGGCCGTCCGGGCACCACCGTCGACAAGGCCCAGAGCTGGCTTCGCGGGTACGACGCGACGGCCGGCGTCTGGAAGGACCTCAGCCGTTCCCACCAGGAGATCGGCGAGGAGATCACCCAGCTGCTCGGTATGAGCCGCGAGCAGTTCTGCCAGGTGGTGCTGCTGCCGCAGGGCGACTTCGCGCGTTTCCTGCGTGCCGACGCGGAGGCCCGCGGAAGGCTGCTCGGCCGGCTCTTCGACACCCAACGCTTCGCCGAGGTCGAGAAACGGCTCGCCGAACGCAGGCGGACGGCCGAGGCACAGGTGCGCGACGGGGACGCCGCGTTGCTGGCGGACGCGCACCGCATGCAGCAGGCGGCCGGCGATGTCATGGAACTGCCCGAGCTGACGCCCGGTGAACCGGGCCTGGCCGACGCCGTGCTGAGCGCGGCGGCCGTCGCCCGCAGCACCGCCCGCGAGCAGCTGACGATCGCGCACTGCCGGCTCACGGCCACCGAGTCCGCCCAGGCGGCGGCCGAACGCGACCTGGCCGACGTGCGTGAACTGGCCCGACTGCAACGCCGGTGCGCCGAGGCGCGGGAGAGGGCCACGCGTTTGGAGGAGCGCGCCGACGCGTACCGGGAGGCGCGGGCGCGGATGGAGCGGGCCCGCAAGGCGGAGGCGGTCGCGCCGGCCCTGGAGCTGCGGGAGGCGGTCGACAGCGAACACCGGCGGGCCGCCGAGGCGGAGGCACGCGCGCGTGCCCAGCTGCGTGACGCCCTCGGCGACGCCGTCGGCGGCACTCCCGACGACGCTGTCGGCGACACGGAGGCGGGCATGCGACGCGCCGCTGCCTTCGGTGAAGGACAGGTGGATGCCGGGACGGAGGGCGCCCGCGCCGACCATCACGCGCCGCCCGCGCCACAGGCCGCTTTCGCCGACGCCGGTGCCGTCGGACTCGCCGCCGCCGCCCGCCGGGCGGCGGAGGAACTGGGCGGCCTGGAGTCGGCTCGCCGTGCCGAGCGGCGGCTGGCCGACCTCGTCGCCGAACGTGCCGACCTGGACCGGCAGGAGCGGGCCGACGAGGATGTCCGGCAGGACGCGCAGGCCTGGCTCGCCGGGTGGGAGACGACCCGGACCGGACTGCGGAGCCGTGTCGAGTGCGCGCAGGAGGCGGCGACACGGGCCGAACAGCTCTCCGTTCGGCGTGAGCCCGCGCAGAAGCGGCTCAGCGCCGCACGGTTGCGTGACCGGCTGGTCGGCGACACGGAAACGGCCGCCGAGCAGGCCCGTCTCACGCGGGAGCGGGCGCTGACGGCCAAGGCGCACTGGCTCGACGTCAAGGAACAACGCCTCAACGGCATCGCCGCCGAACTCGCCGCGCGGCTTTCGGACGGCGAACCCTGTGCCGTCTGCGGTGCCACCGAGCACATCGCCCCGGCACGCAAGGACGCCGGGCACGTGGGCCGGGAGGCGGAGGAGCGGGCGCTGACCGCCTACCAGCGGGCGGAGGAGCTGCGCACGGACAAGGAACGGCGCCTGGGCGTCGTACGGGAAGCCCTGGCTGCCGCCAGCGCGGAGGCCGGCGACACATCCACCGACCAACTCGCCGAAGAAGAAGGTGAGTTGGAGCGTCTCTACGCGCAGGCGCGCAGGGACGCCTCCGCGCTGCACCCCGCGCTCGAGGAACTGCGGCGGGCCGAGGGCGAGCACGAACAGCGGACCGCCGCCCAGCAGGAGGCGGCCGTGCGGGCCGCCGCCCGGGTCGGCCGTCGTGAGCGGCTGGACCGCGAGAAGAGCGCCCTGGACGGCGAGTTGGCCAAGGCGCGCGGGGACGCCGACAGCGTGGCCGCGCGGGCCGCGCAGTTGGAGCGCCGGGTCGCGCTGCTCGGCGACGCCGCCGACTGCGCGCGGGTCGCCGAGGACACCGCCCAGCGCCTCAAGGACGCCGACGCCCGCCTCGCCGACGCCGCCTTCCGGTATGGCTTCGACACTCCGCAGGACGCGGCCGCCGCCCTGCTGGACGGGGCGGCCCACCGTGAACTCCAACGACGGCTGGACGCCTGGCAGTCGGAGGAGGCCGCGGTACGTTCCGTCCTCGCCGAAGCCGACACCGCGGCCGCCGCCCTGCGTCCGCCCGCGGACCTCACCACGGCGGAGCGGGCCGCGGCCACCGCGGGCCGGCGACTGCGGGACGCCGCCTCCGGCGCCGACGCGGCGGCCCGGCGCCGCACCGAACTGGACCGGCTCTCCGCACGTGCGGTCGCCGGTGTGCGACGACTGGCGCCGCTGCGTGAGGAGTACGAACGGGTGGCCCGCCTCGCCGGCCTCGCCGCGGGCACCTCGGCGGACAACGACCGCAAGATGCGCCTGGAGTCGTATGTGCTGGCGGCCCGGCTGGAACAGGTGGCCGCCGCCGCGACCGTACGGCTGCAGCGCATGTCCTCGGGCCGCTACACCCTGGTCCACTCCGACGACCGCACCGGCCGCGGCCGCAGCGGGCTCGGACTGCACGTCGTCGACGCCTGGACCGGGCGGGAGCGGGACACGGCCACGCTGTCCGGCGGGGAGACCTTCTTCGCCTCCCTCGCCCTCGCCCTGGGCCTCGCGGACGTGGTCACCGACGAGGCCGGCGGGGTGCGGCTGGACACCCTCTTCATCGACGAGGGCTTCGGCAGCCTCGACGACCAGACCCTCGACGAGGTCCTCGACGTCCTCGACTCACTGCGCGAACGTGACCGCAGCGTCGGCATCGTCAGCCATGTCCCGGATCTGCGGCGGCGCGTCCACACACAGTTGGAGGTCGTGAAGGAACGATCAGGGTCGACGCTGCGCCAGCGGGGCGTCTGAGCTCATCGCCCCAGAGGGCGGCGCGGCAGCGGGGAGGAGTACACGACACTTGTCGTCACCGAGCCGAGCGCGCCGATCCTGCCCGACACCTCTTCGAGATGGCGCATGGAGCGGGCCACGACCTTGATGACGAAGCAGTCGTCGCCCGTGACATGGTGCGCCTCCAGGATCTCGGGGGTGGCGTCCACCAGGTCGTGAAACGGCTTGTAGTTGCCGTTCGGGTAGCGAAGACGTACGAAAGCGAGGATCGGCAGGCCCAGCCGCTCCGGGTCCACCACGGCCGCGTACCCCTGGATGACACCCGCCTCCTCCAGCCGCCGCACCCGCTCGGTGACCGCGCTCGCGGACATGGACACGGCACGGGCGAGCTCGGCGAAACCGGCCCGGCCGTTCCGCTGGAGGACGTCGAGGATGCGCCAGTCGGTGGCGTCCGGGGAATAGACGGTCATGTCCGAGAGATAGCAGGGGAATCCCCGGCCGCTCAAGAGAACTGCCGTGGATCGTTCCTTCAGCGGCCGGCTCGGCCACCGTAGATTCCTGGTTGTCGAGCCCCGCCAGGAAAGGCCGGATCATGACCAGCCCCCGCACCAGCACCGCCCCTGCCAGCCCCGTCCCGCGCGTCGCCCCCGCCGCCCCGGCGGAGGCCGCCGCCCACTTCCGTGCGAGCCTCGCCTTCCACGCGGATGTGTCGGACGTCGCGACCGCGCTCGCGGCCGACGAGGACCCCGGCTTCGTCGTCCTCGACTCCCGCTCCACCGAGTCCTGGGACCAGGGCCACATCCCGGGTGCGATTCACTTGCCCACCGCTCTCATTCCCGAGCAGGCCGAGCGGCTCCTCGACAGGAACGTGCCCGTGGTGACGTACTGCTGGGGCCCCGGCTGCAACGGCGCCACCCGGGCCGCCCTCGCCCTCGCCGAACTCGGCTACCAGGTCAAGGAGATGCTCGGCGGCTTCGAGTACTGGGCGCGCGAGGGTTTCGAGTTCGAGACCTGGGAAGGCCGTGAGCGCCGGGCCGCCGACCCTCTGACCGCTCCGGTGGACGCGCGGAACTGCGGTTGCTGAGGTCGGGGTTCGACGAACTTTGCGGCCGTGTAGGTTCTGGCGCATGGTGCGATACGCGGAGCCGGGCGCGGTGGAGTGGGTCGAGTCGGGCGGTGGCCCGCTCATAGCGGTGCCGGAGACGGTCCTGCCGTTCTGGGCGGGCGCCGACGGAGACGAGACGGCCTCGGACTACGACCGGGCGTGCGAGGTCGACGGGTTCGTCGGGCTGCTGCCGGTGGGCGACTCCGCGGCGCTGGTCCTCGGGGACGAACCGGCCTCGACCGCCTTCCTGCCCGAACACGCCGTCTTCGTCCGCTGGGGCGCCGCGGACTCCGAGGACGAACTGCTCGCCGAAGTGCCGGCCGCCCTCGCCACGGCGGCCTGGGAGGACGAGGTGCGCTGGACGGTGCCCGGACCCGTCGTGCTGTTCGACGCGGCCTGGCCGGGTCACGACTCCGCCCGGACCGACTACCTGCGGGTCGTACTGGAGCAGGGCAGCTACGCCGTCCGCGCGGCCCAGGTCAGACCCGGCCCCGAGACCTGGCTCGGCCTCGTGCAGCTACGTCGGCTGTGACCCCGTCCGTCTCCCCGCGCGGCCGACCGTGCGAGGAGACGGACGGGGTGCGCCGTGCGAGGAGGCGGACGAGGGGCGCCCGGCAAGGAGACGGGCAGGGACGCCGGGCAGCTGATCGGCCTCTCGGCCGGCTACAGCTGGGACAGCTCGTCCACCAGGTCGTCCAGGCCCAGTGAGCCCTGCGACAGGGCCGCCATGTGCCAGGTCTTGAGATCGAAGGCGTCGCCGCGTCGCTCGCGCGCCTTCTCCCGGCCCAGCAGCCAGGCCCGTTCGCCGAGCTTGTAGCCGATCGCCTGACCCGGAATCGTCAGATAGCGGGTCAGCTCGCTCTCCACGAAGTCCGCCGGGCGGCTGCTGTGCGCGCCGAAGAACTCCTGCGCCAGCTCCGGCGTCCACCGCTCACCGGGGTGGAAGGGCGAGTCCGCGGGGATCTCCAGCTCCAGGTGCATGCCGATGTCGACGATGACCCGGGCGGCCCGCATCATCTGCGCGTCGAGGTAGCCGAGCCGCTGTTCCGCGTCCGTGAGGAAGCCCAGCTCGTCCATCAGCCGCTCCGCGTACAGCGCCCAGCCCTCCGCGTTGGCGCTGACCATGCCGATCGAGGCCTGGTAGCGGGAGAGGCTCCCGGCGACATGCGCCCACTGGGCGAGTTGCAGGTGATGGCCCGGGACACCCTCGTGGTACCAGGTCGAGACGAGGTCGTAGACCGGGAAGCGGGTCTGGCCCATCGTCGGCAGCCAGGTGCGGCCCGGGCGCGAGAAGTCCTCCGACGGGGGCGTGTAGTACGGGGCCGCCGCTCCGCCGGGCGGGGCGATGCGGGACTCCACCTTCCGTACCCGCTCGGCGAGTTCGAAGTGGGTGCCGTCGAGCGCGTCGATCGCCTGGTCCATCAGACCCTGCAGCCAGTCGCGGACCTCGTCGACGCCCTCGATGTGCCTGCCGTGCTCGTCGAGGTGGGCCAGCGCCACCCACGGGGTCTCGGCGCCGGGCAGGATCTTCTCGGCCTCCTGCTTCATCTCGGCCAGCAGACGGTGGTACTCGGCCCAGCCGTAGGCGTACGCCTCGTCGAGGTCGAGGTCGGTGCCGTTGAAGTAGCGCGACCAGCGGGCGTAGCGCTCCCGGCCCACCGTGTTCGGGGCGCCCTCGATCGCCGGCTCGTACACGTCGCGCATCCAGTCCCGCAGTTCGGCCACGGCCGCGGTCGCCGCACGGGCGGCCTCGTCGAGCTGCGGGCGCAGTGCCTCGGGGCCCGCCGCCGCGAAGTCCTCGAACCAGCCGGTGCCCTTGCCGTCCGTGTCCGCCCACTCGGTGAGCTGGCCGACGAAGGTGGCGGTCGGACGCGGACCGGCGTACAGCTTGCGTTCCAGGCCCAGCGCGAGGGACTCGCGGTAGCCCGCCAACGCGGTCGGCACCGCGCGCAACCGCTCCACGATCGCCGTCCAGTCCTCGTCGGTCTGCGCCGGCGTGACGGCGAAGATGTCGCGCACCGAGTGCGCCGGCGTCCCCAGGTTGCCGACCGCGCGCAGGCCCTCGTCGGCCTCGTGCACCCGGAGCTCGGCGGTCAGCCGCTCGCGCAGCAGACGGGCGCACCGGCGCTCGATGTCGCTGTCCGCGCCGGGCTGCCGTTCGGCATCGTCGAGCCGCGCGAGCGTCTCGCGCGCCAGGCCGACGAGCGCCTGCTGGCCCGCGGGCGAGAGATCGGGCAGCCGACGCGAACTCTCCGGCACACCGAGATACGTACCGGTGACCGGGTCGAGGGCGATGAGCTCGTCGACATAGGCGTCGGCGACCTCGCGGGGGAGCGGGCTCTTGGTCTCTGACATGCGGCCCATCCTCGTACGAGGGGCCGCCGCGCGTCACTCCGATTGAGCCGAGGGCGTAGTCAGTCGCGCACGGTCAGTCCCTGACGGTTCGGTCCCGCACGGTCAGTCCCGCACGATCTCCTCGGAGAGCTCCCGCTCCCCTTCGTACGACGGCATCGCGGTGACCGGGGCCGTGTCCAGGCGGGTCGTGATCACCAGGATGCCCTCCTCGATCTGGTAGTCGAGGGGGAGCCCGAGCCCGCGCATCGCGGCGACCATGCCGGTGTTGGACGACTGTGTCACCGCGTACACGCTCGCGCAGCCGGCCTCGAGGGCCATCGCCACCAGCCGGCGGAGGAGTTCGGCGCCGATACCGCGCCGCTGCCAGGCGTCCTCGACGAGCAGCGCGACCTCCGTCTCGTCCCCGTCCCACAGCAGATGCCCGAGTCCGACGATGCGTCCGGAGGCGGTCTGCACGGCGAGGGTCCGGCCGAAGCGCGGGCTGAGCAGGTGCTTGAGATAGCGGTCGGCGTCACCGACCGGCCCGTGATAGCGCATCCCGAGCGTGCGCGCCGAGCACCGCTCGTGCATCGCCCTCGCGGCCTCCAGATCGCCGGCGTCGGCCCGGCGTACGGTGATCGCGCTGCCCTCGGGCAGTGTCAGCACGTCCTGGCTGCGCGGCACCCGCGGACCGAGGCGGGCGTCCAGTTCCACCAGGGCCCGCGCCCGCGCGAACTCGGTCGGGGTGAACGGCAGATACGGCCGCTCCACGGTGATCACTTCGCCTTCCGGCGCCCGCAGCCGCATCACGGTGTCCTCCAGTACCCCTTCCACCGGCAGGGCTCCCGGCCCTCGGCCGGCTCCGGACACGGGCTTGGCGGGCTCCTGCCGGATGGTGCAGCGGCCCAGCAACTGCCGTAGCGCCAGCGGCAGTTCCGCCGCGTCCAGCGCCGTACGAGCGGCCAGGCCGAGGACCCGGGTCGGCGCGTCCACCAGGTCGTGGGCGTCCGCCCGCTCGATCCAGGTGTCGGCACCGCCGGCCACCGCGACGGCCCGGGTGATGTCGGAGCCGGTGAGCTCGGCGGGGGCGCGCAGCAGGAACTCGTCCACCGTGCCCTCGGCCAGCGGGTGCGCCTGCAGGCTCAGGATGTCGACCCGCCGCTCGGCGAGTGCCGCGCACAGGGCGGCCAGCGAGCCCGGTTCGTCCTGCACCGTCGTCCGCATCCGCCACAGCGTGCTCTCCCCGGCCTGCCGCTCCCCGGTCCGCTGTTCCTCGGGCAGCGGGCCGGTCTCGGTATCACTCGTCGGTGGGGCGTGACCGTGGCGGCGTGACAACCAACTGCGGAAGGCCGCCGAGGCGATCTGCCAGGGGTATACGGGACGAGTGTCTTCGGTGTGCGTCACAACAGAAATTTTTCGGGTCATGCAACCAGTGTGGAGGAATGGTGTTGCGTGATCACGAACGACTTGTGACCGCTGGGTAAAGTGTGCTTTCCGTGCGGTTCGTTGCTCTTTGTACCGTGTACCGCACACCGGGAGATGACGCCGGTGCGCGGCGCGGCTTCGGGGGTACGGGGGCCGAGGGTACGGGAGTTGAGGGTACGGGAGTTACTGGCCGACCCGGCCCGGCTGCAGCACCTGTGTGAACAGCACGGTGCCGTCCTGCTCGCGCAGCCGCACGGTCAGCTCCCCGCTGTCGCCGTCGATATCGACCTCGCCGAAGAACTGGTAGCCGCCCGCGGGCGACACGTTCGACGCGGTCGGCGCCTTCACGAACACCCGCTCAGGGCCGAAGGTGTTGTCCAGCGCGCTGGCCGGGAAGGCGCCCGCGTTGAGCGGCCCGGACACGAACTCCCAGAACGGCTCGAAGTCCGTGAAGGCCGCCCGTGAGGGCTGGTAGTGCTGTGCCGAGGTGTGGTGCACGTCGGCCGTCAGCCACACCGTGCCGGTGATCCGGTGGTGCTTGACGTACCGCAGCAGCTCGGCGATCTGCAGCTCACGCCCGAGCGGCGCACCCGGGTCGCCCTGCGCCACCGCCTCGATGTTCTGCTTGCCCTCGGTGGCGTCCGGGACGACCAGTCCGAGCGGCATGTCGGAGGCGATCACCTTCCACACCGCACGCGACCGCGACAGCTCCCGCTTGAGCCATTCGAGCTGCTCCCGGCCGAGGATGCCCTGCGGATCCACGGTCTGGTCGTCGGCCGAGTTGGCGTCGCGGTACGTCCGCATGTCCAGCACGAACACGTCCAGCAGCGGACCCTGCCGCAGTACCCGGTACACCCGGCCGTCACGCGCGCCCGGTGTCAGCGTGGAGATCGGGAAGTACTCGCTGAACGCCCGTCGGGCCCGCGTGGCGAGCGCGTCCACGCTCTTCTCGGTGTAGCGGGTGTCGGTGTCCGCGATCGTCTGGCCCGGGTACCAGTTGTTGCGGACCTCGTGGTCGTCCCACTGGATGACGGACGGCACCTGGGAGTTGAACCTCTTCAGGTTCTCGTCCAGCAGGTTGTAGCGGAAGTTGCCGCGGAACTCGGCCAGGGTCTCGGCGACCTTGGACTTCTCCTCGGTGGTGATGTTCCGCCAGGTGCTGCCGTCGGGCAGGGCCGCGGTCGCCGTGATCGGGCCGTCCGCGTAGATGTTGTCGCCGCTGCACAGGAAGAAGTCGGGATCGAGCCCGGCCATCGCCCGGTAGATCGTGTAGCCGCCGAAGTCGGGGTTGATGCCCCAGCCCTGCCCGGCCAGGTCACCGGACCACAGGAAGCGCACGCCGCTCTGCCTGCGCGGCGACACGGTACGGAAGGTGCCGGTGACCGGCTCGCCGGTGCGGCGCGGATCGTCGGGGTCGGCGAGCAGGACGCGGTAGTTGATCTGCTCGCCCGACGGCAGCCCCCGCAGGCGGGTCGTGCCCGTGAAGTCCGTGTCCGCGCCGAGCAGCGGACCGTGCCATCTGCGGGGGTTGCGGAACGACTCGGTCGCGGACGTCTCGACGATCATCCGGGCCGGGCGGTCGGACCGCACCCACACCAGTCCGGAGTCGGCGCTCACATCTCCAGTCTGCACGCCCCAACCCGCCTTCGGACGCCCGGACAGGGCGAAGGCCGGCGCCGCGCCGAGGGCGGTGGGCAGGGTCAGGGCCGCCGAAGCGGCAAGGGAGCCGCGCAGGACGCTGCGACGACCGGGGAGCGGACGGTGTGACATGGATACGCCTCCAGCGAGGGGAACCGGCCAGTGTGCACTGCCACAACTACTGGGGCGCCGCAGCGCGCACGGAAACCACAGGTGAACAGCCGGCCGCGGTAGGGGGACCCGTGTGCGCGACGCGACCCTGGACCCGGGGTGCCTGACCCGCTTTCGCATGTGCGAGGGGTCGCACCCGCTCGCGCGTAACCAGGGGTGAAAGGAGCGCCCGTGGACGCCAAGAACAGATTCGAGACGAAAACTACCTTCGCGCTCTGCCGACTTGAATGGCTGGCCATTCTTGTCGTTTCCCTGGTGCTTGCCTTCCAGCACCTTTCGGAGATTCGCTGGGGCGTGTTCATCGCCTTGTTCTCGGTGATCGACGTCATCGGCTATATCCCTGGGGCGCTCGCCGTCCGGCGCGGCGGCGGCCGACGGATCGCGCGCGGCTACTACGTCGCCTACAACGTGATGCACAGCCTGGTCACGGCCGGGGTGCTGGCCGGAGCGTGGGCGTTGTCGGTCGGGCCGGAATGGGCTCTGCTCGCTCTTCCCATCCACCTCATGGGCGACCGTGCGCTCTTCGGTAATTCAATGAAACCGTTCAGTGTGCCTTTCGAGCCGAAGAATTCCCTGGAGGGCCCACATGCCGTCCGTGCTTGACGCCGTTCTTGACACGCTCGCCGAGCACAGCGACAACCCCAGCGCGTTCCTCGCCCTCAACAGCGGGAACACATACTTCCGTGACGACCGTTTCGAAGGTGCCTGCGCCTATCGCAGGTCAGGGCGTCACGTTCTTCAGTTCGGCGGCCCGTTCGCGGCGCCGGAACACCGCGAGCGGCTGCTCGACTCCTTCGTGGCCGAGACCGGGCCCCGGTTGGTCGCCGTGCAACTCCAGCGTGCGGACGCCGAGTTGTATGCCCGGCGGGGCTTCACGGTCAACCAGCTCGGAGCCTCCTACGCCGTCGACCTGTCCCGTTTCACCCTGCGGGGCTCCCGGTTCGTGCGGCTGCGGAACAAGATCTCGCGGGCCCGGCGGGCGGGCCTGGAGGTGGCCGAGGTCCAGCACGACGACCGCCGGGAGCTGGACCTGCTCGACGACCGCTGGCTGCGGGACAAGGGCCGGCACGTCAAGGAGCTGCGCTTCCTCGTCGGCCAGCGGACCGGGCCGCTGCAGGGCCACCGCCGGCTGTTCGTGGGCCGGATCGCGGGCGAGGCCGTCGGATACGTCAACTACTCGCCCGTCTACGGCAGTCGGCCCGGCTGGCTGCACGACCTCAGCAGACGCCGGCCCGACGCGCCTCCCGGCGTGATGGAGGCGCTCAACGCCACCGTCATGGAGCGTTTCGTCGCCGACGGCGCCGGGTGGCTCCACTTCGGGTTCACCCCGTTCACCGGGCTCGGCCAGGAGCACGAAGTCCCCGGCTCCAGCCGGGTGTTCGCCCGGTTCGCCCATCTGCTGGCGGAGCGCGGGAAGGCGATCTACCCCGCGGCCTCCCAGCTCGAGTACAAGGAGAAGTGGGCCCCGCACGCGGTCCTCCCGGAGTACATCGCCTTCCTCGGCAAGCCCCGCGTCGGCGCCGTATGGCAGCTGTTGCGCGCCACCAACGCCGTATGACGAATCCGGGCGTTCCCGCCCGTCCCATCCGGGCGGGCCTGCCCTGTCCCATCCGGGCATCGCCCACCCCGTCCTGTCCGCGCGTATCCGCCCAGTCCTGGAGGTCCGTACGTCCATGAGATTCCTCGAACGCGAACGCGCCACGCTGGCCAAGCTGCTGCCGGACCTGGACCCCGCCCTGCGCGAGATCCCGCTCATGGAGCTGGAGCGGCCGAGCAGTCCCGGTGTCCGGCTCTTCCGGGACAGCGGTGGACCGGGCCTTCTGGTGCCCGAGTCCCACCAGGGCCGGGGCGCCACAGCGCTGGACGCGCTGCGGGTGCAGCGGGCCATCGGCAGCCGCTCGCCCTCGCTGGCCGTGGGAACGACCATGCACCACTTCTCGATGGCCACACTGGTCGGCCTCGGCCACCTCGGCGGACAGTCCGACGGCCTGGAATGGATGCTGATCGAGGGCGTGGCGTCCACCAACCGGATCATCGCCTCCGGCTTCGCCGAGGGGCGAGGCGGCGCCGGCATCCTGGAACCGTCGATGACCGCCACGGTCACCGAGGACGGGGTACGGATCAACGGCGTCAAACGCCCGTGCAGCCTGGCCCGTTCCATGGACGTGCTGACCGCGAGTGTCATGGTCCCCCGCGAGGACGGACAGGGCGAGGAACTCGCGGTGGCGCTGGTGCCCGTGGAAAGCGAGGGGCTGAGCGTCAGCGGCTTCTGGTCCAGCGCCTTCCTCGCCGGAGCGGAGAGCGAACAGGTCACGCTCGCCGACGTCCTCGTCCCGCCGGAACTCCTGCTGCGCACCGCCACGCCCGCCGGGCAGCGACTCGACGAGCTCCAGACAGCCGGACTGATCTGGTTCCAGGCACTGATGACGGGCAGCTACCTCGGTGTCGCGAGCGCCCTGGTGGAACGCGTCCTGCTCAACGACCGGATCCCCGAACACGAGCGTGTACGCCTGTTCGTGGAGACCGAGGCCGCGATGGCCGCCGCCGAGGGCATCGCCCGCCGGGTGGACGCCGGTGACCTCGGCGAGTCCGCGCTCGCCCAGGCCCTCTGCGTCCGCTACGGCGTCCAGGACGCCCTCGCCCGCATCGTGCCCCGCGCCGTCGAACTCCTCGGTGGCCTCAACTTCATGACGTCCGACGAGGTCGGCCACTTGGCCGCCTGCGCCAACGGACTGTCCCTGCACCCGCCGTCCCGGCCCCGCATGACCGAACCGTTCGCCGGCTATCTGGCCGACCGGCCGCTCACCATCGCCTGACACCCGGGCCGTCGTCCGGCGGTCCGGATCCCAGCCTTCCATGGCAGCCGAGTCCCTTTGGGGGAGTATGCCCATGCCGCCACCCGTGCCGAAACACCCTCCGAGTCCGACCGACCGGCCCACGCTGCTGCTGACCGGCGGCTCCGGAGTACTCGGGCGGGCCCTGATCGAGGAACTGTCCGCCGACTTCGACCTGATCTGCCTGCGCCGGAACAGGCCCCTGCACGACCCACGGGTACGCGAGCTCCAGGGCGACCTGCTCGCACCCCGCCTGGGCCTGTCCGAGCAGGCCTGGAACCGGCTCGCCGACGAGGTGGACGTCGTCCTGCACTCCGCCGCCGAGACCAACTGGCGCACCGCGCCCGAGAACATCGTGCGCACCAACACCTCGGGCACCCGGGCCGTCCTCGATCTGGCCTCTCGCGCCGACGCGCCCCTCCACCTGGTGAGCACCGCGTTCGTGGCGAGCACGCCGACCGCCGAGGACCGGCGGCGCTTCCCGGGCGCCGCCGCCTACCTGGTCTCCAAGACGGCGGCCGAGCAGATGGTGCGGGACGCCGGCCTGCCCGGCGTGATCGTGCGGCCCTCGGTCGTGATGGGCGACTCCGTCACCGGGCGGATCGCGGGACAGCAGGGCCTGACCAAGACGCTCGGTTCGATGGTCCTGGGACAGGTGCCGGTGTTGCCCGGAGAACCCGAGGCCCGGATCGACATGGTCCCGCAGGACTTCGTCACCCGGGCCGTGGGCGACCTGATCCGGGGCGAGGTGCGCCATGGCGAGTACTGGCTGACGGCCGGCCCGCAGGCCCCGCTGATGCGGGAGATCTCCGAGGTCTGCGCGGAGTTCGCCGTACGCCATGGGCTGCCCGAGCCCCAGCGCCCCAGGCTCATCCCGGTCGACGCGGTGCACCGACTGCTGCTGCCCATGCTGCAGGGCACCGCTATACCCGCGTCGCTGCGCCGGCGCCTCCAGCACTACGCCGAACTCCTGCTGGTCTTCCAGCGTGAGCTGCCGTTCGCCTCCTCCCTCGGAGACCCCGACTGCGGAACCCGGCTGACCCACACCGACATCCGCACCGCCCTCGTACGCAACCTGGAGAGCTGGGCCGAAGGCAGGGCCGGGCTGCTCAGGCGACACCGCGCCCGTCCGGCCGTCGCAACGACCCCGCGGGAGCTGGCCTCATGACGATCTCGCCCCCCGCGACGCCCCTGTCCACACCGCCCGCGTCCCCTTCCGCGGCACCGCCCGTCGACCCCGTCGAGGCAGCCGCCGAGGCACCGCCTGCCGTCTCCTTCGAGGCGCCGGCCGTGTCACCGCCCGCCGTCTCCGTCGAGGCGCCGGCCGTGTCACCCCCCGACGCCGCGGCCGCGCCCGTCAACCTGGCCGCGCCCCTGCCCGGCGGTACCGAACTCGTGGAGCTGTACCTCCGGCACATCGGCTCCGGGCGGGCGGTCATGGGCCGGGTGATGGGAGGGATGGCCGAGGTCCGTTCCGAGGGCCCGTGGATCCACACCGACGACGGCCGCCGCTTCCTGGACTTCGGCGGCTACGGCGTCTTCATCCTGGGCCACCGGCACCCGGCCGTCGTCGAGGCCGTGCACCGGCAGATCGACACCCACCCGCTGGCCAGCAGGGTCTTCCTCGAACCGGTCGCCGCGCGGGCCGCCCAGGCGCTGGCCGCGCACACCCCGCCGGGCCTCGACTACGTCCACTTCGTCAACTCCGGCGCCGAGGCGACGGAAGCCGCCCTGAAACTGGCCCGCGCCCATGGACGCGACGCGGTGATCACCACACGCGGAGGCTTCCACGGCAAGACCCTCGGAGCCCTCAGCGTCACCGCCAACGCCACCTACCAGACACCGTTCCAACCCCTCCTCCCCGACATCACACAGGTGTACTACGGGGACCCGGCCCAGCTTCGGCACGCGCTGGCCGCCCGCCGGGACCGGGCCTGCGTCATTCTCGAACCGGTGCAGGGCGAGGGCGGGGTGCGTATCCCGGAACACGGATATCTCCGTGAAGTGGCCGCGCTGTGCAAGGAGTTCGGCGCGCTGCTGATCGTGGACGAGATCCAGACCGGGATGGGACGACTCGGCACCTGGTGGGGAGTGAACGCCGAGGACGTTCGCCCCGACGTACTCCTGGTGGGCAAGGGGCTCAGCGGGGGAGTGGTACCGATCGCCGCGATGGTCGCCACCGCGCAGGCGTACGCCCCCTTCAGCCGTGACCCCTACCTGCACACCTCCACCTTCGGTGCCTCCCCGATCGCCTGCGCGGCCGCGCTCGCCACCGTCGAGACGATGGAACGGGAGGACACCGTCGCCCGGGCGGCGACCCTCGGCGCGCGCATCCTGGCCGGAGTGCGGGGGGTGTGCGCGCCGTACCAGGAGGTCCTGGTCCACGAGGTGCGCGGCCGCGGCCTGCTGATCGGGATCGAGTTCGGCGAGGAGTGGGCGGTCGGCGAGCTGCTGCTGGAGCTCATCGCGCGGGACGTGCTGGTCAACCACTCCCTCAACGCCACCCGGGTGCTGCGGGTGACACCGCCCGCGGTGGTCTCGGACGAGGCGCTCGACCTGTTCTTCACCACGCTCGCCGAGGCCCTGCACACCACTGCTCTCCGTATGACCGCAGGGCCTCAGGGCCGGTGGACGGCGGACAGGGGCTGACCCCTGCGACCACCGCTGACCCGCTCGGCCCCGGAAGCCCGCCTTCGGCCCATCGAAAGGAAACGACAACCATGCGCCACGTGGCTGTGCACGCTGTCGCCGACGACCTCGCACCGGCCGACGTCTACCGACGCATCACCGACTTCCGCCGCTATCCCGAACTCACCGACACCGTCCGCGAGGTCCGCGTGGACGCCCCACTGCCCGACGGCTCGCTCGTGTCGGACTGGACGGTCACGTTCCGCGGCGGGTTGATGCGGTGGCAGGAACGCGACACGTTCTCGCCGGAGACGTTGTCCCTCACGTTCGAGCAACTCAGCGGCGACTTCGAGACGTTCGAGGGGAGCTGGCGCTGCGAACCGCGCGACGACGGCACGCTCGTCGTCTTCACCGCCTCCTTCGACCTCGGCATCCCGACCCTCGCGGAGATCCTCGATCCGGTGGCCGAGTCCACCCTGCGGACCAACATCGCCCGTATCCTCTTCGGCCTGGTGGGCGCGGAGGTGATCGATGAGTGCGCCACCGCGGCTCGCGGCTGAGCGGGCGAGCGGAGAGACCGGGATCTCCTCGTACGGGGACCGGCTGCGCGAGGAGCCGGGCCCTGGGGCCGCCCGCTGTCTGGGGCTGTACGCCAAGCTGGCCGCCGGGGTGACCGTGGTGACGGCGCGTGGCGAGGAGGGTCCGCTCGGAATGACCGTCTCCGCGGTGACCTCCCTGTCAGCCCGGCCACCGCTGCTCCTCGGCTGTCTGCGCGAGGGTTCCCGCACGCTCGCCGCGGTCCGGGCCCGTGGGGTCTTCGCGGTGCACCTGCTGAGAGAGGATCAGCACGACCTGGCCGGCCGGTTCGCCCACCCGACGATCACCGCGGCCCAGCGGTTCGCCGGCACGGTCACCCGCCAGGTCCTCGGCGTCCCGGTGATCGACGGAGCACTGGCCTGGTCCGTGTGCCTCGTCGAGGACCTACGCCGCTACGGCGACCACCATCTCGTCGTCGGCCGGGTCGCGGCGGTCCACGTCGGCGGCGGGCGCCCCCTGCTCTGGCACGACCGCCGCTTCGGGAGGCTCACCGCCGCCGCGTCTGATCCCGGGCCGATGATTGGCCCGGCGCCCGCTCCTCTGTCGGGGGTGGGGCCGTCGCCCGGGCCTGGCTCTGCTCCCGCGCCGGTTGTCGAACTCGCCCCTCTCTCTGCCTCCGTTCGCCCTCCCGTCCCCGTCCCGGCTCCCGTGCCGGTGGCCGAACTCGACCCCGCCCCCGTCCATGCGTCCGCCCCCGCCCCCGCCCCCGCCACCGCGCCGGACGGACCCGGATGACCCGGCCGCCCGCCGGAGCGCCCGCCTGGGAGCCGGCCGAAGTGCCGGCCCAGCCGCCGCTGCACGGCGTGGTCAGCGCGGATGTGGCCGTGGTGGGAGCGGGTCTCGCCGGTCTCGCCTGCGCCTACCATCTCGCGGAGCGCGCCCCCGGGCTCGACATCGCCGTCGTCGACGCGGAGCGTCCCGCCGCCGGGGCCAGCGGCCGGGGCACCGGGCTGCTCGGGCCCCGGGCCGGACCGGCGATCGACCGCGCGGTACGCCGCTTCGGGGCGGAGACCGCCCGCCGGATGCACCTGTCCAGCGTGCGCGCGGTGGACCAGGTCCTCGACCTGTGCGCCCGGCTCGACGCGCGCTGCGGACTGCGGACCGGCGCGCAGATCGTGGCGACGCGCTC
>Ga0307516_10001112_pt1 | contig 37452 bp, 28 predicted proteins | sample 19_EM_MG_FD_203310 | JGI IMG/M metagenome (GOLD analysis project Ga0307516, IMG submission 203310) | Populus trichocarpa ectomycorrhiza microbial communities from riparian zone in the Pacific Northwest, United States - 19_EM | ecosystem: Host-associated > Plants > Roots > Unclassified | place... | reverse complement strand
GCATCACGCGGGTCAGGGTGAAGCGGTCGCAGTGGACGAGGTCCGTCTCAGCTTCTCGCGTCCACGGCCGGGACCAGGCGTCACCGTGGTCGGGGGTGCCGCGGACCGTGGGGACGCACTCCTCCAGTCCGCCCGCGTCCACGAAGGTGTCGCCAGGTGACACCTTCTCCCGCTCGGGTGCCTCACGCCGCCACAGCCATTCTCTCTCCGCTGTCCGCAGCGAGGTCCAACGGCCGCCGTGGGCAAGGTCGGTGACGATGTCCAGCGGCACGCTCACCACTCCGTGAAGGAACCGTCGGGGTGCCGCCACACAGGGTTGCGCCAGGCGTGACCGGTGCGGTCGGCGGCACGTACGGCGGCCTCGTCGACGGTGATGCCGAGGCCGGGGGTATCGCCGCGCAGGGCATGGCCGTCGACGAACCGGAACGGCGCGGGGTCGACGAGGTAGGAGAGCAGGTCGGCGTCCTTGTTGTAGTGGATGCCGCGGCTCTGCTCCTGGATCAGGAAGTTCGGGGTGGCGAACGCGACTTGCAGACTGGCCGCCAGTGCGATCGGGCCGAGGGGACAGTGCGGGGCGAGCTGGGCGCCGTAGGTCTCCGCGAGCGAGGCGATGCGGTGCACCTCCGAGATGCCTCCGGCGTGGGACAGGTCGGGCTGCGCGACCGCCACGCCCGCGGCGAGCACGGGCATGAACTCGGCGCGCCCGTACAGGCGTTCACCGGTGGCGAGCGGTATCGGGCTCGCGGCGACGAGCCCGGCCAGGAGGTGGCCGTGCTCGGGGACCACGGGTTCCTCCACGAACAGCGGGTGCAGCGGGGCGAGTTCGGCGAGAACGCGGCGGGCCCCGGCGGCGGTGAAGCGGCCGTGGAAGTCGACGGCCACGTCGCGGTCCGGGCCGAGTGCCTCGCGGGCGGCGGCCACGCGGGCGACGATCGCGGCGGTCTCGGCGGCGGTGGGGATCGGCGAGGTGGCTCCGGCGGCGTTCATCTTCACCGCGCTGAACCCCGCCTCGACCTGGGCGGCTATCTGTTCGGTCAGCTCGGCGGGTTCGTCGCCGCCCACCCAGGCGTAGACGCGGACGCGGTCGCGCACCGGGCCGCCGAGGAGGGCGTGCACGGGAGCGCCGTAGGTCTTCCCGGCGATGTCCCACAGGGCCTGGTCGAGGCCGGCGACGGCGCTGGAGAGGACCGGACCGCCCCGGTAGAAGCCGCCCTTGGTCAGAACCTGCCAGTGGTCCTGGATGCGCAACGGGTCCTGGCCCACAAGGTGTTCGGCCAGGACGTCGACGGCGGCACGGACGACCTCGGCGCGCCCTTCGACGACCGGCTCACCCCAGCCGACCACGCCCTCGTCGGTCTCGACGCGGCAGAACAGCCAGCGGGGCGGGACCAGGAAGGTCTCGATACGGGTGATCTTCACTGAGACCGGGTGCCTTCCGTCTCTTCGGAGTCGCCGACGCGGTCCAGATCGCGGCCGGCCTGGTCGAGCAGGGCACGCATCGCGGCCTCGGCGGCCTGCGGGTCCCGGTCGCGTACGGCGTCCAGGACCGCGCGGTGGGACGGGACCGGGTCCTCGCTGTGCGGGGAACTGTGCACGATGCGGTCGCGGTGGGCCAGACCGGACTCGATCACCATCTCCATGCGTTCGAGGAGTTCGTTGTGGGTGGCGGCGAGCAGGGCCCGGTGGAAGGCTAGGTCGGCCTCGACGGCGTGGGCGGCGTCGGCGCCCCGCTCCCCCATCGCGTCGAGGGCGCCGTCCAGTTCGGCCAGGTCCGCGTCGGTGCGGCGCTGGGCGGCCAGGCGCACGGCGGCGGGTTCGATGATGGCGCGCACTTCGGCGAGGTTGTGCAGCAGCGCCTGGTCGGACTCGGTGGTGGAGCCGCCCTCGAACTGCCAGCGCAGCACGTCGGCGTCGAGCAGGTTCCACTCGGCGCGAGGGCGTACGAAGGTGCCGCGCCGCTGGCGGGCGTCGACCATGCCCTTGGCCGCGAGCACCTTGAGCGACTCGCGCAGAGCGGTCAGGCTCACGTCCAGCTCACTCTGCAGCGCCACCAGATCCAGCGTGGCCCCTTCGCGGATCTCGCCGCCCAGGATGCGGCGGGCGAGGACTTCCACGGTCTGGCCGTGCACGCCGCGACGGGCATAGGGCGTCATGTGGTACAGCCTTTCTGCTGTTTGGGGAGCCTGGTCGTGCGGAGGCCGTCACAACGCCCCAGCCCCGACCACGACGAGACTCGTCAGGGCCGTGCGGCCGCCGGTGAAGCGGGCGCCGTGCCGTCGTGCGGGCTGGTCCATCGTGGGGTTCGACTCCTTTGCCGGAGGGACGAGGGAAACATATGCGGTCCTACTGACGCATCAGCACCACCAGCTCGGCGTCGTGCTCCGCACTCCACGTGAGCGGCAGCCCGTGGTGGAGCAGATGGGCTCCGCTGTACGTCGTCCCGGTCGCGGTGTCGCGGTAGCGCGCCGCCGGGTCCAGACCTCGCAGCCGCAGCCGGTCGGGCCGCCCGGGCAGGAGCGGGGCCCCGTCCAGGGGACCGGTGCCGAGCGCGGCGACGACCGTACGGTCGTCGAGGTCGTACTGCACGCCGCGGGTACGGTCGGCCGGCTTGCCGAGGAGCCGGGCCTCTCCCCGGTGGACGACGTCCCGCACCTTCTTGTACCGGGCGATCCACCCGGCGGCCTCGGCCCGCTCCTTGGGCGTCCATGCGCGCAGGTCGGCGCCGATGCCGAGGACGCCGCACATGGCGTTGACGAAGCGGAAGGCGAGGCTGCGCGGGCGCGGGTCGAAGACGCCGGGGGCGTCGGTGACCCACGAGCTCATGACGTGCGGGGCGTGGGCGTGCAGGAAGCCGTACTGGACCGAAAGCCGGTCCAGCGGGGCGGTGTTGTCGCTGGGCCACACGACGTCGGTGCGGGCGAGGGTCGCGTGCTCGACGCGTCCGCCGCCGCCCGCGCAGCCCTCGACGGTGACGTGGGGGTGGGCCGAGCGCAGGTGGTCCAGCACACGCAGGTATCCGGCGACGTGCTCGGCGTCCAGGTCGAGCCGTTCGGCGGGTCCGGCACCCGGGCGGCCGCGTTCGGTGGGCGGCCGGTTCATGTCCCACTTCAGGTAGCTGACCGCGTGGTCGGTGAGCAGCCGGTCGAGCGTGCCGATGACGAAGTCCTGGACGTCCGTGCGGCCCAGGTCGAGCAGCAGCTGGTTGCGGACCAGACGGGTGGGGCGGCCGTCGATCCGGTACGCCCACTCCGGGTGTTCGGCGTAGAGACGACTGGTCGGACTGACGGCCTCGGGTTCCACCCACAGGCCGAAGTCCAGCCCGAGCGCGCGGATGTCCTCGACGAACGCGCCGAAGCCCTGCGGGAACGCGGCGGGGTCGGGGTACCAGTCGCCCAGTCCCCCGGTGTCGTCGCCGCGGCCGGTGAACCATCCGTCGTCGACGACGAACAGCTCGGCGCCGATGTCGGCGGCCTGCTTGGCCAGTTCCAGTTGTCCGGCCGCGTCGACGTCGAAGCCCGTGGCCTCCCAGGAGTTGTAGAGCACCTTGCGGGGGCGGTGGATCCGTTCGCCGGCGAGGTGGCGTTCGTAGCGGTGCCATACGCGGGAGAGTCCGTCGAGGCCGTCCGGGCTGAAGGCGCACGCGAGCCGAGGGGTGGTGAGGGTCTTGCCCGGTGCCAGGACGACGGCGCCCTCGTGAGGGACCCGTCCGGCGCGGACACGTACGGTGCCGCCCGGCTCGGCCTCGGCGGTGATGTGCCAGTTGCCCGGCCATTCCAGGGCGATGCCGTAGGCCGCCTCCGCCTCCCCGTCCTGTACGGCCAGCCAGGGGGCGTAGGCGTGTCCGGGCGCACCCTGGAGGCTGCCCATGGTGAACGTGCCCCGGGCCAGGTCGAGTTGGTGGCGCTGGAACTCCTGCGACCACTGGCCGGCGAGGTACGTCAGTCTGGCCGGTCCTGCGACGGGGACGGTCACGGCGGCCGAGTCGAGGCGCTCCAGGCGCAGTTCTTCCGTGCCGGTGAATTCGGTCCACCGCAGGATCACGTCCGTGCCCGGCACCGTCTCGTAGCACAGGACCGCGCGCAGGCCCATGGCCTCGTCGACGAAGGCGAGCCGAAGGCTCCCCTCCCCTTCCTCCCCTTCCTGCCCTTCCTGAGCGCCGTCGAAGTCCCACCACACTCCCCGGTCGCCGCCCGGACGCGACGCCACGAGCTCGGATCCGGTGAACGGCCGTAGCCCGTACGGCAGATACTCGGCGGGCGCCGCGTCGGCGGGCGTGATGAAGTGCGTACGCCTCGACCAGTCCAGTGCGGACGGACCGTCCTCGACCCCGAGTGGCCCCCACGCGTCGAGTTCGGCCCACGGGCCGTCCGGCGACAGGCGCACGGTGTAGCTGGTGTTCTCCGTGCGCAAGGTCCAGCGCTGGTACGTCACTTCACCGCCCCCAGGTTGAGCCCGGCCACGAAGTGCCGCTGGAACCGCAGGAACACGGCCACCGTGGGCGCGGCGGCGATGACGGAGCCCGCGGCGATCACGTTCCACATCGACACGTACTGTCCCTGCAGTCCGATGAGGGCCGCGGTGATCGGCATCTTGGTGTCGCTGCGCAGCACGGTGATCGCCCACAGCAGGTCGTTGAAGATCCAGGTGAAGGACAGGGCACTGAGGGCCGCCAGGGCAGGGCGGGTGAGCGGCAGGATGATCCGCCAGAAGACCTGCCAGGGACCGGCGCCGTCGACGACCGCCGCCTGCTGGATCTCCACGGGAATCGCGCGCATGAAACCGTGCAGGACGAAGACGTAGAAGCCGACGCCGAAGCCGATCTGCACACCGATCAACGCGGGCAGGGTGTCGAAGACGCCCATCAGCTCGCTGAGTTTGGAGACCGGGATGAGCAGGATCTGCGGCGGGAGCAGGTTGCCGCCGAGCATGAGCAGCAACAGGGAGCGGCGGAAGCGCAGTTCGTAGCGGCTGAGAGCGAACGCGGCCATGGCGGCCAGCGCGAGCGTCACCAGGACGCAGGGCACGGTGACCAGGAGGCTGTTGATCAGGGCGCGCTGCTGGCCTCCGTCGTTCCAGGCCTGGCCGAAGTTGTCGAGGGTGAAGGAGCGCGGCCAACTGCCCAGACCGTGCGCGGCGATGTCGTCGAAGGAGCGCAGGCTGGTCACCAGGACCAGGACGATGGGCAGCAGCCACAGGACGGCCAAGGCGCCCGCGCCCAGGTGGAATCCGGCGGTCGCGGCCCGTTTGCGGCGCAGCGCCGTGGAGGTGGCGGACATCAGTCGGCCTCCCGGAAGGCACGGACGAGGTAGGAGCAGATGACGCCGAAGGCCAGCACGAAGATGACGACGGCCAGGGCGGAGCCGTAGCCCAGACGGAGGGACTGGAACGCGGTGGAGTACATGTAGGTGCTCAGCAGCTCGGACGAGTGGTAGGGGCCGCCACGGGTCAGCGACCACACGACGTCGAAGGAGCGCAGTGAGTCGATCACGATGACCGACAGGACGACGGCGTTGACGCTGCGCAGTTGGGGCAGGGTGACATGCCGCAGGCGCTGCCAGGCGCTCGCACCGTCGACCTTGGCCGCCTCGTACAGGGCCGGGTCGATGCCCTTGAGGCCGGCGAGGTAGAGGACCATGACGTAGCCGATCTGCCTCCACAGCGCGGGCACGATCACCGCGTACAGGGCGGTGTCCTGGTCGGCGAGCCAGGCGTGGCGCAGACTGCCGAGGCCGACCGATTCCAGGAGTTGGTTCAGGACGCCGTCGGGCTGGTAGATCGCCTGCCAGACGAGCGCGGTGGCGACCAGGGAGAAGACGACGGGAAGGAACAGGGCCGCCCGGTAGAAGCCGACACCGCGCCGCTCCTGCTGGAGCAGCAGCGCGGCGGCCAGACCGAGCAGGGCGGACAGGCCGCCGAAGAGCACCAGCCACAGCACGGTGTGGCCGGCCGCGCTGCGGAAGACATCGTCGTGGGCCATCTCCCGGAAGTTGTCCAGTCCGATGAACCGCGGTGCGGAGACGCCGTCCCAGCGGGTGAGGGCGAGGTAGAAGCCCTGCAGGGCGGGCCAGAACACCCACAGGGCCTCGACCAGCAGCGGGACGAGGACGAACGCGAGCACCAGCGGGGGCGTACGACGCGGGCCCCCGGTCCGCCTGCCGCGGGGCGACGGCGGGGCCGGGGACTTGCGTTCGGGCGCGGTCAGAACGGCCATGTCAGGCGTTCCAGATCTTCTCGGCGTCGCGCTGCCAGTCGGTGAGGATGCCGCCGATGGACTTGGGCTTGGCCAGGAACTTGGTCAGTGCGGTGTCCGCGGTGGGCTGGAGGGCGTCGCTGGAGTCACGGTTGAAGAACTGGGTGATCTCGGCGGCGGCCTCGATGTGCTTACGCCCCTTCGTCACGAGCGCGGTGCCGGCGTCCTTGGCGTCGGGATTGCACGGCAGGACGGTTCCGGACGAGCCCTTGATGTATATCTCCTGGGCCTCGGGGGTGGCCAGGTAGCGCATGAGGTCGAAGACGTGGTCGCGGCGGCCGGTGCGGGCGCTGGCGAAGTACCCGTCGGTGGGCGCCTCTTCGGCCAGCGGCACCTTCGCGTCGATCACGGGGAAGCGGAAGAAGTCGATGTCGTCGAGGGCGTTCTTCGGTGCCGCGTCGGCGAAGAAGGTGCCGATGAGCATCATGCCGCTGCGGCCGTTGAGCAGGGCGGTGGTCGCGTCCTGGAAGGGGACGGCGGCGCCGTTCGGGTCGAAGAACGGCAGTACCTCCTGCCAGCGGTCGAAGACCTTGCGTACCTCGGGGTCGTCGAACCGGTGCTTCCCGGCGAGGAGTTGACGGTGGTACTCGGCGCCGTTGATCCGGATGTCGAGGTAGTCGAACCAGGCCGACGCCACCCAGGCCGTGTTGCCGCCCGCACCGAGTCCGATCGGGGCGACGCCCTTGCTCTTGAGCTTGTCGCACAGGTCGAGGAAGTCGTCCCAGCTCTTCGGCTCGCTCACGCCCCACTTGGCGAAGTTGGACTTCCGGTAGAACATGCCCCACCAGTAGTAGGTGGTGGGGACGAAGACCTTCTTGCCGGAGCTCGCCGTACACAGCGAGTTCAGCGCTTTGGAGTAGCGCTTGAGGTCGGGCGACGAGGTCCACACCTCGTCGAGGTCGAGCAGCAGGTTCTTCTTCGCGTAGGCGTCCGCCACCGAGCCGGGGTACCAGGTGTACACGTCCGGCGGGTTGGCCGAGGTGAGGTACGTCGGCAGCTGGGTGCGGAAGGTCTCCGACGCGACGGTGTTGAGGCTCGCGCTCCCGGAACCCTTCTTGCCGTAGGCCGCGATGATGTCCTCCATCGCGGCCTTGGCCTGCGGGGCGGAGAGGTTGGACTGGAGGGTCACCGCGCCCTTCGAGGAGCTCTTGCCGGAGGAGGTGGAGGTGACACAGCCGCCGAGCAGCGCCGTCGTCCCGGCGGCGCCGAGTCCGGCGAGGAACCGGCGTCGGCCGGTGTGTTGGTTCGTCATGGATGGCTCCCTGCGGATCCCGCGCGGGCGGGGCGGGCCCCTCTGGTGGCCGGTCCCCCGCTCGCGCTGGTCCAGATTCGCGTGGCGCTCCGGCCACGTCAAGAATAATTACTAATTTATTTGAACTGAGACCGGTGGACGTAGCCGTCGACTCCGCGGAACACCGCGTCGACCGTTCCACCGGGCCCGGCCACCGCTCCGAGCGCACCGTCGAAGGCGGCGCTGGGGAACTCGTCCCGCTTGGTCCAGCCCTGCCAGGCACCGTTCTCGTACCGCTGCTGCCAGAGCGTGTAGTCGGCGGCCCGCGCGTAGAGCACCACGGCGTCCGCGACCGCTGCCAACGTCGGGCTGCCGCTGACGGTCCCGCCGAGCGACGCCCACTGCGACCACTCCCCCGACGCCTCCCTGGACCGCGTCCACACGTCGTCCGCCGCGGTGCGTACGGCCACACGCACCCGCCCCTGGGCGTCGACAACGGCGGACGGCCGCCCGTACACCCGCCGGCCATCGGGTGCGCCGAGCGAGGACCAGCCGGACGACGGGCCGCGCTGCACGACCTGCCCGTCGGAGCCCGTGGCGAACAGTGCCCAGTGCGCGGGGTCGGTGAACGCCACCGACGGCGCGTCTGTCACCCGGCCGCCCAGGCTCTGCCACGCGCCCCAGCGGCCGTCGGTGAGGACGCGCCGGTACACCTGGGAGTCGGCGCCGCGCACGAAGACATCGATCCGGCCGCCGGCCGAGGCGTACGCGGCGGGCTGGCCGAGGATTCTGCCGTTCGCGGGACCGCCGAGATCCCGGAGTCGGGCCCCGCCGCCGCCGTCGGCGGAGGCCGTGTGCTGCAGGAGCGAGCCGTGCGGTCCGCGCAGGAACGTCGTGAGCGTGTCGCCGTCGCGCACCACCGCCGGACTCGCCGTGGCTCTCTGCCCCAGGCTGGTTCCGGGCAGGGCGTCCGCGCCGGACACCTTCAGGAACGCGGCGCCGTGCGCGGGAACCTGGACCGTGTACGACCCGGTGTGGACACCCCGGTCCGCCCGGGCCCGCAGGTCACGGACCCGCACCGCACCCCCGAGCCCGGCGTCGGAGAACCGGACGGTGCGCTCGGCCGGCTGGTCGGAGCGGTTGAGCAACACGACCGCGCGCCGGCCGTCACCCGTGAGGACCTTGCTGTAGACGTCGCCGACGGAGTCACTGGCCACCCGTACGCCCTGGACGGCGAGGGGGTCCTGGTCGACGGCGATGATCTCCGGGTTGCGCAGCGTCTCGAGCATCGACTCCGACAGGGTGCGCGGGTCGGAGCCCAGGACGAGCGGCGAGCCCATCTCGGCCCACATCACGAACTGCGCGGTGGACTCCTCCTGCGTCAGCTCCAGGGAACCGTCGGCCATGCGCCGCATGGGGATGAGGTAGTCCGGGTCGTTGTAGTGGCCGGGGCCCTGCGCCTCGGGGTGCCAGGCGTTCGCGTCCATGTTGCGCAGCACATTGGGCCACTGCCCGGGGCTCGGGCTACCCCAGGCGATGTCCGTTCCGGTGCGCCAGGAATCGGCGGTCGTCGGGCCGTACACATAGGTGTTGTGCGCGTCCTGCTCGGGTGTGTGCGGCAGGCCCCAGTCGTCGGTGAGCGGGTTGCACAGATTCAGCAGCATCTTCCGGCCGGACTTGGCCACCGCGTCGCTGAACTCCTTGTACGCCGGGCCCGGATCCAGCTTGGCGCCGATCCCGCACAGGAAGTCGACCTTGATCGCGTCGATCTTCCAGCCGGCGAACTGCCGCGCGTCCTCGTCGTAGTGGCCCCTGCTGCCGAGTCCGCAGCTCTTGCCGCCGTCGTAGGCACCGGCGTCGGTGTAGATGCCCGCCTTCAGGCCGCGCTTGTGCAGGTAGGAGACCAGCGCCGGGATGCCGGAGGGAAAGCGGTCCGGATGGGCGACCAACCGCCCTTCCGCGTCACGTGGATTGTCGGCCTGCCAGCCGCCGTCCAGCCACACGATGTCGTAACCGCTGTCCCGCAGACCGCTGCTGACCAGCTTGTCCGCGACGCTGCGCACCTGCTGTTCGGTGGGTGCGCCCAGTCCGTAGTACGTGTTCCAGCCCATGTACGGCGTCGGCGCGAGACCGCTGTCGTAGTACGCGGGCGCGCCCTGGTCGACGGCCGTCTGTGCCGTGGCCACCGGGGCCGCGGTCACCGCCAGGACCGTCGTGATCGCGGCCGCGGTGGCACGGCGCGTCAGTCGCGACGCAGCGGGTGTGTGGGGCTGCGGGTGTGGAGTCACTTGCCTCTCCCGAGGTTGGGAAGCATGAGGACGTGACGCGAGCCGCACTGCGACAGGGGGCCGTCGACGTCACGGCGGAAACTGTGGCGCGCGGCCGAAACCCTGTCAATATTAATTCCTAATTTAATAGAAAGAGGTGCCATGGCGCTGCGTAGGATGCGTCCGCGCCCCTCGCCGGCAGTGGGCCGGGACCCGACCTCGTGCGACAAACCCCGCATCAGGGGTTGACACCACTCCCCTCGCATCACCACTCTTTGGCAACGTTGTCAGCCTCTGGCATCACACGCGCCGTGTCGTATCCGGCCCGCGCCGCTGTCTTCGATGGGACATCACGCTCATGACAGATCAGTCGAGTTCGCCACGCCTGTCGCGACGCTCCTTCGTCACCACGGGCTCCACTCTGCTGGCGGGGTTCGGTCTCGGTTCCCTGTTGCCCGCGTCGACAGCCGCCGCTGCCGGCATCGACCCGTCGGCCGGGTCTGCCTCGCCGGGTGACCTCGCGCTCCACCGCCCCGTGGACGTCTCTTCGACCGCCTACGCGCCCACCCCGGGTTCGTTCGTGGTGGACCGGCTCGCCTCGCCGGGAGTGCGGGGCAGCGGATGGCGAGCGGCAGCGGGCGACCCGCAGTGGATCTCGATCGATCTGCAGGCCGACTGCGACGTCACGTCGATCCGTCTCACGTTCGAAGCCGATGCGAGCGACCCGGTGTTCACGCCTCCCACCTCGGGCAATCCGGCCTCCGGCACCACCGGCAAAGAGATCCAGTCGAGCTACTCGGTCGAGTACGTGGTCGAGACGTCGACGGATCACACGTCCTGGACCAGCGTGTACCGCACCGCGGCGGGCACGGGCGGAGTGGTGAACATCCAGCCTCCTAAACCGGTCACGGCACGCTGGGTGCGGATGACCTCGCGCAGGCGCTCCAACCCCAATCCACTCGGTCTGAACGGCTTCGAGGTCTACGGCACCGCCAAGGGGCATCGCCCGTCGGCCACGGGCTGGACCGACTGGGGCACTCACTCCGGGCCGGTGCCCGAGCTGGTGGTGGCCGAGGACGGCACGGTGCCGGTGGAGTCCGGCTGGCGTCTGACACTCGACGACTGGGCCGGCGCGGAGGGCACGGAGCTGTCGAAAGCGTCCGTCGACACCAGCGGTTGGCTGCCTGCCACCGTTCCCGGCACCGTGCTGGCCTCCCTCGTGGACCAGGGAAAGCTGCCCGACCCCGTCCTCGGACTGAACAACCTCCAGGTGCCCGAGGCCCTGTCGCGGCACTCGTGGTGGTACAAGCGGGACTTCGAGGTTCCGCACGGTCTGCGCACCGGGGCCGGTCGTCGGACATGGCTGGAGTTCGACGGCATCAACCACACGGCTGACATCTGGCTCAACGGCCGGCACGTGGGGGGCCTGACGTATCCCTTCGCCCGCTCGGCCCACGACGTGACCGAGCTCCTGGCGACGGGCGCGGCGAACGCGCTCGCGGTGAAGATCACGCCCATGCCGGTACCCGGCAGCCCCGGCGACAAGGGCCCCGCCGGCGAGTCCTGGGTGGACGCGGGCGCCAACCAGATGAATCTCAACTCGCCCACCTACCTGGCTTCTTCGGGCTGGGACTGGATGCCGGCGGTACGCGACCGGGCCGCCGGCATCTGGAACCACGTCCGGCTGAGGTCCACGGGCCACATCGTGATCGGTGATCCGCGCGTCGACACCGTCCTGCCGAAACTGCCCCAGGTGTCGCTCGCCGAGCTGACCGTCGTCGTCCCGGTCCGCAACGCCGACACCGCCGACCACAGGACGACGATCTTCGCGGCCTTCGACGACGTGCGGGTCAGCAAGGTCGTCACCGTGCCTGCCGGCGAGAGCGTGGACGTCACGTTCGCCCCTGACGCTTTCCCGCAACTACGGCTGCGCGAACCCGAGTTGTGGTGGCCCAACGGGCTGGGTGACCCGGCCCTCCATGAGCTCAACCTGGTGGCGTCGCTCGACGGCTCCGAGAGCGACCGCCGCACCACCCGGTTCGGTATCCGTCAGTTCGGCTACGAGTACCGGGTGCCACTGCCGTTCGCCGCCACCGGTGACTCCTACACCCAGTCGGTGACCTTCGACCGGCGACAGGCCCGGTACGTACGCGTCAAGTGCCTCACCCGGGCCTCCAGTTGGGGCAACTCCCTGTGGACCCTGTCCGTACGCGACAGCGCCCGGCCCTCCGTCGACCTCGCCCTGCACGCGCGGGCCGACGCTTCGAGCACGGACACGGACGACCACGGCCCGGCCAACGCGACCGACGGCGATCCCGGCACCCGCTGGTCCTCGGTCTACGAGGACGACCAGTGGATCCGGATCGACCTGGGATCCCCGCAGTCCTTCGACGGGGTCGACCTGGTCTGGGAACAGGCGTACGCGAAGACCTTCGTGGTGCAGGTCTCCGCCGACAACACCACCTGGGCCGATGCCGCGTCGGTGGACAACAGCGCGGTACCGCTGCCCTTCAACAACGGCAACGCCAGCCTGCGGGTCGAGGACTTCGCTCCCCGCACCGCCCGCTACGTCCGCATCGCCTGCGGAGTGCGCAACACCAGCTGGGGCAACTCCCTGTGGTCCCTCGGCGTCATCGACAGCGCCACCCCCGGAACCGACCTCGCGCTGCGTCAGAGGACGACCGCCTCCACCGAGGATCCCGGCCACCCGGCCGCCCACGCCACCGACGGCGACCCGGGAACCCGCTGGTCCTCACAGTACGAGGACCACCAGTGGATCCAGGTCGACCTGGGAACCTCCAAGAGGTTCGACCGGGTCGCCGTCCTGTGGGAGTCGGCCTACCCCAAGACCTACGTGATCCAGGTGTCGGACGACGCGAACACCTGGGCCGACGTCAAGTCGGTGTCCAACACCCCAGACCCGCTGAAGATCAGCGTGAACGGGGTGCGGGTCCTTGCCCGCGGCGGCAACTGGGGCTGGGACGAACTGCTGCGCCGGATGCCGCCTGAGCGGATGGACGCGGCCGTACGGATGCACCGCGACATGAACTTCACCATGATCCGCAACTGGCTGGGCACATGCGACCGGGAGGAGTTCTTCGCCGCCTGCGACGAGCACGGAATCCTGGTGTGGAACGACTTCCCCAACGCGTGGGGCATGGACCCGCCGGACCACGACGCCTTCCTCTCGATCGCGCGGGACACCGTCCTGCGCCACCGCATCCACCCCAGCGTGGTCGTCTGGTGCGGGGCCAACGAGGGCAACCCGCCGGCCGCCGTCGACCAGGGCATGCGCGAAGCCGTCGAACAGCAGGTCCCGGGCATCCTCTACCAGAACAACTCGGCCGGCGGCATCATCACCGGCGGCGGGCCGTACGGCTGGGTCGAGCCGGAGAAGTACTTCGACCCGTCCACCTACGGCAGCAACGACTTCGGCTTCCACACCGAGATCGGCATGCCCGTCGTCTCCACCGCCGCCAGCATGCGGAACATGACGGGCGACGAGCCCGAGTGGCCCATACGCGGCGCCTGGTACTACCACGACTGGAGCGAGCGCGGAAACCAGGCACCGCAGACGTACAAGGCGGCCGTGGAAGCCCGCCTCGGCGCGGCCGGAGACCTGGACGACTTCGCCCGCAAGGCCCAGTTCGTCAACTACGAGAACACCCGCGCCATGTTCGAGGCATGGAACGCCAACCTGTGGGACAACGCCAGCGGTCTCATGCTCTGGATGTCCCACCCCGCGTGGCACAGCACTGTCTGGCAGACCTACGACTACGACTTCGACGTCAACGGCACCTACTACGGCGCCCGCACCGCCTGCGAGCCCCTGCACGTTCAGGCCGCCCCCGACGGACAGGTCCTCGCTGTCAACCACACCCGGACCGATCTGAAGAACGCCATCGCCTCCGCACGGCTGCTCGACCTGTCGGGTCGGCAACTCGCCAAGAGCAAGAACGTCCGACTGGACGTGGCACCGGCCACAACCTCCGAGGCGTTCACCGCCGGCTGGACCGACGACCTGCCCGACCTGCACCTTCTGCGCCTGACGCTGGAGAACAGCGACGGCCGCGTCCTGTCACGCAACACCTACTGGCGCTATCGCACACCGGCCGCCATGCAGGCGTTGACCAAGGCACCGCAGACGAAGGTCTCCGCAACGGTGACGCGCCTGTCCCGTTCCGGGACCCGTGACGAACTGACCGCCACCATCCGCAACCACGGACCGGCCGTCGCCGCCATGGTCCGTCTCTCCCTGATGAACGCCACGACCGGCCACCGGGTGCTGCCCACGCTGTACAGCCACAACTACCTGTGGCTGCTGCCCGGCGAGTCACAGACCGTCACCTTGTCCTGGCCGGTCCGGGCCCTGCCGGCACGCCATCCGCTCCTGAAGGTGGAGGCGTACAACAGCCGCTCCTCGACAGCGCGCCCCTAGCCAGGTGATCGCGGACGGGCTCAAGCCGTTGCCTGTGCCGGCGGGGCGCCCCGGCCATCGAGGATCGTTTCGCGAAATGCGGCCACCACCGGCCGCAGATCGACCCGGTGCCAGGCTGCCCACAGCTGAACTGACCTGTCGTACCAGGGCAGTTCGCGTACGGCGACGCCGTCGGCGGTGCCGCGCACCATGCTCTGCTGGATGAGCGCGAGGCCGAGACCGGAGGCGACCAGGCCCAGCGCTGTGAGGGGGTCGGCCGCCTCGAGTCGGATGTCCGGCGTGAAGCCGGAGGCGACGCACGACGCGACGAACCTGTCGCGCCACGCCGGATCCTGGGCGTCGGCGACCGCGATCCACGGCTGTGCGTCCAGAGCTTCGGGTGTCAGCTCCGCCCGCTGGGCGAGAGGATTCTCCTCGGGCAGCACGAGCAGCAGCGGATCCTTCAGCAACGGGGCCGCGTCCAGGTCGGGGTCATCCTCGGGCGGCGGTGTGCGCACCAGCGCGATGTCCAGGCTGCGTTGACGCAGGCCCTCGAACTGCTCGGCCGGGCCCTCGTCGTACAGAGCGACGTGAATGCCCGGGCGCTGCTCACGCAGTGTGCGCAGGGCGGAGGGCAGAATGCCGGTGTGCATCGCGTCGGCGACGTAGCCGATGCACAGGCCGCCCTCCTCCCCTCGGCCGAGCCGTCGGCCGAGGCTCTCCAGCCGATTGGCGTGGCGCAGCAGGGCACGTGCCTCGGTCAGGAAGACCCGGCCGTCGGAGGTCAGCCGGATGCGTTGCCGGCCGCGTTCGAAGAGGACGAGTCCCAGGCTCTTCTCGAGCTGGACGATCTGCCGGCTCAGCGGCGACTGGGAGATGTGCAGCCGCTCGGCTGCGCGGCCGACGTGTTCGGCCTCGGCGACGGCGACGAAGTAGCGGAGTTGACGCAGGTCAAGCATGTGGGACCTCGGAGGACTCAAGTATGGCCGAGTAAGTCTTGGACAGTCTCGTACGGGGATCCTAGCCTCGAACACGCAAGGCAGACGGATCGCATGATCCATGGCGTATCCGTCCGAATCACCACCGTGAGGGATCCCCCCATGACCATCAAGCCCCTTCTGCCCGGCAAGCTCGGTTTCGGTACCGCGCCGCTCGGCAACATGTTCCGTGCCATCCCCGACGAGGAGGCAGCCGCCACCGTCGAGGCCGCCTGGGACCAGGGCATCCGCTACTTCGACACCGCGCCCTTCTACGGCTCGGGACTCTCCGAGATCCGGCTCGGCGAGGTCCTGGCACAGCACCCGCGCGACGAGTTCGTCCTCAGCACGAAGGTCGGCCGCGTCATCTTCGACGAGATCGAGGACCCCGCCACCCGCGACCTCGGCGAGAAGGGCGGCCTCTTCGAACACGGCCGCCCGAACAAGATGGTCAACGACTACACCGCCGATGCCACCCTGCGTTCCATCGAGGACAGCCTCAAGCGCCTGCGGACCGACCGCCTCGACATCGTGTGGGTGCACGACGTCGCGCAGGACTTCTACGGGGACGAGTGGCTGTCCGTGTATGAAAGCGCCCGCACCGGCGCCTTCCGTGTCCTGCAGAGGCTGCGTGAGGAGGGCGTCATCAAGGCATGGGGTCTGGGCGTCAACCGTGTGGAACCCCTGGAGCTCACCCTGGACCTGGACGAGCCGAAGCCCGACGCCTTCCTCCTCGCAGGCCGTTACACACTCCTCGACCACGATCGTGCCCTGCAGCGCCTGCTCCCGGCCGCCGCGGCCCAGGACGTCGACATCGTGGTGGGCGGCCCGTACAGCTCGGGCGTCCTCGCCGGAGGTACGCACTTCGAGTACCAGCAGGCGCCCGCGCACATCCTCGACAAGGTGGAGCGGATCAAGGCGCTCACCCAGAGGCACGGCATCGGCATCAAGTCCGCCGCGCTGCAGTTCTCCCTCGCCCATCCGGCGGCGGCGGCCGCGATCCCCGGCGCCACCAAGCCGAGTCGCATCGCCGAGGACATCGCGGCTCTCGACGAGAGCATCCCGGCCGAGTTCTGGGCGGATCTGCGCAAGGAGCAGTTGATAGCGCCCGACGCACCGGTACCGGCAGCCACCGCCTGACCGCCGTCGGCCGGCACATTTCCCAGGAGGATCCCGTGGCCACCACCACCGCGTCCATCGACATCGACGTTTCACCCGACCGCGTCTGGCAGCTCATCGGCGGCTTCGACTCGCTGCCCGACTGGCTCCCCTACATTCCGGTCAGCGAGCTCAGCGAGGGCGGTCGCGTGCGCCGCCTCAAGAACGAGGGCGGCGAGGTGATCATCGAGCGCCTCGAAGCCTTCGACAACGAGGCCCGGACCTACAGTTACTCCATTCTCCAGGCCCCGTTCCCGGTCGGCGGCTACCTCTCCACGCTCACGGTGCACGAGACGCCCCGTCCGGGCACGGCTCGCGTGGAATGGTCCGGCTCCTTCACGCCCGACGGCGTCAGCGACGACGACGCCGTCGCCCTGTTCCACGACATCTACACGCAGGGCCTGGCCGCGCTGGAGCACACCCTCAGCACTCCCACGGCCTCGCAGTAGCAAGGCGTTTCGTGGTGCGCGCTGTCGTTCAGTCCGTGCTGCACATGGGGTGCCGGTGACCGGCTCACACCTTGTGCATCGCGGCCTGCAGCGCATCGGCTGTCCGGCGGATGTCGGTTTCGGTGGTCTGCCAGTTGCTGAAGGCGGCGCGCAGGGCGGGAACGCCATCGAGGACGGTGGGGGTGAGGAAGACCTCGTCGGCGAGTTGCCCGGTGAGCGCGGCAAGACGTTCGGCGGTGGGGTTGTCGGCGAGGGTGAAGCAGACGACGTTCAGACGGACCGGCGCCAACAGCCGCAAGCCGGGAGTGCCGGCGATCGCGTCGCCCAGGGCGCCCGCGCATCGGATGCATCGCTCGGTGATCTCCCGGTGGCCTTCCTGCCCGTAGGCCCGCAGGGTGAACCAGGCGGCGAGGGCCCGGAGGCGGTGGGAGTTCTCCGGGGTGAGGTGGGCCGTGTCGGGGGTGTCTCCGAGCGGGCCCAGGTAGGCTGCCGCGTTCTGGAAGACGCTCGTTTGCAGGTCGGGGCGACGGGTGAACTGCACGGCGCTGTCATAGGGGACGTTCAGCCACTTGTGCAGGTCGACGCAGATCGAGTCGGCCAGGTCGAGGCCGTCGACCCAGTGTGCCTGATCGGGTGACAGAGCGGCGAAGGCGCCGAAGGCGGCGTCCACGTGCAGCCAGAAGGAGAAGCGTTCGCGCAAGGCGGCGATGGCTCGCAGGTCGTCGAAGTCGGCGGTGTTGACGGTGCCGGCGTTGGCGACCACGATGCACGGGCCGTCTGCCTCGCCCTCGCGAAGGGCGTGCGCCAGCGCCGACACGTCGACGGCTTCTCGCCCGGGCAGGGTCCGTACGGGGATCAGGGCCTGGCGTCCCAGGCCGAGCATCGACAGCCCCTTGGACACGCTCGAGTGCGCGGCGCCCGACAGCACCCGTACCGTGCCGAGTGCGCCCGCTCCGGACTCCGCGGGTGAGATGCCCTTCTTTTCTCCGAGCCATTCGCGGGCGACGGCGAGGCCGACGGTGTTGGACATGGTGGCGCCGCTGACGAAGGTTCCGTGATGCTGGTCGGAGAGGCCGAAAAGGGTCCGCAGCCAGGCGATCGTCTCGCGCTCCAGGTGCTGTCCCGCCGCGTCCAGGGACGAGAAGGAGTTCTGGTCCCAGGTCGAGGTCAGCCAGTCGCCGGCCAGCGCGGCAGGCGTCACCCCGCCGGTGACGAATCCGAGATAGCGCGGTCCAGCGCTCGCCGACAGCGCCGGCTCCCAGCGAGCGGCGAACTCCTCCAGCGCTGCCTGCAGCCCTGCCCCCCGCACGGGCAGGGGGCCCGGTTCAGGCAACGGCGCTGCGGGGACGACCTCCCGTTCTGAGACCTGGGCGAGCACGCCGGCAGCGTGCTGCTGGACGGCCTCCAACAAGTGCGGCAATCCGCTGTGGTCAGCGGCAAGTCGGGGGTGCATGGCTTGTCTCCGTTCGTGTCGTGTGATCACGACCGTACGGAGCCCGCCGGTCCGGCGCCTGGTCCAATCGTGGAAAACTGGACCAGTGCGGATACGAGACGACCAGCTGGCGCAGGCCCTGGGGCCATGGCGGAGTACCGAGGCACCGCTCAGCGCGGCGCTGGCTCGTGCGGTACGGGAGGCGCTGCTCGACGGCCGTATCCGCGCCGGGAGCGAGCTGCCCGCCGAGCGCCGCCTGGCCGTCGCTCTGGGGGTGAGCCGTGGCACGGTGACGGCCGCCCTGGACCGGCTGCGCGATGCCGGATGGGTCCGCACCCGGCACGGCAGCGCCAGCACGGTGCGACTCCCCCCAGTCGCTGCGGAACGGATCGCTCCCCTCTCGGCGACCGGAGAGGCCGGTCCCCTGGTCGACCTGCGCCGGGCCGTTCCTGCCGCGCCGCAGGAGCTGTACCTGGAGGCGACGAGGCGAGCCGTCGAGCGGGCGGGGCCCCTGCTGGCCGAGCACGGCGAACCAGGGCCAGGCATCGCGGAGTTGCGTGCTGCCATCGCTTCCAGGTACAGCCGCGAGGGCACCGCGACACGGCCCGAGCAGATCCTGGTCACCAGCGGAGCCCGGGCCGCACTGACCCTGCTCGCGGCACACTTCCGGCCGCGCGTCGCGGTGGTGGAGATCCCCACGTTCTTCGATGCGCTCCGGGTGCTGCGCGCTCCCGGAACGAGGCTGGTGGGCTGCGGGGTCACCACCGACGGCTGGGACCTGGACCAACTGCGGGACGCCTTCGCCGCCGCGCGCGGCCAACTCGCGTACCTGGTGCCCGACTTCCACAACCCGACGGGAGCGCTGATGCCCCCGCACACCCGCCGGACCGTGACCCAGCTTGCCGCCGAACACCAGGTGACCCTTGTCGTGGACGAGACCATGCGCGATCTCGACCTGCGGGACCAGCCGAAGCCCGCGCCCCGTATGCGCGGCGCGCTGCTGATCGGCTCAACCAGCAAATCCATCTGGGGCGGCCTGCGCATCGGCTGGATCCGGGCCCCTGCCTCGCTCGTCCGCGAACTGCAGGACCATCCTCTGGCCGGGCCGCTGTCCGCGCCCCCGATGCAGCAGCTCGTCGCCGCCGAACTGCTCGCCGACCTGGAACCGGTGCTCGGACGACGCCGACACGAGTTGCGGCAACAGCGCGACCACCTCAGCGACCTGCTTGCCGGCGACCGCCGTTGGCACTTCACCCTCCCCTCCGGCGGACTCGCCCTGTGGCTGCGCCTGACTACCGTCCTCGCCGACACCGTCGTGGAACGATCCCGCCGAAACGGGGTCGCACTCGCGGCGGGCCCACGCTTCGCGGCCGACGCCACCCTCATCCACCATCTGCGCGTGCCCTACACCCCGCCCCGCCCCGTACTCGATCAGATCGCCGCTGTCCTCGACGACACCTGCCGAGACGGAGCACCGTGAAACCTGGCGACCCGCTCCCTCCGTACATACGCGGGCTGCAGGGCACCGCTGGCGGCTGGTGACGTCCGCTCGTCCCCCGTTCAGGCCCTCAGGATGTTCCGGAGCCGGCAGTCTCGGGTGTCCGGCGGAGCCGTCGGGCCATGAGGACGCCGATCAGCGCGAGCACCGCAGTGAACGTGAAGATGCCGAACAGGGCCGTGCGGGTTGTGGCGTCGTAGTGCCGTGCGATGGCGATGGCCGCCCCGCCCAGACCGGCGATCAGGCCGGTGGCGAGGGTCTGCGCGAGTTGCAGTGCTCCGCTGACCTCACCCTGCCGCTCGGCGGGGGTCTGCTCCAGAGTGTCGGTGGTGGCGGCGTTGAACGCGATGCCCATGCCGAAGCCACCGACTCCCCAGCCCAGTACGGCGATCCAGCCCGGGACCGACTCGGTGAGGATGGCCAGAGCGATGATCACCACGCCGACCAGCAGCGCGGCGAAGCCCAGCGCGACGCTGCCGGTACGACTGCCCTGCCCCTTGCCGTCCCGTTTCGCCTGCAGCGCGGAACCCAGCACCCAGGTGATCGCGCCCGCGGACAGCCCTAGACCGGCCTCCGCGGAGCTCATGCCGTGCGCCTCCTGGAGGCCGAGTGGCAAAAACGCCTCGCTGCCGAAATAGACGCCGCACAGGACGCCGCGGATGACGACGCCGGCGCCGAGGCCGGCGCGCGCGGTCAGGGTGCCTTCCGGGGTCACCCGGCGCAGCGCCGGCAGCGCGATGGCCACGCCGGCCAGGGCGAGCGGGATGAGCAGGGCGAGGTTCTCCAGCAAGAGCGCCTGGAGCAGCAGGGCGGTGCCCGCGGTGAGTTGGACGGCGCTGGCCGGCGGCCCCTTCCACCAGGGCGGCGCGGGGGCGGCGGCCGGGTCGGCCCCGGCGTTCTCAGGGCGGTTCAACCTGTACAGGACAGGAATGGTCAGGAGCGCGGCGATGGCGATGAGCGGCAACATGAGCAGGAAGACCGCACGCCAGCTGGTGTGGTCCGCGAGAGTGCCGGCGATGACCGGGCCGATGAGTGACGGGACGGTCCACGCGGAGGAGAGCAGCGCGAACATACGGGCCCGAAGGTGCTGGGGATATGCCAGCCCGATCACCGTGTACGCCATAGCCATGACAGCGCCGACCCCGAGTCCCTGTGCGAATCGGCCCAGGAGGAACAGCGGCCAGGACGTGGCCGCACCGGCCACCGCGCAGCCCGCGGCGAAGACGAGCATGCCGATCGCCGCGGCCCGCCAGGGACCGCTTCGGTCGGCGGAGCGGCCCGCGAGAACGGTGCCGATGATGTTGGCCAGCATCAGCGCGGACAGCCCCCAGCCGTAGGCGCCGAGGCCGTCCAGCTTCCGGGCGATGTCGGGCAGCACGGTGGCCACGCCGAGCGACTCGAACGCGACCATGCTGACCGAAAGGATCACGCCGAGTGTGAGCGCACGGTACCGACCGCCGAAGACGCTCTCCGCCGGCTCCGGTTCCGCGCTGCCTGGCGGCGCGGGGGGCTTGCGGAGGCCTTCTGACGTCTCGTCGGTTCGCTGGGACATACAGGAACTCCTTGCGAGAGATTTACGTTCCATTCCGGAACGGAAATTAATAGTACCTATACTGGCGCCATGGTGAACACCCCAGCCGACGCTGCCGCCGCCACGCGATCCGCCACCAAACGCTCCGGAAGGCCGCGTGACACGCGCATCGACGCGGCCGTCCCCGCGGCGGTGATGGAGATCCTCGGTGAGGTGGGCTACGGGAATCTGACGTTGGAAGCGGTCGCAGCCCGCGCCGGTACGAGCAAACCCACCCTGCGCCGCCGCTGGCGGTCCCGGCAGCACCTCGTCGTGGACGCTCTCACCTCGCTGGTGGGTGTCGAGCCCACCCCGGATACCGGCTGTACGCACTGCGACCTCATCGCCGGGATCGGCGGCCTGGGGCAGGCGGTCACCAGCACCATCATGGGGCGGCGCGTACTACCGGCCCTGGTCGCGGACCTCGCCGGCGACCCGGAGCTGGAATCGGTCTTCCTCGAGAGGTTCTTCCACCCGCGCCGGGCATCGACGGCCGAGGCCCTGCGGCGCGGGATCCGCAGGGGAGACATCCGCGGGGACGCCGATATCGACCTGCTTCTGGACATGTTGGCCTCGACCACCTACTACCGAGTGCTCTTCGGGCATCTGCCCGTCACGACCGCACTCGCCGAGGACGTGGTCGACATCGTCCTCGCGGGGGTGGCGACCGACCAGTGGCGCACCCGGCACGGACGCGCGAAGGACTCGTGAACACGCGTCAGTGCCCGGGCGCGAGGAGGCGGCCCGGGCCGCGAGGGGACGCACGTCGAAGGGCCGGCTCACCGAGGAGACCAACTCCGGCCGGCGGTGTCTGTTCACCACGTGCGGGCCGAACGCCTTCGACCAGCACCCGGCCGCGATCAGACCGACGGCTCGGGACTGCCGTAGCAGGCCAGGACCGTGGCGGCGATGAACTCCCCTGCCCGAGGTCTTCCAAGGGGCGCCGGCCTCGTAGCGGGTGCGAACGGAGCTACCGCGTCTGCGGGATCCGGTAGACAGAGACGTGAGAACGCGACTCTGCGGTGAACTCGGTGCCGGACCAGTCCGCGTGCCTGGCCTCCAGTTCGAATCCAGCCAACTGAGCCATGAGGTCGAGTTCGGCCGGCCAGATGTAGCGGTGGGGGCTGCGGAACAGCCGTGCCTGCCTGGTCTCGTCGAACCGGAAGTGATGCGATACGACGTGCTGGCGCAGGGTGTCGTAGGTGTCCAGGCCGATATAGCCGGGCTCGGACTGCCAGACGGTGGCGGTCTGGCCCGGGGGAAGCCTGCGCAGCTCGGGCACCCAGAGCTCGATGACGAACCGGCCGCCGGGTGCGAGGTGGCGGGCGGCATTGCGGAAACACTCGACCTGCTCGGCCTGAGTAAGCAGGTTGGAGATCGCGTTGAAGACAAGGTAGACCAGGGTGTGTTCTCCCGCTGCGAAGCTGGTCGCCATGTCACCGATGATCACTGGGACCGTCGCCTCGTCCACCTTGGTGCGCAGTTGCTCCACCATCGGCGGTGACAATTCGATGCCGGTGACCGGAACCCCTCGCTCCGCGAGCGGAATGGCCACCCGACCGGTCCCGACAGCGAACTCGAGCGCTGCCCCCTCTCCTGCGAGCTGGGCAAGGCGATCCACGGTCGGGCCCAGGACATCCGGTGCGAACATGCCGGATCCGGGTGTGTCATAGCACTGGGCGGTATCCGCGTCCCAGATGTGCTCCTGCCGCATGCCACCAACACTCGCCGCCGGTCTGAGTACTGTCCAGCGAATATCGGCTCCGGAAATGACCTGTGGACGTCGCCCCGGCGAGGACCGTGACACAGCCGCCGACAGACCCGTGGGCGTACGAGATCACGTCATGGACAGGGTTGCGTGCCGTCCCACGACAAGGCGTTGCGTGTGCGAGGTGAACACACATTCAGTGGTCGACGCCGTCCGCCTCGGCATCGCGCCGTCGCAGACCAGCACGTCGAATGCGCCCTCGCAGACGTGAGACCAACTCCCTTGCCTCAACTCTTACTTCACACCTTGACGAAACTGGTCCGTACCTTTAACTTCACCGGGCGACCCCACCTCGTTCGTGCACTCCACCGTTCGCAAGATGAACGTGTCCCCGAGCGCCTCGCCCCCACGAAAGGCCACCCCCGCTATGGCCAGACCCAGGCCCGTCGCCTTATCCACCGCTCTGGCGGTCACCGCTCTCACCCTGTCCACCGGCCTGCTCACCGCGCCCCCCGCCCAGGCCGCCACCGGCACGATCACCGGTCTCGCGGGCAAGTGTCTCGACATCGCCGGGGCCAACTCCGCGGACGGTACGGCCGTCCAGCTCTACGACTGCAACGGCACCTCCGCCCAGCAGTGGACCGTCGGCACCGACGGCACGATCCGCGCCCTCGGCAAGTGCCTTGACGTCACCGGCAGTTCAACGGCCGACGGCGCCAAGCTCCAGCTGTGGACATGCTCCGGCGGCGCCAACCAGAAGTGGACCGTGACCGCCGCGAAGGACATCGTCAACCCGCAGGCCGACAAGTGCCTCGACGTCACGGGCAACAGCTCCGCCAACGCCACCCGGATACAGATCTGGAGTTGCGGCGGCGGCGCCAACCAGAAGTGGAACGCGCCCGCCGCGGGCGGCACCACGCCCTCCTCGCCGATGGCCGTGGCGCCGTACCTCTACAACGGCTGGGGCAGCCCGCCCAGCCCGACCACGATCACCAACGCCACCGGCGTCAAGTGGTTCACCCTCGCCTTCGTGCTCAGCAATGGCTACTGCAACCCGCAGTGGGACGGCGGCCGTTCGCTGACCGGGGGTGTGGACCAGCAGACCGTCAACACCGTGCGGGCGAACGGCGGTGACATCATCCCGTCGTTCGGCGGCTACAGCGGCAACAAGCTGGAGAGCTCCTGCTCCAGCGCGGGCGAACTCGCCGCCGCCTACCAGAAGGTCATCAACGCGTACGGACTCAAGGCCATCGACATCGACCTCGAGGCCGATGCCTACAGCAACCCCACCGTCCAGCAGCGCACGGTCGACGCCCTGAAGACCGTCAAGGCCAACAATTCCGGCCTGAAGGTGTACATCACCATCGGCACCGGGCAGAGCGGCCCTGACACCAGTCTGATCAACCGTGCGGCCTCCTCCGGGCTGACCGTCGACGCCTGGGCCATCATGCCCTTCGACTTCGGCGGTGCCGGCCAGAACATGGGCAACCTCACGGTGCAGGCGGCCGAGGGCCTCAAGTCGGCGCTGAAGAACGCCTACGGCTACAGCGACGACCAGGCCTACCGGGACATGGGCATCTCATCCATGAACGGCATCACGGACAACAACGAGACCGTCACGGTGGCCGACTTCCGCACCATCCTCGCCTACGCCCAGCAGCACCACCTCGCGCGGCTGACCTTCTGGTCCGCCAACCGCGACCGCCCCTGCACCGGCGGCCCCGCCGACAGCTGCTCCGGCGTCGGCCAGTCCGACTGGGACTACACACGCGTCTTTGCCGCCTACACCGGCTGAACCCCCCACTTCCGGCCAGGAGAACCCATGCTTTCCCTACCTCGTCGCGGCCGATCCGCCGCGGCCGCGCTGGTGGCCGTGACGGCCGCGTCGCTGCTCTCCGGCGCCCCCGCGCAGGCGGCGGCCGCCGCCCTGCCCACCGGCTTCGCCACCGTCATGAACGCCGCGAGCGGCAGATGCCTCGACGCCAAGGCGGCCACCACCGCCAACGGCACCGTCGTGCAGCAGTACACGTGCAACAGCACCACGGCGCAGCAGTGGAGCTTCACCGCCACCAGTGACGGATACGTCCGTATCAACAACGGCATCGACACCAATCAGGTCGTGGATGTCGCCGACGTCTCCACCGCCGACAACGCCCTGGTCCACCTGTGGAGTTATGGCGGCGGCACCAACCAGCAGTGGCTGCCGGTGGACGACGGGGGCGGCGCCTACCACTTCGTCAACCGCAACAGCGGCAAATGCCTTGACAACCCCAGCGCCTCGACCGCGGACAGCGTGCAGTTCGTGCAGTACACCTGCAACGGCTCCGCCGCCCAGCGCTTCCAGGTGGTCCCCGTGACCCAGTCGGGCACCAACCCCGACCTCGGTCCGAACGTCGTCGTCTTCGATCCCTCGATGTCGTCCTCGACGATCCAGAGCAAGCTGAGCACCATCTTCCAGCAGCAGGAGACGAACCAGTTCGGCTCCCAGCGCTACGCCGTCATGTTCAAGCCCGGTGCCTACAGCGCCGATGTCAACGTCGGGTTCTACACCCAGGTGCTGGGTCTTGGCCTGTCGCCCGACGCGGTGACGATCAACGGAGCCGTGCACGCCGAGGCGGACTGGTTCCAGGGCAACGCCACCCAGAACTTCTGGCGCGGCGCCGAGAACCTGTCGGTCAACCCGACCAGCGGCAGCGACCGTTGGGCGGTCTCGCAGGCGGCGTCGTACCGCCGGATGCATCTGCGCGGCAACCTCGCCCTGGACGACGGCGGCTGGTCCAGCGGCGGCTACCTCGCCGACAGCAAGGTCGACGGGCAGGTCAACTCGGGCAGCCAGCAACAGTGGATAACCCGTAACTCCCAGCTGGGCAGCTGGACGGGCTCCAACTGGAACATGGTCTTCGCCGGCAGCACGGGCGTCCCTGCCACCAGCTTCCCGAGCCCGCCGTACACGACGGTGGCGCAGAGCCCGGTCACCCGGGAGAAGCCGTCCCTGTACGTCGACGGATCCGGCGCCTACCAGGTGTTCGTGCCGTCCGTGCGGTCCAACTCGACGGCGACCAGCTGGGCGGGCGGCGCATCCGGCAGCTCGCTGTCGCTGGACAGCTTCTACGTCGTCAAGCCGGGCGCCACCGCGTCCCAGATCAACACGGCCCTCGCCGCCGGCAAGAACCTCCTGGTCACTCCGGGCGTCTATCACCTCAACCAGACCCTGCAGGTCACGCGGGCCGACACGGTCGTCCTCGGTCTGGGTCTGGCCACCTTCGTCCCCGACAACGGCATCACCGCGATGAAGGTGGCCGACGTCGACGGTGTGAAGATCGCGGGCCTGCTGTTCGACGCGGGCACCACCAACTCGCCGAGCCTGCTGGAGGTCGGACCGTCGAACGCGTCCGCCTCCCACGCGGCCGACCCGACCTCCCTGCACGACGTGTACTTCCGGATCGGCGGCGCGGCCGTCGGCAAGGCGACCACCAGCCTCGTCGTCAACAGCGACAACGTCATCGGCGACCACATGTGGATCTGGCGCGCCGACCACGGCAGCGGCGTCGGCTGGACCAGCAACACCGCGGACACCGGTCTGATCGTCAACGGCGACAACGTCACCATGTACGGCCTGTTCGTCGAGCACTTCCAGAAGTACCAGACCATCTGGAACGGCAACGGCGGCCGCACGTACTTCTACCAGAACGAGATGCCGTACGACCCGCCCAACCAGGCCGCCTGGATGAACGGCTCCACCCAGGGCTACGCCGCCTACAAGGTCGCCGACTCCGTCACCAGCCACCAGGCCTACGGCCTCGGCAGCTACTGCTACTTCAACGTCAACCCGAGTGTGACGGCCGCGCACGCCATCGAGGCCCCGAACACCAGCGGCGTCCGCTTCACCAGCATGGTGACCGTCTCACTCGGCGGCACCGGCACCATCAGTCACGTCGTCAACAACACCGGCGGCCCGTCCAACTCCGGTACCAACGTGGCCAACCTGACCAGCTTCCCGTAGGAACCTGAGCCACACCAGCAGCTGAGGCGCTGGCTCCCCAGGACGGGGAACCAACGCCTCAGCTGTGCTCAGCCTCACCCACGGTCTCGGACTACGCTCCGCCGCGTCCGTCCGTGTCCCCGGGTCCTGAGCGGGGTCACATCACGGCGTCGGTCTGAAGCGGGCCCGCGGTGATGCGGATCGTCCGGACCCGGACCGGCTCTTCCCGGTCGAGATAGAAGATGTGCGTGAACGGGGCGCGCACCACCTTGTCCGGTTCGCTCTTCTTGGCCATGGTCGCCTCGCCGCGCAGCAGGCGGACGCCGTCCTCCGCGGTCCAGAACTCCAGGACCTCATGGGTGATGATCAGCGGCTCGTCGATCTTGACGAAGAACGCCTGGATGGCCTCGACGCCGTGGATGTGCTCGGTGCCGAAGTACATGTCGGTGTTCTCGGTCAGCGGCGCGAAGCCCTCACCGAACTCCAGGGTGTCGATGGCGTCCATGAACTTCAGGATCCAGCTGGGCACGGCCGTCGCTCGTGCGGTGGTGTCAGTCATGGTGATGGTCTTCCGATCAGGCTGCGGCAGGCAGGGCGGCGAGGAAGGCGTCGATCTCGGCGTTGACACCTTCGGGGTTCTCGCGGGCGGCGAGGTGGGCGGTGTGCTGGAGCACGCGGAAGGTACTGCCCTCGATGGCGTCGGCCATCTTCCGCACCACGTGCACGGGGAACTGGCTGTCCTCCTCGCCGGCGATGATCGCGACGGGCACGTTCCTTATGGTGCCGAGGCGGCGGTGCTCGTCCTTGCGGCCGATGAGGATGCTGCGCAGCGCCCACGCGACCGACTTCGGGTCGTCCCGCAGCACGAACTTGGTGAACTCGACGAACTCCGGGTTGGTGGCCTCGGCGGTGGGGCCGGCGAACGCGGCGCGCGCGGCCTTGGCGGCCAGCGGCGGCATCTTCGCGTGCAGCGAGAGGAACGTGGACAGCGCGCCGGCCCAGATGCTCTCGATCGACGTGGGCAGGGAGGCGGTGCAGTTGATGTCGATCGCCGCCGCGGTCCGCTGCGGGTAGTAGGCCGGGAAGACCCCGGCGAGCATGCCGCCCCAGCTGTTGCCCACCAGGACACACTTGTCGATGTCGAGTGCGTCGAGGATCTCCACGAGCGCGTCGGAGCAGTCCTTCAGATCAATGATCTTGCGCAATGCGTCGGACTTGCCGTGTCCGGGGCTGTCGATGAGCACGACGCGGTGCGTCGGGGCGAAGTGCTCGTACTGGTACTGCCACATGGTGCCGTCCATCATCAGGCTGGGCCAGCACACCATGGCCGGGCCGTCGGAGCGGCCGCCCACGCGCACGTTGATCAGCCCCAGTGAGGTGGGAATCAGCGTCTCGGTGACCCCTTCTTGCCAGTTCATGGTCATGATCTGTCCTCTCCGTGATTGAGGAGGCGTTCGCGGTTCCCTAGTAGCGTAACACTACTAGTTTCAACTCGCTACTAGGCGGATGCCGCTCCCCCCGCACCCCTCCCCTGACCGGCACCGCCCTCCTCGGCGGACATCGGCCGCAGTGTCGAAGCCTCGACCGGCTGATGGCAGTGACTGCACGCGAGGTACGGATTGGTCGGTTCGCCGCACACCGTGTGCATCAGCGGGTGCCGCGTGATGTCACTGTCGGTCGCATGGGTCTCGGCCCAGCGCGTGATGGCCGCGATGGCAGGGACGACGAGTTCGCGGGCGCTGTCGGTGAGCTCGTACTCGTACCACGGCTTGTCCGAGCGGTAGGCGCGCTTGGTGAGCAGACCCAACTCGGTCAGGCTGTTGAGCCGCGCGGTGAGGATGTTCGCCGAGATGCCGAGGGCTCGCTTGAGTTCACCGAACCGGCCGACACCGAAGAACACCTCCCGCAGGATCTGGTAGTTCCAGCGCTCAGAGATCGCGGCCAGGAACTCCTGCCCGTGCTGGAAGGTGACGTGACTCGTACGGTCGGACACGACTTCTCCTCTCCGGTGACCCCGGTAGTAGTTCTAAATTGCAAGTAGTTCCGTAATGTTACTAGCAATCCTCGCCCCTGGTCCAGCGCACAGGCGTCGTCGATGATGGAAAAAAGATGTATTCAATGATGCGATATTGATGGATTCTGCCCCTTCAGTAATGCCCTCCGACCCGCCTACCGTTACGCCCATGTAAACGGCCTGGCCGCTGGCTGATCAGCACTTCTTCGACCTTGTGAGAGGTCTTTCGGGAACTCCTCGGAGAGCCACGGACCAGCCTTGACGGATTCTGGAGGGAGAAGGCGATGGCGCCTGCGGAACTACTCATCGGCAGCCGGTGGCAAGCGTCGGCAGGGTCGGGGCGGACCCGGGACGTGATGTCGCCCTTCGACGGCAGGACCGTCGGTACCGTGGCGGTCACCGGCCCCGAGGACGTCGAGGTGGCCCTGGCGGCGGCGGAGCGGGGTGCAGCGGTCTGGCGGCGTACACCCGCTCACGAGCGGATGACGATCCTGCTGCGTGCGGCCGAGCTCGCCGACCAGCGCGCCGGCAAGATCGCGCAGACCATCAGCTCGGAGTCCGGCAAGACCATCACCGAGGCCACCGGCGAGGCGTCACGATCCGGAGACCTGATCCGTCTCGCGGTCTTCGAGGGCACCCAACTCTACGGCGAGACACTGCCGTTGGACGCCAACCGCGGCACCGGGCAGGACAAGGTGGGCTTCACGCTGCGCCAGCCCTGCGGTGTCGTGGTGGCCATCACGCCGTTCAACTACCCCGCACTGCTCGTACTGCACAAACTGGCGCCCGCGCTCGCGGCGGGCAACGCGGTCGTCCTCAAGCCGGCCACCTCCACGCCGCTGACCGCGCTGGAGCTCGCCGAGTGCTTCGTGGACGCCGGGCTTCCCGAGGGCGTGCTGTCGGTGCTCGTCGGCTCCGGCGGGGTGCTGGGGGACCTCCTCGTCACCGACCCCCGGGTACGGAAGATCTCCTTCACCGGCTCCACCGCGACCGGCGAGCACATCGCACGCGTCGCCGGGGTGAAGAAGCTCTCCCTCGAACTGGGCGCCTCCTGCCCGGTCGTCGTCCTGCCCGACGCGGATCTCGAACTGGCCGCGAGCGCCGTCGCGTTGGGCGGCTACGTCAACGCCGGGCAGGTATGCATCTCGGTCCAACGAGTGATCACGCACCCCGACGTCACCGCGGACTTCCTCGACGCCCTCGTCCCCAAGGTCAAGGCCATCCGGACCGGGGACCCGTCGTCCCCCGACACGACCATGGGCGCCCTCATCACGACCGTCGAGGCGGAACGGGTGGAGCGGGCCATCGCGCAGGCCGGCGCGGACGGCGCACGCGTCCTGACCGGCGGCGAGCGCGACGGCGCCGTGGTGCAGCCCGCTGTGGTCGCCGACGTGGATCCCGAATCGCCGTTCAGCCAGGAGGAGTTGTTCGGTCCGGCGATCGCCGTCAGCTCGGCCGCCGACTGGGAGTCCGCCATCGCCCAGGCCAACGGCACCGCCTACGGCCTCGGCGCCGGCATCTTCACCTCCGACGTGGCCGGCGCGGTCCGGGCCATCCGGGAGATCGACGCCGGTTCCGTCCACATCAACTGGACGCCGCTGTGGCGTGCCGACCTCATGCCGTACGGCGGTCTGAAGGGCAGCGGCTACGGCAAGGAGGGCCCCCGGGCCGCGGTCAGTGAGATGACCGAGGTCAAGACGGTCGTCCTGCACGGCCGCCCCTGGTGACCCGGCCACGTCCCCGTACATATCCCCGATCAGGAGCCGACTCATGACCGACCGGACGCCACAGGGCACGGTGCGCCTCACCGTGGCCCAGGCCGTCGTCACCTACCTCTCCCGGCAGTACTCCGTGGCCGACGGTCACCGCCGTCGTCTCATACCGGCCGCGCTGGGCATCTTCGGCCACGGCAACGTGGCCGGGCTCGGCCAGGCCCTCGACCAGCTCAGCGACCAACTCCCCTTCGTCCAGGGACGCAACGAGCAGGCGCTGGTCCACATGGCCACGGCCTACGGCAAGGCGACCAAGCGGCACGCCGTCCTCGCCGTGACCGCTTCCATCGGCCCGGGCGCTCTCAACATGGTGACCGGGGCGGGCCTCGCCACCGTGAACCGGCTGCCTGTGCTGCTGCTGCCGGGCGACACGTACGCGACCCGTCATCAGGGGCCCGTGCTCCAGCAGCTGCAGCACCCGGTGGAGGCCGACGCCTCGGTGAACGACGCCTTCCGGCCCGTCTCCCGCTTCTTCGACCGCATCACCCGGCCCGAGCAGCTGCTCAGCGCGCTGCCCGCGGCGATGCGGGCCCTCACCGACGTCGACACCGGCGCGGTCGTCGTCTCCCTCCCGCAGGACATCCAGTCCCACGCCTACGACTACCCGGTGGAGTTCTTCGCCGAGCGAGACTGGCCGATCCGCCGTCCGGCACCGGACCTCGACGAGGTCGCGGTGGTGGCGCGGATGCTCGCCGAGGCCGAGAAGCCGCTGGTCATCGCCGGTGGCGGGGTCGTGTACTCCGGTGCCACCGAGGAGTTGGAGGCCCTCGCCGACACGGCGGGCATCCCCGTCGCCGAGACCTTCGCGGGCAAGGGCGCCGTCCAGCGCCGCGTCTGGTGGCAGCTCGGCGGCATCGGCCTCGAAGGCAGTCCGGCGGTCAACGTCCTTGCCCGGGAAGCCGACTTCGTGCTCACGGTGGGCTCACGGCTGACGGACTTCGCCACCGGCTCGCACTCCGTCTTCCAGAACCCGGACGTGCGCTTCGCGAGCATCAACGTCAACGTGCACGACGCGGGCCGCCTGGGCGCGACGGGCATCGTGGCCGACGCCAAGCGGGCCCTGGCCGCGCTGACGGACGCCGTACGGGCGAACGGCACCACCACCCCGGCCGGCTGGCAGGAGAAGGTGCGCACCCTGGACGAGCAGTGGCGGGAGCAGCGTGCCGCCGCCCTCGACCCGGACACCCCCTTCGACCTCACGTCGCTGCCCGACGACTCCGACGTGGTACGCGACACCGATGCCGCCCTCACCCAGGGTCAGTTGATCGGACTGCTCCAGGAGCACGCACGCTCCGGCGACACCATCATCGCCGCCGCCGGCGGTCCGCCCGGGGACCTGCAGAAGGTGTGGGACGCCACCGAAGGACGTTTCGCCCACCTGGAGTTCGGGTTCTCCTGCATGGGCTACGAGCTGCCCGCCGCGATCGGTGTGCGCTTCGCCGAGCCGGACCCGTCCAAGCGGGTGCTGTCCCTGCTGGGCGACGGCACGTTCCTGATGGCGCCGACCGAGCTGGTCACGGCCGCCCAGGAGCAGCTCCCGGTCACGATCGTGATCCCCGAGAACCATGGCTACCAGGTCATCCACCGTCTCCAGATGGTGCGCAGCGGACGGGAGTTCGGCAACGAGTTCCGCTACCGCGACGGCAGCCTGGAGATCGGCTCGGGCAAGCCCGCACGCCTGGAGGGCGACTATCTCCAGGTCGACCTCGTCAAGATCGCGGAGGGCCTCGGTGCTCGCGCCCTCCGGGCCACGACCGCCGACGAGGTGCGTACCGCGCTGGCCGAGACCCGCGACCACGGCGGCCCGGTCGTCCTGGTCGTCCCCGTGATCCCGCACGCCGACCTTCCCGGCGCGGGCGTGTGGTGGGACGTCGCCCCGGCCGAGGTCTCCGAGCAGGAGACGGTCGCGCAGCTGCGCGGCGAGTACGAAGAGGGTCTCGCGTCCCAGAGGTGGTACGGATGACTCTCTCTCCCCTTGACCGTTCCCCCCTGGATCACGGCCGCCTGCGCGCCCGGCTCGCCGCCGGCGAGGTCACCCTGGGCACCTTCGTCGGCACTGCCTCCCCCGTCACGGCCGAGGTGTGCGCCGCGTCCGGCCCCGACTGGCTGCTGCTCGACCTGGAACACGGCGCGGGAGGCGAGGAGCAGGCCCGTACGACCGTCCCGATCGCGGCGGCCTACGGCGTCCCGACCGTGGTACGGGTGGAGTCCGCGGCCCGCATCCGCATCGGCCGGGTGCTCGACCTGGGCGCCGCCGGGATCATGCTGCCGCGACTCGACACGGCGGCCGAAGTCCGGGAAGCGGTACGGCACTTGAAGTACCCGCCCGCGGGAGACCGGGGCGTGGCCACCTACAACCGGGCGTGCCGCTTCGGGCTCGACGCCGGGGCTCTGGACCGGGCGGGCGAGCTCGTCGGTGTGGTCCAGATCGAGTCGGCGGCCGCCCTGGCGGAGGTCGAGGCGATCGCGGCGCTGGACGGCGTCGACGTCCTGTTCGTCGGCCCCCGCGACCTCAGCCACGACCTCGGCGTCCCCGGTGAGTTCACCGCACGGGTCTACCGAGAAGCTCTGGACCGTGTCCGCAAGGCCGCCGCCGCGCACGGCAAGGCCTGCGGACTGCTCGTCCCCGACGGTGCGGCCGCGGCCGCCAAACGGGCCGAGGGCTGGACCTTCATCGCCATCGGCTCCGACTCGACCCTGCTCGCGGCAGCCCTGTCCGCCGCGCTCGGCGAGGCCCGGCCCAAGCTCCAGGACACTCAGGAGGCACGATCATGACCCCCAACACGCCGGGCGCCGCACGCGAGATCGGCGTCGGACTGATCAGCGTCGGCTGGATGGGCAAGCTGCACAGCCGTGCCTACCAGGCCCTGCCCTCCGTCTACCCCGAACTCGGCATCAAGCCCCGCCTCGTGCACGCCGCTGACACGGCCGAGGACCGCGCCGCCTACGCCCGTGACATCCTCGGCTACGAGAAGGCCGGCACCGACTACCGCGCCGTCCTCGACGACCCGGACGTCGACGTCGTCTCGATCTGCGCGCCCAACCTTCTCCACCACGAGATCGGCATCGCCGCCGCCAAGGCCGGCAAGCCGTTCTGGATCGAGAAGCCCGTCGGGCGCGGCGCCGAGGAGACCGCCGAGGTCGCCGCCGCGGCCCGCGCGGCCGGGGTCGTCACCTCCATCGGCTACAACTACCGCCATGCTCCCGCCGTCGAGCGGGCCCGCGAGCTGATCGCCGAGGGGCGGCTCGGCCGTATCACCAACGTGCGCGCCACCTTCTTCTCCGGCTACGCCTCCGAACCCAAGGGCGCCCTGTCCTGGCGCTTCAAGCGGGACCTGGCCGGGCACGGCGCGCTCGGCGACCTGCTGAGCCACGTCGTGGACCTGGTCAGCTACGTCGTCGCCCCGATCGACGAGGTCTCCGCCCTCACCAGCACCGTCTACACCGAGCGGCCGATCCTGCCCATGGGCTCGGGCACGCACTTCGCGGTGATCGAGGACGGTGAGATGGCGACCGTGGAGAACGACGACTACAGCGCCGCCCTCGTCCGCTTCAGCGGTGGAGCCGTCGGCACCCTTGAGGCGTCGCGCGTCATCGTCGGCCCGCAGTGCGGCATCGGCTTCGAGATCTACGGCACCGACGGCTCGGTCACCTGGAACTTCGAGCGCATGAACGAGCTGCGCGTCGCCGTCGGCCGCAGCGGCCCCGACCAGGGCTACACCACCGTCCTCGGCAACGGCCACATGGGCGACTACGCCAGCTTCCAGCCCGGTCCGGGCAACAGCATGGGCTACGACGACCTCAAGGTGATCGAGGCCAAGAAGTTCCTGGCCGCCGTGGCCGGCATCGAGCACCACAACTCGACGATCGAGGACGCGCACGCTGTCGCCGAGGTGATCGCGGCGGCTGCGGCCTCCGCGGTGAGCGGGTCCTGGCAGCCGGTGCCCGCGGTGCCGGGGGCGGACTTCGGTCATCCGGCGCATTCGGTGCGGAGTTGATCGTATGTCCGAGCACGTCACCGAGCACGTCGTAGTGGCCCTCGGTCCCGTCGACATCGACACGGTGCGCCCCGTCCTCGGGGAGCGGGTCACTTTCGTCACCGATCCCACGCCCGATGACCTCGCGGTCGCCGAGGGTGCCATCGTCCGCGCCGACCGGCGGGTCGACGAGGATCTCCTTCGGCGGGCGCCGCGGCTGCGGGTCATCGCCCGCACCGGCGTCGGCGTCGACCTGGTCGACGTGGCGGCGGCCTCCGCCCGCGGGATCGCCGTGGTCATCACCCCGGGCAGCGGCAGCCGGGCCGTGGCCGAGGGCGTCTTCGCCATGGCCCTGCACCTGACCAAGCGGTTGAAACCGCTGACCGCGCTGGTACGGGACGGCCAGTGGGCCGAGCGCGACGCCGTACCGGTCGGCGACCTGGACGGCGCCACCCTGGGGATCGTCGGCTACGGCCGCATCGGCCGCCGGGTGGGCGAACTCGCCGCCGCCTTCGGGATGCGGACGCTCGCCTACGACCCGTTCAGCCCTCCACCGTCCGAGTTCGCCTGTGCCGACCTCGGTGAACTGGCCGAGTCGAGCGACGTGCTCACCCTGCACGCGCCGCTCGTCGATGAGACCCGGCACCTCGTGAACGAGCGGCTGCTGTCCCGCGTCAGGCCGGGAGCGATCCTGATCAACTGCGGCCGCGGCGGCCTGCTCGACCCGGACGCCACCCTGGCCGCCCTGGAGGCGGGCCGGCTGTCGGGGGTGGGACTGGACGTCTTCGACCCCGAACCGGCCCTCTACCACCCGCTGTTCGACCACCCCGACGTCGTCCTCACCCCCCACTTGATGGGCATGACGCGCCGGGCGATGGCCCTGACCTTCGTCGACGCGGCCCGCGGGGTCGCGGACGTCCTCGCGGGCCGGCCGCCGGCCGCGGTCGCCAACCCTGACTGGAACCACCGAAAGGCCACGGCATGACCACCTCCCCCGTGAACAGGATCGCCGGCGCGCCCATCTCCTGGGGCGTGTGCGAAGTCCCCGGCTGGGGCTACCAGTTGACGCCAGAACGCGTACTGAACGAGATGCGCGAGGTCGGCCTGGCCGCCACCGAGATCGGCCCCGAGGGATTCCTGCCCGGCGAGCCTGACGCCATGGCCCAGGTTCTCGCCCATCACGACCTGCACGCGGTCGGCGGCTTCACCCCGCTGCTGCTGCATGTACCCGGACACGACCCGCTGCCCGAGGTCGAAAAGCTCCTGGAGAGCTACGCCGCCTCGAACGCGGAAGTCCTCGTCCTGTCGGCCGTCACCGGCCAGGACGGCTACGACTCCCGTCCCGAACTCGACGCCGACGGATGGCAGCTGCTGCTGTCCAACCTTGACCGGCTCTCCTCGCTGGCCGCCGAACGCGGCGTACGCGCCGTCCTGCACCCGCACGTCGGCACGATGATCGAGAACGGTGACGAGGTCCGACGCGTCCTGGAGCACTCGGCGATCTCACTCTGCCTCGACACCGGGCACCTGCTCATCGGCGGCACCGACCCCGCCGAGCTCACCCGCCAGGCGCCCGAGCGCATCGCCCACACCCATATGAAGGACGTGGACGCCTCGCTCGCCGCCAAGGTCCAGTCCGGACAGGTCAGTTACACCGAGGCCGTACGCAAGGGCATGTACCGTCCGCTGGGCGCGGGAGACGTGGACGTCCAGGCCATCGTCACCCACCTCAGCGCACGCGGCTACGACGGCTGGTACGTCCTGGAACAGGACGCCATCCTGACCGAGGAGCCCAGGAAAAAGGGACCGGTCGAGGACGTGTGGGCCAGCGCCGAGCATCTGCGTGCGGTGCTGCGCCAGGTCGCGTAGCCGTATACAGGCCTGATGTGCGTTTGATGTCTTCTGAGGGGTTGACCGACGCGTGCGGGGCATCCAAGAATGCCGAGGCGACTTGCCGCCTGTTCTTGGAATTGCCATTCACAGCGCGTCGGCGTCCTTTCCGAACGTGAGGAATCCAGGAAACACAAATGACCGCTGACCAGTTTCTGGCCACGTGTTGGACCACTGCGGGCGACGTCGCTCCCGATGAGGAAGACCAGCGCAGTCCGCTGAACCTGAGAGAACGGGTGGAAGCGGCGCGCGACGCCGGATTCACCGCCTTCGGGCTGCTGTACGGGGACTTGGTGGAGGCCGAGCGCGAGTACGGGCTCGCCGGCATCCGGTCTCTCTTCGCGGACAACGGTATCGACCACATCGAGTTGGAGCTGCTGACCGACTGGTGGGCGGACGGACCCCGACGGGCCGCGTCGGACACCGTCCGCGTCGCGATGCTGCGGGCCATCGAGACGCTCGGCGCACGCACCTTCAAGATCGGCCCGGACGTGGCGGACGAACCCTGGGACCTGGACGTCTGGGCCAAGGAGTTCGCCACGCTGGCGGCGCAGGCCGAGGGGGTGGGCGCCCGGCTCGGGGTCGAGCCGCTGCCCTGGTCCAACCTCAAGACCGTGCACGACGGACTCCGGCTCGTCGAGACCGCAGGTCATCCGGCGGGCGGGCTCATCATCGACGTCTGGCACACCGAGCGCGCCCACACCCCGCCCGCCGACCTGGCGGACATACCCGGGTCACGGATCGTGGGCGTGGAGCTCAACGACGCCGACCCTCAGGTCGTCGGCACGCTTTTCGAGGACACCGTCCATCGCCGTCGCCTGTGCGGAGAGGGCTCCTTCGACCTCCCGGGCATCATCAGC
>Ga0307516_10001111_pt1 | contig 37473 bp, 34 predicted proteins | sample 19_EM_MG_FD_203310 | JGI IMG/M metagenome (GOLD analysis project Ga0307516, IMG submission 203310) | Populus trichocarpa ectomycorrhiza microbial communities from riparian zone in the Pacific Northwest, United States - 19_EM | ecosystem: Host-associated > Plants > Roots > Unclassified | place... | reverse complement strand
CGAAGTTCCCCGGACCCAAATTGTCGACCTTTTCAGCATAAAGCAGTTCGTTGCACAGCAAGTCGATGAAGATTCCGTTGATCGAACCCAGGTTATCGAAACCCGCGATCACGAAGGTCGCTGCATCCGACCAGCTGGTCGCTTTTGCGGGATCGCGGGCTTCACAGATCTGGTCAAATATCCTCGTCCTCGTCGCGGACCATTTGATGATTTGAGTCCGTAGAAAGTCCTTGTCCGGCCCGTCCCTAAAACTGCCGAGCAGCGGCGGTTCGTCGTGCTCATCCTTCGGCGGGGCTAGGCCGAACTCCATTGCCTCCGCCTCCACCATCACAATTTCATTCTGGATCTTCTGTAGCAACTCCGACTTCTTGCTTGCCGGAGCACGCTCGATCTTTTTCAGGTCATCAACCAGCGGCAGTACCCGCTGGCGAAACCTGACGGAAAGAATGAGGGCGCTCAAGAGGAGAGAGGTCTTGTAAGTCAAGTTAAAGCGCCTATCGCGAGACGGTATGAATGCTACGTAACACTTCTTGGCTTTACTTCTGAAGTTCTCGTTTCGGGCCACAATTGGTCGGTAGTACTTTTCATCAGTTCCGAAGCAGAGAAAGTCCGTCTGTCGCGGCAAGCCTCCGCGCGCCATGTCCTTTACCGCCGCTTCGAGGTCGTTGATCCACAATGGCATCATTCCGTTGCCCATATGCTTGGCGGACTTCGCCCGGATTTCGGCCCAAGTTGTCTCTGCACCGGCAATCGAAAAGATGGTCGGTAGCGCGTTATATTCTCCCTTTATCGCTGTGTCGGAGGTCAGACCGTCAACCTCCGGCCCTGTCGGAGATGGGATGTGGAAGTTTATGCGTGGCTGAAAAACATCTTCAGTTACGACGATATCGACCCAGTTCTGCTCGAAGGTTGACGTAATCTTGCGCACGCCGGTTCTCATCAGCTTTCGAACGTTAGCGTCGTCGATCTCCCGCAGTACTTTGTTGCTAGATTTCGTGAGTATAAGTTGGAGGAAGGCAAACAGCTCGGTATTTTCAATGCCCGAATCGTCGCTCTCTGTCGCAAAATTGAGAGGCTTTCCGTTGCGGTCGGTCGACGACACTAAAGAACCCTGATACCGGAGCAGCTGGCTTGGGCGCTCGCCGTCGTACAGATAGCAAATTCGATCGCGAATGGCCCCGACCTGGTTTGCAGCCTCCAGCTTTGCACGAAATTGCCCCGCTTCGTAGAAGCACCAGCTCATATCCTTACCGGGTTTTCCTCCGCCGCTGCAGATCATAACAAACCATTGAGAGGCCCGGATAGAGTCGGAGATTTTTGCTTCGTAGTCGTCGCCGCCCTCAAGACCTGAATGGTCGATGAAAACGTCGAGATCCGGCGATAACGAGGTAAGCGTTTCCATCAAGGCATCAGCCAGTTTTATGTCCTTGTGATTGTACGATACAAATATTCCCACTTTCTTCTGAGCGGCAACTGGGGTCAAAAAAGGTTGCGGCGCCGGCTGGGAAGTTCGACTTCCAAAGAAGCGATCGAAAATGCCCATTGTCCAACCTTCACACAGCCAAGTTAAGTCTCGAAATAAGCTCACATCGATGTTGCCAGCGCCTAAAATGTCCAAGGATCGAAGATGTTAAGAGTGCAATGTTCCGGCGTCACCCTTTGCTTCGCGACAGCACCACCGTCAAGTCGTCGACCGCATCGATCTAATCAATCTCCGCACGGGGTTCGCTTGATCTCGGCACAACCAACTGCCGCCAGATCCCGGTGGCAGTGGTTGACCATCAACCTGCCGCGCGATCAAGCTGATGAGCACACAAACTAACAGCTATATGTTGCCTCGCTCGCACATCTCAGATTGTGATCCATTTCACATAATCGATTTATTTGCGTGCCGCGTCGCACAACGTGTGCGGGCGTTAGCCTGAACTAACTGCAGCGCGGGATCTTGGGTTAAAGGTGCGCCGAGTTACACTGGCTCGAATTTGGAGAGGCCTAGGTGGCGTTCGCTGGGACGCAGACGCTTCAATAGATTCCAGATCCGGGCACGCAGCGCCTGCTCAGCTTCGCCGCCGAGCCGTCGCCAGAAAATCACCTAACGGACTAATGGTGCCCGCCACGCCGCCGGTGGTTGGAGATGCGGCCGATTTGCTAAGCGGCCGCCGCGCCCCCAAACGCGTATTATGCACGGGGCGTCGCCGCCGCGTGACACGACCGCGAATGTGCAGCATCCGGTTGCAATGCCGCGCGTTCCGGCTCACAATGGCACTGTAGCTAATAGACAATCATTGATTGCGTGATGACTCCTGACGAGCTTCGGATGGAGAGAGAATTATGGGTAGCTGTTTCGTCATTATGGGCTTTGGGGAAAAGACCGATTTCCAGTCAAATCCGCAACGCATTCTGAATCTGAACATGACCTACGCGAACGTCATCAAGCCGGCTGTCGAAGAGGCGGGTCACACCTGCATCCGCGCGGACGAGATTATCCATTCGACCGTGATCGACAAGCCGATGTACGACAATCTGTTGTCGGCCGACCTGGTGATCGCGGATCTTTCCACGGCGAACGCGAACGCGATCTATGAGCTCGGTGTCCGTCACGCGCTGCGGCCGCACCGGACGATCGTGATGGCCGAGAACAATTTCAGTTTTCCGTTTGATCTCAATCACCTCAGCATCCTGAAATATGAGCATCTCGGCAAAGACATCGGTTTCAGCGAGGTGATGCGCGTCAAGCAGGCCTTGAAAACCAAGATCACGACATTGATGGGTAGCCCCGAGGTCGACAGCCCGGTGTTCCTGTTCATCCCATCGCTGCAGGCACCCATCCTGCTAAATCTTGCCGTGGAGGCGGCGCCGCAGCCCGCATTGTCCTCGGCTCCGACTGACAAGAAGAGCTTTGCCGAACTACTGGCGAGCTTTCGCGCGGCGAAAAGCCAAGCTGCTGCGGCCGACGATTGGGCGGTGCCGCTCGGCCTTTTGAATCGTCTGAAGACGATGCAGCCCGACGATCCCTACATTCTACAGCAACTCGCGCTTGCGACCTACAAGTTCGAACAGCCGGACAAGAAGGCAGCGCTGATCAGGGCGCAGGGCATTCTGAACAAGCTCGGTCCGCAGACTTCCAGCGATGCGGAAACGGTTGGACTGTGGGGCGCCATCCATAAGCGGCTGTGGGCTCAGACCAACAATCGGGACGATCTCAATGAGTCGGTCAAGGCCTATGGACGGGGCTATTACATCAAGAACGACTATTACAACGGCATCAACTACGCCTTCATGCTCGACCTTCGTGCCTCGCAGAGCGCCAGCGACGACGCGTTGGTCGACCATGGTCTGGCAAAGCGGATCCGACATGATGTGTTGTCGATCTGCGATCAACTGTTGGAGGCCGTCCCGGCGGACCAGCAGCAGGCCGACAGCGATGAACTCTTCTGGATCCAGGCGACGAAAGTTGAAGCCTTGTTCGGATTGGGCCGCAAAACCGAGGCGGAGAAGCTGAAGATCGATACCCTCGACAAAGAAGGCAAACGTCTGGGCGACAACCAGGCGAAATGGAACGGGGCAACCCTGCTTTCGCAACTGGACGCGCTTGCGAAGCTGCTGCCGCCTTAGATCAAGGAAAAATCACTTGGGATCGAGCCGCCCGATTGCCGCGACACGGTTCGAAGGTCCGTCTTATCGCGCGATGCTGTAATTCAAGTCGATGTTGCGCGGTTCCGAGATGAGAATAGGTGTTCATGCCATGAAGCACATCAGGCCAACCCTTCAATCCCAAAGCTTTCTACTATCAAGCCAATAGACCCTCGATGTCTTGTGACGCGCTTCTTCCATGAGATGCTGCGCGCCGCCTGGGCCGTCGCCGCCCTGGCCATTCCAGAGGCAGATGAAGGCAAGCCTGTCGTTGCCAAATCGGGCCGCCGCCGCCAGCATCCATTGATTGTTACGCTCATAGGCATTCTCGCCTTGGGACAGTGGGCCTAGTTCGTCGGGCGCGATGTGCAGGGTCGCCTTCGATTTGACGGCAAAATAGCGGTCGCGCCAATCGGCGTCCGCGAAATCGATCGAGTTGGCAAGGAAGGTTGGCTCATCGAATGGAATGTAGAGTTCAAGCGCCATGCCGCGAGCGATACACGCCTCCGCAAACAGCAAATCACCACCGCATGCTCCTCCGGAAATGGAAAGATCACCTCCGGTGGCACCGATTTCGTCCAGCGTTTGGGCAATCGCGGCGGCGACGGTGCGCTCCTTGTCAACTGGAAAACGCGGCGTCTTTCGATCGGGGGCGTCGATCATGTGGCCGCTGAACAGCAGTACATGTTTGGGTGATTGGTCCATTTGAACTTCAGGCATTGCGGCACCTCGGGTTCATCTAAGCCCCGGCATGATAGTGGAAAGGTGCGCGGCTGTCGAAGAGTTGCTGGCGAGAGAAGGATCGTGACATGTAGTGAGTTTCATGCATCGCTGTCGGATGGTGCCTCCTTGCCCACTGTAATCGGCTTGGCGTTGTCCGAGGTGCGACCGGCTGGTGAAGTGGACCCCGGAAATAGGACCAGATGTTAAGGTGTGAAGCGTCCTGCTCTGTCTCAACCGATGGAGCACGGATATGACCAAGTCACGCAAGAAGTTTGATGCCGCATTCAAGGCCAAGATTGCCCTGGAGGCCCTGCGCGACGTCGCGACGGTGCCGGAACTGACGAAGCGGTACGGCGTCCACCCGAACCATCTATGGCTGGAAGAAGCTGGTTCTGGACAACATGGCGAGCCTTTTCGCGCGCGGCGCGAGTGCTTTGGGGGATGGCGAGGAGGAGCATGAACGCGAGACGGCGAAGCTTTATACCAAGATTGGCCAGTTGACGGTTGAAAGGGATTTCTTGGCCAGGAGGCCCGGGCGATGAGTCTCCCCGAGCGCAGGGCGATGGTCGAACGGCCCGGCGAGAATTTGTCGGTTCGCCGGCAAAGTGGGCTGCTGAATCTGGCGCGTTCGGGTGTCTATCGCCCCGAGCCGGTGACCAGCGCCGACGATCCGGCCATGATGCGGCGGATCGACGAATTGCATCTGAAGTGGCCGTTTTACGGCTCGCGGCGAATGGTGTTCGAACTCAACCAGGCCGGCCACGGCATCAACCGCAAGCGCGTGCAACGGCTGATGCGCGTGATGGGGATCGAGGCGCTGGTTCCGCGCCCCGGCACCAGCAAGGCCGCGCCCGGCCACAAGATATATCCCTACCTGCTGCGCGGCGTCAGTATCACCGAGCCCAATCATGTCTGGGCCAGCGACATTACTTATATTCCGATGGCGCAGGGCTTTCTGTATCTGGTGGCGATCATCGACTGGGCCAGCCGGGCGGTTCTGGCTTGGCGACTGTCGAACACGATGGATACGGGCTTTTGCATCGCGGCGCTCGACGAAGCACTGGCGCGGCACGGCACGCCGAAAATATTCAACACCGATCAGGGCGCGCAGTTCACCAGCGCCGCCTTCACCGGCAGGCTCGAGGCTGCGGGCATCGCGATTTCGATGGACGGACGCGGTCGCTTCATGGACAATATCTTCATCGAACGGCTGTGGCGCTCTATCAAGTATGAAGAGGTAGTGTGGGGGCGATCTGGGGGGGCTGTGCCGGTTCGGACAAGCCGCGAAAGCTATTGCGGTTCAATAGCGCTTAGCATTTGCCTCTTGTCCGAATGCGCCTTGAAAGTATACAGCCGCCGAAACCCTTCCAAGCTGAATACGAGGGTTCGATTCCCTTCACAGATCCAATATTTTTAATGGTTTATGGTGCGGCGAGCGCGCCGGTACAACGGTTCGGCTAACCGGCGGCTAGTGGGGCGCACGTCCGGAAACGGGGTCTACGTGCATTTCCGTGTTGGCTTGGTCTATCTCGGGCCGCCCGGATCGGAGTATCGCGCACGCTGCCGGCCTCTGCCCTTGGCGACAGTGCGAGGTAGCGCCACTCCCATGGCGCCGTGCCCGGCTGAATCCCGGATCGTTCCACGACGGCGCCGGCATTGACATCGGTATGATAGATCAGCCAGCATTGCTAGCGGAGGTGATCGAGCGAGCGGCGGCGGGTGAGCGCGGCCATGCGCTCCGATAGCAAGGAAAAGCGGCGCGTGTGCTAAAATCACGCCTCACTCTCAGCTTCGATCTCAGAACGCTTCTTCTCCGCGAGAGGCACCACTTGTTGATCGAGCTTCTCTCGTAAATCCTTCACGCCGCGATAGTGCACGGTCGGCTTCACGACATTCGTGTAGCGCCGCACGCCATCGAAGTTCGAATACTCCTTGCCTGTCCGGTTGAGTAAAGCCACCACCGGAACGGAGAGGAAATTAGGTACGATCGCTTGCAGTTCGGCTATCACACCTCTCGGTTCGCTCAGATCAGCGATGATAAAGCGCGACAGCGCCGCGAAACCGACGATCGCCTCCGTCAGGCTGGCTGGCTCAGGCTTCCGGTAAGTAAACAGTTCGGGAACATACTTGTTTGGATGTGCCTTGAGATGCCTCTCAATAGACTCCAGTATCTTGAGGCGGCGCTTGGTGAAGCGACCCAGGATAAGCACGCGCCGCCTCGTGAGCTCCGACATGATCTCGCCGAAGTTCATCCCGTCCAGCTTCTTGACGAGTTTTTGAGCCTCGCCGACCGCCGCGAGGTGATCTTTCCGGATCGCGTTTTGCCGCGACGCGACAGCGCGCGTGGTCGTGCGCTGGAGGAGTTTCGCTTCGGGCGAAGGCATGTACACCATGTACAAACCCCAGTCGAAGAACCTGCGATCTCGACCGCGGCCCCATTCCACAACATGCAGCCGGGCGCGGCCAACTGCTTCGTCCAGCGTGAGCCCGACCGCCAGCGACTCGTAGAGCTTGCTGCTGAACTCGCTTGCGCTATCCGCAAACACCGTGCCGTTCACGCCAACCACCGCCGGTATTCCCGCATCGAGCAGCGGCTTCACTGCCGTCCAGGAGCCACTGTTGCAAGCGCTCATGACAACGAGTCGGGTGCCGAGCCCCGCCAACACAGGTGCGAGTGCCTCTACATAAAATTTGTTCTTGACACTGAGTGGTCGCGATATGGGCCCTTCGCGCACCAGATACGCCCTGCCATCACCGTCAAAATCGCAGTGGCCGCTGTAGTGAAAGATCGCCGTTGCGCCGGGCCGCTTCGGCTCAAAGGCTGCAGCCTTTGTCGCTACTGCGAACTTCGGCTTGATAAAGTGTGCTAGCGGATTCAATGCGCTGCGTAAGAGGTCGAATTCCTTCCGCACCTCCCAGCCATCGCGGCCTCCTTCCCACAACGTACCAACAAAAGACAGGCCTTGGCGTGCATTGATCGGCGCGATCGTGATCTTTGGATCAGCGGCCTGTCGTACCATCGAGATGGATGGGTCGAGCAACAGAAATCCCGACAAGAGGCCAGCTTCTCCGCGATCGGGACGCCGCGTATATTCCCAAGGCAAATCCATAAGCGAGGCGTCCATGTCGAGCCGGATACGCAGGCCGGTGTTCGGCCGCCTGACCACATTTCCTAGGCTCTCGGCAAATAGGCGGAAGACCGGACCGGGAAACAGCACCTGAGCCAGCCGTTTTCCAATTACTGCAGCCTCGTCGATAGTCATATCGGCGCGCCCGGCGCGTCCACTTCCATCGACGAAGCTCGAGCGTAGTTTGACACCTTCGTCGATCGGAAATGCCACAGTGACCGCTTTGGTCATGCGCCCGGCGGGCGACGCGTCGATCCGAACGCCTATCTCGCGCGCATTCTTGCGCATTGCCACGATGACGAAATCTTCGTAGGCTGCGGCGTACGACTCCTTCACCGCGGGTTTTCTCGAGGTCACCATCGTTTTTTGCTTTCCCACGTGCCCCCCCGCTTCTTGTGCATGGCGAAATCTGCTTATAACACAATCAGTAATAGACTGACAGTATCGGTTTCCTGTAGCGATTTCAGATTACCTCCGACGGGTGTGCTCACTTGCAGCATAGAGGACCTTCTTCGATTGCCGCGACAGTGCCGGGAATCAGCACACTGTCCCGCCAATTGCCGAGAAAGCGGCGTGGGGTCTTGAACGCACCCGCTACAGCGCCCGCGAGCCACTGCCGAGTTTCTGCCTAGAAATGTGATCTGCTTCATACTTGGCTCGGCTGCCGACAACTGATCGTACATTTTGCAACTGGACAGTCTCGTCACGGTCGCAGGCCGCTCACCAAGCTAACCTACTTGACGTGCAGTTCATCGTGAGTTCGAAACCGTTCTCGATCTGATCATCGTGCGTCGCGTGGTGCAGGGGAGCTGACGATGGCACGCATTCTTGTTCCCGGAGCGATCGATCCGATTCCGACCAAGCCGGATCTTGGAGTTCTGCACGAACTAGATGCGCAGATAGAGAATGTTCAGGCCGTCCAAGTCGGCGCATGCCGCGCAGGCGAACCGGTATAGAAGATCGAGGTGAACCCAGATACGATCGTCGAGCTGACGTGTTTCTCGTGGCCGCGCCGCCGAACTGGTGTGACACGATGCGAAAGTGGCGTTCCGATGCGGCAGTCGTCGTAGGCAAGCCGGGCTGGTGATCCCTTTGGCCGCCCGCCGGCACCAAGCACGCCAACAGAACGCCGCAGGCGCAAGCTTGCTAAATCTGCCGCCCTGCACCCCCGCTTCATACGCCGCCGCAATAGGCTATTACGGCTCAGACGATCCATCCACAAGCTGGTGGAACGAGCGCGCGTCGGCGCAACCGCGCTCTTGAACGGGCAGGTTGGTTACCCCCGACGATAGCCTTTCGGAACCCTTCCGTAGGTCTCTGCGAGCTTCGGCGGACAAATCGCTCATCCGGGCCACACTCTGCGCGCCGCGAGCCCTGATGTTCCAGCGTCGGCGGTTGCAGTACTTTATTACCTCATCCTCATTATAAAGCTCTATAAAGCTCTATCCCCGCAGCAAGTGACGGTATCCACGTCAGCTCGGTTTGAGGATGAGTTCTTATCCGGGTGGACTCATTCGGGTCGTTGCATCACGACGCTCTTGCAACCCAGCTGCCTCCGCGCTTCAATCGGCCGTTCCGACGCAACGTGCGTGACTTCTTGATGCCGGACTATTTTGATTGACGACGCGAAGGCAGCGACGTTCGGAAGATTCGACCCGTGGTCAGGAAGCGCGGAAAATGTCGAAGATCTGTTATGTATCGATGGCCTTCGGCGTCAAGCCCGATCCGACATCCGCCCGGCCGGTAGACTATGATCGCGTTTACCGCGAGTTGATCCTGCCCGCTGTGCAACAGGCCGGCCTTACTTCGACGCGAGCCGACGATTTCGCCGGCACGTTGATCCTTAAGGATATTGCCAAGGCCGTGATCACCGCCGACGTGATGCTGGCCGACGTGTCGAACGGTAATGCCAACGTGATGTACGAGCTTGGCATCCGCCATGCGCTGTGCCGCGGGGCGACCGTGCTGCTCACGTCGACGCGGTTGCCTTTCAATATCGCCCAAACCCACGCGCTGAAATACGATTTGGCGGTCGATGGAGGCCCGGAACCGGGCCGACTTGCCCCAACCATCGCGCAGCTCGCCAACGTGCTGCGCCGGAAGGCAGAAGAAACAGTTAATGATAGCCCGCTATACGAGTATTTCCCTTCGCTACGAATTGATCTACCCGCCGACCTGCGGCTACCCGAGCGCCGCAGCCGCATCTATCCGGCCGAAGCGCAGGGGTCAGCGTCCAGCGAGCCCGATCGCAAGACCTCGGTCGAGCGCGCAGAACAAATCACGCGCAGCACCCAGAATGTGGATCCTCAGGCTTACCTCGATCTGCTGCGCCGATATCGCAATCTGTCGGAATGGAAGGAAGTCCTGCGTTTGGCGCGCGAGTTGCCGGCCGGCGTAGCCGACCTGCCGCAGGTTGTTCAAACCGTTGCCTTGGCACTGGCGCGGCTCGATAGGACTGACGAGGCTATCCAGGTGCTCTTGACACCGTCATAGCCGTTGAGAAGAGCTGCAGCGGATTCCAGCGTGCAATTTGGCCGTTCAGCTGTGGCTCAGTACATGCCAGCTTTACCGGATCGTGCACGCGGCCAGGACGCGCGAAGGCCCAACTCTGGTTTCGCGTAGCGGCGACCAAGCCGTACCGCGATTTGGCACCGCCGTGCCCGGCCCCTCTGTCCGGCGATCGGCGCGATCGGGAAAAGGATTTGCTGTCGCGCTCCCGGCAGTTAGCTCCTCCTTTCCGGCCACTTGAGTCGCTTTTCGGAGCGGGCAGCAAGGCGGCGCTCCACGCGGTCGCGCCGGCCGAACGTGAAAGCAACACCTCACCATGACCGAATCCGTTCCGCCCCATCCATTCGATGACAGGGAGGCGCTAACTTGGCTGCGCTCCCAGCCCGATGGACGAGTGACCGCCAGTGCTGCGGAGCTCGGGCGCCAGTGGGGTTGGAACAGGATGCGGACCAGTCGCCGGTTGAAAACGTGGGAGGTGGCAGGCCTGATCCGGCGTAACGCCGAAGCTGTCATCATAACAACGTCTGTAACACCAGCCGTTACGGACGATACGCCGGCCGTTACGGAGCGTGTCGATGTCACGGGCAGTTCCGGTCCAAAGGCGATGCGGCGTTCGGCGAGATCGGTCAGGCTTGCCGCGTTCATCGTGGCGCTGGCATTGGCTTGTGTATCGGCGGCCTTTTCCATTGACGGCCTCACCGCAATCTTTGCCGGCGCCTTCTGGCCCGTAGTCATCATGGGCGCTGTGCTGGAGGCCGGGAAGTTGGTGGCGACGGCATGGCTCACGGAGCATTGGAACTTGGCGCCGTCTCTCCTGCGTCTCGTCCTTGTCGCGATGATCGGGGTGTTGATGGGCTTGAATGCGATCGGCGTGTTCGGGTTTCTGACCCGGGCTCACCTCGACCACATGGCATCCATAGATCTGGCCCTCGCCGACAGGACCGCCGATATCGAGGCTCGCCTTGCGATCCAGGGACGGACGGTCGTCGACCTTGATCGCCGCATTGCCCAGATCGACACGGCCATCGAGGAATCGACGCGGCTCGGTCGTCCCCTCGGGGCGATGACAATTGCTGACCAGAAGCGGCGCGAACGTGCTGAGATCGCGGCCGAGCGTCAGCGTGAGGCCCAGGCGCTCGCTAGCCTCCAGATCGAAAAGGCGAGGATTGATACGCAGCGCAGACGCGCCGAGGCGGAGGTCGGACCGGTGCGATATCTAGCCGATGTGGTCGGTATGCCCGCCACGGATCTTGAGCGAGCGGTCCGGCTCGTCACTCTGGCGCTTGTCGCTGTCCTTGATCCGATGGCGGTGGCGCTGCTGCTCGCCGCCGGCGTTCACACAAGGCGCGAAGACCCTCGCTGATCCATGCCCGCTCGCCACCGTGCGAAATGTTGACCACGACCCACGAGCGGCGAAGTGTCTTCACCGAGCTCACTCGCAGGCCAAAGACCAGACAAATCCAGCAACGTCTTTTCTGGCGAGTAGGCCGGTGGAGTTTCACCACCGGCCTCTCACAGAACCGGACGTGAAGCTCTCGCTTCATCCGGCTCCCATCAGACGAACGAACCGCACATACCGATCTTCCAGTGTGCAAACAGGTCGGGACGCCGCCGAACCAGTCGTTCGAGAGCATAACCGGCCTTGGTCTTGCGACCCATGAAGCGTTTGAACTTCCGCACCATCCACGCCATCAGCGTCTGGTTGACGTATCGAAGGATGGGACCCAGGGCACTTCGCAAGAACCGTCCATAGTAGGCAATCCAGCCCCGAAGGAGCGGGTTGATCTGCTGGGCGATGTCGGTCAATGCCACATGGGTTTGGCGTCGGAGATTCAAGTCCCGGATTGCCGCCCGCATCGACTTCAGCGCCGAAGCGCTGACCGCCGGCGCAAAGTTGCAGAACAGCTTGCCGCTCCGCGCATTCTTTGCCCGACGAAGCCGGAAACCGTATCCGAGGAAGTCAAACGCAACGTTCGGATAGTCCGCTTTCCGGTTACTGTCCTTGCAGTAGACAATCTTGGTCTTGCCGGGATGCATCTCCAGCCCGCACTCCGCCAGACGAGCCTGAAGTTGGGCCCTGAGGGCTTGAGCCTCTTGCTCGGTCCGGCAATGCACCAGGCCATCGTCCGCATACCGGCACCATCGCAGGTCGGGGTGCGTCCGCCTCATCCAGAGATCGAACGCGTAGTGCAGGAAAAGATTGGCAAGGCTCGGGCTGACTACGCCACCCTGTGGGGTGCCGCGGGTTCGCTCGATCAAAACGTCATCCTTCTCCATAGGCGCCGTCAGCCACCTTTCGATGTAGAGCAGCGCCCATTTGCACGTTACATGCTTTCGCACCGCCTTGAGCAGGAGATCGTGCGGTAGATTGTCGAACAATCCCTTGATGTCGAACTCCAGGACCCAATCGTGCCGCCAGCACCGCTCGCGCGTGACACCCACAGCATCCAGGGCCGATTTTCCGGGCCTGTAGCCGTAGGAGTCGGGCAGGAAGATTGTTTCCAGGTCCGGCTCAATGAGCTGCTTGACGACCATCTGCGCGATCCTGTCCCCGACAGTGGGCACACCCAGGATCCTCTCACCTCCACTCTTCTTGGGAATGGAGACGGCGCGCACCGGCGGCGGGAAGTAGCTGCCCGAGGACATCCGATTCCAGATTTTGTAAAGGTTGCCCTTCAAATCCTTCTCGAACGCTTCGAGCGACTGACCATCCACCCCGGCTGCGCCGTGATTGGACCTGACCGCTTTGTACGCCTCGTACACACGCTTCTTATCGATCTGAAACGGTTTGTCTGCCGGCATCGTCGCCTTCATCCTGTTGCCAGTTGTTTCGTCGATCCCGACGGTCTGACCCGACCCCTTTGCTCCAGCCCCGTTACGGGCCTTCATCGCTCCTACGGATCGGTCCGCCCCAGTCCTTGGCGTCGGTACTCTCGCCTCACGGCTTTCGCCGCTACGGCTTCTCCCTTGGCATCCAAGGCCTGGTTCATGCAGTTCCACACGAAAGCCTGCGTCCGCTTCACGCCCCCTATACGCCGGCCGTCGTCCGCCCAGTAGTCAGGTTTCCGGCAGACTTGTCCCGACGCATCATCGAAGGGTTTGCTTGCGCTCGTCTCTCGGACGCTCACCTGCGCGGGTAATACCCCGCGCTTTCGATCCAGCGCTCACCACCATGCCTCTTGAGCACAGCAGCTTGGACTGGTTTGAGACCCGCTCCTGAAAGCCGATCCCGAGGGGCCGTCCCTCATCTTTCGCGCAGCTTTACGACACAGTAGTTAGCTCATGACGAACTCCTTTCCGTATCTCTGCAACGCACCACACCCTATGCACCTGTGGTGCTGACGCTTCGCGGGCCGAACGCGGCTATCCCATTGGGGTGCAAGAGTTCTTCTCTGCGGAACGCGGTTTACACTTGACGTTGGATCGCTGACAGCCCGCTGGTCAATTTTGCAGAATACTATTTCGGATAAGGACTTGCGCGCGTAGGGCGCGATTACAGCAGGGGGGCAGCTTTTGCCCTCGATCCGATGCCCCGCCTTTCCTTCCGTTTGCGGGGGACGGTCAAGGTCGACGAAGTCGCCCGGTCCGAACCTTCACGGTGCCCCGAGAAGCGGAGCCTTGTGAGCATCGGATCGACTGCGAAGCAGAGGATGACGCGATGGAGGGGCATCTTCTCGTTGGCGGAAGCATGCTCAGGTCGTGACGCCGGGAAGCTTGGTGCGCCAAACGAATGGCCGGAGAGATGCCACGCTACGCCGCCGCCATCTCGGTCAGATCAGGCGCGAGTTCGTTCCCACCTGCCGTATCTGCGTGAGCAGCCATCGCCCGTTCGGCTCACTCGTGATGAGCAGGTCAGAAATGCTCTGGCGGTGTGTGCTCTGTCCAAGGTCATGGATGCGAGAGCGGTGGTCGGTCAAAGGCACCGTCGAGAGGCATTGGCGGAGGGCGCGCATTGAACCGAAAACGCGCACAAAATAGCGTGCTGGCGCTTGGGCGATTGATTTCGTTCGGATTTCGCAAAATGCGCCAGCAGGCCGATTCAAGCGACGCCCCCTTAACCTCAACTCCCACAACCACAATCAGCGCGACCGGAGGCCGTGCTTTTAACTTGCCATCCAAATCGAGAGCGTAAGCGTTCGAACCTTGCACGACTTTCCGAGAGTGGGCTGTCGTTCCATATCGGGTTCTCTGCTGCGGTGGAGAATCTCCGGTGGGTCCAAAACATTTCGAGAACAAAGCCAGGGCGCGAATGGTGGTCGATTCACATCGAGGCCTGGCAGCGCAGCGGTGTTTCGCAAGCCGAATATTGCCGTCAGCATCGACTTGCCGAAACGACATTCACACGCTGGCTCCAGCATCTTGCTGGCGAGGAAGCTGCGCGCAAGCTTACGAAATATCAGACGGAATTGCGCCGCGAGAAGCGCCGTGAGGAGCGGGAGAAAGGACTGAAGAGACGCCAGCGGCAGCGCAATAGCGTGAGCACGGATGTGCGCAACCGCGGCACGCAGGCGTTCTGGGCGATGCATGTCGAGGCCATGAACTGGAGCGGAATGGGTGTTCGCGAATACGCTGCAGCTCTGCGTCTGTCGCCTTACGCGTTGCGCAAATCGCGCGACCGGCTGGACGAGCGCGAGGTCGCGATCGACTGGCGCGCGCATCTTCACCCCTCCGCCCGCCCGTTCGTTGGCACTAGTGCTAAGGAACCGGCCCCCGAAAGCAGCTTGACAGGCGCTGCAAATGAGGTTCCGCAAGCACCAGCGATGCCAGCCCGACGCTTCTTCAGCGACGAAACAGAGCGCTCGCCCAGCGACGCGATAGCACGCTTGCCTGGATGCGAGCGCCCGAGCAACCTGACGAATCGCAAGGCCAGGGGGCCTGCGAGAGACGAGCAAAGAACGTGGGCGCGATCTTATTCCACCATTGAGCACGGCTGGGAAGTCAGGTTAACGGGGCGAAAAAGGTCTTTTTGAATTGACGGGGATCATGATTCGCTTGGCGCGGTGATTCGATTTGAGGGCGCCCATGACCGCGACTGGGTTGACGATGTTGGACGAAGAGTTTCCGCGGGACCGTCTGGCCCTGCTGCTGGAGCATTTTTCCGCGATCGAGGATGAGCGAGAGCCGTGGCGGGTGCTCTATCCGCTGAGTGAGATGCTGCTGGTGGTGGTCTGCGGCACGATTGCCGCCTGCGATGACTTCGATGACATCGTGGGCTGGGGCGAGCATCATCTGGATTTTCTGCGGAAATTCGCGCCGTTCCACTACGGCATCCCCTGCGAGCGCTGGCTGCGCATCCTGCTCAATCGGATCGATCCGATCCTCTTCAAGCGCTGCTTCGAAAGCTGGGTGGCGGCGACATGGCCGGATCGGCCCGAGTTCATCGCCATCGACGGTAAGACGGCCAGGCGCACCCATGACCGGCGCAAGGGGACGAAGGCCTTGCACACGCTCAGCGCCTACGCAACCACGGCAAGGCTGGTGCTGGCGCAGCGCAGCGTGCCGGAAAAGACCAATGAAATCATCGCCATCCCGGAGCTTTTGGACGATCTCGCCGCGGCCGGCCAGCTCAAGGGCGCGCTCGTGACCATCGACGCCATGGGCTGCCAGGTCGAGATCGCCGATAAGACCGTCGCGTATGGGGCTGATTACCTGCTCGCGCTCAAAGGCAATCAGCCGACGCTGGAAGCCGACGTGACAGAGTATTTTCGCACCGCCCCGCAGGACGAAGTCGTAACCAAGGCCACGGTCGAGAAAGGTCATGGCCGCATCGAGACGCGAACCTACACCGCCTCGCAGAATGTCGATTGGATAATATCGGCACGCAGCTATCCGGGCCAGCCGCGTTTCTCCGGCATCAAGACCATTCTCAAGGTCGAGGAACGCGCCGAGCACTCAGATCGCACGACCTTCGATACCCGCTTCTTCATCTCCTCCGCGCCAATCGACATCGAGCGCCTCGCAAATGGCACCCGCGGTCATTGGGGCGTCGAGAGCATGCATTGGCTGCTCGATGTCGAGTTCAAGGACGACCTCTCGCGCTATCGCGCCGGCCATGGCGCCAAGAACATGGCCGTCGTCCGACGCTTCGCGCTTGGTCTCGTCCGCGCCAACAAGGCAAAGGGCAGCGTCAAAACCCGCCGCAAAAAAGCAGGCTGGAACCCAGACTTCCTGTTGCAAATCCTTCAAATCACTTGAGCGTTAACCCGGATTCCGTACCGTGACCATTGAGCCGTCCGGCCTTGCCGCAACTATAAAGATGTGCAAGTCTTAAGTGCAATCCAATGTCGATCAAAATTGCCGATGGAGTTGGACAATCGGCGATTGCCACCAGTGCCAACGCGGGAGTGGAGATCATGGTAAATCCAACAACATCGGGCGCCGCCCGTGTGGGGCTCCCTCCGGCAAGATATGTTTTGACCACCTTAAATCTCGGGCCGGGAGCTGCCCCCGGCCCCGGTGCGCCAACGGTCGGAGTTCATGGCAGTTACCGGATCCTGAGGACCGAGGAGGTCGACGCCAAGGACACCCCTTTGTCCGAAGCCGAGCGAAGTAGTGTCGCGGCCACCGGCGTTCCCGCGGCGACCAGATTTGCCGGTGACAGCTTCGAGGGTACGGCCCGCAGGGCGGCCAAGCTTTCAATCTCCGAGGCAGCGGTCGAAACTTTCGACGACATCAAGGAGCTCATCGCGTCGTTGCCGGCAAAACGCGACATGGTCCGTCACGACCCGGTCATTACTGTCGACGCCAATTCGGAGCGCGTCGCGGAAGAAGAACGAAATGTCCGCGTTACCGGATTCCTGTACGCCGCAAGCCGTGAAAACGACAATGATTTTCATCTTATCATTGGCCGGGATACCGCGGCCGACGCCCCTATGTATATGACGATGGAAGTCTCGGGGCTGCCACCGCGAGGTGACGCAAGCTTTGCACGCCTGAAAGCTGCGCGGGACGCCTTTGCTGCGTTCTTTGGCGAAAATCTTCCAGGCGCGTCCTACGACTTCTATGATCCGCCGATTCCCGTCAAGGTCGAGGGCTCGCTGTTCTTTGACATGAGTCACGCGAATGGTCGAAGTCCGGGACCCCCCAGCTTGCATGACGACATGCCGGTGATCTGGGAGGTTCATCCGATCTTCAGTATTACATTAGAACGATGACAGTATCGTCGGGGAAACGCGGTGGTAAGAAGAGCCGTGAAGTCTCGCGTGGCGCCAAACCGGAAGAAAAGCCGAAAGCGCGTCCCGGCCTGCCGGCCGAATCGTCGGTCCTGTCCGAGAAGACATTCGTATCGCCGGGAAACAAACGCTATCGCATTATTACAACGTCCGAACGCGACGCTTACGATCCGCCGGATCCTGCGGCCGGGAAGAAGCGTTGACGATTGCGCCCCGGGGGCGGGGTACGCAAGCGCCGCGGCGCGGAACTAATATTTGAAAGGAAACCGCGCGTGAGTGTTTGCGCGCGAACAACGGGGAGCTGATGATGGATTGGTTTGAACGCTGGTTCGGAATATCTCCTGACGGAGGCGACGGATCGACAGAATTTCTATACGTAGCCGTGGCGGTTGCAATCGTCGGGCTCCCGATCCTGCTGAGATGGACGCGACGGCTGCGCGGCTGAGCCGTCGTGCGATCGTCCGGATCTCCCGGAGTCTTCCATTCGGCTCATTCGCCCGACCATGTGACGCGAAACGTCAGCTGACAGTCTGAATCCAGTGGCTCTCGATGCCTGGATCGTATAGCCGGCGACCCCCACGCGGTCGTTCATTGCATCTTCCGTGCGTGGGCTGTGTAAGGCCCTCGAGGGGATGTGCATCAAACACATTTTTGAAGAGCAGGCTTGATTTCCGCGACTTGCTCGGCCGTCACACGTGAGCGGTGAAAGTTGTCTCTTCAGATCGGGGCAAGCTTGCGAGGTGCTGTGATGCGGAAATCGGCAAAGAAGGCCAAATCGGTCTCGTCGCGCAAGAAAGCAAAATCAAGAAAATCGAAACGATCGCCCGCGAACAAAGCTACACCCGGGAATTTCCAACCTCTCAAACTGGTGGGTGGAAAAGCCCCGCCAAAGCGCCCGGAGGACAGAGGGCCGCTCGGTTGGCTGTTGCCGATGCTGGAGACCGCTTACACGCCGATCACAGCGCACGGCGCGGCGGTATCGCCGGCGGTGACGAGAATCACGATGAGCAGCCTGCAGCGGAACACCGGCGGCATGCTGGCTGCCGTGGCCCCCGACTCCTGGCGGAATGTGCTGCTCGAATTCAAGCGACGCAAGGCTGCTGCGGCACCGCCGCCGGTTGTTAGGCCAATGACTGCCGGTTTCGTGCCGGGAGCGCGTAACTGGTTGCCGCTCGGACCGAGCGTGGTGCTCAATGGCCAGACTGTCGGCGGTCAACCAGTTGGCGGTCGGGTAGCCGGCTTGGCGGTGGGGCAAGGCGGAAGCGTAATTTACGCCGCTTCGGCAAATGGCGGAGTGTTCCGCTCCGCCGATGGCGGGACTACGTGGCGAGCATTGATGGACCGTTTTGATCTGGATCCCACGAGCTTTGCAAGCTCAAGCCTCGCTTGCGGCGCGATTGCTATCGATCCGGGCGATCCCAATCGAGTCTATGTGGGAACCGGCGAGGGGGATACATATTCCCTGTTTTCGAGGAGGATCACGAACGCGCTGCCAGCCTATCGAGGTGTCGGCCCGATTAGGACGGATGACGGCGGAGTAAACTGGATTGCGGAGTCAAGCCTGCCCGATCTCGCTGGCGAGGCCTTCTTTGCCCTCGCGGTCGACCCTAGGAATCGCGACAACGTGCTGGGCGCCACCACGCAAGGACTTTATCGTCGATCGCAAAACGCGGGCGGGCAGTTCGAGTGGCTGCGCGTTGTGGATGGTGTGTTTTCAAGCGTCGTTGTCGCGTCCGATGCAGCGAATGTTAGGTTCGTTGCTGCACAGTGGGGCGAAGGCGGAGTTGCTTCTCGCATCGTGCGTTCTGATGATGGGGGTGCGACATGGTCCTCGTTGGCGAACGGTTTTCCCGCCGACGCGAACGGCCGTGTTGCGCTGGGCGTTCAGTCAAACAACCCGAACCTGATCTACGCTTTTGTCGTCAGAGCGAACGGTGCCGTTCATGGGTTGTACCGACTGGACGACGTGGCGGGAACGTGGAAACCGGTCGCGGGGTTGCCCGACGTCTTACCCGTAGACGGTCAAGGCGGAAGCCAGGGCGATTACGACCTGGCGATCGCGGTTGATCCAACGGACGCGAACCTTGTTTATCTCGCGGGAAGCTATGTGGACATCCAGCCCTATCCGGGATCCATCTGGCGCTGCCCTATCACTGCCGCTGGTGCCCAGCTTTCGGTGAACGGTGCTGCCTCGATCGGCAGTCATTCTCACGCCGATGTCCACGCGTTGGTCCATACCCCCGGCAAATCAAACGAATTGTGGTGCACGTGCGACGGGGGTGTATTTCTAAATCGCGATCCTCGAAATGCAGGCGAGTTCGCAAGCCAAAATAATGGACTGTCCTGTCTGTGCACCAATTTCATAGCACAGCATCCGACCGATCCGAATATACTGATTTCGGGCTTGCAGGACAACGGTACGGCGCGGACGGCGGCCGGGCCTGTCTGGACCCATGTCGGCGGAGGCGACGGCGGATACTGCCTGATAAATTGGGCCAATCCAGATATGGTGCTCATTTATATGAATGGTGTGGTGTATCGTTCGACAAATGGCGGTCAGACGGAGAGTGGATGGACCCCGGTCTGGTCGTTTGGCTGGGCCACGATGACGCAACCAGTCGTCGGCGTGCCTTACGATCCCGGCAACCCAACGAACGCGAAACTGGTTGCCGTCGGAGCTGGACAACGCGTCTATATCTCGACGGATTTCGCATCCACATGGCCGCCTGCGATGAGAATCGCCCTGCCGGACGGTGCTGCCGGAGGCGATGTCTTTTCTCTCGCTTTCGCGTCAGCGACGCGGCTTTTTATCGGGACCACGGTCGGCCAGGTTTTTCGCGCCGACCGCGTCGGCAACAACTGGACGGTGACGCGACTGGACGACGTCGCCGTTCCGCTCGGTCTCAGCGGACTGATCAGTGACATCGCGGTCGATTGGTCGGATGCGGCTCTGGGTTCTGTCTACGTCACCTTCGGGGGCAGGGGTGACCACCGGCGGGTGTGGCGGTTTGACGGTAGGACGTGGGGGGCGAGGAGTGGTACCGTAGGAGTAAGCCATCTCCTGGATGTCGAGCACAACGCGATAGCGGTCGATCGCAAGGCACCGAATAACATCTACGTCGGCGCCGATATTGGAGTCTGGCATTCTCCGGACGCCGGCCAGAATTGGCAGCCGCTGGAAAACGGATTGCCTGACGCACCGGTGTTCGACGTTCAGATTCACGCAACCCAGAGGTTACTGCGCGTGTCGGTCCATGGCAGGGGAGTGTACGAATTGTCGCTCGACTGATTGTTTCGTAATCCCGCGTGCATCGATGCGGGGCTGCGGCCAGGCAGACTGATGAGACGGCAGGGCTGTTGGCACAGTCAGAAAATCCCAAATGACTTGTTTTTTCGGGGCAGCCGCTTGGGCGCCCTATGCGTTTCTCGCTTGAGGACTCGAAGGCACGCACCCACGAACTTCCTATGTCTTCCTTGTAAGAGTCATGCAACGTAGCGCTTGCGGGCGTCGCCAATTTTATGGCGCAAGCTTGAGCACTCCCGGCATGCCGGCCTTGTGGATCACGCAGTAGAAGTCGACCGGATCTTTGAACGTGTCCATGACTTCCAGCCGCAGGCTTCCACTGAATGCGACGCCAAATTTGCTCGTGGTCCCGCAATCGGTCTCGCGGAGCACGGCGTTGGGTTTGATAGTCTTGTCTTCGCCACAGGCCAGCATGGGGCTCTTATCCACGACCGGAGGCGCGTCTGGACTCCGTTTGATGGTAACAAATCCGTGAGGGACGGGACCAGCGGCGATCTGAACCTCGACGATGTCACCAACCTTCAGATCATCGACGGCAAGAGGTGTTGAAGACGTCGATTTCTTGTCCTTGTAGGTCCAGGCGAACCCCTGGACGCCGATCACATGTGTGTCGGCCGCAACTCCCGAACTCGCGCTCATGAGAGTTGCGCCAAAAATGATGCTCGCGACCGAAAATATCGAGGGCTTTCTCATTAGCCTTCTCCTCACTTCGCGTTCTTGGCGCTATTGCGCCGCTGATCCTGTCAAAGGACCCCAGACCTCGATTGGAGCCATTAAACCTTTGTCCTCGTGCTTGAGAATATGGCAATGGAAAACGAATCTTCCGATTTGCTGGCTCGCATCGAAGCTCATCACGACGAATACCTCCTGTCCGGGAGGCAGTGGTATGGTATCGTGGCAGCGGCGCGATGCGCCGGGGTCGACCTCGTCGGACTTTTGATCGTCATACAGATCGTAATTCGGCGTGTCCGCCGAGCATGAGTCCTGGCCGCAGGTGCGCGGCAGGGGGGCGGCGTTATGAAGTGGCTCTTGAGCTCCTCGGCCGTTGCCAGACGAAACTTCATCTGATGAATGTGGAAATTGTGCAGAGTTGGGGTCGCATTGACTAGCTAGGACCCAAAGCTGCTTGTGACTGCCACCGTGGGCTGCGTTGTCGATGAAGATGCAGACATGCTTCTTGTTCGTCCAGTCGACCAACCCGTCGCTCCCGACATAGTCTTCGAATGGAATGCCCGATCCGTCGGGCTGGCCGAGCGTTGCTGTCCCATCCGGCTTTTGATCGGACTCCGCTCTTTCGGGTGCCTTGGGTGATACAATCTCCGTTCGAACCCTCCAATCTGGTTCGAAGCCGGAAAAGGTAATGCGGCGATACTCATGCAGGTCCGGTTTCAGGTCGCGAACGCAGCCTTTCGGCAATTCGGGTTTCTCAACTGCGACGGCGTGGCTTAGGACGTGAGGTGGACCGGCGGTGGCAACGGGGGCGTTCAGCGCGATCGCTACTTTGCTGGTGGCGGCGTTCAGCTCCAGCACGATGCGCGCCAATCGGATTTCGGGCCATTCGCCCGTTCCGACTGCGTGCTTCTTGCTCTTGAGAATGTAGACTTGCTGGGTCGTGTGGGGCTTTTCATCGTTGCGCACATAGATCTCTGCGCGCATGGCCGGCATCATCAGCACATCGTCATAGTTGACGGCCTGGACCGGTTTCTGCGTCCGGCCGGGTGCGATGCACGAAGCAATAACAGATCCCAGGCGCAACTATGGGGGAGTTGAGAACCTGCGCGAGACGAATCTGCTCGATCGAAATTTGTGCGATCCACATCGGCCGTACCGAACAGGTCGGCAGGCATGCCGAGCCGCTGAAACGGGCTCCGCGAAAAAGCAGCACAATCAAATCGAGCCGCAAGCAAGTACTTTTTCGTTGTCCTTCCATCACGGTCGAACTCGTCGTCTCCGTGCGCGTTGCTGTCGTTCATGTTCGAGTCCTTGAAGGAAGAGCCCTGCAGGTCGGCACGTTTTCAAACTCTGCGGAACGGCCTAAAATTCGCCTCACGGAGCCAAGCCGATGTAGCGAAGATGGACGCACTGGCACTGACCGTCGACAACAATTCCGCGCTTGCCCAGATGGCCGAGCCGGCTCTGCTGCTGGCGGCAAGGGTTCCGAAGCAATGTTTTGAGCCGAAGACCATCACGGAAAAAATGAAGATTCAACCGATCCTGCCCCCGGACAACTACGCCGACCTAATCCTTGACCTGATCTCGGTGCAGAGGTCCTTCTACATGCAGGCACAGTACATCACTATTCCGACCCGCCGGAGAATGCAAAATTCACTGTGCTAGTTGAGGCCGTGGTCAAGAAGATTGACTATGGCGTGGATGCCTGATCACGAGCCAGTGCGAGACCGTTGATAAACTTGAACTGTTGCAAGGGGCCGGAGTCGACCTTTCACGCGTACGCACTCAGGTCAACGTGCACAAACAGTAAGCGCATTGTTGTCGATTCCGAGATCATTGCGATCGGCAGCCAGAACTGGTCCGGTGATGGTGTCATACAAAACCGTGACGCGACACTCATCATCTATAACGAGGACGCCGCGAAGTATTAGGAGGAGATCTTTATGCACGACTGGACCAAAATGGTGATCCAGCACGCCCCCGGAGGGGTAGCGGAACGGATTTGGTATTTGCGACCGCAATCCTGGCAGATGAACTTCAGATACACGACTGCCGCGCTTTGGCGTCGGTATGAGTGCCGACACGCTGGAAGAAGTCGTCCAGCAGTTTCTCGGTCACCCGTGAGCGCATCGAGATGGAGGGGAAGGCGCTAAGGAAGCTGAAGCATCAGCCAAGGTCGAAGAAGCTGCGGTCGTTCCTCGACAACTGACCTTCGACCTTCTCGCAGACATTTGAAAAGTGCGTTCGCTTACGACGGGACTCGTTCCGGCCGCTGTCGGGTCTTGCAACGCGCCCAAGCGCAGGCTGGGTTTTGCGCTGCCGAACACAACAATTTCTTCCGCGATCACCGGGTTTTACAGCATGCGATTCCGTACTGACGTGCGCAAGATGCGATCGATTTGCGACGCGTCCATGATGGTTTGTACGTCATCCGGCAGCGATTGATGATTGTGATCTATCATACTATTTTTGCGAGGTGTTGTGCTATGATGCCATCCCAGGTAGCTGGCGCGGGTTCACGGCAGGAGCCCGATTGCTGGGCCGATTGCAGAAAAATTGGAGGAGGAGGGTGCCATGAAAGCTTCGCGTCGGGAGGTGTTGCTGCATGGTTGCGTGATTGGTGCGGGGATCATGGCGACCAATGTGACGGGCATGCAAGCGTTAGCGCAGCAGGCGACACCAAAGCTGCGGCGCTCGCTGCACGGCATGGCGCCCAACGATCCAGTCCTGCAGACTTGGCGCGAAGGCGTGCGGCTGCTGAAGGCCGCGAACGGCAACATCAGCTGGACCAGCTTTGCTGCGATCCACGGTAATGGCGGCGGCTTCAATCTCTGTCCGCATGGCAACTGGTACTTCCTGCCCTGGCATCGGGCCTACATTCTCATGTACGAGCTTGCGGTGAGGCAGGTCACCGGCAACAACGATTTCGCGTTGCCCTATTGGGACTGGACGCTGGATCGTCAGATGCCGCCGGCCTACCTCGAGCAGACGTTCAATGGACAGCCTAACTCGCTGTTCGAGCCGCAGCGCACCGTAACCCCGACCGATGCGTTGCCCGACGGTGTGGTGGGGCAGGCCGTCATCAATGAAATCCTCACCGAGTCGCCATTCGAAACATTCGGCACCAGCCGCCCGGTCGGACAGGACGGCCTCGACCAGTCCTGGATCAACTGCGAATTCTGCGGCACGCAGGGAACGCTGGAGGGCAACCCGCACAACACGGTCCACAATTTCGTGGGCGGGCTGATGGCCGGTGCAGGTTCCTCGCTCGACCCGATTTTCATGATGCATCACTGCAATATCGATCGCATTTGGTGGATGTGGGTTCAGGGCGGCGGGACCAATTCCGACGATCCGCTCTGGCGCGACATGACCTTCCAAAACAATTTCTTCAATCCCGATGGCTCACAATCTTCGCCAAAGGTCACTGATCTCTTGGTCCCGGAGCCGCTCGGCTATGCTTACGTCGACGCCCCGATCGCGGTCTCATTCGCAGCTCCGACCGCCGCCACGGTGCAGGCGGTCGTCGCACAGGGCGAAAAGTTCAAAAGCCTCTATACGGTGTCCAACGTAGCGACCGCAAAGCCTGCCGGCGTTGCCGCTTACGCGGCTACGGTGACGCAGCCGGCGGCGACAGTCGCCCAATATCTGGAAGTTCCAGTCGATGTTGATGCGGCCGCACTTGCGCCTGTCGCCAACCGCAAGGCGCTGCCGAGCGGCTTTGAGACCCTGAGCCTGCCCGCCGCCCGGCAGCACTTTCTCAGCGGCGCGCGATGCTACGCGTTCCTCCGCGAGGTCGACTATGAGCAGCAGACTAACACCGAATATCGGGTGTTTCTGAACTGCGATTATCTGTCGGCAAGCACGCCGACGAGCGACCGCCACTATGTCGGGTCGTTCAGCTTCTTTGGCAAGCATGATGGCCGCACCCACGGCGGCAAAGAAGCCAAAAAGCCCTCCTTCGGCCTCGATCTGACCTCGGCGATCCTGCGCGTCTATGGCAGCGCGCCGACAGCTCCCAGCAAGTTCAGGGTGCAGATCCAGCCAGTCGCGCTGAGGGCGGGCGGCAAGGCGGATGGCACGGCGAGACCGAGCCGCGTCGAGATTGCCATCGTTTCGGCTTGACCCCACATGAGGAGCGCGGGCGGCGCAAACTGATGGATCAGGACCAGGACCAGGACCAAGCCCATGCGCGTACCTTGTTTATGGGTCATCGCAGCGGGGTGCGCGCTTGCGCTCCTCGCTCTCCTCGCCAGCATGGCTGCGGAGGGTGACCAATTGATTGCGACGGTTGGCAAGCCCGCGATCGTCACGGTGCCGCCGAAGCCCGATAGCTTTACTGCTGGATCCTCGGCCCCGCGCGTCGTCGTCCATGTCACCGGCTACCAACCTCCGCAACAAGGCTCGGTTCGCGGCGTTGTGAAGGTGCAAAAGCCTGACGGCACCGAGCAGGAGATCGGAACCTTCGGCGTGTTTCCGGACACGGCTTTCAAGGCCGATTCGTCGCGCTCGCGCGCCTACAGCTTTGCGCTTCCGAAGGAACTTTTGACCGGCGCGGTGAAGCTGAAAGTCGAAATCGTTCCGGACAGGGCGCAGGCAACGGGAGAGGGCGCACAGCTCGAGGTCGGGCGCGCGGAAATCCAGTAGCCACCTGTAGACGAGTGAGAAAATTCTGACACCGGCAACCTTCAAGGGGGATCGACATGGCAAATGGAACGTCGGTCGCAGGGACCTGGTCCTATCGCAGCTACCTCAACACCTCAGACCAGCCGGTGTTCGGCGCCGGCCTGTTCACCTTTCAGACACCGTCACCCACGAACCTGATCGGGACGTTTGACATGGGCTCCGATCTGGTGCTCGACCTGCAGGGGACGTTCACACAGGCCGCAGGCGACGCGCCGCTCACGGTTCACATCAGGGGTTTTGGCAGACAAGGCACCGGGACCGACGGCTGGGAATACGACTACCATGGCTTTCTCGCCTTTCAGTGGCCGGACGGCGTCAACCAGGTTTTATCGCTGGTCGGCTCCGTCCTCCGCGCCAAGCCGCATGACGGCCAGCCCGCAGGCGTCACGGCGTCGTTCGTCGCAGTGAGGCAGTCGTAACGGGAGTCTTAGGGTCTGTACCTAAATGACGCGACGCGATTCCCTTGCCCGCGAGTTTTTGATTCGGGGGCGAGAGAGTGTGCGCGGGTTTGTTTTGGCTGAATGCTATTATGCCTGGCGCACGCGCCGGGAGAGCCGCAGATCAGCCGCCAATCGCGATCTCGTCGGCGACATCCAACAGGCCCATCGCGAAGCCCACGGACGCTATGGCAGCCCGCGCATCCACGCCGAGCTGCAGGCTCAAGGCCGTGGAGCGAGCCGCGGCCGCATCGAGCGATTGATGCGCCGTCACAGGATCAGGACCATCATGGCCCGGCCACGTCGGGTGCGCACCACCGACAGCCGCCACGACTTCCCGATTGCTCCGAACCTGCTCGCGCGGAACTTCACAGCTACCGCGCCGAATAATGGAAAGTGTGAACTACCCCACACACGTAAAGCGTTCTCTCAAATACAGTTGCCACCGGATATCGAATTCAAACTGACACTCAAAGCATGCTTGAAGGGAGGCCTCTTGGATCTTGTCCAACTCGGATCGGAGAGGCTGTCCAAGAATCGTTCGGCTATCGCGGAGGCGGGATTGCTCGATTTTTTCGACCCGGCTTAGTTGCTATTGAGCCTTATTGAGGGAATCGACAAGCACCGACAGCGGTTCTTCGAGCATGGCAAACAGCGTAGGTGCAGGCGAAGCATTGCGCCTACAATAGCAAGGATGGTGCCGAGCATCGGATCGCCGCTTTGGCAAAGCATGCCCTCACATCATCCATTGCACGTTTTGCCGCACGACCGACCGGATGATGGCATCGGCAGGCTCTGCGATCACAATTTGCGTATCGTTGCAAATGGAGGGAATGGTCATGGCATCTCAGAAAGGGCAAGTCGCATCCAGCGCGAGAACAGGTGAGGTTTCCATAAACCTCGACAAATTGAACAACGCACTCCAGGGAGCCATCGCTGAATCTTTGCGCCAGCTGACGCAGGAAACGCGAGGGACGGCGAAGATTGCGGTGGTGAAGGCCATGGCACCGGCGGAGGCGGAGGCGGAGAGGATCCAAATCTACGAAGACGACCCGTTCCTTGAGGCGGTGGCTGGCTCAAGCCCCGTCCCTGCCGATCCCATTCGGATCGACGAGCCTTCCGACACGCAGACATTGCTCCAAACACAAATCGTCGGTCAGCAACCTGACCCGGAAGTTTACCAGCCTTTCACCGCGGAATTCCGCTACTGGGACGCGGACTCCGCATTGGCTCGGGCGATCAACTTCTGGGGCCCGTTGCTTCCTAGCGGCACACAGTGGTCAACCGATCAGCAGCCGATGCAGGTCAATCTGGACGAGGGGGAAGACTTCAACGCCTTCTATGCCCGAGAAAGCGGACTCAACTTCTTCCATGGACAGGTCGATAACGTCGCCCCGCCCGTGACGGTTTTCTCCGGCGCAAGTCCCGACGTGTCCTGTCATGAGCTCGGCCACGCAATACTCGACGCAGTGAAACCCGAGCTTTTCAACGCGATGAGCCTGGAAGTCGCCGCCTTCCATGAGGGCTTCGGCGACATCAGCGCGATGCTCTCCAAGCTTCAGTTGGCCTCGCTACGTGACTTCGTGCTTCAGCAGACTCGCGGACACCTGGGTTCGAACTCGCGACTCTCCCAGCTCGCACGTCAACTCGGCTGGGCCATCCGGGTCCAGGTCGATCCCACAGCAGTGGACCGCGACTGCCTTCGGAATACCTCCAACAACTTCTTCTATCGGGATCCCGCCGGCCTGCCGCCGATGGCTCCCGCCACACAGCTCTCCTCGGAGCCACACTCGTTCTCTCGCGTATTTTCCGGTGCGTTCCTTGACGTGCTGGCAGCCATGTTCAAGATCGGCCCAGCCAGTTTTGTCGGGACCGACTCTGACAAGCTTCTCGCCGTCGCGGTCGACGCAGGGAAGCTCCTCATCGAGGGAGTGCGGGTGGCTTCCGTGGCGCCGGGCTTCTACAGCCAGGTGGCCGCGGGAATGATCCAGGCCGATCAGTCCCTCACCGGGGAGCGTTACCGGACGGCCCTTACGAGCAGTTTTGTCCAGCGTGGGATCCTCTCCCTCACGGCAGCTATGTCCCTTGTCCGGACTTTACGTGAGCACAGCGACTCCTTCGGCGTCACCGGACGTGCGCCGAGCCGTCAGCAGCTCCAGTTCGAGGGCGAGGGCGACGGATACAAGAAGACCGCGCAAGACGCGCCGAACCTTCCGCTCCGGCCGCTCGCGACCCGCTTCGGCGTCACCTTGCACGTGCATATGCCGGCGGAGGGCGCGCGCTTTCCTGTAGCGGCAGCCGCCCTGGCTGGCGGGACACAAGCAACCTCAAGCCCCGAGGAAGATGCCCGTTCCTTCGTCGAGGACCTGATCCAGCGTGACAAGATCTCTCATAAGGGGGCTTCGGACGTCATTCCTGCCGAGCTAACCTCACCGGGCGAAGCTTCGCCCCACCATAAAACTCACTACGTGATCCGTGAGGACGGAAAGACAGTGCTTATGCGCCATCACTTCGACTGTGGGTTCCGTGGCTGCAACCACACCCACTGAGCGTTCCCGGCCCGCATCGGCTCGCTCTTCGGGAGCGGGTGCCGTCGCGTCGGTTCAGATCCGGTAGCCTTCGCAGAGACAACATCGTAAACTAGCTAAATAGGCGAGGAGAACCAGGGGAAAGCCCAAAATGACGACCGAGGCTCCCAAGCCGCAATCCGAGCAAGACAAAGAGACGCGGCTATTTATCGAAACGCTAGAGAAGACCGGGCAGATCGTCGACGTCGACGAGCATCAGGATACGTCCCAGTTGCCGGCGCAAGTAACGCACGTCCGCTATCCAGATGGCACCGTTAAGCGCATCCGCTTCACTGGCCCTGGACGCCGGTGAACGATCGCCGTCTCGCTTGTCACAACGATCACGCGCGAAACCAAACGCCCCCGTTTGAGGCAACATGATGCGCATGATTTTCCCTCGTCCAAAAAGCTTCAGACGGTAACGGTCGGAAAAGAGCCATGGGCGGCCTCGAGCCAGCGGATTGACGTTCTGCAAGTAGTGCTTCGACGGCTTTCGCGGCAATCGTCGATCCTCTTCACAACATGATGCTTCGCAAGAAGGTTTCTTGTGATCTATCCTGATCGGAGAGGTTTTTGGGTACTGGCCTAATGTGCCCGCATTGTGCCCCAGCTTTCTTGGCGCACACGTCGAGGGAATTAGCCAATTAAGGTTTTGAGGCTACGACGAAAATTGTGGGCGCACAAGGGATCGAACCTTGGACCTCTCCCATGTGAAGGAAGAACCACGGCTCCAAGGCGGCCATAGCAGGCCATACGCTGAATCGAAAAAGACCTTGCAGTAAAAGGATTTCCTGCAATATTTGACCTCAATCGGCCACACGTGGCCATAGGTCAAAATCTGTGCCCCTGCTGTGCCCCGAGGCGAATTCTCCCCTGGGGCACAGATCGGGGCACAGAATCGCGGGAAAGGCCTCATGTCTCACCCCGACAAGGCAAAAGGTCTCAGGTCCGAATCGCAGCAGCGATTAGTCAAGCTCACCGACGCCGCCGTTGAGCGCGTCGAGCTGCCGGCCGGCAAATCGCAGATCTATCTCTACGACACCGAACAGCCGGGCCTTGCGCTCAGAGTCCGCGCCAGCGGCGGCAAGAGCTGGGTCTTTCTGTTCACCAAGCCGGGTGTCGATGGCACGCAGCGCAAGACGCTGGGCGCCTGGCCAAGGTTCAAGGAAAAGGACGCGCGCGCCGCCGCCAAGATCGCGACCGGCGATCTGGTGCGCACTGGCGATCCGAACGCCGCCAAGCGCGAAGCCAAACAGCAACAGCTGGCCGCAAAAGAGCGGAAGGCGCTGGGCGAGCTGATCGAGGCGAAGGGGCCTTATGAGAGGGCGCTGCAACAGCGTCGAATCGTGAACTGGCAGGTTGCACTGTCAGCGACGCGGCGCGGTCTGGCCGGGCATCTGACCAAGGACATCAGATCCCTAACGCGCAGGCAGATCATCGCGGAAGCGGACAGGATCGCCGCCACCGGCAAGCGCGGCGCCGCCGACGATTTGCGCAAGCACACCCACACCTTTCTGGAATGGTGCGTGAGCCGAGGTTTTGTCGATGCCAACGTTCTCGCCGGCTATCGAAATCCAAAACAGACTCGCGCGGAGCGGGTCGGGCGCCGACAGAAGGGTCGCGCGCTCACCGACGACGAAGTGATCAAGGTCTGGAAGGCGGCGGGTAAGCTCGGCACGTTTGGACAGCTGACGCGGCTGTGCCTGCTCGGTGGTCCGCGCCGCAGCGAGCCGACGATGCTGGAATGGTCGAGGCATATCCTGGATGACCGCATCACCTTCGACGAAGCCTGGACCAAGATGGGTCTACACCACGACGTGCCGCGCACGCAGCCGATCGATGAGGTGCTGGCAGCGGCGAAACATTTTCAGCGCGCCACTTCAGACTATGTGTTCCCGTCGCCGAAGACCGGGGCGCAGATGTCGGGCTTCACCAAGATGGTTGCGCGCCTGATCAAGGAAGCCGAGGTCGCCAGATTCACCATGCATGATCTGCGGCGCACGCTGCGCACCATCATGTCGCGCTGCGGCTACGACAACGAAATCCAACGGCTGTGTGTCGGGCAAAAGCCGCGCGGAATCGATCAGGTCTACAATCACGACGAACAGTGGATCATCCGCAAGATGGCGTTCGAAGCGGCTCATGACTACATCGCGGAGTTGGTCGGCGCGAAACGGGTCGGCAAGGTCGTGCGCCTGCAGCGGACGAATCCGCTCGACCCGATCAAGGCCGAGCTGCTCGGCCGTCTCCGCGAGCATTATGCGGCTGGGACGGCTTAGCGGCCTTGGCACAGTTGGCCAGATAGTCCCGCACTGCATCGACCCGATAGAGCGGGCGGCCATCGACGTAGCGCCATTTCAGAGGATGGTTCGGATCGCACCGCCACTTTTCCAGCGCTCCGGGTGTGCGCCGGATGATCGCGGCCGCCTCCAATACCGTCAAATTAGAGCTACCCGGCAGCGTATCGATATCGAACGTCGCGGGCGGCGGCACGCCACGGTTCTTGCGACCGCGCTTTGTCGCACGCGGCACTTTGCTGCAACCTGGCGGCGCAAATGCCTCGATCCGGGTCTTTTCGTCGTTGCCGGGCATGCCTTCCGTCCGAACCAGGATCGGTCTGAGGCAATAAGATCGTAGGCTTCTCCAGCAAGAAAGAAATCAACTGCGCAGGTATGGCTACCGGGTAGCTGTGGCGTACAAATAGGACGAACCGGTTCGATTGGCCTAGTTAGGCAGGGGCCGCTGCAGCTCCTTTGACGTTGCTCGTCGCACAATCAACTCTTGTCCTGTCGAGCTTTGTTCGAATAGGAGGCCACGTGAGATACAAACGAGGAGAGAAAACTGGCGGACAACAGTCACACGTGAGTCTATCCGCTCCGAAAGCCGCAGAACCGAGCACGATGCCATTCACCCAGTGGCTCACCTGCACGATTGACGATGCATGCGAAGTGACCGGCTTGGGACGCACGAAGCTTTACGAGTTGATAGGAACTGGGCGTATCGTCACGACAACGATCGGACGTCGGCGACTAGAGGAGTTCGGCAATTGAGCCGATCCAGGCCTGGGTCGTCACCAACGGGACCAGCCAGTAGCCGACCAGCAGCCAGAGCGTCTTGGTCCACATCGACAGACCGCCTATCAGGAGATAGGTCAAAAGCCTCAGGACGGTTTCCCAGCGCGCCTCCTCCGCCGGCAGGACCCGATGGCGCAGCAGAAAAGCCATATAGCGCGCGGTCGCCCGAGGACTGAGGACGCCCAGCAAATACCTGCGCAGGGATGCCCGGCCGAGGCCGGCGCCATAGAGCCCGGAGGAGACGAAGAACTGGTAGTCCGGATCGTGATCCGGATCGCCGAAGCGGCTGTGGTGATTGCGGATGTGGGAGGCCACATAGCCGGTAAAGCTTTGCAGCACCGGATGGCCGCCGAAAACAGCGCCGAGAACGGATGCAGCCAAACGGTTTTTCATCAAGGTGCGGTGGCAAGCCTGGTGCAGCACGCCGGCGAGTGCCCGCTGCCGGCCGCCAATCAGAAAGACCGCGATCAGGTAGACCGGCACGGCAACGAGGAACGCAAGCTCCTGCCACGCCCAATAAGACACCGCAACAGCGCCCGCGATGATCGCCTAATGCTCGATGAGTTCGAGCGGACCATGCCAATTGTTGAGCGCGCAATACGCCATGACCTTGCGCCGAAGGTCCGGATCGAAGGCGTGCCGGGTGACACTGTCGGGAGATTGCTCCATCGGCCATGGCCTCATCCCGCTTTGCCGCGCAGGTCCGGCGTTGCCAGATCCGGCGATGGCCGGTCGATCCGCTCGCGCCGCCGGTCCAGAAAGCCGAGGATCGCGGGCACTGGGCTGACCACATGTCGATGGCGCGCGAACATTTCAGCATAGTCCTTTCGAACCTCCTCCATCCGGGTCCAGTGCGCTTGCGGCCGCAGGTGATGCTCCTGATGATACCCGTCGTTGAAGGTGAGAAGGTTGTAGAGGCGACCGTAGTGGCTGACGGAATTCGCGAACCTGGTTTCGGGGTAGGCGCCGAAATGCTCGAAGTAGTTCTGAATATTGACGAGGACCAAGGCCACGAAGAAGGACGGCAGATAGGCAAAGAGCACCCAGGACGGGCGCGTGACTAGGAGTATCAGCAGCGCCAGGGCGAGCACGACGTGCTCGAGCCGCATCTGGCGCCGTTCCGATGGCCGGATTGGCGTTCCGGTCGCGCGATCCGTTGAGCTCCCCTCGGCCGTCCGGCGCCAAGGCGAAAGGGCGCCTATCCGCGCAAGGATCTCGCCGCGCAAGGTGACAAGGGCTCCCAACAATGCGTAGCGCAAGAGCCCTACATGATCCCCATCCGTCGACCCTGCGAAGGTCGAGGACCGGTCCCGCGGCTGGCCGTCCGGACCGGGCCGGTCATTGTGATAGCGGTGATGATTGCGCACATGCGAGAGATGATAGGCCTGCATGGGCTGGCCGATATTGAACGAATGCAGCACCGACGCCGCCGAGTTCAGGACCGGGCTGCGAAACCATTGATTATGCGTGAAGAGGTGCGCGAGAATGATGATGCTGTACGTGTTCATCAGGGTCAGGACCAGAACCACACCCAGCCGCGGGAGCAACGCTAGATCCGGCCAGGCAACGGCGCTGGCAAGAAGGGAAAAGGTGTGAAGCAGGCTAAGACCGATCAGCCAGACATCCTTCGCCGAATGTCGCAAAATCATCCTCCGCGCTCCCCGCTCTTGTTGCCACTCCTCAGGCGGCCTGCGCCTTGCGGCGATCGATCCTTCCTCCGGCCGACCGGACGATCAGAAATAGCTTTCGAGTCTGCCGCGGCGACGCACGTCCAGCGTGGCGCAGTAAAACGATCCGCCGAGGCTCTGAAAATGCCGGAACGGGCAGCGGATCACGTCAAAGCCCCAGGCCGCGATAGCCTCGGCCATCGGTGTGTCTTCTTCCTCCACAATTACTCATTGCGGATCGAGCGTCAATACGTTCATGTTGATCCAACCGCTGCACAGATAGAGCGGTTGCGCACGCGGCGGCGGCGGCGCGGTCCGCACCTCCCAATCCTTGAACTGCACGGGAATGGTCCGCACCCGTTCCGGTTCGAGGAACTATGCCGTCGGCATCCGGAGCTGGGTTCCGGGACGCGGCGGACGCTTGAGCGGCGCATTCGGGCATGGCGGGCGGTGAACGGCCCGGATCGCGAGGTGATCTTCCGCTTGCCCTTCTCCGGCTTCGAACACGCCCATGTCGTGCTCGGCGGCGAAAGTTTTGTCGCCCTGGCGGAAGGGTTACAGAACGCCCTGTGGTCGCTGGGCTGGGTTCCAGAGCAGCACCGAAGCGGCAGCCTCTCGTCCGCGTTCCGCAATCTCGGCGCCGACGCCAAAGAGGATTTGACGACACGCTACGAGGCGTTCTGCGGTCACTACGGCATGACGCCGACCCGCAACAATCCCGGTGTGTCGCACGAGAATGGTTCGATCGAAAGCGCGCATGGCCATCTCAAAAGAGCGCTGGCAGACGCCCTGCTGAAGCGTGCCTCGCGCGACTTCGACGATCTTCCAGCATGGCGGGGCTTCGTCGATGAGATCGTTGGCCGCGGCAACGCGCGCAATGCCAAGCGCATCGATCAGGAACGGATGGCGCTGAAGAAACTGCCGGTCTGCAAGACCGCCGATTATGAGGAGGTCAACGTCGATGTCACGACATCCAGCGCCTTCACGTTGTGCAAGGTATTTTACTCGGTGTCATCCCGCCTGATTGGTCACCGGCTGCGCGTGCGTCTTTATGATGACCGGCTCGAATGCTTCCAGGGCGCCACCCACATCGTCACCTTGCGGCGCGGGCGAACGCTGCCGAACGGCAAACATGGGCATGTCATCGACTATCGTCATGTCATCCACTCCCTGCGCCGCAAGCCGATGGCGCAGCTCAATCTGGTCTATCGCGCCCAGCTCTTTCCCCGTCACGCCTACGCCCTTGCGTTCGATGCCTTGCTCGCCGGACTCGGCGAGAGATACGCCTGCCGCGCCATGGTTGGCCTTCTGGCGCTCGCACACGAACGGGCCTGCGAGGCGGAACTCGGCGTCGTGCTGCAAACCACTCTCGACGACGGCATCCTTCCGGACCTCAAGGCGTTGATCGAACGATTCCGCCCGAAGGGCATGGCACTGCCGATCGTCGTCGTCACGCTGCCCTCGCTCGCCATCTACGACCAGATCGCCGCGACCGTGAGAGAAGCCGCATGAACGCGACCGTCAAGATCGACGCCGCCCGTGTCAAGCTGCTGCTCAGCGAGCTGCGCTTGCCCGGTATCAAGCTGATCTGGGCCGCCTTGGCGGAGACCGCCGACAAGGAAGGCTGGCCTGCCGCACGCTTCCTGGCTGCGCTGGCCGAACAGGAGGTGGTGGAGCGAAGCCGGCGCCGCTTCGAACGCTACCCGGAAGAAGCCCGCCTGCCGCCGGGAAAGACACTCGACGCCTTCGACTTCGATGCCGTGCCGCTGGTCTCAAAGGCGCAGGTGCAGGCGCTCGCCGCCGGCGACGGCTGGCTCGAAAAGGGCGCCAATCTCTTGTGCTTTGGTCCGCCTGGCTGAGGCAAATCGCATCTGGCGGCGGCGCTCGGCATTGCCCTGATCAAAAAGGGCTGGCGCGTGTTGTTCACCAGAACCACCGACCTCGTACAAAAACTCCAGATCGCGCGCCGCGATCTCGTGCTCGAAGCAGCAATCGCCAAACTCGACAAATATCATCTGCTCATCCTCGACGATCTTGCCTATGTCACCTAGCATTACAATTGTCTTTTGTGAAGATTTCTGAATCCATGGGCAACCATGATTCGAAGATCGTGGACGCGGACAGCGTCGATTGAAGAGACGCTTGCGCTGTGGGCGGCGTCGCTTCGGGAGATCAAGAAACGGATACGTCCGTTGTTCAATCAAGATCGCGTTGCGAGGAATGTAGGCTTGTTCCTGGAAGGCCTTCTCGGAGATGAGCAACGCAAAACCGGCTGGATGCGCGCGGAGGCAGCAGGCGATCCCGGTCCATGGCGGCAACAGGCGATCCTGAGTCGCAGAGATTGGGATGCGGATGCTTTGCGCGATATCGTCCGCGACTATGTCATCGAGCATTTGGCGGATGATGACGCGGTCCTCGTGATCGACGAGACCGGCTTTCTCAAGCAAGGCAAGGCGTCGTGCGGAGTGGCGCGGCAATACACGGGTTCCGCGGGCAAAATCACCAACTGCCAGATCGGCGTCTTCGCTGCCTATGTTTCGCGTCACGGTCATGCGTTCATTGATCGCGCGCTGTATCTTCCGAAGGAATGGACCGACGACCCAGCTCGCCTGCAAGCCGCATACGTGCCCCCCGATTCCGGCTTTGCGACCAAACCGAGGCTTGCGACGCGAATGATCGCACGCGCCATAGCCGCGTCTGTCCCATTCAAGTGGGTGGCTGGCGATACGGTCTACGGTGTTGGCGATATCGAACAGCAACTGCGTCACGCAGGCAAAGGCTATGTACTCGGGGTCAGCAGCGCTCATGTATTCCATTCCTGGGGCAAGCGGCGTTCCGTCACTGGCAAGGCCGCCGACATCGCCCAGACGTGGCGCGCGTCCGACTGGAAACGCCTGTCGGCAGGGGCCGGAACCAAAGGACCGCGGCTGCATGATTGGTGCTATCTCGAATTGGCTGATCTCGAAGTCGAGGAATTAAACGACGCAAATCCAGCTCTTTGGACACGAGGCCTGCTGATCCGTCGTCGTATCGCCGATGGCGATCTTGCCTTCTTCACTACCTGGTGCCCAGCGGCAACATCCATCGAAACGCTGGTAGCGGTCGAAGGCCACCGGTGGGCGATCGAGGACAGCTTTGAGACCGCGAAGAACGAGTTCGGGCTCGACCACAACGAGAGCCGATCCTGGCATGGCTGGCATCGCCACGTTTCCCTGGTGATGCTCGCCTTCGCCATGATGGCGGCGATCCGCCAACGCGCCAATCCGCCGCAGCCAAAAAAAACGCAACGCCGAACCTCGGCAAAAACCAAACCATAGCCACGCCGCCGTTGATCCGTTGGTCAATCCAGGAAGTCCGCCGCATTGCCATCAAGCTCGCGCGAAAGCGGACACAACCCGCACACATCATCGCATGGTCTCTCTGGCGTAGAGCTCATCAGGCCGTTGCTCAGCGAGCCCACCTCAAAGCGAAACGGCAACTGTAATGCTAGTTCGCTTCGCTAAATTGATCTTTGCCGAACCGCTAACGCTGCTTAGCTGAGGTTACGTTAGATCGGTTGCGTCCTCGGTGTCGTCAGAACCTGAGAATATATTCTTGATTATATCGATCATCCGCATTGTGCGTCACGCCTAATCTGGGTGGAGTATAGGAGCCGTCAAGGGTCACCCTGACCGGTCTGGACGAAAGATCCGAGAGTTCAATTTGGCAGGAGTTCAATATGGAAAGTGATTCCGATGATGTTGGAGCAGGCGCGCCTTCCATCTTAAGGAACAGGGCGAAGGAAGAGAGCACGCCTCATTTTCATCGAATAGATCACATCGCTATCGCCGTGCACGATCTCGAAGCGGCGATCAGCTTCTTTTGTGACATATTGGGCTTCCAATTGAAGCGGCGGCTTCACA
>Ga0307516_10001110_pt1 | contig 37506 bp, 30 predicted proteins | sample 19_EM_MG_FD_203310 | JGI IMG/M metagenome (GOLD analysis project Ga0307516, IMG submission 203310) | Populus trichocarpa ectomycorrhiza microbial communities from riparian zone in the Pacific Northwest, United States - 19_EM | ecosystem: Host-associated > Plants > Roots > Unclassified | place... | reverse complement strand
TCCAACTCGCCGGCGTCGAAGTCGTCTGGCAAGGCTTCGCCATCGGCCTCCTCGTCCTGATCGCCGTCTCCCTCGACCAATGGATCCGAAAGGTCAAAACATGACCCCGCATCCCACGACGAAGCAAAGCGGAGGATCTCGGCGGACCAGAACCAGGGAGGCACCTGAATGACCACCACCCTCACGCCGGTCCTGCAGGCGAAGGGCCTGACAAAACGCTACGGGCGGGTCACCGCCATCGAGAGCGGCGACCTGGAGCTCTACCCCGGCGAGATCCTCGCCGTCATCGGCGACAACGGCGCCGGCAAGTCGAGCCTGATCAAGGCTTTGTCCGGCGCGGTGATCCCGGACAGCGGCGAGATCTTCCTCGACGGCAAGCGGGTGCACTTCCGCAGCCCGATGGACGCCCGGGCGGCTGGGATCGAAACCGTCTACCAGACCCTTGCGGTCTCACCCGGCCTCGACATCGCGGACAATTTGTTCCTCGGCCGGGAGGAACGCAAGCCGGGTGTGCTGGGCAAGGTGTTCCGGATGCTCGACAAAAGCCACATGCGCACCGAGGCCCGCCGTCACATGAACGAACTCGGCGTGGCGACGCTGCAGAACATCGGCCAGGCGGTGGAGTCGCTGTCCGGTGGTCAGCGGCAGGCCGTCGCCGTGGCCCGCTCGGCGGCGTTCGGCAGCAGGGTCGTCATCCTGGACGAGCCCACCGCCGCGCTGGGCGTCAAGGAAGGCAACCGGGTGCTGCAACTGATCCGCGACGTCCGCGACCGCGGCCTACCGGTCATCCTGATCAGCCACAACATGCCCCACGTCTACGAGGTCGCCGACCGCATCCACATCCAGCGACTCGGCCGGCGCGCCACCGTCATCACCCCGAAGAGCCACACCATGAGCGAAGCCGTCGCCATCATGACCGGCGCCGCCGAACCACCACCACACGCCGCCTGACCCGGCCCCGCCCCCGGATGTCTACGCGGGGGCGGAGCCGTCGGGCTGCCAGAGCTGGAGGACGTTGCCTTCCGGATCCCGCAGGGTGGCGAACCTGCCGATCGGGTAGGTCTCCGGGTCGACCTCCACCGCGATGTCCGCGTTCCGCAGTTGCGCGACCATCGCGTCGAGGTCGGACACCCGGAAGTTGAGCGACCAGGAGTTCTCGGCAGCGCCGAAGAGCTCGGAGTCGGTTGGCATCGCCGTCAGCGCGGTGGGGCCCGCTTCCTGCCGCCAAACAGACCCGCCGTATGACTCCGGCACCGGGTCTATGCCCAGGTGGGTGCTGTACCAGCGACTCAGTTCCTCGGGCTGGCGGGCCTTGAAGAAGAAGCCGCCGATCCCGGTTACGCGTTGCTTTGTCATCGTTGCATCATTCCCGCGTTCGCAGCGGTAAGGAAGCTGTAAGCAGTGCGATCATTCTGGCGGTTCCGTCGGACGTGTTGACTCAGGATTGTGCTGAGACGCCTGTTCACCAAGCCCGTGACGTGGGTCGTCGCCGTCCTGCTGGGTATCGGCAGCGCGGCCGGCCTCTACTGGGTCCAGCCCTGGCGGCTGTTCACCGACACCACCGTCAACGAGACCTTGTCCCCGGCGACCGCGCCGAGCAGCGCCGCGGCCGAGGCGGCCGAGGCGGTCGTTGTGCGCACGGGTTCGTTCGTCACCCACGAGCATGCGACCGCCGGCACCGCCCGGCTTGTCCGCAACCCGGACGGCAGCCACCAGGTGGAGCTGGCCGGCCTGGACACCTCCGACGGCCCGGACCTGCGGGTCTGGCTGACCGACCAGGAGGTCAAGAAGGGCACCGCGGGCTGGCGCGTCTTCGACGACGGCAAGTGGATCGAGCTTGGCCGCCTCAAGGGCAACCACGGCGACCAGATCTACCCGGTCCCCGAGACCGCCGATCCCGGCGACTACCGAAGCATCAGCATCTGGTGCAAGCGCTTCGCCGTCTCGTTCGGAGCGGCAAGCCTGCAATGAGAGCGGAGCGCCGGGACTGCGGTGAGAGAGCGGAGCGCCGGGACTGCGGTGAGAGAGCGGAGCGCCGGGCCCGCGATGAGAGCGAGGCGAGAGGCCACCGTCGGGTGGACCCTCGCCCGCGCGACGTTGGAGGTCAGGCGCCCCAGCCGGCCTGCTCGCCGCCGACCCGGTCCGCGACGATCTTCTCCTGGTAGCCGCTGCGCCGGTAGGCCTTCACCGGGTCCGGGTCCAGGCCCGCGTCCGCCCGGACCTCGCCGAGCAGCGGTCGCACGTCGGTGTTGTACGCGTCCATCAGCGCCGCGTTGGCCTCCAGCACGTCGCCGTCGTTCTGCGCCTTGCTCAGCGCGTCCCGGTCGACCAGCAGGGCCTTCGCCGTCGCTTCCTGGATGTTCAGCACCGAGCGGATGATCGCCGGGATCTTCGCCTCGATGTTGTGGCACTGGTCCAGCATGAAGTTGATGCCGTAGGCCGGGTCCAGCGCGCCGCCGCGGACGATCTCGTACATGATGCGGAAGAGCTGGAACGGGTCCGCCGCCCCCGCCATCAGGTCGTCGTCGGCGTAGAAGCGGCTGTTGAAGTCGAAGGCGCCCAGCTTCTTCTGCCGCAGCAGGAACGCCACGATGAACTCGATGTTGGTGCCGGGGGCGTGGTGGCCGGTGTCGATGCACACCGTCGCCTTCTCGCCCAACTCGATGCAGTGCGCGTACGACGTGCCCCAGTCCGGGATGTCGGTGGCGTAGAAGGCCGGTTCGAAGAGCTTGTACTCCAGCAGGATGCGCTGGTCGTCGCCGAGCCGGGCGTACGTCTCGCGCAGCGCCGCGGCCAGCCGGTCCTGGCGGTTGCGCAGGTCGTCCTGGCCCGGGTAGTTGATGCCGTCGGCGAACCATAGCTTCAGGTCACGCGAGCCGGTCGCGTCCATGATGTCGATCGCCTCGAGCAGGTGATCGGTGGCCTTGCGGCGCACGCCCGGGTCGGGGTTGGTGACCGAGCCCAGCTTGTAGTCGTCGTCCTGGAAGACGTTGGTGTTGATGGCGCCGATCCCGACGCCTTGTTCCCGGGCGAAATCGCCGAGTGAAGCGTAGTCGTCCACCTTGTCCCACGGGATGTGCAGCGCGACCGTCGGTGCCACGCCGGTGAACTTGTGCACGATGGCCGCGTCGGCGATCTTCTCCCGCGGGTTGCGCGGCACGCCGGCCTGGGCGAAGACCTTGAACCGGGTGCCGGAGTTGCCGAAGGCCCACGAGGGGGTCTCGATGCGCTGCGCGGCGAGGGCGCGCTTGACGGCGGCGAGGTCGATCATGGGTTCTCCAAAGGATCCGAGAGGTGGAACACCTCGGTCAGCAGCGGGAACCCCTCGTCGGGCGAGGTGCCGACGAAGAATTCCGCCATTTCCGACTGCCATCGGGTGTTGACGTCCAGCGCCTCCATTGCCGCCTGGGACGCCGCGAGGTCGTCGGCCTCGACGTAGCCAACGAGCAGGCCGTCGGCGCGCAGGAAAAGGGAGTAGTTGCGCCAGCCGGTGGCCCGCAATGCGTCCTGCATCTCGGGCCACACGGCCTGGTGCCGCTCCACGTACTCCGCCAACCGGTCCGGCCGGATCTGGAGGTTGAAGCAATACCTCATGTTTGCCTTCTGGGGTTTTCCGCTGCGGGTTAGCTCAGCGCACTTTTTCTACTTGCCAGCCTAGAAGTTGAACTTGTCGATGTTCTCGGCGGTGAACTCGGTCGGCGGGCCGAGGACGATCTCGCCGGCCGCGCCGACGGTGTACTCGCCGAGCTTGCCGGCCTTGAACTTCTCGCCTTCCTTGCCGGTGATCTGGCCGGAGGCCAGCGCCGCACCCGTGAACGCGGCCAGGTAGCCGATGTCGGCCGGGTTCCACAGCGCGAACTTCTTCACGGTGCCGTCCTTGACGTACTCGCGCATCTGGTTCGGCAGGCCGAGCCCGGTGATCGCCACCTTGCCCTTGTAGTTCGACGAGCTGACGTACCGCGAGGCCGCTGCGATGCCCACGGTGGTCGGCGAGACGATGACCTTCAGGTTCGGGTACGACTGCAGCAGGCCCTGCGCCTCCTGGAACGACTTCTGGTCGTCGTCGTTGCCGTACGCCGTCTTGACCAGCTTGAGCTTCGCGTTCTCCGGCTTGGCCAGCTCGGTCTTCATGACCTCGATCCAGGAGTTCTGGTTTGTCGCGTTCGGGGTCGCCGAGAGGATGGCGATCTCGCCCGCGCCGCCGGCCAGCTCGCTGGCCATCTCGACCAGGCTCTTGCCGATGCCCTCGGTGGTGGCCTGGTTGATGAAGGCGTCGCGGCAGTCCTTGGAGGCGTCCGAGTCGAACGACACCACCTTGATGCCAGCCTGCCGGGCCTGGTTCAGCGACGGGCAGACCGCGTTCGGGTCGTTGGCCGCCACCACGATCACGTCCTGCTGCTGCTGGATCAGCGTGTTGATGTAGCTGACCTGCGAGGAGGCGCTGGCGTCGTTCGGCCCGACCAGCTTGTACTCGCCCTTGAGCTCACCCACGGCGACCTTGCCGCCGCCGACCTCGACGTCGGTGTACGGGTTGTTGAGCTGCTTGGGCAGGTAGGCGATCTTGAGGCCTTCCTTGAGTTTCGCGTTGGGATCGGCGGCGCCGGACTGGGCGGCGGCGGGAGCGGCTTTGTCGGCGTCGTCCTTGGTCGTGCCGCCGCAGGCGGCGATGCCGAGGACAAGAAGTGAAGCGGCGCCTGCGGAGAGTAGGCGTCGGTGGGAAAGAAGCATGGCGAACTCCTTGGTGGGGGAGGTTAAACAGTGGCGGCGCGGCGGAGTTTCCGTCTTTGCCAGGTGGAGCGGATCGAGGTCGCGATGTTGGGAAGCAGTACGGAGAGCACGAGCAGGGCGCCGGTGACGATGTTCAGCGCCTGCCCCGACACGTCCTGCAGCCGCAGGGCGTTCTGAAGAGCGGCGAGCAGAACCACGCCGGCCAGGACACCGGGGAGGCTGCCCTTGCCGCCGAAGATGGAGACGCCACCGAGCAGGACCGCGGCGACCACGGCCAGTTCGAGTCCGGCGCCGTTGTCGGCCCGGGCGCTGGAGTAGCGCAGCGTCCACAGCACCCCGACCAGCCCGGCGACCGCGCCGCTGACCACGTACAGCCAGAACTTGGTGCGGGCCACCCGGATGCCGGAGAAGTGCGCGGCCTGGGCGTTCGCGCCGATCGCGTACAGCGAGCGGCCGAACGGGGTCGCGTGCAGGATCACCCCGAAGATCGCCGCGAGGACGACGATCAGGATGAGGACGTTGGGGACCGGGCCGCCGCCGATGGTCCCGGTGACCCAACCGGTGTAGTTGAACGGGAAGTCCGCGACCGCCCCGTCACCGAGCACCACCAGCGCCAGCCCCCGATACAAGGCCAGCGTGCCGATGGTGACCGCCAGTGACGGCAGGCCGAGGCCGGTGACCAGGAAGCCGTTTATCGCACCGAGGATCGCGCCGACGATGATGCAGATCGGGATGATCGACTCGATGGAGAGGCCCTGGTTCCACAGGTAACCCATGATCGAGCTGGACAGGCCGAGCGTGCTCGCCACCGACAGGTCGATCTCGCCCGTGACGATGATGAACGTCATCGGCAGCGCGACCAGCACGATCGGCAGCAGGTCCAGGATCAGGAAGGTGAAGTTCCGGCTGGTGCCGAAGTTGGTCACCGAGAAGGACGCCACCACGAGCACGAAGACGGTCAGCAGGATGATGATGCTGTCCCAGCTCGACAGCTTCCGCCTGACTTCAGACATGGGAGTCCTTCTTCCGCAGCGAGCGGGCGATCCGGACCGCGACCAGGCGGTCCGCGCAGATGGCCAGGATGATCAGGGCGCCGATGATGGCCTGCTGCCAGAACTGGTCGATGTCCAGGACGGTGAGGGAGCTGCCGATCACGGTGAGCAGCAGGGCACCGAGGCCCGCGCCCCAGACCGTGCCGCTGCCGCCGAAGACCGCCACCCCGCCGACGACCACGGCCGCGACGACGTTCAGCTCCATGCCGGTGCCGGCGGCGGCGTCGACCGTGCCGAACCGGGCGGCGAAGAGCACCCCGGCCAGGCCGGCCAGCGCGCCGCTGACGATGAACGCGCCGAGCAGGTTGCGGGCCACCTTGATGCCCGCCAGCTCCGCGGCCTGCGGGCTGGAGCCCATCGCGTACAGCTCGCGGCCCACCCGGTAGTTGCGCATCAGCAGCGAGACGCCGCCGACCACCACCAGCGCGATCAGCACCAGCCACGGGATGCCGAGGATCGAGTCGTTGGCGAAGGTCAGGAAGTGCCGGGGCAACTCGTCGGCGTTGACCTGCTGGCCGCCGGCCCAGGAGTAGGTGATGCCGCGGAAGATGTAGAGCGTGCCGAGGGTGACCACCAGCGCGGGCACCCGGCCGTAGCGGACCAGGACGCCGTTGAGCAGCCCGGCCACGCCGCCGACGGCGAGGCCGACGGCGATCGCGACGACCATCGGCATGCCGGGGTTGGCGCTCATCATGGTCGCGACGGTGAAGGCGCTCAGGCCCAGCACCGACCCGACGGAGAGGTCGATGTTGCGGGTGATGACCACGACGGCCTGCCCGGCGGCCATCACCGCGAGGATCGCCGTGTTCAGCAGGATGTCGCGGATGCTCTGCCCGGACAGGAAGCGCGGGTTGCTGGCGGCGGTATAGACGACCAGCGCCACCAGGGCCAGAATGATGCCTAGCTCGCGGGTCTTGACCAGCCCGCCGACGATCCGGCGCGCGGGTGAGGTGGCGGGGGTGGCCAGTGCGGCAGTCATGCAGTCACCTGGCCCATTGCCGCGTACATGACGCTCTCCTCGGTGGCTTCTTCACGGGTGAGCCGGGCGGCCACGTGGCCCTCCCGCAGGACGATGATCCGGTCCGCCATGCCCAGCACCTCGGGCAGCTCGGAGGAGACCATGACGACGGCGAGCCCGCGGGCCGCCAGCGACGACATCAGCCGGTGCACCTCGGCCTTGGTGCCGACGTCGATGCCGCGGGTGGGCTCGTCGACGATGAGCAGCTTCGGGTTGGTGGCCAGCCACTTGGCCAGCACCACCTTCTGCTGGTTGCCGCCGGAGAGCGTGCCCACCGGGTCGGAGAGCCGGCCCAGCTTGGTCTGCAGCTGCTGCGTCCAGTTGGTCGCCTCGCGCCGCTCGGCCGCGCCGAAGAGCAGGCCGAGCTTGGCCAGCGCGCGGCTGCGCGGCAGGGTCACGTTGCGCTCGACGGAGAGCTCCATGATCAGGCCCTGCTGGCGCCGGTCCTCGGGGACCAGCGCCATGCCGGCCGCCATGGCCGCGCGGGGCGAGCCCGCCTTGAGGGGCTTGCCGAGGAAGCGGACCGAGCCGGTGTCGTACTTGTCGACGCCGAACACCGCCTGCATCACCTCGGAGCGGCCCGCGCCGACCAGCCCGGCCAGCGCGACGATCTCGCCGGCCCGGACGGTGAAGCTGATGTCGCGGAAGACGCCCTCGCGGCCGAGCCCCTCGACCTCGAGCACGGTCTCGCCGACCTCGGTCTCCTGCTTGGGGAAGAGCGTGCTCAGGTCGCGCCCGACCATCCGCCGGATCATGTCGTCGACGCTGAGGTCGGCGACGAGTTCGGTGCAGACGTGCTTGCCGTCCCGCATGATCGTGATCCGCTGGCAGAGCGCGGTGATCTCCTCGAAGCGGTGCGAGATGAACATGATCGCGGCGCCCTCGTCGCGCAGCGCCCGGGTGACCGCGAAGAGCCGGTCGACCTCGACGCCGCTGAGCGCGGCCGTCGGCTCGTCCATGATCAGGACGCGGGCCTCGCTGGAGAGCGCCTTGGCGATCTCGACGAGTTGCTGATCGGCGATCGACAGGCCGCGGGCCGGGCGGTCCGGGTCGATGTGCACGCCCAGCCGGGTGAAGAGCCGGGTCGCGTTGCTGTGCATCGCCTTGCGGTCGATCTGCCGGAGCCGGGTCAGCGGCTGGTTGCCCATCGCGATGTTCTCGGCGACGGACAGGTCCGGGAAGAGCGTCGGCTCCTGGTAGATCACCGCGATGCCGGCGGCCTTCGCGTCGGCCGGGCCGGCGAAGTCGACCTCGGTGCCGCTGACGGCGAGCGAGCCGGTGTCCGGCCGGTGCACGCCGGCGAGCATCTTGACGATGGTGGACTTGCCCGCGCCGTTCTCGCCGACCAGGGCGTGCGCCTCGCCCGGGTAGAGGGGAAAGCTGACGCCCTGCACGGCCGCGACGGCGCCGAAGGACTTGGTCACGTCGCGCACTTCGAGCAATGCCGGGCTGGGCCGCGACTGGTCGGGCGTTGCCGCCACGGGCCACCTCCGCAAGGATGTTTGAAATGTTTCATACGCCGTGAGACGAAGGTAGGTGGCGCCGATCACACGTGTCAAGCGTCTGGATGAAACCTTTTAGAAACAACCTGCTAAGTGGTACGAGTTGTGCCGTAGGATGTCGCTTCAACGTTTCAAAAGGGGGGCTCGTGGTCAACGGCAGGACACCGTCCGTCAAGGACGTCGCCCGTTCGGCCGGTGTCTCCCTGGGCACGGTCTCGAACGTGATGAACCGCCCCGAGGTGGTCAGCCCCAGCACCCGGGAGCGGGTCGAGCGGGCGATGGCGGAGCTCGGCTTCGTGCGCAACGAGTCCGCCCGACAGCTGCGGGCCGGCACCAGCCGCACCCTGGCGTACGTGATGCTGGACGGCAACAACCCGTTCTTCCACGACGTCGCGCAGGGCATCGAGCTCGCCGCCGAGGAGGCCGATCTCTCGCTGTTCATCTGCAACAGCAACGGCCGGGCCGAGCGCGAGGAGATCCACCTTGACCGCCTCATGCAGCAGCGGGTGCAGGGCATCCTGATCACCCCGGTCAACCCGGAGGCGCCGCACCTCGCGGAGGTCAGCCGCCGCGGCATTCCGCTGGTCATAGTGGACAGGGTGGGCGGCGCGTTCTGCTCGGTGTCGGTGGATGACGTGCTGGGCGGCCGGATCGCCGTGGAACACCTGGCCGAGCAGGGGCACACCCGGGTCGCCGTGGTCGGCGGGCCGGAGTCGATCGGCCAGGTCCGGGAGCGGCTGGAGGGCGCCCGGCAGATCTGGGCCGAGCTGGGCCTGCCGGCCGAGGATCTGACCTACCTGCCCACGGCCGCGCTGACGGTCGCCGAGGGGCGTTCGGCGGGGGAGCGGCTCGCCGGCATCCCGACCCGGCGCCGGCCGACCGCCGCGTTCTGCGCGAACGACCTGCTCGCGCTGGGGCTGCTGCAGCAGAGCATCGGCGCGGGCCTGCGGGTGCCGGAGGAGCTGGCCATCGTCGGTTTCGACGACATCGAGTTCGCCGCTGCGGCCGCGGTGCCGCTGACCTCGGTGCGCCAGCCGCGCCAGGAGCTGGGCCGGGCGGCGGCGCAGCTGGTGCTGGACGAGGCGACCAATCCCGAGCACGTCCACCAGCAGCCGTTGTTCGTCCCCGAGCTGGTCGCCCGGGCCTCCACGGTCGCCCGCTCGCGAGCCTACTGAAGCAGGCAGATCCTCCGCGAAGTATTGACCAGGGCGGCGGACAGCCCGTAACCTACCGGCAATGATATGAAACGTTTCATGCCCGGTAGAGAGCCGCCGGTAAGAGCCGATTGAGGAGCCCATGTCCAACCCCGCAGTCAGCGACCTCCTGGCCCGCAGCAATCGCCTCGGCGCCGACCCGCGCAACACCAACTACGCCGGCGGCAACACCTCGGCGAAGGGGACGGAGACCGACCCCGTCACCAACGCGCCGACCGAGCTGGTCTGGGTGAAGGGCTCCGGCGGCGACCTCGGCACGCTGAAGGAGTCCGGCCTCGCGGTGCTGCGGCTCGACCGGCTCCGGGCCCTGGCCGGTGTCTTCCCCGGCGTGGAGCGCGAGGACGAGATGGTCGCCGCGTTCGACTACTGCCTGCACGGCCGGGGCGGTGCCGCCCCCTCGATCGACACGGCCATGCACGGCCTGGTGGACGCGCCGCACGTCGACCACCTGCACCCGGACGCGGGCATCGCGCTGGCGACCGCCGCCGACGGCCCGGCGCTGACCAAGGAGATCTTCGGCGACCGGGTGCTGTGGGTGCCGTGGCGCCGGCCCGGCTTCCAACTGGGCCTGGACATCGCCGCCGCGCAGCGGGCCAACCCGCAGGCCATCGGGGTCGTGCTCGGCGGGCACGGCATCACCGCGTGGGGCGCCACCAGCGCCGAGTGCGAGGCCAACTCGCTGGAGATCATCAACACCGCCGCGGCCTGGATCGCCGGGCACGGCCGCGAGGCGCCGTTCGGCCCGCTGGTGCACGAGGCACTGACCGACGAGGTACGGCGGGAGCGCGCGGCCGCCCTGTTCCCGATCGTCCGGGGACTCGCCTCCACCGACCGCCCGCAGGTGGGCCACTACACCGACAGCGAGGTCGTGCTCGACTTCGTCCGCCGGGAGCGGATGCCCGAACTGGCGGCGCTGGGCACCTCCTGCCCGGACCACTTCCTGCGTACCAAGGTCAAGCCGCTGGTGCTGGACACCGCGCCGGAGGCCCCCCTCGAAGAGGTCGAGGCCCGGCTCAGGGAGCTGCACGCCGCCTACCGCGAGGACTACCGCGGCTACTACGAACGGCACGCCGCGCCGGAGAGCCCCGCCATGCGCGGCGCGGACCCGGCGATCGTGCTCATCCCCGGCGTCGGCATGTTCAGCTTCGGCGCGAACAAGCAGACCGCCCGGGTGGCCGGCGAGTTCTACGTCAACGCGATCAACGTCATGCACGGCGCCGAGTCGGTCTCGACCTACGCGCCGATCGACGAGTCGGAGAAGTTCCGGATCGAGTACTGGGCCCTCGAAGAGGCCAAGCTGCAGCGGATGCCGAAGCCGAAGCCGCTGGCCACCCGGGTCGCGTTCGTGACCGGCGGCGGCTCGGGCATCGGCAAGGCGATCGCGCTGCGGCTGGCCGCCGAGGGCGCCTGCGTCGTGGTCGCGGACCGGGACTTCGAAGCCGCCAAGGGGGTGGCGGCCGAGATCGGTGGCTCGGATGCCGCGGTCGCCGTGGCTGCGGACGTGACCTCCGAAGCGGAGATCGGTGCCGCGCTGAGGGACGCCGTGCTGGCGTTCGGCGGGGTGGACCTGGTGGTCAACAACGCCGGGCTGTCGATCTCCAAGCCGCTGCTGGAGACCACCGAGGCCGACTGGGACCTGCAGCACGACGTCATGGCCAAGGGCTCGTTCCTGGTCGCCAAGGCGGCCGCCGCGGTCATGATCGGGCAGGGCCTGGGCGGCGACATCGTCTACATCTCCAGCAAGAACTCGCTCTTCGCGGGCCCGAACAACGTCGCGTACGGCGCCGCCAAGGCCGACCAGGCACACCAGGTCCGGCTGCTCGCCGCCGAGCTGGGCGGGCACGGCATCCGGGTCAACGGCATCAACCCCGACGGCGTGGTCCGCGGCTCCGGCATCTTCGCCGGCGGCTGGGGCGCCAAGCGGGCCGCCGTGTACGGCGTACCCGAATCCGAGCTCGGCGCCTACTACGCCCAGCGCACGCTGCTCAAGCGTGAGGTGCTCCCGGAGCACGTGGCGAACGCGGTGTTCGTGCTCACCGGCGGCGAGTTGTCGCACACGACCGGCCTGCACATCCCGGTGGACGCCGGGGTAGCGGCAGCCTTCCTGCGGTGAAGACCTTCGCGGCGGTCGACCTCGGCGCGTCCAGCGGGCGCGTCATGGTCGGCCGGGTCGGGCCGGGGTCGCTGTCGCTGGAGGCCGTCAACCGGTTCGCCAACGAACCGGTCCGGGCCGGCGGGACGCTGTACTGGGACATCCTCGCGCTGTACCGGGGCGTCCTGGAGGGGCTGCGGCTCGCCGGGCCGGTCGACGGCATCGGCATCGACTCGTGGGCGGTCGACTACGGGCTGCTCGACGCGACCGGGGCATTGCTCGGCAACCCGGTGCACTACCGGGACACCCGCACCGACGGCGTGGCCGCCCGGGTCGCCTCGGTCGTCGGCGAGGACAAGCTCTACGCGCTGACCGGCCTGCAGAAGCTGCCGTTCAACACGATCTACCAGCTCGTCGCGGCCGCCGGCACGCCGCAGTTCGAAGCGGCCCGGCAGCTGCTGATGATTCCGGACCTGCTGGCGTACTGGCTGACCGGCGAGCGGGGAGCGGAGTTCACCAACGCTTCCACTACCCAGCTTCTGGATCTAGGCTCGGGTCGGTGGGCCGGAGAACTGATGACGACGCTCGGGATCCGGCCCACTCTTTTCCCGCCGCTGCGAGCGCCCGGTACGGTGATCGGCCCGGTGCTGCCCGACCTGGGCCTGGGTACGCCGGATGTGATCGCGGTCGGCTCACACGACACCGCCTCGGCGGTTGTCGGCGTGCCCGCCGCCGGCACCGACTTCGCCTACATCTCCTGCGGAACGTGGTCGCTGGTCGGCGTGGAGTTGGAGGCGCCCGTGCTCACCGAGGCGTCCCGGCTGGCGAACTTCACCAACGAGGGCGGCGTCGACGGCACGGTGCGCTATCTGCGCAACGTGATGGGGCTCTGGCCGCTGCAGGAGTGCCTGCGCGAGTGGGGTGCGCCGGAGCTGCCCGCCCTGCTCCGCGAGGCGGCGGCCGAGCCGGCCTTCGCGGCGGTGGTCGACCTGGATGACCCGATGTTCCTGGCCCCCGGGCCGATGGTCGACCGGCTGGTCACCGCGGGCGGCAAGGAGTTCTCGTCGCGCGGCGCGGTCGTCCGGTGCATCCTGGACAGCCTGGCGCTGGCCCACCGGCGTGCGGTGCGCCAGGCCCAGGAGCTGTCCGGCCGGCACGTCGACGCGGTGCACATCGTCGGCGGCGGCGCCCGCAACGAGCTGCTCTGCCAGCTCACCGCGGACGCCTGCGGGCTGCCCGTGCTGGCCGGCCCGGTCGAGGCGACCGCGCTGGGCAACGTGCTGATCCAGGCCCGCGCGGCCGGGGCGATCAGCGGAGATCTCTCGGCACTGCGGGCCCTGTTGCGGCAGACTCAGCAGATCGTGCGGTACGAGCCGCGCGGCGACCCTGCCGCGTGGCAAGCGCTCGAGCGCCGACTGGAGGCCTGACGTGCGCATCGCCTTGTTCGTGACCTGCCTGGCCGACACCATGTTCCCGGCGGCGGCCAAGGCGACCGTGCTGCTGCTGGAGCGGCTCGGCCACGAGGTGGTCTTCCCGGAGGGGCAGACCTGCTGCGGCCAGATGCACATCAACACCGGCTATCAGAAGGACGCGCTGCCGCTGGTCCGCCGGCACGTCCGGACCTTCGCCCCGTACGACGTGGTCGTGGCCCCGTCGGGGTCGTGTGTGGGTTCGGTGCGGCACCAGCACGCGATGGTGGCCCGGTCGGCCGGGGACGAGGGGCTGGCCGCGCGGGCGGAGGATGTCGCCTCGCGGACCTACGAGCTGTCCGAGCTGCTGGTCGACGTGCTCGGGGTGGAGGACGTCGGCGCGTACTACCCGCACCGGGTGACGTACCACCCGACCTGTCACTCGCTGCGGATGATCCGGGTCGGTGACAAGCCGCAGCGGCTGTTGCGGCAGGTCCGCGGGCTGGAGCTGGTCGAGTTGGACGCGGCCGACCAGTGCTGCGGTTTCGGCGGTACGTTCGCACTGAAGAACGCCGACACGTCGACCGCGATGCTGGCCGACAAGATGCGCCACGTGCTCGACACCAAGGCGGAGGTCTGCGTCGCCGGCGACTCGTCCTGCCTGATGCACATCGGCGGCGGCCTGTCCCGGCTCGACGCCGGCGTCCGGACCGTGCACCTCGCCGAGATCCTCGCCGCGACGGAGGCCGCCACATGAGCGAGCTTGCGAGCGAATCATTCACTCTGCCCCAGACGAATGTCATCGTCGGAGCGCTAGCGGAGGCGATGGCGTGACTACCTTTCTCGGGATGCCGACGACCGCGCCACGGGGTGTGGGCAACCTGCGTGGTGACGAGTCGTTCCCGGCCGCCGCGCACAAGGCCCTCGGCAACGCCCAGCTGCGCCGCAACCTGGGGCATGCCACCGCGACGATCCGGGCGAAGTCCGGCGCGGTCATCGGCGAGCTGCCCGACTGGCAGGAGCTGCGGACGGCCGGCTCGGCGCTGAAGGCCGACACCATGGCCCGGCTCCCCGAGCTGCTGCTGCAGCTGGAGGAGAACGTCACCGCGGCCGGTGGCGTCGTGCACTGGGCCGCGGACGCCAACGAGGCCAACCGGATCGTGGCGGAGCTGGTGCGGGCCACCGGCGAGAACCGGGTCATCAAGGTCAAGTCGATGGCCACCCAGGAGATCGGCCTCAACGAGGCGCTGGAGGCGGCCGGCATCGAGCCGGTCGAGACGGACCTGGCCGAGCTGATCGTCCAGCTCGGCCACGACAAGCCCAGCCACATCCTGGTTCCGGCGATCCACCGCAACCGCTCCGAGATCCGCGAGATCTTCCTGCGCGAGATGCCCGGCGTCGACCCCGCGCTGACCGACGAACCGGTGATCCTGGCCGGGGCCGCCCGGCGCTACCTGCGCGAGACGTTCCTGAGCACGAGGGTCGCGGTGTCGGGGGCCAACTTCGCCGTGGCGGAGACCGGAACGCTGGCGGTGCTGGAATCCGAGGGCAACGGCCGGATGTGCCTGACCCTGCCGGAGACGCTGATCACCGTCATGGGCGTCGAGAAGCTGGTGCCGACCTGGCAGGACCTCGAAGTCTTCCTGCAACTGCTGCCGCGGGCGTCGACCGGGGAGCGGATGAACCCGTACACGTCGATGTGGACCGGGGTGACGCCCGGCGACGGGCCGCAGAATTTTCACCTGGTGCTGCTCGACAACGGGCGCAGCGCGGTGCTGGCCGACGAGGTCGGCCGCCAGGCGCTGCACTGCATCCGCTGCTCCGCCTGCCTCAACGTCTGCCCGGTCTACGAGCGGACCGGCGGGCACGCCTACGGGTCGGTCTACCCGGGCCCGATCGGGGCGGTGCTGTCGCCGCAGCTCACCGGGGTCGAGGACAACGCTTCGCTGCCGTACGCGTCGTCGCTCTGCGGTGCCTGTTTCGACGCCTGCCCGGTGAAGATCGACATCCCGTCGATCCTGGTCCACCTGCGCAACGAGGTGCCCCATCCGCGTACCGAAAAGGCTCTGATGCGGGCCGCGGCGTACACGATGGACCACCCGAAGCTCTACGAGGCCGCGCAGCATGCCGCGAAGCTGAGCAAGGTGGCCGGCAGGCGGCTGCCGCCGCCGCTCAGCGGCTGGACGGCCAGCCGGGATCTGCCCGAGCCGCCGAGCGAGACCTTCCGCGACTGGTGGGCGAAGCGATGAGCAGCCGGGAGCTGATGCTGAGCCGGATCCGGGCCGCGCTCGGCGACACCGCGGCGCCGGCCACGATCCCGCGCGAGTACCGCCGCGGCGACCGGGTGGCCGACCTCGACCTGCTGGTCGAGCGGCTGGAGGACTACAAAGCTGTGGTGCATCGCGGCGTCTCGATCGCGGAGACCGTGGCCGCCCTGGCACCGGCGCCGCTGATCGTGCCGCCCGGCATCGACCCCGCCTGGCTGCCGGACGGGGTGGAGGTGCTGCGCGACGAGGGCCTGAGCGCGGACACGCTGGCCGTCGCCGGGGGAGTGCTCACCGCCGCCACCGTCGCCGTCGCGGAGACCGGGACGATCGTGCTCGACGGCTCGCCCGACCAGGGCCGGCGGATCATCTCGCTCCTGCCGGACCTGCACATCTGCGTGGTACGGGCGGACCAGGTCGTGGCCTCCGTGCCCGAGGCACTTGCCCGGCTCGACCCGCGCCGCCCGCTCACCTGGATCAGCGGCCCGTCCGCCACCAGCGACATCGAACTCAACCGCGTCGAGGGGGTCCACGGTCCCCGCCGTCTGCACGTCATCGTTACGGAGGCGCTCCAGCCATGACTGACCTTCTGCCCGTCAAGCAACGGCGCAAGACCCGGATCGGGCTGGTCGCCGGCGGCCTCGGCACGTACTGGCCGCAGTTCCCCGACCTGCTGCCGCAGTTGCAGGAGTCGGCCCGCTACGTCTCGCAGCGGTTCCAGGACATGGACGCCGAGGTCACCGACGTCGGCTTCATCTCCGACGCGCAGGAGGGCGCCGCCGCCGCGGAGAAGCTGCGGGTGGCCGACTGCGACCTGATCGTGCTGTTCCTGACGACGTACCTGACCGCCTCGATGGTCCTGCCGATCGCCCAGCGTGCCAACACGCCGGTGCTGGTGATCGACCTGCAGCCGACCGAGAAGATGGACCACGCTTCCTTCGACACCGGTGCCTGGCTGGCCTACTGCGGGCAGTGCCCGGTGCCGGAGATGGGCAACACGTTCCGCCGGGCCGGGATCCCGTTCCGGTCGGTCTCCGGCTGGCTGCGGCAGGAATCGGCCTGGCGGCGGATCGGCCAGTGGATCAGGGCCGCGCACGTGCGCGCGGCCCTGCGGCACGCCCGGCACGGCCTGATGGGCCACGTCTACCCGGGCATGCTGGACGTCTCGACCGACCTGACGCTGCTGCCGGTGACGTTCGGCTCGCACGTCGAGGTGCTGGAGTTCGACGACCTGCGCCAGCGCGTCGAGAAGGTCACCGAGGTCGAGACGAAGGCCAGGATGGACCTGGCCCGGGAGATCTTCACCCTGGACGACACGGTGCGCGAGGAGGACTTCGCCTGGGGCGCGACCGTCTCCGTCGCACTGGACCGCCTGGTCGAGGACTTCGAGCTGGACAGCGTCGCGTACTACCACCGCGGCCTCGACGGCGAGCAGCACGAACGGCTGGGCGCGGGGATGATCCTCGGCGCCTCCCTGCTCACCGCCCGCGGCATCCCGGTCACCGGCGAGTACGAGCTGCGCACGACCGTGGCGCAGCTCGCCACCCAGGCCGTCGGCGCCGGCGGCTCGTTCTGCGAGCTGCAGGCGCTGAACTTCGAGGACAACGTGGTGGAGATGGGCCACGACGGGCCGGCTCATCTGGCGGTCAGCTCCCGCGACCCGCTGCTGCGTGGCCTCGGCGTCTACCACGGCAAGCGTGGCTGGGGCGTCAGCGTCGAATTCGACGTCCGGCCCGGCCCGGTCACGCTGCTGGGACTCGGCCAGGACCGGGACGGCTCGCTGTCGTTCATCGCCGCCGAGGGCACGGTCGTGCCGGGCCCGCTGCTGGCGATCGGCAACACGACCAGCCGGGTGGACTTCGGCCGCGACCCGGGCGAATGGGTGGACGACTGGAGCGCCTCCGGCGTGGGCCACCACTGGTCGCTGTCGCTGGACCACCGGGCGGCCGATTACAAAGCGGCGGCGAGCCTGCTCGGCATCGAGTTCCGCCAGGTGTAGGCACGTCCGTGGAATGGCAGCGGCCGCCGGTCCGGGAATTTGTCCGTTCTCACTCGGAATTCTTTTCGCCACTGTCGTTCCCCGCCAGGAGTCGTAGCAGCCGCCGCGCCTCGGCGCGTCGGCCGGGTTTTCGGGACCACAGGTTGACGGCCGCCGCACCCATGAAGACCAGGGATTTGGTGGCCGGCCAGAGCAGCAGCGCGACGGGTAGCAGGCTGGGGTCGAAGCTCTCTTTCACTGGTTCTCCTCAATGGTTGCGCTATTCCTCCTTCGAGCCTCAACCCCGATCGGCGTCCATGCGAGCGCGCTGACTCAACACCGACGAAGCTTTACAACATTCGTTGTCGATCGGATTCTCCAAACTGGAGATCGTATTTCGTGGTATGCCTCGGGAGGCCCGCACCTGGCCGATCACCCGACCGAGCCAAGATCGGTATGTTCGGCGATCGTGGCGGTTGTTGTGCCATCGTGGGACGTGCGATCCTTAGTGGCCTGACATAACTTGACGAGACATTTTGTGCGGTTCGGAGCGTGTTGCGTGGCCATCGCACTTCCGGGTCGAGACCGGCTCTCTCCGGGGTCGAATCGCGACTTCGTCGAGGCCATGCATCACCTCTACGACCTGGCCGGCCGGCCCGCCGCCCGGACGATCAGCCGGGCGATCTTCAGGCGGTCCGAGCTGGAGTCGGTGTCGCACGAGACGGTGAGCGCCGTGCTCCGCGGGGATTCCATCCCGACCTGGGGCAAGGTGCAGTCGATCGTCACCGTGCTCGCCACGATGTCCATCGCCGAGCAGAATCTCGACGAGCTGCTCCGGGGCATCCATCGGCTGTGGATAAGAACCCGTCCGTCCGGCCGCACCGAGCCGGCATCCGTGGAGCCGGGGCAGGAGCCCTTACCGGAGTCGAAGCAACCGCCACCGCTGCCGCCATTGCCGCGCCCGGAGCCCGAGGTTGACAAGGCCGCGGCCCTCGCCGACGAGCCGATCATCGGCAGCCTGCCGGAGCGCAATTCGCACTTCACCGGCCGCGAGATCCTGCTGGACACGATGCATCAGCATCACCTGGAGCATCCCAACGCGCCGCTGGTGCTGTTCGGGCTGGGCGGCGTCGGCAAAACCCAGCTCGCCCGGGAATACGTCCACCGTTACGCCGACCGCTATTCCGTCCTCTGGTGGGTGCCCTCCGACCGGCCCGAACAGGCCCGAGCCTCGCTGGTCAGTCTCGCCGAGCGCTTCGGCCTGCCACTGCGGCACAACGCGGAACAGACGATTGCCGGCGTGCTCGGCCGGCTGGAGTCTCAGTTGGTCAACTATCTCCTCGTCTTCGACGGCGCCGAGGGCGACGCCATCCGCGGCTTTGTGCCGGCGATCGGCGGCAACGTGATCGTGACGAGCCGGGATCCCGCCTGGGCCCACGACAGCGTGAACGTGGGTTTGGAGGTCCCCGACTTCGACCGCGCCGAGGCCATCCAGTTCCTCCGCAAGCGCGATGGGCGGACGACCGGCCAGCAGGCGAGCGAGGTGACCCAGCGGCTCGGGCGGCTGCCGCTGGCACTCGAGGGCTTCGCCGCGCTCCGGCTCGCCACCGACCAGTCCTGGGAGGATCTGCTTGCCCGGCTGGACGATCCGGCCTGGCGACTGTTGTCAAGCACCGAAGCGGAGCCGGCCCACTATCCGCACACGGTGGCGGCGGCGCTGCAGATCGCCTTGGACCGCCTGCGGGCCGCCAATCCGGTGGCCGTGCTGGTGTTCGAGCTCTTCGCCTGGTTCGGCTCGGAGCCGGTCTCCATCCCGTTGTTGCGACGCGGGGCCACCGGCGATGTCTCGCCGGGTCTGCGGCGGACCCTGAACAATCCGATCGACCTGCGACTCGCGGTGCTGGACATCAACAAGTTCGGCCTGGGCCGCCTGCACACCGAGGATCAGCGCATCGAGGTCCAGCCGCTGATGCGCCTCGCGCTGCGGGACGCGCTCTCGGACGAGGACCGGGATCGGGCCCGTCGAAACGTGCAGGAGATTCTGACCGCGGCCGACCAGGGCTGGCCGGACGAGCTGCCGCTCCTGGACATGCACCGCGCGATGGCGCCGCACGTGTTGCCCGCCGACCTCATCAACTCTCGCAAGATGCCGACCCTGCTCGCCGTCCACCACCAGATCCGGTACCGCTATCTGATCGGCGACTACGAGGATGCCCGGCGGCTCGGCGAGGCCGCCGTCGGGGCCTGGCGGGCGCCCGACTTCCTCGGTCCCGATCACGGTCTGGTTCTGCTGGCCACGCGGGAGTGGGCCAACGCCCTGCGCGCGCTCGCCCGCTATCGCCAGGCCCGGGAACTGACCGCGGACGCGATGGAGCGCCTGCGGGTCAACCCGCAGTACGGCGAGGACCATCCGTACTCGCTCGACCTGGCCCGCAGCCACGCGGCGGACCTCCGGATCGCGGGCGAATACCAGCAGGCGCTGGCGGTGGACCAGGCGAGCTGGGAGCGGCACGTCCGGTCGTATGGCGAGGACCACGACCGTACGGTCTCGAGCCGGCACAACCTGGCGGTCACCCTGCGGTTGCTCGGCGATTTCGCGGCCGCGGAGACGGTGGATCGACAGGAGGTGGCGCACCATCGCCAGCGCCGGGGCGAGGGCGATCGCCGCACCCTGCTCTCCGTCAACGCCCTGGCCGAAGACCTCTACGGCCTCGGCGGGTACCGCGACGTGATCGAGGTGCAGACCCGCTCGCTGGAGATCGGGCAGCGGTTGTTGCGCCCGGGGGACCATGCCATCCTGCACGCGCGCCGGACCATCGCCCTGGCGCGTCGCCGGCTGGGCGCCCTGGACCAGGCCGCGGAGCTGCTGCGCGAGACCTACGACGAGCTCGTCGCCTCGTACGGCGCCGATCACGAGTACACCCTGGCAACGGCGATGAGCTACGCGAACGCGCTGCGGGACCGCCGGCGATCCGGTGAGGCCTATGCGTACGCGGTCGATGCGGTGACCGCCTACGAGCACGCCTTCGGCCTGTCCAATCCGCTGACCCTGGCGGCCCAGGTCAATCTCGCGGCCATTCTGCGGGCGCGGGGCGACAGGTATCAGGCCCGGAGGGCCGACGAGGCGGCCTATCGGGGGTTGAAGGCAGGCATCGGGGAACGCCACCCCTTCACCATCGTCGCCATGATCAATTTCGCCACCGACATGGCGCTCGGCGGCGAGCGGAGCGGGGCACTGGCCCTGTCGGAACGCGCCTGGGCGGTCTCGAAAGAGGTACGCGGGTTGTACCACTCGGACACGCTGGCCGCCGCCGCCAACCTGACCATCGATCGCGGCGAGCAGGCCGACGGGGAACCCGCGCTGGACGACGTGCTGGCCGGGCTGCGGCGCACCTTGGGGCGGGAGCATCCCACCGTGGCTGATGTGGCGGCCGGCATCCGGGTCGAATGCGACATCGAGCCGCCGTCCACCTGATGCGCCGGCGCTGACAACGATTGACAGCGCCGATCTGACAAATCTTGACAGCCGTACTCCTCGGTAAGCGGCTAACTTCTCCAAGGGTCCGTGCCACAATGTGCCTTGCACAAATTACATCTTTCGGGCATATTGGATTAATTACGCCGCCGCCTCGAGTGTCGTTCCGCCGTGCTGGAGCGCGGCTGGAAGGACACTTCAGTGAACGCCGCATCCGCGCGAGGCGAAGGGGACGGGCCTCATCAGGTCCCCATGATCGATGTCTCGAAGCTGCCTCTGGCTCTGATCAATTCCGCCGCCTCGGAGGTCCTGGCCAGGTCCCTTCGACAGGTGATCGCCAGCATCGACGACCCCGACGGCGTGATCTCGGCGTTTCAGTCCTTCGCACCGGACGCATGACGTTCGACGCGGTGCGAGCCGCTCAACGTGCCGCCGCACCTTGGCCGTACGCCAGGCTCGACGTCGCCGCGCTGCTCGCCACCGGCTGGCGGCCGACCCCCGTGCGCGAGGTGGTGCTGAAGGTTCACCAGCGCTGCAACCTCGCCTGTGACTACTGCTATGTCTACGAACTCGCCGACCAGAGCTGGCGGGGACGGCCTGCGACGATGTCGGCGGAGATCTGGCGCCTGACGCTCGACCGGCTGGCCGACCACGTCCGGCGCCACGATCTACGCAGCGTCCGGGTCATCCTGCACGGCGGCGAGCCGCTGCTGTACGGCCGGGACCGCCTCGCCGAGCTTGCCGACGCTGTGCACTCGGCGCTGCCGACGACCTGCAAGGCCGACATCGGGATGCAGACCAACGGCGTCCGGCTCGACGCGGCCACGCTGGAGATGCTGCGTCGCTGCGGCATCCGGGTCGGCGTCAGCGTCGACGGCGTCGAGGCGGACCACGACCGGCACCGGCGCACGCCGAACGGCCGGGGCAGTTTCGCTGCCGTCGCCGAGGGGCTGGAGCGGCTGCGCCGACCGGAGAACCGGGCGATCTACGCGGGGATCCTCTGCACCGTCGCCCCGGGGACCGATCCGATCGCCTGCTACGAGCAACTCCTCACGTTCGAGCCGCCGACGATCGACTTCCTGCTGCCGCACGCGAACTGGGACGAGCGACCCGAACGGCCGGGTGGTGACGAGACGGCGTACGCGGACTGGCTCATCCCGGTCTTCGACCGCTGGTATGCCGCCGCGCCGCCGCCCGGCGTCCGGATCAGGCTCTTCGAGGACATCATGCAACTGGTGATGAACGGCAACAGCGGCAGCGAACAGGTCGGGCTCAGCCCTTCCGGAGTCGTGGTGGTGGAGTCGGACGGAGCCATCGAGCAGGTCGACGCGCTCAAGTCCGCTTACGAAGGCGCCTGCGCCACCGGCCTGGACGTGTGGAACGACGACTTCGACGCGGTCCTGACGGATCCCGGAATGGTGGCGCGCCAGATCGGCCTGCGGGCCCTGTCGCAGACCTGTCTGGAGTGTCCCGTGCACCGGGTCTGTGGCGGCGGGCACTACGCCCACCGTTACCGGCGTGGCGTGGGATTCCACGGGCCGTCCGTCTACTGTGCCGACCTCAAGAAGCTCATTCACCACATCCACACCCGCTTGGCGGCCGATATCCGGCGGCTGGTGTCCTCGGGAGCCTCATGACGACCTACCACAGCATCGCGGCCCCGCTCTTCGCCTCGGTGGCCGCGGGTGGCGGCGGAGCGGAGGCCATCCGCGAGCTGCATGCCGCTCAGGTCAGCAAGCACCTGCTGCTGATCGGTCATCTGCTTGACAGCTGGCCGGTGGATCTGCCCGGGCGGGATGCGGTCGCAAGCACCCTGGAGCGTGCCAGGCACGCTGCCCCGGAGGCGTTCCGCGACGTCATCGGCGCCCCACTCGTCGGGTCCTGGTCCGGCATCGTCACTCGGGCGCTTGAGCACGGTGGCGCCGCACAGGTGGACTTCCTGCATCTCGGCGCGCTCGCCGTGGTGGCTTGTGCCGCGGCGGGCCTCGATGGTTCCGCCGAGCTGCCGGTCCATCATGGAACGGTGGTCCTGCCCGGCCTGGGTGCGGTTGAGGCACCGAATGCGACGAGGGCCGAGGCGATCGTCGAGGCAGGACGCATCGTGGTTCGGACCGAGGCGCCGAACGAGGCCGGGACGTTCGTCGTGCCGGCCGACGCCGCCGAACCGGGCCGGGGCTGGCAACCCGTGCGGGCCCTGCGGGGTGCGGCGGCCGGGCTGGCCATCAAGCTCGAGCTCGACGACGTGCACCCGTACCGGCACGGGCACCACGTTCCGCCCGCCAACCGACTGGGCGAGTCCGAGGTGGAGCTTTGGCGCGAAGTCTTCGCGGAGTCCTGGTGCCTGCTCGCGGAGCTGTGCCGGGAGCGGGCGACGGAGCTGACCGCCGGCCTGCGCACCCTGGTGCCACTGGTCCAGCAGGACGCCCGTACGGCGCGCAGCGCCACCATCCGGCACGCGTTCGGTGTCTTCGGCCTGACCCGACCGCCGTCGGCCGCGGAGTTCGCGGTGACCATGGTGCACGAGTTCCAGCACTCCAAACTCAGCGCTCTGCTCGACCTGGTGCCACTCACGGATCCGGACGACGCCGGACGCTACTTCGCGCCCTGGCGCATCGACGCCCGCCCCCTGGCCGGCCTGCTCCAGGGCGTCTACGCCTTCGCCGGTGTGGCCGACACCTGGCGTGCGCTCCGCGGGGCCCCGGAGCTCGCCGACCTCGCCGAACGGCGGTTCGTGGAGTCCCGCCTCCAGGTGGACCGCGGCCTCAGCTCGATCGAGAAGTCCGGCGCGCTGACCCCGGAAGGTGAAGTCCTGGCTGCCCGGCTGCGGACGGCGACCGACGCCCTGCTCGCCGAGCCGGCTGCCGCCGGCCTGGTGCGGGCGGCCGAGGCCGACCTGCGGCGCACGTACCAGCTCTGGCAGGACCGCAACGGGACGGCTGCCTGACCTTCCGGAGCGTGGGCCTAGGTCGGGGGCGGCTCGATGTCGCCCTCCAGCCGATGGCCCGCCGCGGCGAGCATGACCTCGGGATGGTCGGCGCCCAGCGACTGCCGCAGGCCGGCCAGCGACTCCTGCAGCAGCTCTTCCGCCGCATCGGCTGCTCCCACAGCCCGTAGATCCTGGGACAGATTGATGGCGCGCATCAGCACGTAGGGGTGCTCGGCCCCGTCCCGCGCCTGCGCCGCGCCGCGGTCGGCCTCGCGGCTCAGCTCCAGCATCGCCCGGGACAACCGCAGCGCCTCCTCGTGCTCGCCGGCCCTCGCGTAGTCGGTCGCGAGGGAGACCCCGGCACAGATCGTGTACGGGTGGTTCGGCGCCAGCAGCCGCCCGAGCTGATCGAAGCAGTGGGCGTCGAGCGCCTGGGCCCTGGCGAGCTCGCCCCTGGCCCGCCGGGCGATCGCCTCGTTGACCTGGGCCACCAGCGTGAGGGGGTGCGACTCACCGAAGTTGGCCCGGTATCGGCTCAGCGCATCGGTGATCTGGCGCAGGGCCTCATCCACCTCGTCGACCTGGCGCAGCACGTTCGCGTAGCTCATCGTCGCCGCCACCGCGAACTCGTGATGAGGGGTGAACCGCTTCTCCGTGCGATCGCGGATCTCCCGCATCACCTCGGCGGCCTCGGCCAGCCTGCCCGCCTTGCGAAGGGTGACGGCATAGGTCCGTCCGGCGAGCAGGACCTGGCTGTGGCCTGGGCTGGACTTCTCCTGCAACACCGGCCGCCAGCGTTCCAGCCGATCCAGTGCCGTGCTGTACGCGCCCAGCCCGTACTCGCTGCGGGCCAGGTTCATGTACGCGTACAGGGCGCGGGGATCGGCCGCACCGACGTCCTCCCAGTGCGCGGCGATCTGCCGGTCCAACGCCTGGGCCTCCAGGAAACGCCCGATCATCCGGTAGTCGACCGCGAGGTTGGCCTCGGCCCGCAGCGTGTAGGTCTCGCCGGGCCCGAAGACCTCCCGGTGGAGCCCGACATTCTCCAGATCGAATTCCAGCGCCTCCTGATAGCGCCCGGCGATCCGCAGGTCGGTGCCGACCTGGTTCCCGGTGATCAGCGTGAATTCGTGTCGCCGGCCGAGCAGCGGATTGTTCAGGAAACGCGGATAGGTGTCGGCCATGACGGCGGCGGCGGAGGTGCTGTTGCCGAGAGTGCGGGTGGCATTGGCGACCTGGGCCCGGGCCATCAGCGTCTGTTCGCCGTCCGGTCCGAGCTCGGGGTCGTCTGCCGCCGCCCACGCGGACGCGGCCAACTCGGCGAGATAGCGGCTGTTCTCGTAGTCGCCGCTGAGATACAGATAGCGGGAATGGTCGAGCATCGCCTGCCGGGACGCGTACGTCTGCGAGTGGATCATGTCGGCCGGCTCGATGTGCGGGCCCATGTCCCGCTGCCGTTCCCAGTCGCCGTGCTCGTCCGGGTCGCCGGGATTGGCGGCGGCGAGCAGATTCTGCACGTTGAGCAGGGTCTCCGCCCGCTGCTCGGCGTTGAGGGTGTCTCTCAGCACGCGCTGCACGAGGCGGTGCACCTGGATGCGTTGCAGCGGGTCGACCTTGGCGAGCCCGTATCGGCTCAGGTCGCGCACGGTGCGGTTCATCGGGATCGACGCGCCGAGGATGCTGCGCAACGGCTCGGTGACAGCTGCCTTGCTGCCGTGCCGCAACAGCGAGAGCGGGATGGGCTCGCCGCCCAGATAGGCGAAGAGCGCGAACAACTGCGCCGTCGCCTCGGCGGCGGCGCGCAGCTTTTCCACGGCCAGGGAGACGAATGCGGCCACCGTGAGCGGATAGTTGGCCGGCTTGCCCTCGTCGAGCAACTCCTTGGTGTGGCTGTCGAGCAGATCGATGTACTCCCGGATGGGCATCGCCGTCGCCAGATACCAGGCCACGGCCTGCTCCAGCGCCAGCGGGAGGTCGCCGAGCCGATCGGCCAGCTCGTCGGCCTCGTGCGCGGTGATCCGTGAATTTCCCTGGACGTCCTTGCTGCGGTTGGCGAGCAGCTCCATGCTCTCCTCGCGCTTGAAGACGTCGACCTCGATCGAGACGCCGACCTTGCTCCATTCCTGGATGCGGGTGGTCACGATGACGTGCCCGCCGGTGGAGGGCAGCAGGTGCTGCAGGGTCGCCGGATCGTCGGCGTTGTCATAGACGAGCAGCCAGGCCAGGTCGCTGCCGGCCAGCGCGTCGAGCACCGTGCGAGCCGTCTCCTGGCGGTCCTCGGAGGTGGGCACGTTCAGCCGCTCGGCCAGCTGGGCCAGCGAGGTGAGCACGGTGGCGGTCTGCTCGGCCGGGATCCACCAGACCAGGTCGTACTGATCGAGGTGCTGGTAGACGAACTCGATGACGAGCTGGGTCTTGCCCACGCCACCGAGGCCCTGCAACGTCTGCGGCAGGACGGAGGTGGTGGAACCTGTCCGCAGTGCCTCGGCCAGGCTGTCCAGCAGGGCCACGCGACCGGTGAAGTTGCGGTTGCGGATCGGCACGCCGCTCCAGATCAGGCCCGGCTCGTCGGCTCGGCGTCCCCGGATCCGGGTGTCGCTCGACGCGGAGACGGCCGCCCGCCGGGTGATCGATCTCGGGTCCGCGGTGATGCCGCCGGAGACGGCTGCCAGCCAGCGGCGCAGCTTGCTCTCCTCGTCGCCGCTCTCGATGTCGGCCAGTCGCTCCACGAAGGCCAGCAGCGGCGGCACCCCGGTCTCCGGCAGTGGCAGGCGCTCCATCACCCGGATCGCCGCCGGTATGTCTCGCCAGATCTGCAGGGTTCGCAGCTCCGGGACGTCGCCGATGACGCCGACCGCGTCGGCGATGTCCACGATCGAGATTCCGGTGAGGATGGCGCGCAGCTGGTCGCGATCCGGTTGCGCCAGCAGGACGGGGCCGACCACGTCGTTCGCCAGCTCGGCGAAGCGGGACGAGGCTTCGCCGGGGTGGTGCTGATGGACGATCCGGGCCAGGGTCCGCAACCCGCCCGACGCGGCCACACAGGCGGCGATGATGCCGGCCAGATCATCCTGGACGGCGTCGTGCCGTGGCGGATCGAACGGACGCTTCAATGCGCTTCGCAGCTCATGCACGCGGGCGTCCCGGGCATCGCGGTGGGCCAGCCCCGGAACCTGGAGCAGAGAATCGATCAAACCGTCGAGCTGGCTTCGGCCAAAATGCGCTTCTGACATGGGTATCCATTTCCGACGCGCCGCAGAGCCCTGGAAGGGAATGATATCCGGGAGCGTGTACGCCGGGAATGGCCGGAATCGCAGAATAGCGCGTGTCGGAACTCGGGCTGACCTTTCCAGCAGATCAACATCGGCCTTTGTCGATGTGGATCGCCGGGCCGAACGCCGAGTCGCCCGGGTCTCATACCGGATTGCGGCCCGTTCGCGGCCGGGACCCGCACACTGGTGCGGACGGCGGGCGAGGGAGGCGGCAGGGCATGGCTCGGGGACAACTGAGGATCTTCCTCGGCGCGGCGCCCGGCGTCGGCAAGACGTACACGATGCTCCAGGAGGCCAACCGGCGCGCCGGGCGCGGCACCGACGTGGTGGTCGGCCTGGTCGAGACGTACGGGCGCGGGCACACCCAGGCGATGCTGGGTGACCTGGAGGTGCTGCCGCGCCGCACGGTTGCCCACCGCGGGGCCGAGTTCACCGAGCTGGACCTCGACGCGGTCCTGGCCCGGCGGCCGGAGCTGGCGGTGGTGGACGAGCTCGCACACACCAATGTGCCCGGGGCGCGGAACGCCAAGCGCTGGCAGGACGTGCACGAGCTGCTCGACGCCGGCATCGACGTGCTGACCACCGTGAACGTGCAGCATCTGGAGTCGCTCAACGACGTGGTCGCGCAGATCACCGGCGTGCGGCAGCGCGAGACCGTGCCCGACAGCGTGGTCCGGGCGGCGGAGCAGGTCGAGCTGGTCGACCTGACCCCGGAGGCGCTGCGGCGGCGGATGGCGCACGGCGACATCTACCGGCCGGAGCAGATCGACGCGGCGCTGGGCAACTACTTCCGGACCGGCAACCTGACCGCGTTGCGCGAGCTGGCGCTGCTGTGGCTGGCGGACAAGGTCGAGGAGCAGCTCGACGCCTACCGCGCCGACCACGGGATCAGCGCCACCTGGGAGACCCGCGAACGGGTCGTCGTCGCGCTGACCGGCGGCCCCGAGGGGGAGACGCTGATCCGCCGCGCCGCCCGGGTCGCCGCCCGCAGCAAGGGCGCCGACCTGATGGCCGTGCACGTCACCCGCGACGACGGGCTGGCCGGCGCCGATCCGGCGACCCTGGCCCGGCAGCGGCTGCTGGTGGAGAGCCTGGGCGGCTCGTACCACCAGGTGGTGGGCGCGGATGTGGCACGCGCGCTGCTCGACTTCGCCCGAGCGGTGAACGCGACCCAGATCGTGCTCGGTGCCTCCAGCCGGGGCCGGTTCGCCCGGCTCCTCGCGGCGGGCGTCGGCGCCACCACGACCGCGCACTCCGGCACGATCGATGTGCACCTGGTGGCGCACGAGCGGGCCGCGCGCGGTAGCCGTTCCCGGCGGGTGCCGGTCGCGTTGTCCCGGGGGCGCAGGCTCGCGGGCTTCGCCACCGCCGTGGTGGGATTGCCGGCGCTGACCGGCCTGCTGCTCGTGCCGGCGCTGTCGCTGACCACCGACATTCTGGTGGTGCTCGTGATGGTCGTCGGGGTGGCGCTGATCGGCGGCCTGGGGCCCGCGCTGTTCACGGCGGTCGCCGGGTCGCTGATCCTGAACTGGTTCTTCACCCCGCCGTACGGCAACCTGATGATCGACGAACCGGACAACCTGCTGGCCCTGGTGATCTTTGTCGTGGTGGCGGTCGCGGTGAGCTGGGTGGTCGACCAGGCGGCCCGGCGTACGACGCAGGCGGCCCGGGCCGGGGCGGACGCGCAGACCCTGGCGATGGTCGCGGGCAGCGTGCTGCGGGGCACCCGGCCGCTGCCGGCGCTGCTGGAGCGGCTGCGGGAGACGTTCACCCTGCGGTCGGTGACCCTGCTGGAGGCGGGCGCCGTGGTCGCGTACGTCGGGGACGGGCCGTGCACCAGCCCGGCCGACGCGGACGCCGAGGTCAAGGTGGACGACGACCTGGTGATGCTGCTGCGCGGCCGGCCGCTGGCCGCCTCCGACCGGCGCATCGTGGAGGCCTTCGCGGCGCAGTCGGCGGTCGCCCTGCGACAGGAACGGCTGGCCGAGGCCGCCGCCGCCGCGAAGCCGCTGGCCGAGGCCGACCGGATGCGGACGGCGCTGCTGGCGGCGGTGAGTCATGACCTGCGGACGCCGCTGGCCGCGGCGAAGGCCTCGGTGGCGAGCCTGCGCAGCGCGGACGTGCAGTTCGGCGCCGCCGACCGCGCGGAGTTGCTGGCGACCGCGGACGAGTCGCTCGACCGCCTGATCGGCCTGGTCAGCAACCTGCTGGACATGAGCCGGCTGCAGGCCGGTGCGCTGGGTGTGACGATTCTCGCGGTGGGCGCGGAGGAGGTCGTGCCGCGCGCGCTGGAGGACCTCGGCCCGGCCGGCCGGGCCGTGGTCACCCACCTGCCGGATCACCTGCCGGCCCTGGCCGCGGACCCCGGCCTGCTGGAACGGGTGCTGGTGAACCTGATCGGCAACGCGCTGCGCTACAGCCCGGCGGACCGGCCGCCCGTCGTCACGGCCAGCGCGCTGGGGGACCGGGTCGAGCTGCGGGTCACCGACCACGGGCCGGGCATCCCCGCGGACCGCTGGGAGCAGGTGTTCCTGCCGTTCCAGCGCCTGGGCGACCGCGACAACCACACCGGGGTCGGCCTGGGGCTGGCGCTGTCGCGAGGGCTCACCGAGGCGATGGGCGGCACGGTGGTGCCGGAGGAAACCCCGGGCGGCGGCCTGACGATGGTCGTCACCCTGCCAGGCGCGCCGTGATCCGCGAGAACCGCTAGCGCGGGCGGTCGGGGAGCAGCCGCTCCTCGTGGTCGAGTTCGCGTTCCAGCACCCGCAGGCCCTCGTCGGAGAGCCGGTCCGCGTCGCGCCAGCGCAGCAACTCCTCGCGCTGGGCGTCGATCACCGCGCGGCGCACCCGCAGGCCCGCCTCGTATTGCGGGGAGACCGGCACCTCGTCCGAGTCGGACTGGTCGAGCAGGTCCAGCCGGCGCTGGTAGCGCTCCAGGCGGTGGTCCAGTTGCTTGCGCATCGCCTCGATCGCGGCGTCCTCGATGTCGTCGTGCTTCTCGTGGTCGATCTCGTCGAGGTGGTCCAGCGCCGCCTGCACCGACGCCGAGCGGGCCTCGTTGCGCAGTCGTACCTTGTCGGCCTCGTTGGCCTTCAGGCCGAGCATCCGGACCAGCGGGGCGAAGGTGACGCCCTGGCCGACCAGGGTCACCAGCACCACCACGAGCGCGCAGAACAGCAGCAGGTCCCGGTCCGGGAAGGGCGCGCCGCTGTCGGTCGTCAGGGGCACGGTGAAGATGGCCGCGAGCGTGATGACCCCGCGGGTGCCGGCCCAGCTCAGTGCGGTGATCTCCTTGCCGTTGAGCCCTCGTTCCGGTTCCCGGCCGCGCTGCTCGCTCTCGTCGCTGGGGCCGCCGAGCCGGGTGTGCAGGGAGATCGGCAGCATCTGCGTCAGCACCAGGAACAGCGGGCGCAGCAGCAGGACCACGCCGACGGAGATGGCGACCGCGATGACGATCGTGGAGGTCCGGTACGCCGACAGGCCGTCGACGACCTCGGGCAGTTGCTGGCCGATGAGCAGGAAGACCAGCCCTTCGAGCAGGAAGTCGACCAGCCGCCAGACGGCGCTGACCTGCAGGCGGCTCGCGCCCGACGACTGCCGGGGTGAATGGTGGCCGACGATCAGGCCCGCGACCACGACGGCCAGCACACCGGAGACGTGCACCCGCTCGGCCAGCAGGTACGCGAGGAACGGCGTGGCCAGCGAGATGGCGTTGGCGACCAGCGGATCGTGCATGATCGGCCGGGCGGCCCGCACCGCGTAGGCGACCACCATGCCGGCGATCACGCCGCCGGCCGCCGACAGCACGAACTCGCCCACCGCGGCGTGGAACGAGAATCCACCACCCTTGGCGGCGGCCACCGCGACGCTGAGCAGCGTCAGCGCGGTCGCGTCGTTCAGCAGGCCCTCGCCCTGGACCAGGGTGACGATGTTGCGGGGAAGACCGACCTTCTTGCCGACCGCCAGGGCGGCGACCGGATCGGGCGGGGCGATCGCGGCACCCACCGCGACGCCCGCGGCGAGCGTGGCCCCGGCCACGAACAGCTCAAAACCGACGCCGACCAGCAGGGCGGTCAGCAGCACCAGCACCACGGAGAGACTGATCACCGTGCGCAGGTTGCGGCGGATGTCGATCAGGGAGGAATCCAGCGCCGCGCTGTACAGCAGCGGCGGGAGCACGAGCGTCAGGACCAGCTCAGGGTCGAGCCCGATGTTCTCCCCGGGTAGGAAGGCGTAGACGATCCCGGTGACCGTCAGCAGCGCGGCGGCGGGCAGGCCGGTCTTGCCGGCGACCCACCGCATCGCGATCACCACGGCGACACCGGCAAGGACGAACCACAGCGTTGTCTCGACTTTCACCCGGCACATTCTCCCGGACGGCGGCCGATCCCGCGCTCATGATCGAACGTGGCCCGGGTCTCCCGAACACGCGGAGACCCGGGCCCTCGATCGATCAGTACCGGTAGTGGTCCGGCTTGTACGGGCCCTCGATGTCGAGACCGAGGTATTCCGCCTGCTTCTTGGTCAGCGTGGTGAGCCGGACGCCGAGCGCGTCCAGGTGCAGCCGCGCGACCTTCTCGTCCAGGTGCTTCGGCAGCACGTAGACCTGCTTGTCGTACGCGTCGGGCTTGGTCCAGAGCTCGATCTGGGCCATCACCTGGTTGGTGAAGGAGTTTGACATCACGAAGCTGGGGTGCCCGGTGGCGTTGCCCAGGTTCATCAGGCGGCCCTCGGAGAGCACGATGACCGCGTGCCCGTCCGGGAAGCGCCACTCGTGCACCTGCGGCTTGATCTCGACCTTCTCGATGCCCGGCACCTTGGCGAGGCCGGCCATGTCGATCTCGTCGTCGAAGTGACCGACGTTGCCGACGATCGCGTTGTGCTTCATCTGCGCCATGTGCTCGGGCGTGATGATGTCCTGCCCACCGGTGGTGGTGATGAACAGGTCGGCCTCGGCGACGACGTCCTCGATCCGGACGACCTGCATGCCGTCCATCGCGGCCTGCAGCGCGCAGATCGGGTCGATCTCGGTGACGACGACCCGGGCGCCCTGGCCGCGCAGCGTCTCGGCGGAGCCCTTGCCGACGTCGCCGTAGCCGCAGACGACGGCGAGCTTGCCGCCGAGCATCACGTCGGTGGCCCGGTTCAGGCCGTCGACCAGCGAGTGCCGGATGCCGTACTTGTTGTCGAACTTGCTCTTGGTGACCGCGTCGTTGACGTTGATCGCCGGGAAGAGCAGCTCGTTCGCCTTGGCGAACTTGTAGAGGCGGGCCACGCCGGTGGTGGTCTCCTCGGTGACGCCGCGGATCTCGCCGGCGACCCGGGTGAACAGCTGCGGGTCCGACGCCAGGCTGCGGCGCAGGGTGTCGAGGATGATCGTGTATTCGTGGACGTCGTCGGCGGTGGTCGCGGGGACCGCGCCGGCCTTCTCGAACTCGACGCCCTTGTGCACGAGCAGGGTGGCGTCACCACCGTCGTCCAGGATCATGTTCGGGCCCTGGCCGTCAGCGAACTTGAACAGCTGCTCGGTGCACCACCAGTATTCCTCCAGCGTCTCGCCCTTCCAGGCGAAGACCGGGGTGCCGGCGGGTGCCTCGACCGTGCCCTCGGGGCCGACGACGATCGCGGCGGCGGCCTCGTCCTGGGTCGAGAAGATGTTGCAGGAGACCCAGCGGACGTCCGCGCCGAGGGCCACGAGGGTCTCGATGAGCACGGCCGTCTGGATGGTCATGTGCAGCGAGCCGGCGATGCGCGCGCCGCGCAGCGGCTTGGTGTCCGCGTATTCCGCGCGGATGGACATCAGGCCCGGCATCTCGTGCTCGGCCAGGCGCATCTGGTGGCGGCCGAACTTGGCCAGGGACAGGTCGGCCACGGCGAAATCGAGGCCGTTGCGCTGCTGGAGACGATTGTTCATGAAGAAGGGCACCCCCCTCATCGGGAGGCGCCCTTGCGACTGTGACCCGGGGGCCGAGCGTGGCGGAGCTCCGTGTGCACGGAGTCCGTCGCAGCGCCTCTCGGCCGGGGGCTCGCGCCGCTTTCGGCGCCCGTCCACCATAGCGAACGAGAACCAAGATCGCCTCTGCGACCCGAACCTTCAGGCCCGGCGTTCCTCCTGGTCACGCAGGGCCTTTTCGAATTGTGGCGTGTCCCACTTTTCGGAAAGTGCCTGCAGCAGCAGCTCCGCCTGGGTCTGCGGGGCGAGGCCGCCGATCGGCTGGTCGTGGTCGAGGTTGGTGGGGAACGCGTAGCCCTCCGCGGCTGCCGCCACCACGTTTGCCACGTTCCCGGCGAAGTCCCGCAACACCGGATAGAGCGCCCGGCACATCGCCGTCCGGTCGACCGTCTCCATGGCCCGGCCGAACGCCGAGGACACCTGCAGCAGGTTCGCCATCCGCCGGACGTCCGCGCTGCGGTTGGTGCCCGCGCCGTGGAACAGCGCCGGGTTGAAGAACACCGCGTCGCCCTTCGCCAGCGGCAGTTGCACGTAGTTGTCCTCGAAGTAGGCGGTGAACTCGTCGAGGTGGAACGCCACGTAGCCGGCCGGATACTTCTGCGAGTGCGGCAGGTACAGCGTCGGTCCGGTCTCCACCGGCATGTCGACGTGCGCGACCGCGCCCTGCAGGGTCAGCGTGGGCGACAGCCGGTGGATGTGCGCGGGGTAGGCCTCGGCCTGCTGCTGGGACATGAAGCCGAGGTGGTAGTCGCGGTGGGCGACCTGGGCCTGGCCGCCCGGGTTGACCACGTTGATCTGGGAGGTGACCTGGTAGCCGGTGCCCAGCCAGGCGGACGAGATCAGCGCCAGGGTGTCGTTGGCGTAGTAGCCGGCGAACGCGGCCGGGTCCCGCAGGGCGAACTTGTCCAGCGCGCCCCACACCCGGTCGTTGGCGCCCGGCTTGGCGAAGTGGTCGCCGTGGACCACGCCGGCCGCCCGCTGCTCGGAGATCATCGCGGTGAAGACCGCGGTGGCGCGGTCGACCACGGCTGGGTCGAAGGCACCCCGGAAGACCACGATGCCGGGGCCGTCCAGCAGGGCGCGGGCCAGCTCGGACTGCGCCTCCCGGCGGTCCGCGTCGAGGATCTCCGGGTCGTAGATCAGCACGTTTTGCCGCACCTCGGCGGCGTGCGGGTAGTCGGCCCGGTCGGTCTGCTGCTCGACCAGGGCCCGGAATTCGTCGAGGCGGCAGTCGGCCGCCGAGAACCAGGTAGTCATGCGGTCAGGCTAGGACCGCCAACAACATCAAAGACCCTTGAAAACACCTCAAAGAGCCCTCATCGTGTACGGGTGAAGCATCCGTACCGGATCCGCGAGATCGCCGCCCAGTCCGGCCTGAGTCCCGCCACAGTGGACCGGGTGCTGCACGCCCGCGGCGGTGTCCGGTCGAGCACGGTCCGCGAGGTCGAGCAGGCCATCGCCGACCTGGACCGGCAGCAGTCGCAGCTGCGCCTCGGCGGCCGTACCTTCATGGTCGACGTCGTCGTGCAAGCGCCGCAGCGGTTCTGCACCGCCGTGCGCACCGCTCTTGAGGCCGAGCTGCCGGCGATGCGCCCGGCCGTCATCCGGTCCCGTTTCCACTTCCTCGACAGCCCGGCGGTCGGTGACCTGGTCGGCGTGCTCGACCGGGTGAGCCGCAAGGGCTCGCACGGCGTCATCCTCAAGGCCCCCGACAAGCCCGAGGTGGTCGCGGCGGTGGCCCGGCTCACCGGGCGCGGCACGCCGGTGGTGACCCTGGTGACCGACCTGCCCACCAGCGCGCGGGCCGCGTACGTGGGCATCGACAACCGCGCGGCCGGCGCCACCGCCGCCTACCTGGTGCAGCAGTGGCTCGCGGACCGGGCCGGCGAGGTGCTGGTGGTGCGTGGGCACAGCTCATTCCGGGGCGAGGACGAGCGGGAGATGGGCTTCCGGGCCGAGATGCGGGCGCGCAACGCGGGGCGGCGGCTGCTGGAGGTCGTGGACGCCGAGGACCGGGCGGACGCCGTACGCATCGGCACCCGGGAGGTCCTGGCCGCGAACCCGGCCGTCCGCGCGGTGTATTCGCTCTATGCCGGCGCCGGCGGCAACGCCGCGGTGGTCGACGCCTTCGACCGGCAGGGCCGCTCCTACGACGTCTTCGTCGCGCACGACCTCGACGGGGAGAACACGGCGCTGCTGCGCGAGCGCCGGCTCTCCGCGGTGCTGCACCACGACCTGCGGATGGATCTGCGCCGGGCCTGCCAGGTGGTGATGCAGGCGCAGGGCGCGCTGCCCGGCCCGGTGCGCTCCAACCCGTCCGCGATCCAGGTGATCACGCCGCACAACGCCCCGCCGGCGGAATTTTGAGCCGGCTGTCCGGAACGGCGGTGCCCGTTCGTCACGGTGGTGACATCACGACCAGAGGGAGCACTGACATGAAGTACATGATGTTCGTCTGCACCGACACCGAGCCGGAGACCGACGAGGCCCGGATCCCCGACATCCACGGCTGGGTCGCGGAGAACGACGCCGCCGGGCGGCGGGTGCAGGGCAGCGCGCTCGGGCCGGCCGCGGCGGCCACCACGGTCCGGGTGCGCGGCGGCGAGCTGCTCGTCTCCGACGGCCCGTTCGCCGAGACGAAGGAGGTCATCGTGGGCTTCGACATCCTCGAATGCGCCGACCTGGACGAGGCGATCGAGGTCGCCCGCGCCCACCCGATGGCCTGGACCGGCCGGATCGAGCTGCGGCCGTTCGTGGACCTGGCCGGTTGAGTGCCGAACGCCAAGCAGGCCGTCGCCGACGCCGGAACGGATTCGTATCCGCGGATCGTCGCCGCGCTGATCCGGATCACCGGCGACTGGACCCTGGCCGAGGACTGCGCCCAGGAGGCGCTGGCGCACGCCCTGGAGCGCTGGCCGCGCGACGGGGTGCCGGCGAACCCGGGCGGATGGCTGATGACGGTCGCGCGCAACCGGGCGATCGACGTGCTGCGGCGCGCGACCGTCGAACGCCGCAAGCTGGGCGAACTCGCCCTGCTGGCGGCACCCACCGCCGAGGAGGAGGAAGTCGTGGACGACCGGCTGCGGCTCGTCTTCACCTGCTGCCATCCCGCGCTGGCACTGGAGGCCCGGGTCGCACTCACCCTGCGGACCATCGCCGGCGTGCCGACCGCCGACATCGCGCGCGCGTTCCTGGTCACCGAGTCGACCATGACCCGGCGCCTGACCAGGGCCAAAGCCAAGATCGCCACGGCCGGCATCCCGTACCGGGTGCCGGCCGGGAGGGCGCTGGCCGAGCGGCTGCCGGGGGTGCTGGCCGTGCTCTACCTGCTCTTCACCCGGGGGTACGACGCGGACGGCGAACCGGCGTTCGCGGCCGAGGCCATCCGGCTGACCAGGTTGCTCGCCGCGCTGATGCCCGGTGAGCCGGAGATCGCCGGGCTGCTCGCGCTCTGCCTGCTCCAGCATTCCCGGCGGGCCGCGCGCCGGGACGCCGACGGCAACCTGCGCACCCTCGAACAGCAGGACCGCTCCCGCTGGGACCATGCGGCGATCGCCGAGGCACGCTCCCTGCTGCCCGCGACCGCCGGCCCGTACGCGTTGCAGGCCCGCATCGCCGCCTGCCACACCGCGACGCCGCCCGACTGGCCGGCCGTGGCGGGGCTGTACGACCAGCTGTTCCTGCTGCTGCCCACGCCGGTGGTCGCGCTGAACCGGGCGGTGGCCCACGGGTACGCCTACGACCCGGCGGCCGGTTTGCGGCTGCTGGCCGAGGCGCGCTTCGGTGGTGGGCTGGCCGGGTACCCGTATGCCGTGGCCGCGGAGGCCGACCTGACCGCGCGCGCCGGGGATACCGCCCGCGCGGTCACGCTCTTCGAGCAGGCCGCCGCGGCAGCCCTGACCGAGCCGGAGCGGCGAGCCCTGCTGGCCCGCGCCGAAGAACTCGCCCGAAATGAGGAGGAGTCATGACCGCACCGACCGTCGAACTCAACAAGGGATTCAGCGAGCCGGGCGCCGCCGCGGTGCCGTGGTCGGAGGTCGAGCGGGTGCTGTCGACGTCAGAGATGTTCTTCCTGTCGACGGTCCGCGGCGACGGCCGCCCGCACGTGACCCCGTTACCGGCGATCTGGGACGCGGGCGCGCTGCACATCTGCACCGGTGACCAGGAGCAGAAGGCGAAGAACCTGGCGAGCCGGCCGGCCTGCGTCCTGTCCACCGGCACCAATCGGTTGCACGGCGGGCTGGACGTGGTGGTCGAGGGCGTCGCCGTCCGGGTCACCGACCCGGCCCGGCTCGGTGCCCTGGCGGCGCTCTGGAAGTCCAGGCTGGACTGGGATTTCGAGGTCGGCGACGACGGCTTCGGGGACGCGGACGGACGCACCGGGCTGGTCTACAGGATCAGCCCCGCGAAGGTGCTTTCCTTCGGCAAGGGCCCGTACAGCCAGACCCGGTACGTCTTCTCCTCAGCCGAGGATCGCGCGTAGCCGCTCGGCGCTGCGGCGGACGTCGCGGACCGGGCCCTCGTCGCTCGGCTCCGCGCTCAGGATCGTGTCCTGTTCGAGCACCCACCAGCCGTCGTAGTCGTGGCGCCGCAGGGCCGCCGCGACCGCGGTGAAGTCGATGT
>Ga0307516_10001109_pt1 | contig 37546 bp, 36 predicted proteins | sample 19_EM_MG_FD_203310 | JGI IMG/M metagenome (GOLD analysis project Ga0307516, IMG submission 203310) | Populus trichocarpa ectomycorrhiza microbial communities from riparian zone in the Pacific Northwest, United States - 19_EM | ecosystem: Host-associated > Plants > Roots > Unclassified | place... | reverse complement strand
AGAACCGCGCGGCCATGCCCGAGGCGGACCCGTCGAGCTGGGTTGCCCCGGAAGACCTCGCCAGCGTGGTTGCCTTCCTCGCATCGGACGGCGCACGCGCCATTCATGGCGCCGCACTGCCGGTGACGGCGCTCAGCTGAGGCCGCGAGGCGAACACCAAGAACGGCTACTTTGCGCCGGGCTGCTGGTGGTAGATGCTTTCGGCGAGCGCGAGCAGCTGCTCGCGCGGCAGGCTGCCGGCGAGCGCATAGCCCACGCCGTCTTCCACGCAGTAGAAAACGCCCAGGTCGCCCTGGCGCTCGTAGCGGAACGCGAAGTCGGTGCCGCCCTCGGGCTTGCGCAGGTACACGGTCACACGCGCGGGCGGCGCACCATCGGCACCGGCCTGTCGGGCCTGGTACATCAGCTGCGCGCTTGGCCCGGCCGCGTCGGGCAACAGTCGCCCGCCGACGAGCTCGAAGCCTTTGTCGCGCAGGTCGTAAAGCTTGACGGCAAAGCCCAGCCGCTTTGTCAGCCAGCGCGCCAGGTGTTCTTCCTGCGCGTGGTTTTCTTCAGCCGAGGCACCGGTCACCGGCACCTCGACCGGGTGGCGCTGCTCGGGCACATACACCGCGTGCGCCACGGCTGCGCGCTGCACCCAGCCGCTGGGCGCAGTGGCCGTCACGGCCGCGCGGTCGCTGCGCAGCTGCCACACGGCCGCGGCACCCACCACGCCGCCCAGGCCGAACACGGCAATCGCAGCGGCCCAACGCCACCACGCGGCGTGGTTGGGCGATGAGCGCCACACCACATCGGCCAGTGCCTCGGGCACCGGCTCGGCGGCCATTGGCCCCAGGCGCGCGCGCAAGGCATCGCGATCGGCGGCCCACAGGCGCACGCGGGCGGCGTCTTCGGGATGAGCGGCCAGCCAGGCGTCGACCTCATCGGCCTGCGCCGGTGGCAGCTCGCCATCGAGCCAGGCGCTCAGGCGCTCGTCGGAAGGGGGAAGGTGGGGTGTCGTGTTCATGGTGATTCAGACCACGCGGTGCAGCGCACGCACGGTGGCGGCGGGTTTGCCGTCGAGCAGCACGCGCAGGGCAGCGCGGGCCCGCGAGATGCGTGACATCACGGTGCCGATGGGGATGCGAAGCACCTCGGCGCACTCGGCGTAGGACAGGTCTTCGACCGAGACCAGCAGCAGGGGTTCGCGCTGCTCGGGCGACAAGTGCTGCAGGGCGGCCAGCAGGTCCATGCGCAGGCCGACGTCGGCACCCGGGTCGCTGCGCTGCAGGTCCTGCTCTACCTGCAGTGCCTGCGGGTCGACGATGAGCAGGCGCATGTTGCGCCGCTGGGTGTCGCGGTGGGCGTTGTGGGCGATGCTCAGCATCCACACCACGATGTCGCGCTGCTGGTCGAACTGGTGCCAGTGCGAGAGCGCACGCTCCAGCGTGGTCTGCACCAGGTCGTCGGCCGCGCTCGAATCCATCACCAGCGAATGCGCATAGCGGCGCAAGCGCGGGATCGCGCCCAGCAGCTGTTGGCGAAAGGAGGTGGGGGCTTGCACCACAGGTTTACGCGCCTGCGGGCTCGTCTATTCCCGCGTCGGGTCCGCTTGCCAGATGCCCGCCTCGGAAAAGCCGAGGACCCGGAAATCTTCCACACGCCGCGAGGCATCGTTGACGCAATAGAACTCGTCGAGCTGCGGGGGTGGCACCGTCGTGCCCGCCAGCATGGCGTGCACCTGGCCGCGGTGGTGAATCTGGTGCTCGAACAGATGCGCCAGCAGGCGGTGCATCGGCTCGCGATCGATCTTGCCGGTGCGTGGCACGGCCACGACGTGCTCGAGCCGGCTTTCGTCCTGCGCCAGCGACTGGCACAGCGCGATCAGCGCGCGATCGAGCGCGCGCTGCGCCTCGCTCAATTCCGCACAGCGTTCATGCGGCTCTTCGGGGTCGAAGAACGAGCGCGAATCGGGGTGGGGCGGGTCTCCGCGCAGGCTGCGCTGCATGGCGTCGAGGTAATACGCGTCGACGGTGAGGTTGTGGTTGAGCGTCGCCTTGATCGACGGGAAGAAGCTGACGCGGGTGGCGGCAAAGTCTTCCTGCGTGAGCTGCGCGCAGGCACCGAGCAGGCGGTGGTTGGCCCAGGCGTTGTTGAATGCCGCGGCGATGAGGTGGCGAGTGATCAGCTGCATGGTGGCAGTGTCGGCCTGCCCCGAGGCCAGGTCAACGCTCGGCGCAGGCAAAAAAGCCGGGTCAGCGCAGGGCGGCCGACTCCGCCACAATGGACCCATGAACGCGTTGCTGCGCCCCGGCGCACCCAGTTTTTCGTCAGATGAATTCCGCTCTGCGCTGGGCAGCTTCGCCACGGGCGTGACCATCGTGACCGCGCTCGACGTCAACCGCCAGCCAATCGGCCTGACGGCCAATTCGTTCAACTCGGTGTCGCTCTCGCCCCCGCTGGTGCTGTGGAGCCTGTCGCGGCGCGCGGGCTCGATGCCGGCCTTCAGCAGCGGCTCGCACTACGCCATCAACATCCTGGCCGCCGAGCAGCACACGCTGGCCGAACGCTTCGCCTCGAAAGACGTCGACCGCTTCGCCGGCGTGCCGTTTCGCATCGGCGCCGGCGGTGCGCCGGTGCTCGAGGGCAGCGCGGCCGTGTTCGAGTGCTTCAATCGCAGCCAGTACGAAGAAGGCGATCACATCATCTTCGTCGGCGAGGTCGAGCACTGCGAGCGTCGCGAAGGCGCCTCGCCACTGATCTTCCACGGCGGGCGCTACTTCACCGAGTTGCCGCTGTAGGCGCGGCTCTTTGAGTCGGCGCGCTGCGCGCCCTCAGTTCGGCGGTGCAGCCACGACCACAGGAAACATGGTCATGGCAGCGTCACCCTCAGCATCTGGCCGGTGCTCATCACGATCAGTTGCCCGGGCCCGAGCACGGCGATGCTGTCGACGTCCGACACCACGGGGGTGGCGCCGAGCACGATGCTTCCACCGCGTGGCACCAGCAAACCGGGTGTACCGCCGCCGGGCGGCAGCCTCATCAGTCCGTAGTAGCCGGCGTAATAGAGGGTGCCGTCCACGTCGATCGCGATGGCGGTGACATTGCTGTGAGGCGGAATGGGCACCGTGCTCACACTCGTCCCGTCGCTTGCGATCCTGCGAACCACGCCGCCATCACCGGTGTCGTCGACCACGTACAAGGAGCCATCGGGTGCAAACGCCATCGATCCCGGGAGGGTGAAGCGCGCCGTCGCAACCGGCCCGTCGGTACTGCCGCTTTGCCCCATCACGCCGGCATAGGTGCTGACGTTGCCGGCGGCATCCACCCGCCGGATGGCGTTGCCGCTGTCGGCCACGAACACGTCGCCGCCCGGCTTCACGGCGAGGCCGCGGATCAAGCGGAATCTGGCCGTGCTGGCGTTGCCGTCGACCGCGCCCCTATCGGTTCGTGAACCTGCGAGCAAGGTCGTGTTGTTGTCGAGCGCGATCCGCCGCACGCCGAAATCATCACCGAGGTAGAGCACGCCGGCGCTGTCGCTGGCCATGGCCGCAAAGCTGCTGTTGAAATGCGCCGCACTGCCCACTCCGTCGATCACGCCGCTGGCGACCGCCCCGGTGGGGAGCCCAGCGGCGAGCGTGACCACGCCGGCCGGGCTGATGCGTCTGACCAGGCGCGTCTGCGTCTCGAACACCACGACGTTGCCCGCCGGGTCGATGGCCACCGCTTGCAGGCCACCACTGCTGGCGAAGTTGGCAAAAGGCATCTGCGCCAGCGTGCCCACGCCGATGGGCGTGATGCCCTGAGCGAAACCCGAGGCGATCGTGTGCAGCAAACCGGTGGCGCTGGCCTGCCTGATCTCTCTGTCGTCCACGAGCATGAAGCCGCCATTGGGCGCGAGCGTGATGCCGCCCCTGCCCAGCAGCTGTGCCGTTGGCGCGATGCCATCAACGAAGCCCGCGCCGAGGGCGCGCGAGCCGGCCAGCGTGGTAACAGCGAGGCTCGTCAGGTCGAGCTGGCGCAACAAGCCGACGCTGTCGCGGAAGGTGAGCGTGTTGCCGCGCACCACCATTGCGGTGGGCCCCACGACGGCTGCCTGGCCGATGCCGTCTGGCGCGGTGGGGTCGTTGATCGAGTTGCCGGCCAGCGTTTCCACTGAAGCGGCCGAGTCGCCGCTGCGCACAATGCGTCGGATGCGCCCGCCATCAGCCACCAGCACGTCGCCGTTGGCGGCCACCGCCAGCGCAGTGGGGCCCAGCAGGTGCGCCGAGGAGATCGGACCGTCGTCGAAAGCAGGGGTGCTGCCTGCATACGTGGTCACGATGCCGGTTGTCGTGACGCGGCGGACGCGGCCGTTGTCGCCGTCGGCCACGTAGAGGTCACCGTCGGGGCCCATGGCGATGGCAAAGAGCCGCTTGAAGCGCGCGGCGGTCCCCGTGCCATCGGCCACCCCCGCCATGCCGGGTGAGCCGGCCAGGGTGCTGACCGTGCCGTCGGGGGCGATGCGCCGGATGGTGTAGTTGTCTGCGTCGGCCACGTAGAGGTTGCCGGCCGCGTCATGGGTGAGCCCCAGAGGGCGCTTGAACAGCGCCGCTTCGCCCGGCCCGTCGGCTGAGCCGTTGGCAGTGGCGCCCGCCACCGGCGTGATGGTGGACAGGTCGGCACTCAGCCGCTTGATGCGGTTGCCACTGATGAAGGCAAAGCTGCCGGAGGCCTCCTGGTCGATGTCAATCAACCCGTACAGCTCGGCCTGCGGGCGCAAGCCCACGATCGGCAGTGCGCTCATCGTGACCGCGGGCGGCGGCGTGACGGTCAGCAGCGCGACCTGGCTGGTGGTGATGCTCAGGCCACCGCAGTCGAGCTGTGCGCGGAACTGCAGCGCGTTGTCGATGATCAGGGGCGAGAAACTGTAGGCCGCGGCGGTGGCCGAGGGGATGTCGCTCCAGCTAAGCACGCCGCCCGATGTCTGGCCGCGTTGCCATTGAATGCCCAGCGTGCCCGCACTGCAGGTCGCTGCCACGTTGAAGCTCGCCGGCGTGCCGGCCACGACCGTGGTGGCGACGGGCTGCAGCGTGACCGTCAACACCGGCGCACTCATGAAGACCGTGAGCGTGGCGGCACTGCTCGTCGCCGTGCCCGCCGCGTTGCTGACGACGGCACGAAAGGCCGCGCCACTGTCAGCCAGCGTGGTGGCGCCCAGTGCGACTGTGGCCGCCGTGGCGCCGGCGATGTCGGTGCCGTTGCGCTGCCATTGGTAGGCGAGCGGGGCCGTGCCTGTCGCGGCGACGGTGAAGCTCGCACTCTGGCCTTCAGTCACGCTCACCGAGGCAGGTTGCAGCGTGAAGGTGGGCGGTACCGCTGCACCACCGCCGCCACCTCCTCCGCCACCACCGCCACCACCGCCGCCGCACGCAGCGACCATCAGACACACCGCGGCCAGTGCCGCGCTCCAGCCGCCGAGTCGGCGCAACCCCGTTTTGTTCATCTTGTGCTCCCGTGTGCGTGGGACACGGTTCGCGCACCGCTCCCATTCAGCATCACGGGCCCGGTTGGGCAATGCGGACATCGGCGCCCAAATAAACCTGGAGCCGCGGGTTAGCATGCCCACCACCAACGGCGGAGGCGAACTGAACCGATGGGCGACATCACGCTGCTGATTCAACGGGCTCGCGCGGGTGACAGCGGGGCGCTGGACGACTTGTTCCAGCAGCTCTACCCCGAGCTGCGCCGCATCGCTCACCTGCGCCTGCGGCGCGGCTTGCCAGACCCCGACCTGGGCACCACAGCCCTGGTCAACGAGTGCTACCTGAAGCTGCGCGACGCGCAACGCCTGGATGCCAACGACCAGGCTCACTTCCTGGCATACACGGCGACGGCGATGCGCTCGATCATCGTCGACATTGCGCGCGCCAAAGCCTCCGAGCGGCGCGGCGCCAACGCACCGCACATGACGCTCGACGAAGAGTTCGTCGGCAGCGACCCGGTGGCCGAGGCGCAGATCATCCGCGTGCATGAGGCGCTCGAAGAAATCGGCGAGTTCGACACCCGCCTCGCCAAGCTGGTCGAGATGCGCTACTTCGGCGGCATGAGCGACCCGGAGATCGCCTCTGCGTTGGACATCACCGACCGCACCGTGCGACGTGACTGGCAGAAGGCACGCGTGCTGCTGGCCGAAGCCTTGCGCTGAGCGCCTGGCCACCCCACGGAGCGCGGCATGGCGAATCTCAGGTTTCTCGCAGAAGAATGGCCGGCCATCAGCCAGCGCCTGGACGAGGCCTTGGCGGTCGACCCCACCGAGCGCGAGGCTTGGCTCGATTCGCTGGCCGAGACCGATTCCGTCAAACACAAGCTGCGCCAGCTGCTGCGCGGGGCCCCGGGCGTCGAAACCGACGAGGTGCTGCTCACGCTGCCGCGCTTCACGATCGGCCCGGCCGCCTCTGGCGAAACCGAGTTCGCAGCAGGCGCCGCGGTTGGCCCCTATCGGCTCGTACGGGAACTCGGCGTCGGCGGCATGGGGCTGGTGTGGCTCGCCGAACGCGTGGACGGTGGGCTGAAGCGGCCGGTGGCGCTCAAGCTGCCGCGATTGAGCTGGTCGCGTGGGCTGGCCGAGCGCATGACCCGTGAGCGCGACATCCTGGCCACCCTGGATCACCCCCACATCGCGCGCCTTTATGACGCCGGTGTCGACGCGCACGGCCGGCCCTATCTGGCGCTCGAGTACGTCGAAGGCGAGGCCATCGATGCGTATTGCGAGCACCACGCACTGCCGCTGAAAGACCGCCTGCGGCTGCTGCTGCAAGTGGCCCGTGCGGTGGCGCACGCGCACGCTCGGCTGGTCGTGCACCGCGATCTCAAGCCCGCCAACATCCTCGTCACCGACGCGGGCGAGGTGCGGCTGCTCGATTTCGGCATCGCCAAGCTGATGGAAGGCGAACTCACGCAAGAGACGCAGCTCACGCAGCAAGGCGGCCGCGCGATGACGCTCGACTACGCGAGCCCCGAGCAAATTCGCGGCGAGCCGCTGGGAACCGCGAGCGATGTCTACAGTTTGGGCGTGGTGGCCTATCGGTTGCTCGCCGGCACCAGCCCTTACACGCTCAAGCGCCAAAGCGCGGCCGCGCTCGAAGAGGCCATTGCGTCGATCGACCCGCCGCCCGCAAGCGTTGCCAGCACCGACCCGGCGGTGCGCAAGCAGCTGCGCGGCGACCTCGACGCGGTGTTGAACAAAGCCCTGAAGAAGAACCTGGCCGAGCGCTATGCGACGGTCGATGCGCTGATCGCCGACATCGAAGCCAATCTGGGCAGCCGCCCGGTGCAAGCACAGCCCGATCGCTTCAGCTACCGGGCGGCCAAGTTCTTGCGCCGCAACCGCTGGCCGGTAGCAGTGGGGTCAGCCGCAGCGTTGGTGCTGATGGTGAGCGTGTCGGTTGCGCTGTGGCAGGCTCGAGCAGCATCTGAACAGCGCGATCGTGCGCTCACGGCTTTGTCACACAACGAGGCCATCACCGACTTTCTCTCTCTCTTCGTGACCGAGGCGGCACAGTCGGACCACCCGGTCAAACTGGGCGACATGCTGGAGCGCGCCGAAGCCATGGCAGACAAGCAGTTTCGCGACCTCCCCGACGACCGGGCCGTGGTTCTGGCGATGCTCGGCATGTATCACAGCGCTTTCGGCGCCAGCCTCAAGGCCGAGACTTTGCTCAAGCGGGCCCGCGAGAGCGCCCGCGATTCGAAAGACGTTTCGCTGAAGGCCCGGCTCGTTTGCCAACACGCGACCATCCTGCAAGACCTGGGCAACATCGACGAGGCTCGACGCGACCTGGAGCAGACGGCGAACCGCAACGACATCGACGCTCAAACGGCCGCCGAGTGCCTGGCCTATCTTTCATATGTGTCGCGTGCCCTCAACGACGGCCCCGGTGCCGTCGCACTGACGCAGCGCGCACTCGAACGCCTGCGCGAGGTGGGGCGCCCGCAGCCGATGTCGCAAGCCACGCTGCTCGGCGACCTAGCCAGCGGTTTGGAATTGAGCGGGCGCAACGACGAGGCACAGAAGCAATTCGCCGCAGCGATGCAACTGTTCACCGCGCTCGGCCGCGAATCGGGTGCCGAGGCGATCATCGTGCTCAACAACTGGGGGCATGTCAGCCTGGGTGCGGGTGATGCGAAATCTGCACTGCAGAGGTACGACGACATCCTGGCCCTGCATGCCCGCAACGGCGATAGTGCCCCGGGTCATCACGAACTCAGCAGCCGGGGCGCCGCATTGCTTCTGCTCGGCCGTTACGATGAGGCCATCGACAGCTTCGACCGCGCGTTCGTGATAGCAAAGGAGCACGGCCAACTCACGTTGCAGGGCTACTGCCTGGCGGCCGCAGGTATAGCAATGCGTGAATTGGGCGAGCTGGACAAGGCGGCCTATTACCTGCTTCGCGTGGAGGCGCTGGGTGAAGGGGCCCGCCCAGCAGGGAGCCCGGGGGCGGCGCAAGAACACAACCTGCGCGGTCGCCTCGCGCTGTCTCGCGGGGACCTTCCGCTGGCGCGGCGCGAGTTCACGGTGCTGCTGGAGGACCGCAAAGCCGATACCTCGATCGTCAACGCCTTGATCGGTCGGGCAGAAACGGGTTTGCGCGAAGGACGGCTCGAACTCGCCTCGACCGATGCGCAAGACGCCCTGCGGCTGGCCAAAACACTGCAAGGCAGCATTCCGTATTCGGTGCGGACAGGGGAGGCCTGGTTGATTGAAGGCGAGACCCGGTTGCAGCAAGGCGCCGTGGCAGCAGCACGAGAGGCCTTCGCTGCGGCCGTGGACCAGCTGAGCCACAGCGTCGACGCCTCGCACCCTGCGCTGAAGCGTGCTCAGAGCCTGCTCGACAAAGCTCGGGCCGCTTCAACCAGGTGAAGGGCGGCGCACTACGTGAACATCAGGTAGCCGTTCCACCCCACCCAGGCTGCGCCCACTGCAAGCAAGGCGATGGCTCCCGAAAGCCGTGCCGCGCCTTTGCTCGTCGCACCTTTCTCGAACGCCAACGAAGCGCCGAAGATCATCACGCCGAGGCCAATGCAGAGGCTGAGCTTGACCGACGCCCACCCGGCCCAGAACGAACCGAGCCCGGCGCCCAGCCCCACCAAGGCAACGAGAACCCAGAGCGGCCGTTTCGGGATCTTGACCTTCTCGCCCGCCAGCAAGGCGACGAGCCCCCCGATGCCCACAAACACAGCCGAGGTGAGAACGCGGGCCACGAAGAAGGTCACGGGATCGACGCCAACGGTGATGCTCATCAAGTCTCCTATGAAGTGGAAATCCGAAGGTCTTTGACGAGTTGTTCGCTCGGCTGAAGGCTCCGACCGCGGGGTCTTGTTCAGCCTTACGAGAAAGTGCGCTTCATCCGGACATTGCCGGCGTGATGGGGTCGACGCAGCCCGCACCGCTGAAACGCGTCCGGCTTTTCTCCGACGACATGGCGGCGGCCCAGGAGGCAGCCAACGCTGTGGTCAAGCGCCGATCGACAGGCCCTGTGCGGCTTGCGCCAGCAGGCTTCGCGCGCTGGCGATGTCCGGACCCACGTGCTGGTCGATGCGGCGGATGAACGGGCAGGTGAGTACCGCGTAGGCGTTGCCATAGGGGTCGCGCAGCGGGATCGAGATGTCGGTGACGCCGAACACCTGCTGGCTCTCGCCTTCCCAGTGGCCCTGCGCCCGCACACGCTCCAGCAAGGCCTGCATATCGCCGGCCGACATCGGCACCTCGCCTTCCAGCACCTCGTGATCGGCCAGCATCTCGGCCTGCCGTTGCGGGCTCTGGAAGGCCAGCATCGCGTGGCCCGATGCGGTGTCGACCAGGTTCACGCGCACCCCAAGCCGCAGCGACAGCCCCCAGTTGTTGGGGCTGGCCACGTGCGCCACCACCGTCAGGTTGCCTCGCTCGTAGACCACCAAGTGGCACGACTGCTCGGCGGCCTTCGCAAAGGCGTCCATCACCGGCAGCGCGCGCGCCACCAGCCGGTCGTAGGGCGGGTGGCGGTGGGCCAGCACGAAGAGCTTGAGCCCCAACGCATAGCGGTCGCCCTCCGGCGAGCGGGTCACGTAGTGGCGTGCCACCAAGCGCTCGAGCATCCGGTAGATCTCGCTCTGGCTGCGGCCCATGGCCTTGACGATCTCGCCGCGCGTCAGCCCATGGGGCTGCTCGGCCAGGAGCTCCAGGATGTCCAGGCCCTTGTCGAGGGCAGGCGCACGGTAGCGATCAGGCGCTTCGTTGTCATTGCTCACTGTGCATTTTGGATAAGGCTTGCAATGGGTCAAGGGCAATGCGTCGCTCAGCTCGGCTGAATCGAGTGAGGGTTACCTCGGGCTGTGCAGATGCGCCCGGACTCTACAACATTCACCCATGAACATCATGTTCGTATATGAACTGATGGTGAAAACCAGAACACGTCCCGAGACATCGCCGATGAAACGACACGCCCGGGGCTGCCCTGGCCCTGCACTGAGCGCCGCATGACCGCTCCGCTCGTCAGCCTCACGCATGTGTCGAAGTCGTTCGCCGGCGTGCGCGTGCTCGACCAGGTGAACCTCGAGCTGCTGCCCGGCGAGGTGCATGCGCTGATGGGCGAGAACGGCGCGGGCAAGAGCACGCTGATGAAGATCCTGGCCGGCGTCTACACGCGGGACGGCGGCGAGATGCTGCTCGATGGCAAGCCGGTCGAGGTGGACAGCCCGCGCGCTGCGCAGCAGCTGGGCATCGGCATCATTCATCAGGAACTGAACCTGATGAACCACCTGACGGCGGCACAGAACCTGTTCATCGGCCGCGAGCCGCGCCGCTTCGGCCTGTTCCTCGACGAAGACGCGCTCAACGCACGCGCACGCGATATCTTCGACACGCTGCACTTGCAGCTCGACCCACGCACCGTGGTGGGCTCGCTCACCGTAGCGCGGCAGCAGATGGTGGAGATCGCCAAGGCGCTGTCGTTCGACTCGCGCGTGATGATCATGGACGAGCCCACCGCCGCGTTGAACGACGCCGAGGTCACCGACCTCTTCCGCGTGATCGCACAGCTGAAGGCGCGCGGCGTGGGCATCGTCTACATCTCGCACAAGATGGACGAGCTGCAGCGCATCGCCGACCGCGTGACGGTGATGCGCGACGGCCAGACCGTCGCCACCGTGGCGATGGCCACGACGCCGGTCGACCGCATCATCGCGATGATGGTCGGGCGCGAGCTGGCCAGCGGCGAACACGCCGAGATCCCCGACACCTCGAAGGCCGAGGTCGCGCTCGAGGTGCGCCACCTGAACCGCGGCCGCGCCGTGCGCGACGTGAGCTTCACGCTGCGCCGTGGCGAGATCCTCGGCTTCGCCGGGCTGATGGGCGCCGGCCGCACCGAGGTGGCCCGCGCGATCTTCGGCGCCGACCCGCTGGACTCGGGCGAGGTGCGCGTGCACGGCAAGCTGGTGAAGATCGCCTCACCTGAAGACGCGGTGCGCCACGGCATCGGCTACCTGTCGGAAGACCGCAAGCACTTCGGCCTCGCCACCGGGCTGGATGTGGAAACCAACATCGCCCTCTCGAGCATGCGCCGCTTCCTCAAGGCCGGCTTCATCGACACCGCGTCCACCCGGCGCATCGCGCAGGACTATGTGCGCCAGCTCCAGATCAAGACACCGTCGGTCACGCAACCGGTACGGCTGCTGTCGGGCGGCAACCAGCAGAAGGTGGTGATCGCGAAATGGCTGCTGCGCAACTGCGACATCCTCTTCTTCGATGAACCGACCCGCGGCATCGACGTCGGCGCCAAGAGCGAGATCTACCGGCTCATCCGCGAGCTCGCGGCGCAGGGCAAGGCCATCGTGATGATCTCGTCGGAGCTGCCCGAGGTGCTGCGCATGAGCCACCGCATCCTCGTGATGTGTGAAGGCCGCATCACCGGCGAGCTGAGCGGGCACGGCGCCACGCAAGAAGCCATCATGCAGCTCGCCACCCAGCGCGAAGCGCCCGCACCCCACCCGACCTTGGCCCAGGCGGCCTGAGGACACACCCCATGACCCAGGAACTTTCGATCCCGCGCCCCAGCGCCTTCAGCAGTGTGAAGACCGCGCTCTTCAACCCCGCCACGCGCCAGAAGTTGCTGGCCTTCGCGAGCCTGATCGTGCTGATGGCGTTCTTCACCGCGGCCTCGCCCAACTTCCTGACCACCGACAACCTCGTCAGCATCCTGCAGTCCACTGCGGTCAACGGCGTGCTGGCGATTGCCTGCACCTTCGTCATCATCACCGCCGGCATCGATTTGTCGGTCGGCACGATGATGACCTTCTGCGCGGTGATGGCCGGCGTGGTGCTCACCTACTGGGGCATGCCACTGCCGCTCGGCATCCTCGCGGCCATCTTGTTCGGCGCGCTGTGCGGCTTCACCTCGGGTGTGCTGATCGCCAAGCTCAAGATCCCGCCTTTCATCGCCACGCTGGGCATGATGATGTTGTTGAAAGGCCTGTCTCTGGTGATCTCGGGCACCAAGCCGATCTACTTCAACGACACGCCCGGTTTCACCGCCATCTCGCAAGACTCGTTGATCGGCGACCTGCTGCCCGCGCTGCCGATTCCGAATGCGGTGCTGATCCTGTTCCTCGTCGCGGTGGGCGCGAGCATCGTGCTCAACAAGACGCTCGTCGGCCGCTACACCTTCGCGCTCGGCAGCAACGAAGAGGCGGTGCGCCTGTCGGGCGTGAACACCTCGTTCTGGAAGATCGTGGTGTATTCGATCAGCGGCGGCATCTGCGGCATCGCCGGCCTGTTGATCGCCTCGCGCCTGAACTCGGCGCAGCCCGCGCTCGGCCAGGGCTACGAGCTGGACGCGATCGCCGCGGTGGTGATCGGCGGCACCTCGCTCTCAGGTGGCACCGGCACCATCCTCGGCACCATCATCGGCGCCTTCATCATGAGCGTGCTGATCAACGGGCTGCGCATCATGTCGGTCGCCCAGGAATGGCAGACCGTGGTCACCGGCGTGATCATCATCCTGGCCGTCTACACAGACATCCTTCGCCGCGGCAAGGCATGAGTACCGCCCGGCCGCCCGAAGGTGCTCATTCCCGCTTGGCGGGACCGCACGAAGTGCGTAGGGTGCCCCATTGAGCATCGTGTGCATCGATCCGCATCCGGGCGGCATCCGGACTCACTCACAACAGGAGACAAACGCATGATCAAGAGAAGAGCACTGGGCATTGCCCTCGGCCTGAGCGCCACCCTCGGCCTGAGTGGCCAGGCCCTCGCGCAAGAGATCTACATCCCGCTGGTCTCCAAGGGCTTCCAGCACCAGTTCTGGCAGGCGGTGAAGTCGGGCGCCGAACAGGCAGCGAAAGACTACAAGGTGCGCGTCACCTTCGAAGGCCCCGAGACCGAAGCCATGGTCGACAAGCAGATCGACATGCTCTCGGCCGCCTTGGCCAAGAACCCGAAGGCCATCGGCTTTGCCGCGCTCGACAGCAAGGCCGCGACGCCGCTGCTGAAGAAGGCGCAGGCCGCGAAGATTCCGGTGGTCGCGTTCGACTCGGGCGTGGACAGCGACATCCCGGTCACCACCGCCACCACCGACAACGCGGCCGCCGCGGGCCTGGCTGCCGACAAGATGGCCGAGCTGATCGGCAAGGAAGGCGAGGTCGCACTCGTCGTGCACGACCAGACCAGCCGCACCGGCATCGACCGACGCGACGGCTTTCTCAACCGCATGAAGGCCGCCTACCCGAAGGTCAAGATCGTCTCGGTGCAATACGGCGGCGGCGACCAGCTCAAGTCGACCGAGATCACCAAGTCCATCCTGCAAGGCAACCCGAACGTGAAGGGCATCTTCGGCGCCAACGAAGGTTCGGCCATCGGCGTGCTGAACGGCGCCAAGGAGATGAAACGCAAGATCGTCATCATCGGCTACGACTCGGGCAAGCAGCAGAAGGCGGCGATCACCAGCGGCGAAATGGCCGGCGCGATCACGCAGAACCCGGTGGGCATCGGCTACAAGACTGTCGAAGCGGCGGTGAAGGCGCTGAAGGGCGAGAAGCTGCCGAAGATCATCGACACCGGCTTCTACTGGTACGACAAGACCAACATCACCGACCCGAAGATCGCAGCCGTTCTGTACGACTGATTTGTACGACTGAGCTGTGCGACTGACATCCGGAACGATGTGCTGAAAGACTGCCCATGACCACCATCCGCTCGATGCGCGTGATCGACGTGCGCTTCCCGACCTCGAAGCTGCTCGACGGGTCGGACGCGATGAACCCCGACCCCGACTACTCGGCCGCCTACGTGGTGCTGGAGACCGACACGCCGGGGCTGGAGGGCCATGGGCTCACTTTCACCATCGGCCGCGGCAACGACATCTGCTGTGCCGCCATCCGCGCGATGCAGCACCTGATCGTCGGCAAGAGCCTGGCCTGGATCGCCGAAGACATGGGCCGCTTCTGGCGGCACATGACCTCGGACAGCCAGCTGCGCTGGATCGGCCCGGACAAGGGCGCCATCCACCTGGCCACCGGTGCGATCGTCAGCGCCGCGTGGGACCTGTGGGCCAAGTCCGAAGGCAAGCCGGTGTGGGCGCTGGTGGCCGACATGTCGCCGGAAGAGATCGTGAAGCTGATCGACTTCCGCTACATCACCGACTGCATCACGCCGGCCGAAGCGCTGGCGCTGTTGCGCGAGCGCGGCGCCGGCAAAGCCGAGCGCCGCGCCGACCTCGAAGCCAACGGCTACCCGAGCTACACCACCAGCGCCGGCTGGCTCGGCTACCCCGACGACAAGCTGCGCCGCCTGGTGCAGGAAGCCAAGGACGCCGGCTTCTCGCACATCAAGATGAAGGTCGGCCGCGACCTGCAGGACGACATCCGCCGCCTGCGCATCGCACGCGAGGTGGCCGGCCCCGCGCTCACGCTGATGATCGACGCCAACCAGGTGTGGGACGTCGACCAGGCCATCGAATGGCTGCCGCACCTGGCCTTCGCCAAGCCCTGGTTCATCGAGGAGCCGACGAGCCCGGACGACATCGAAGGCCATCGCCGCATCCGCGAGGCGATGAAAGGTCAGATGCAAGTCGCCACCGGCGAGATGTGCCAGAACCGCATCGTCTTCAAGCAACTCATGATGCGCGGCGCCATCGATGTGGTACAGATCGACGCCTGCCGGCTCGGCGGCGTCAACGAGGTGCTCGCGGTGATGCTGATGGCCGCGAAGTACGGCCTCAAGGTGTGCCCGCATGCCGGCGGCGTGGGCCTGTGCGAGTACGTGCAGCACCTGTCGATGATCGATTACCTCTGCATCGCCGGCACGAAAGAAGGCCGCGTGATCGAGTACGTGGACCACCTGCACGAGCACTTCGTCGACCCGTGCGTGGTGCGCAACGCGGCCTACATGCCGCCCAAGCGCCCGGGCTATTCCATCGAGATGAAGCCCGAGTCGCTGGCGCAGTACACCTACACAGGCTGAACGCCATGCTGCGCACGGACAGCCACCAGCATTTCTGGCGCTACGACCCGGTTCAGTACGACTGGATCGGCCCCGGCATGGAACGCATCGCGCGCGACTGGCTGCCCGACGACTTGCTGCCGCACTTGCAAGCCAGCGGCATCGATCGCTGCATCGCCGTGCAGGCACGCACCGAAGAGGGCGAGACCGACTTCCTGCTCGGCCTGGCCGCGCAGCACCCGTGGATCGCCGGCGTGGTGGGCTGGATGGAGCTGCGCGAGGGCGATGCGGCCTCGCGCCTCGCACGTTGGAGCGAGCAGCCTGCGCTGAAGGGCATGCGCCACGTGCTGCAAGGCGAAGCGGACGTGCGCGCGGTGATCGACAGCCTCGTGTTCCGCCGCAACGTGGCTGCAGTGCAGGCGCAAGGCCTGGTCTACGAGCTGCTGGTCTACGACCACCAATTCGCCGGCATGGCCGACTTCTGCGCCAAGCTCGACGGCCACGCGCTGGTGCTCGACCACCTGGGCAAGCCGGCCATCCACAAGCGCGACCCTGCGGTGCTGCAGGCCTGGCGCGAGGCGCTGCGGCCGGTGGCTGCGCTGCCACATGTGAGCTGCAAGCTCTCTGGTTTTGTCACCGAAGCGAACTGGCGCGATGGCCGGCTCGAGGGCCATGCGCCGGCCGACTTCCACGCGTACCTCGACGTGGCGCTCGAACTCTTCGGCCCCGAGCGCCTGATATTCGGCAGCGACTGGCCGGTGTGCCAGCTGGCCGCGTCGCATGCCGAAGTGGTCGCGCTCGTCGACGACTGGTCGACGCTGCGCCTGTCACCCACCGAGCGCGATGCGCTGTGGGGCGGCAACGCGCAGCGCTGTTATGGCCTCACTGCAGACCCCCACTCGCGTTCGGCCGAGCCCAACCCCCGTTCGCCCTGAGCCTGTCGAAGGGCCACCTCACCATCCATGGACCTGCACCTCCAAGACAAGATCATCATCGTCACCGGCGGCGCCAGCGGCATCGGCGCCGCCATCTGTTCGCAGCTCGCGCAAGAAGGCGCGGTGCCGGTGGTGTTCGACCGCAGCCCGGTCGCGCCCGAGCTGCTCGCGAAGTGGCAAGCGACGTCACCGCGTGCGAGCGCGAGCCAGCTCGACCTGACCGACGAAGCCGCCTGCCGCGACGCGGTCGATGCCACGCTGGCCACCTATGGCGGCATCGATGGTCTGGTCAACAACGCCGGCATCAACGACGGCGTGTCGCTGAGCGCCGGGCGCGCGGCCTTCATGCACTCGCTCGAAGCCAACCTCGTGCACACGTACCTGCTGGCCCACCTGTGCGAGGCGCAGCTGAAGGCATGCCGCGGCGCCATCGTCAACATCGCCTCGAAGACCGCTCTCACCGGCCAGGGCGGCACCAGCGGCTACGTGGCCGCGAAGGCCGGGATGCTGGGGCTCACGCGCGAATGGGCGGCATCGCTCGCACCCTTTGGCGTGCGCGTGAATGCGGTGGTGGTGGCCGAGGTGATGACGCCGATGTACGAGCGCTGGCTCGCCACCCATCCCGACCCAGCCGCCTCGCTGCAGAAGATCAACTCGCGCATCCCGCTCGGCCACCGCATGACCACCGCGGAAGAAATCGCCGACATGGTGGTGTTCCTGTTGTCCGACCGTTCGTCGCACACCACCGGCCAGTGGCTGCACCCGGACGGCGGCTACGTTCACCTCGACCGCGCTCTCTAGGAGACCCGATGCGCCATTGCCTGATGCTCGACCTGAAGGACGACCCCGCGCTCATCGCCGGATACGAGGCGCACCACCGCGCCGTGTGGCCTGAGGTCGCACAGCACCTGCGCGACGCCGGCATCACCGGCATGGAGATCTACCGCCTCGGCACGCGGCTGTGCATGTTCATGGAGACCGATGACGCCCGCTTCGACGCCGCGCGCAAGGCCGAGCGCGAGGCGAACGATCCGCGGCTCAAGGCCTGGGAGACGCTGATGTGGCACTACCAGGCGCCCACGCCGTGGACGCCCGAGGGGCAGAAGTGGGTCGAGGCGGCGCGCATCTTCGACTTAGCCTCACCCTCATCGGGCTGACATCTTCACGGGGACACACGCAAGCTCTAGACTCGCGGCCCTGTTGCCAAGCACCTGGGGCTGCCGATGTATTCCGCCACGTTCACCTTTGCGAAGAAGCAGTTCGACGAGGAGTTCCACCGTCTCGACGCCACCATCGCCGAAGTCGCGCGCAGCCTGCCGGGCTACCTGGGCGAAGAGGCCTGGGAAGGCAGCGGCGACTGCGCCGGCCTCGTCTCCAACGTCTACTTCTGGGAATCGCTGGAGGCCTTGCAGGCCCTGATGCAGCACCCGGCTCACCTGCAGGCCAAGGCCGCGCAATCGAATTGGCTCGACGGCTACCAGGTCGTCATCTCGCAGGTGCTGCGCAGCTATGGTGATGTGCAGCGGCCTCTGTCGATTGCGTCCGCCGCGCTGCGCAGCCCATGAAGGCACCCGCCACGTCCTTCGCGCTGACGGTCTTCCAGGGCCGCGCCGGTGACCGCAACCCGCATGCGATGCGGGCGGCACCGAGGCTCGGGGCGGCGTGGGCTGCACGCACCGACCTGATGCCTGTGCACGTGGGCGAGCCGCAACCCCCGCTGGCCGCCAGCTGGGAGGTGGAGCTGCCTGCCGCAAGCGCCGAACTGTCGGCCCTGGCCGCCCGCTGCGACGCCGTGCTCTCGACCTATGCCGTGCCGCTCACCGTGATGGGCCGCTGCGCCACGGCCCTGGCCACCCTGCCGGTGGCAGTGCGTCACCACCCCGAGGCCTGCGTGGTGTGGTTCGACGCGCATGCCGACTGCAACACGCCGCAAAGCTCGACCAGCGGCTACCTCGGCGGCCTGGTGCTCAGCGGCGCCGCGGGACTGTGGGACAGCGGCCTGGGCGCAGGGCTGGACCTGAAGCGCCTGGTGCTCGTCGGCTCACGCGACATCGATCCGCCCGAGGCGCGCCTCATCGCTTCAGCCGGCATCACCCTCGTCGGCCCCGGCTCGAATTTGGCCATGCGGCTTGCGAGCGCGTTGCAAGGCCGCCCCGCCTACGTGCATTTCGATTGCGACGTGCTCGAGCCCGGCCTGGTGCCCACCGAGTACCGCGTGCCGGGTGGCCTGGGCTGGCAAGACGTGCGCGAGGCCTTTGCCGTGCTGGCCGTGAACGGCATCGTCGGCCTGGAGATTGCCGAGTTCGAAGACAGCTTCGATCCGGGCGGCCCGCCCGCATCGGCCGAGGCCTTGCTCGACAGCCTGTCGACCGCCTGGGCGACGACCCGGCCTTAGAGCGCCGCGGCCATCGCCGCCAGCTTGGCCACCGTGTTCATGTTGCGTGCCGTGCCGTTCTTGGCCACCGGGATCTTGAGCTTGGAGTCGGCCATGCCGTCACCGTAGAACACGTAGATCTCACGCGTGCCCAAGGCCATCTGTTCTTCCGCCTGGCCGGTCGCCGCCTTCAGCGCATCGCGCGGCGGCGGTTCGTCCAGGAAGATCGCCACGGCGCGGTTGCCGGGCGCTTCGGGAAACGGGTTCTGCTGCAGCACCGCCGCCATCTCGGCCGCCGTGCGCACCATCACACCGACGGGCTTGCCGGCGTAGGCCTGCATCGCCTTCTCCAATGCGGCCTTGACCTTGGCTTCGGCCAGCTTGCTGGTGAACACCACGTTGCCGCTGGCGATGTAGGTGGCGACCTTCTGAAAGCCTGCTGCCTCGCACATGGCCTTCAGTTCGGTCATCGGCAGCTTGCCGGTGCCACCGACGTTGACGGCGCGCAGGAGGGCGATGTAAGCGGGCATGGGCGCCGAGTTTAGAGGCGCGTGAACGCTGAAACCCGTGGACTACGATCGACCCATGCCTTCACAAGAACTCCCCGTCGTGCCCGCGAGCTACGTGCACCGCATCCGCGGTCTGCTTCAAGACGGGCAGCGCAAGTTGCTCGGCCTGGTAGGCCCGCCGGGTGCCGGCAAGTCGACCCTGGCGCAGGCGCTGCAGCAAGCTTTCGCCGACGTGTCGCAGGTGGTGCCGATGGACGGCTTTCACCTCGCCAACGTCGAACTGCAGCGCCTCGGCCGGTCCGGCCGCAAGGGTGCGCCAGACACCTTCGATGCCGCAGGCTATGCGGCGCTGCTGCGGCGCCTGCGCGCGCAGCGCCCCGACGAGATCGTCTACGCCCCCGAGTTCCGCCGCGAGATCGAAGAACCGATCGCCGGCGCCATTGCGGTGCTGCCGCAGACGCAGCTCGTGATCACCGAAGGCAACTACCTGCTGCTCGACAACGGGCCCTGGGCCGAGGTAGCGGCACTGCTCGACGACGTCTGGTACGTCGAGGTCGACGATGGGCTTCGCACCTCGCGCCTCACGCAACGCCACGAGCAGTTCGGACGCAGCCCGCAGGAGGCAACCGCCTGGGTGGCGCAGACGGACGAGCCGAATGCACGCCTGATCGCCGCGACCCGGCCGCGGGCGAAGCTCGTGTTCCAGTGGCACAACCAATGAGACATTCGCACTGAGGCAGTTGGCTTGCGACCGCCTCAGCCGGTCGTTATATTGGTCGACGCCTTGAGCACGCCGACCGCATGTTCGGCCCATCCACCCAGGAGGTTCACCATGTCTCTGCGCATCAACGACACCGCACCCGATTTCACGGCCCAGACCACGCAAGGCCCGATCCGCTTTCACGAATGGATCGGCGACAGCTGGGCCATCCTGTTCTCGCACCCGAAAGACTTCACGCCGGTGTGCACCACCGAGCTGGGCTACATGGCCGGCATCGAGAAGCACTTCAAGGAGCGCAACACCAAGCTCATCGGCCTGAGCGTCGACCCGGTCGAGAACCACTCGAAGTGGGCCGCCGACATCCAGGAAACCCAGGGCCACGCCGTCAACTACCCGATGATCGGCGACACCGATCTGGCAGTGGCCAAGCTCTACAACATGCTGCCGGCCGAAGAGCCCGGCACCTCCGACGGCCGCACCGCCGCCACCAATGCCACGGTGCGTTCGGTCTTCGTCATCGGCCCCGACAAGAAGATCAAGCTGATGATGACCTACCCGATGACCACGGGCCGCAACTTCGACGAGATCCTGCGTGTGCTCGACTCGATGCAGCTCACCGCCAAGCACAAGGTCGCCACGCCGGTGAACTGGAAGCCGGGCGACGACGTGATCATTGCCGGCTCGGTGTCCGACGACGACGCGAAGAAGCTCTACCCCGAGGGCTGGAAGGCACCCAAGCCGTACCTGCGGATCGTCAAGCAGCCGGTCTGACCAGCTCTCTGCCGGGAGCCGCGGCTCGTCGGCGACCATACAACCCGCCGGAGGCACCATGCTCTTCGAACAGATCGCCACCGGCGGCTGCCAGTCCTACCTGGTGGGTTGCGCCAAGACCTGTGTTGCCGCGCTGATCGACCCCGAGAACAGCCAGATCGACCGCTACCAGGCCCTGGCCTCGCAGCACGGCCTGCGCATCCGCTACGCGATCGACACCCACACCCATGCCGACCACTTCTCGGCCACGCGCCGGCTGGCAGAGCAGCTCGGCGCGAAGACGGTGATGCACCGCCGCAGCGCCTACCCCGGTGTGGACCTGCGGGTCGACGATGGCGAGCTGATCGCCGTGGGTGAGCTGCGCCTGCGCGTGCTCTACACGCCCGGCCACACCAGCGACTCGATGTGCCTGATCGTCGAAGACCGCGTGTTCACCGGCGACACGCTGCTGATCGGCGGCACCGGCCGCACCGACCTGCCCAGCGGTGACCCCGAGGCCCTGCACGACAGCCTGTTCAACCGCCTGTTGAAGCTCGACCCTGCCCTCAAGGTCTACCCCGCGCACGACTACAAGGGCCGCAGCCACTCGACGCTGGGCACCGAGATCGCCGACAACCCGCGCCTGCAGAAACGCGAGCGCGAGGCCTTCGTCACGATGATGCGCGAGCTCAACCTCGGCATGCCCACCCACCTGACGGAAGCCCTGCGCACGAACATGAGCGGCGGGCGCACCGTGGCCGAGATGCTGGCCGAAGCGGCGGCGTCGGTGTCGTTCATGTCGCTCGAAGAACTGCGCCGCCAGGTGGAAGAGCAACCAGGCGACCTGGTGATCCTCGACGTACGCGAACGCGAGGCCTATGTGGCCGGCCACGTGCACGGCGCCCGCCTGCTGCCACGCGGCCAGCTCGAACTGCGCGTCAACGACGAACTGCCCGACCCCACGCAGCGCGTGCTCGCCGTCTGCGAATTCGGCCGCATCTCCACGCTCGCTGCGGCCACGCTGCACGAGATGGGATTCCGCCGTGCGATTGCGCTCGATGGCGGGATGAAGGCGTGGCGCGAAGCAGGGTATCCACTGGACACCGGGGCTTAGGGCGACGCTGAACAAGGCGGGAAAGCCGGTCCTGACGTCACCTTCGGTGATACTGGTCTGAAGCGGCCTGCGCACAGTGCGCAAGCCGCCAGACTTGTCCAGGTGACGCATGCCTCCTTCCGACAAAGCCGCAACTCCGCCGGGACGCCCTGATGCCTGGTGAAGAGTCCATGCCGTTCCTGCGTGCGCTGGTCGACAGCCTGCCCTTCCTGGTCTGGCTCGAAGACGAAAAAGGCCGGCTGGTGCTCGGCAACGAGCCCTTCAGCCGATGGCTTCGCGACGATGCGCCGCGGTCACCCGACGGCGCACCGAGCGACCTTCGCTTCGTGCGCGACAGCGCGACGAACGCCGCCGACACGGCTGGGCTGTCGGAGCTGCACTACCTCGACCCCCGCGGTGACACACGCTGGATCGAAACCTGGAGCGCGCCGCTCCCCGTGAAGAGCCAGGAAGGCCTGACGATCCGCTACGCGCGCGACATCACGTCTCGCAAGGCGTCCGAGCAGGAGCTCAAGAGAACGCTCGCCTTCGTGCAGGGCATCATCGATGCGTTCCCGGACTTTCTGTTCGAGGGTACGGTGGACGGGCGCTACCTGAACACCTGGACCAAGAACCCCGAACTCCTCGCGGCATCGCGCGAGAACCTGATCGGGCGCACGGTGGACGAGGTGCTGCCGCCCGAGAGCGCCGCCATCGCGAAGGCCGCTCTGCGCGAGGCGGACGAGACCGGGCTGTCGCTCGGCAAGGTCATCGCGGTCGACACGCCGGTGGGCCGCCACTGGTTTGAGCTGTCGATCTCGAAGATGCCGATGGGCGAGGGCCAGCCTGCGCACGTGATCACCGTCTCGCGCGACGTGACCGCGCGTCTCGAGCTGCAGGCTGCGCTGGAGCAGCAGGAGCGGCAGTTCCGCACCCTGGTCGAAAACTCCCCCGACGTGATCGCCCGGTTCGACCGCTCGCTCGCGTGCCTGTATGCCAACCCGGCCCTGGCCGCCCACACCCACTCGGCACCGGCGGCGCTGGTCGGGCTCGATGCGGCACGGATGCTCGGTGACGAGGCCGGCCGCCAATTGCGGGAGCGCCTGGCCGACGTCGTGCAGAACGGCCGGGCCTTCGCCTTCGAGATGAACTGGACCGATTCGCGGGTCCAACCCGTCTGCAGCCTCGTCAACTTGACTCCGGAGTTCGGCGCCGAACAAGCGGTGACGAGCGTGCTGATGGTGGGCCGCGACATCAGCGAGCTTCGCGCCTACCAGGACCGCATCCATCGCATGGTGGAGTCGAACATCATCGGCGTGGTGTTCTGGCACGCGGACGGGCGCATCGTCGACGCCAACGATTCGTTCCTGGGCCTGCTGGGCTGGTCGCGTGATGACCTGCGGTCGGGTCGCCTTCGCTGGGACAACATCACGCCGCCGGGTCACGAAGCGGCGGATGCGCGAAGTGCCGAAGAGATGCAGCGCACCGGTGGCAGCCGCGCTCACGAGAAGGAATACCTGCATCGCGACGGCCACCGTATCCCCGTGCTCGTCGGTGCCGCGTTCCTCGATGGGCAACACGAGTCCGGCGTGGCGTACGTGCTGGACCTGACGGAGCGCAAGCGTGCAGACCTCGACCGCCAGGCCCGCGAGACGGCGGAAGCTGCCTCGCGCGCGAAAGGCGAGTTCCTCGCGAGCATGAGCCACGAGATCCGCACGCCGATGAACGCGATCCTCGGCATGTCGTACCTCGCGCTGCAGGGCCCGCTCGAGCCGCGGCAGCACCGGTACGTCGAGACGGTGCACCGCTCGGCCGAGTCGCTGCTGGCGATCATCAACGACATCCTCGACTTCTCGAAGGTCGAAGCCGGCAAACTCGACATGGAGCGCATCGACTTCGACCTGTCCGACGTGATAGACCACATCGCCAGCCTGATCGGCATGCAGGCGCAGGACAAGGGCCTGCAGCTGCTCTTCCATCCTTCGCCGACGGTGCCGACCCATCTGATAGGCGACCCGACTCGCCTCGGACAGATCCTGCTCAACCTCGGCGGCAACGCCGTCAAGTTCACCGAACGCGGAGAGATCGTCGTCGGCATCGACCTGGCCGAACGGGACGAGACCTCGGCACTGCTTCGTTTCGAGGTGCGCGACTCGGGCATCGGCATGACCCTCGAGCAGCAGAAGCAGCTCTTCCAGCCCTTCACCCAAGCCGACGCGTCGACCAGCCGCCGCTACGGCGGCACGGGGCTGGGCCTCGCGATCTGCCGCCGCCTGGTCGCGCTGATGGACGGGGACATCCACGTCGACAGCGAGCCCGGGGTGGGAAGCCGCTTCAGCTTCACCGCGAGGCTCGGCCTGCAGCCCGCACGGGCGGGCGCCGTCGAAACCGGCCACCGCCGCCCGCCGGACGCCCTGCAGTTGCAACAGGCGGGGCTGCGCGGCGCTCGCATCCTGCTGGTCGAAGACAACCCGATCAACCAGGAGCTGGCGCGCGATCTGCTGTCTCGCGTCGGCATCGTCGTCACGATCGCCGAAGACGGCCAGCAGGCGATCGACATCCTGGGCACGCAGTCGTTCGACGGCGTGCTGATGGACTGCCAGATGCCGGTCCTCGACGGCTATGAAGCGACAGCCATCCTGCGGCGCGAGCCCGCGCTGCGCGGGTTGCCAATCATCGCGATGACCGCGAATGCGATGGTCGGCGACCGCGACAAGGCCCTCGCCGCCGGCATGGACGACCACATCGGCAAGCCGATCAAGGTGGCCGAGATGTTCGCCACGCTGTCGCGCTGGATTTCGCCTGATCGCTTGCCTTAGGGCCGACGCAACAGCGCGCCCAGTCAGGCACCCGCCGGCGCATTGCCGGTGAACACCGCCAGCTGGGCTGCGAACGCTCGCTGGTAAGCGGGCCGCGCTTCGCCGCGGGCGACATAGGCGGCGAGGTTCGGGTATTCGTCGAGCAGTCCCGACGGCTTCAACCGGAGCAGGACGGACACCATCATCAAGTCGCCCGCGCTGAACGCGCCGTCGAGCCAGTCGGCACGCGCCAGGCGTGCGGAGAGCTCGCCCAGCCGGACGCGGATGCGGTCCCTGACGAGCGGCAGGCGCTGTTCGGCCCAGGGCTTGTCGCCTTCCTGGAACTTGGCTGTTTGAAGATCGAGGATCGGCGGCTCGACCGTGTTGACGGCGGCAAACATCCAGGTGATCGCGCGTGCGCGGGCATTCGCATCGGCAGGCAGCAGGCCGGTATGGCGCTCTGCGAGATGGAACACGATGGAACCCGACTCGAACAGGACCAGATCGCCTTCTTCGTAGGTCGGAATCTGCCCGAAAGGATGAAGCGCGAGGTGCGCGGGCTCCTTCATCGCCGCGAAGGAAACCAGGCGAACCTGGTAAGGCTGCCCCACTTCCTCGAGCGCCCAGCGAACGCGCATGTCACGCGCCAACCCTTTGCCGCGATCGGGAGATCGTTCAAAGACGGTGATCGTCGGGGTGGTCGGAAGGGTCATGGTGATGTCTCCTCGGGAGGTGTTTCGTTGAGTGCCTGACAGCCACTTATCAACTCGACGTTCGGGAAGGGCCGAAATCGACATGCTGGAACGGGTCTTTTTTCGCTGAATCTCCGAGATCACGTCCTCGTTTCCCCGGAACGGCCGGACGCCATCAAGTTACTCCGAGGGCCGCCGATATACCGCCCACATTCAACAATCGAAGCGGGAGCTCGTGTGCTGATCCTCAACAACGTCAAGATTGGTACGCGCCTCGTTGCAGGCTTCGTGCTTGTCATCCTTTTCGGCCTGGCCGTCGCGCTGCTGGGCTGGCGCCAGCTGGCAGGCGTCGACCAGATGGTCAATTCCCTGGCGGACCAGCGCATGCAGATGGTGCTGAACATCAGCGAGTTGAAGGACAACGTCAACCTGGCAGCCCTCAGCGCCCGCGACATCGTGCTGGCGGGCAAGGACACCGCCGTGGTCGACCGCGAGAAGAAGCGGCGTGAAGAAATGCGCGCCCGCAACCCCAAGCTGCTGGAGGCCCTGCAAAAAGGCGCCGTCACCGAAGCCGAGAAGGATGCGCTCCAGCAGATGGCAACGCAGCGCGGGGCCTACACCAAGTCGATGGACAAGGTGCTCACCGCCGCCGCAGCGGGCCAGCAGGAAGAAGCTGCACGCATCAATCTGCAGGAAACCCGCCCGATCCAGGACGCCTATTTCAAGACGCTCGACGCCTTCAAGGACACGCAGCTGGCGCTGATGCAGAAGACCGCGACAACGATCAATGAGACGACCAGCCGGGCCAGCTCGCTGATGCTGGGCATCGCCGCGTTGTCCACGCTGTGCGGGCTGGTGCTGGCCGGCTTGCTGACTGCGTCCATTACCCGGCCGCTGAGCAATGCCGTGGAAGTGGCGCGCGCTGTGTCACAAGGTGATCTGACGACCCCGATCCACCCCCAGGGCCGCGACGAAGCCGCCGAACTGCTGGGTGCCATGAAGATCATGACCGAAAGCCTGGCCGCACTGGTGGGAACGGTGCGCCAGACCTCCGAGAGCATTGCCACCGGCTCGGGCCAGATTGCCACCGGCAACGCCGACCTGTCGCAGCGGACCGAAGAGCAGGCGTCCAACCTGCAGCAGACCGCGGCGTCGATGCACCAGCTGTCCAGCACGGTGAAGAGCAACGCCCACACCGCGCAAGAAGCCACCCGCTTGGCTCACGAAGCCTCGACCGCTGCCAGCCAGGGCGGCGCGGTCGTCAGCCAGGTCGTGCAGACCATGACCGAGATCAACGCCAAGTCCGGCCGCATTGCCGACATCATCGGCGTGATCGACGGCATCGCGTTCCAGACCAACATCCTCGCGCTGAACGCTGCTGTGGAAGCGGCCCGTGCCGGCGAGCAAGGGCGCGGCTTTGCCGTGGTGGCCGCGGAAGTGCGTGCACTGGCCCAGCGCTCGGCCCAGGCCGCGCGCGAGATCAAGACCTTGATCGGCGCCAGCACCGAGACGGTACAGAACGGCGCCGAGCTGGTGGAGCAGGCCGGCCGCACCATGGGCGACATCGTCGCCCGGGTCAAGCAGGTGACCGACCTCGTCAGCCACATCGGCAATGCGTCGCACGAACAGTCCGAAGGCATCGGCCAGATCAACGAGGCCGTGACCGAACTCGACACCGCGACCCAGCAGAACGCGGCGCTGGTGGAAGAGTCGGCCGCTGCGGCGGAAAGCCTGGATCAACAGGCCCGCAAACTGGTCGAAGCGGTGTCGAGATTCAAGTTGCAGGCCGCTTGAGACCTGGCGGTGCTGAAGGGCCTGCCGAGCCCTCAGCGCCGCCTTGAAGCACACCGCCCTGCAAGCCCTTGCATTGCCTCACGGCCGCTGATCTCGTACGCTAGGCGCCAGTAGCCCCCGCCGTGGCGCGCGCGCCGCGCGAGGACTCGATCCGGATCCTTCCTGTTCTGTGGCGCATCGCGCACGGGGGTGTCGGCATGTCGAGTTCCAACCATCCGGGCATGGCCCGCATCCGCACGCTGGCCTTTGTCGGCCAGACGACGGCAGGCAAGACCAGCCTGGTCGAGGCCCTGCTCGTGCGCTCGGGCACGATCGGTGCGCCAGGGTCGGTCGAGCGCGGTACCACCGTCTCCGATTACGACCCGATGGAACGGCGATTGCTGCATTCTCTGCAAGCCTCGCTCACGCACTTCAGCCACGGCGAGGCGTTCATCCACCTGATCGACACGCCGGGCTACGCCGACTTTGCCGGCCACGCGCTGTCGGCGCTCGAGGCGGTGGACACGGCGGCGATCGTCGTCAACGCTCAGGCGGGCATCGAGCAGATGGTGCTGCGGATGATGGACTGGGCCACGCAGCGCGGGCTGTGCCGGCTGATCGTCGTCAACAAGATCGATGCGCAAGACGTCGATTGCGGCGCGCTGGTGCAGCAGCTGCAGTTGGCCTTCGGCAAGGTGTGCCTGCCGATCAATCTGCCGACGCCCAATGGCGCGTCGGTCATCGACTGCTTCTTCAATACCAGCGACCACCCCTCGCGGCCGACACAGTTCTCATCGGTCGAGCAGGCACACCGCGCGCTGGTGGAGCAGGTGGTCGAGGTGGACGCCGAATTCGTCGACCGCTACCTGAACGATGGCGACGTGGACCCGCGCGAGCTGCATGCACCGCTGGAGCAGGCGCTGCGTGAAGGGCACCTGGTGCCGATCTGCTTCGTGTCGACGCGCACGGGTGCAGGCGTCGGCGAGCTGCTCGACGTGATCGAGCGGCTGCTGCCCAATCCGATGGAAGGCAACCCGCCGCAGTTCTTCAAAGGCGAAGGCGACGCGGCACAGCCGATGCAGGCCGTGCCCGACCCGGCGCAGCATGTGATCGCGCATGTGTTCAAGGTCACCAACGACCCGTACGTCGGCAAGATGGGCGTGTTCCGCATCCACCAGGGCACGGTCACGCGCGACAGCCAGCTCTACATCGGCGACGGGCGCAAGCCGTTCAAGGTGGGCCACCTCTTCATGCTGCAGGGCAAGGAGCATGTGGAAGTGCAGCGCGGCGTGCCGGGCGACCTGTGCGCCGTGGCGAAGGTCGACGAGATGCACTTCGATGCGGTGCTGCACGACGCCGCCGAAGACGACCACCTGCACCTCAAGCCACTGCCGTTTCCAGTGCCGGTGCACGGCCTGGCGATCGAGCCCAAGCGGCGTGGCGATGAGCAGCGGGTGTGGGAGATCCTGCAGAAGCTGGTCGACGAAGACCCCTGCCTGCGCCTGGAGCATGTGGTCACCACCAACGAGACCATCGTCTACGGCCTGGGCGAGCTGCACCTGCGCACGCTGGTCGAGCGGATGAAAGACGTGCACCACTGCGACGTCGTCACCCGCCCGCCGCGCATCGCCTACCGCGAGACGGTCACCGCACTGGCCGAAGGCCACCACCGGCACAAGAAACAATCGGGTGGCGCCGGCCAGTTCGGTGAAGTGTTCCTGCGTGTCGAGCCGCTGGAGCGCGGCCAGGGCTTCCAGTTCGTCGACGCGGTGAAGGGCGGCACCATCCCCGGGCAGTTCATCCCCGCGGTCGAGAAGGGCGTGCGGCAGGCGCTCGAGGCTGGCGTGCTCGCGGGCTACCCGGTGCACGACCTGCGCGTCACGGTGCACGACGGCAAGCATCACAGCGTGGACTCCAAGGAGATCGCCTTCATCGTCGCCGGGCGCAAAGCCTGCATCGATGCAGTGCTGAAGGCACGGCCCATCGTGCTGGAGCCGATCGTCAAGGTAGAGATCACGGCGCAGGAGCCGAGCCTGGGCGACATCACCGGCGACCTCGCATCACGACGTGGCCAGATCAGCGGCACGCAGACGCTGATCGACGGCAGCATCATCGTGAACGGCGAGGCGCCGCTGGCCGAGCTGGTGACCTACCAGACCCAGCTCAACGGCCTGACCGGTGGCGAAGGCCGCTACACGCTGCAGCTGAGCCACTACGACCCGGTGCCGCCGAACCAGCAGGCGGCGCTTGCGAACCAGTACAAGCTGCGTGATGAGGAGTGATTGACGGCGCCCGTGAATCTCCGGCCACCGCCGACGCGCTAAAGCTGGGCTTCGATCGCGGCCTTGTCGATCACCGACCACACGGATCGGATTCTTCCGTCCACGTACTGATAGAAGACGTTTTCGCTGAACGAGACACGCCGGCCACCGATGTCCAGATCGAGAAAGCGGCCTGTCGGTGTGCAATCGAAATTGAGGCGCGCCGCGACGGAGGTAGCGTCGGTCACCATCAGCTGAATGGAGAAGCGCAGGTCCGGGATGTCGCGGTAGTTGCCTTCCAACATCGCCCGGTAGCCAGACAAGCCGATGCGGCGGCCGTTGTAGTCCACCTCTTCGTCGACGAAGTCACCGAGCCGGTCCAGGTCTCGGGCGTTCAGGCAGGCGATGTACTGGCGGTAAAGGGTGGCGGTGTTCATGTCACGTCACGCGCGACCGCTCAGCGCCAGCCGGTGCGTGCCGTGGCCGCACCGGACGATTCGTCTTGCGTGGAGGCCATGAGCACCGTCTCGTCGGGCGGGGCCGTGAACCACGCCGAGAGCACGGCCAGGGCCATCACGATCAATACGAAGGTCGTCCGGAGGTTCATGGCCGCCTCACTTGCCGTCGAATGCGGCTTGCAGCGCCGCGATGTCGAGCTTGGTCATCTGCATCATCGCGCCCATTGCGCGCTGGGCCTTGGCGGTGTCGGGGCTCTTGAGCATGTCCATCATCGCTCGCGGCACGATCTGCCACGAGAGGCCGAACTTGTCCTTCAGCCATCCACACTGGCCGGTGGAGCCGCCCTCGCTCAGGCGGGCCCACAGGCGGTCGACCTCAGCCTGGTCGGCACAGTCGACCGCGATCGAGATCGCTTCGGTGAACGGAAATTGCGGGCCGCCATTGAGGGCCAGGAACTCCTGCCCTTCGACGACGAAGCGCATGGTCAGCACCTTGCCCTTGAGCGAGGGCACGGCGTCCCCGTAGTGCGTGACTTCGAGCACCTTGCCGTTCTTGAAGATGCCGAGATAGTGTTCGACGGCCTCGTCGGCGTTGAAGTTGAACCAGAGGCAGGGGGTGAGCTTTTGCATGGTGATCTCCTGGGGTGGTGACATTCAGGTGGGAGACCGCCGCGCGGCCGCGGCGGAGGGGCGGGAACGGGGAGTGGCTTTGGCAGCGGGCACCGGAAGCAGCGACGCCACGTACTCGTGCAGGTGCGCGATGGTTCGCGTGGCCGCAGCCGCATCGTGCTGGGCCTTGGCAAGAATGAAAGCCCCCTGGATGGCGGCCTGCGCAAAGAGCGCAACATCGAGCGGCTCCCACGAGGCCTTCGGGGCATACAAGCGCTTGGCCTCGATCAGGTCGGCCTCGACGGTGCGGGCGTGGAAGAGGATGGCCCGGTTGCAGGCATCGCGGATGTCGGGGTGCGTGCTGTAGGTCTCTTGCACCATGGTGCCCAGCAAGCAGCTGAAGTCGGCCAGCTCGCCCTGGATCAGCGAAGCGCGGAGATCGATGTAGGCCAGCACGCGTTCACGTGGGTCGGCCAGGCTGTGGAACGGGGCGCTCTCGAACATGTTGCCGGTGACGCCGGTCCAGTGCTCGGTGGCGGCGATGGCCAGTTCGTCCTTGCCCTTGAAGTGGTGGAAGAAGCTGCCCTTGGTGACGCCGGCCTCGCGGCAGATGTCGTCGACCGAACTGCCCGCATACCCTTGCACGCGGATCACGCGCAGGGCGGCGTCGAGCAGCTTTCTCTTCGGGCCTTCGGTGAGTTCGATCATTTCTTCACTCCATACCGATTAGTCGGTACGTGAACAATACCGACCGATCGGTATGGCGTCAAGCGGATTTTTCGTAATGACGCAAATCAGTGCGGGGCCTCTTGGCGGTGCGCTCGGTTTGCACGAAGAGCGGGCGACTTGGGGTTCCACGCCCCGTGCGGCCCGTTCAACACCGGCATTTAAAGCTTCACGCGTTGGCACGCGACCTGCTAAGCATGACCTGTCATAACAGGTCAGGTCCGCCGCGATGAATTCAGCCCGCAAGCCCACGCACCCCGAGAGCGCCGAGGTGCAGGTGGTGCCGATGTCGTCGGTGCCGATGCACACGCAGATCCGCGAGATCGTGCGCCGGCGCGTGCTCGACGGCACCTATGCGCCGCACTCGCAGATGCCCTCCGAGAGCCAGATGATGGAGTCGTTCTCGGTCAGCCGCATCACGATCCGCCAGGCACTCGGCGATCTGCAAAAGGAAGGCTTGATCTTCAAGGTGCCGGGCAAGGGCAGCTTCGTCGCCAAGCCCAAGGCCTTCCAGAACCTGTCGCGCCTGCAGGGCTTCGGCGAAGCGATGGGCCCGTCGGGCTACGAGACCTTCTCTCAGGTGCTGAGCATGCGGCAGGTGCCGGCCAGCGACGTGGTGGCGCGCCGCCTGCAGCTCGGCCTCGGCGACGCGGTCTATGAGATCCAGCGCCTGCGCTACCTGAACCGCGAACCGATCTCCGTCGACCAGAGCTACTTCCCGCTCGCGCTCGGCGAGCGCCTGGCGCAAGAAGACCTGCCGACGCGCGACATCTTCGTGATCCTCGAGAACGACTTCGGCCTCCACCTCACGCATGCCGACGTGCAGATCGAAGCGATCTCGGCCGACGAATTCCTCGCGCGCCAGCTGCGCATCGCCGAGGCCTCGCCGTTGCTGCGCATCGAGCGGCTCACCTACGCCGACGACAAGCCCATCGACTTCGAGTTTCTGTACTACCGCGGCGATGCCTTCCAGTACCGCCTGCGCATCGACCGCTGCTGATCCATCAACAGCACACCTGCTGGCAAACCAACACCCCTGCCCGAAACCCAACAGTCACGGAGCACACAAATGAACACCATCGAACTCGAATTCGACCTCGTCGTGATCGGCGGCGGCACTGGCGGCCCGATGGCCGCGGTCAAGGCGAAGGAGCGCAACCCCAAGCTGCGCGTGCTGCTGATCGACAAGGCCAACGTGAAGCGCAGCGGCGCGATCTCGATGGGCATGGACGGCCTGAACAACGCCGTCATCCCCGGCCATGCAACGCCCGAGCAGTACGTGAAGGAGATCACCGTCGCGAACGACGGCATCGTCGACCAGGAAGCGGTGATGGCCTACGCGGCCGGCAGCTTCGACATGATCCAGGAGCTCGACCGCTGGGGCGTGAAGTTCGAGAAGGACGAGACCGGCGACTACTCGGTGCGCAAGGTGCATCACCTCGGCGCGTATGTGCTGCCGATGCCCGAGGGGCATCACATGAAGCGCATCCTGTACCGGCAGCTGAAGCGGGCGCGGGTCGAGATCACGAACCGCGTCGTCGTCACGCGCGTGCTGACGGGGCCGGACGGCGCCGTCACCGCAGTGATGGGCTTCGACTGCCGCACCGCTGAGCTGTACGTGATCCGCACCAAGGCCGCGGTGATCTGCACCGGCGCCGCAGGCCGCCTCGGCCTGCCGGCATCGGGCTACCTGATGGGCACCTATGAGAACCCGACCAACTGCGGCGACGGCCACTCGATGGCGTACCACGCCGGCGCTGATCTCGCGAACCTCGAGTGCTTCCAGATCAACCCGCTGATCAAGGACTACAACGGCCCGGCCTGCGCGTACGTGACCGGCCCGCTCGGCGGCTACACCGCCAACAGCAAGGGCGAGCGCTTCATCGAATGCGACTACTGGAGCGGCCAGATGATGCAGGAGTTCTACAACGAACTGCTCAGCGGCAACGGCCCGGTGTTCCTCAAGCTCGACCACCTGGCCGAAGAAACGATCCAGGAGATCGAGACCATCCTGCACAGCAACGAACGGCCGAGCCGTGGCCGCTTCCACGACAAGCGCGGCAACGACTACCGCAAGCAGATGGTCGAGATGCACATCTCGGAGATCGGCTTCTGCAGCGGCCACAGCGCCTCGGGCATCCACATCAACGCGCGCGGCGAGACCTCGGTGAAAGGCCTCTATGCCGCCGGTGATTGCGCCAGCGTGCCGCACAACTACATGCTCGGCGCCTTCGTCTACGGCAAGCTGTGCGGCGAGAACGCCGCGGCGTATTGCGCCGAGGTCGGCCACACGGCGGTCGATGCCGACGCGCAAGCGGCCGAGAGTGCGCGCATCCTCGCGCCGCTACAGCGCGAGGGCGGCCTCACCCCGTACCAGATCGAATACAAGACGCGCCGCCTCGTCAACGACTACCTGCAGCCACCCAAGATCACGAGCAAGTACGAGATCGGCCTGCGCCGCTTTGCCGAGATCCGTGAAGACACCGCCTCGATGTCGGCCGGCAACGCGCACGAGCTGATGCGCGCGATGGAAGCGCACTCGATCCTCGACTGCGCCGAGATGGCCGCGCGTGCCTCGATGTTCCGTACCGAGAGCCGCTGGGGCCTGTACCACCACTACGTCGACCACCCCGAGCGCGACGACGCGAACTGGTTCTGCCACTCGCTGCTGAGCCGCGACGCGCAAGGCCAGATGGCAATGCGCAAGAAGGCGATCGAGCCCTACATCGTGCCGATCGACGACGAAGAACGAAACGCCTACCAACGCCTGCGCGTCGCCTCCAGCGCCGAAGCCGCCTGACGTTTTCTCCAAGGAGCCCGCCATGACCCTCGCCGCCACCATCACCCAAGTGCCCGTCCGCGTGGACGAGTCGAAGTGCATCGCCGAGAAGGGCTGCACCGTCTGTGTCGACGTCTGCCCGCTCGACGTGCTGGCCATCGACATGCTGACCAAGAAGGCCTACATGAAATTCGACGAGTGCTGGTACTGCCTCCCCTGCGAGCAGGACTGCCCGACCGGCGCCGTCACGGTCGACATCCCCTACCTGCTGCGCTGAGGAGCCGCGATGGACACCGGAATCCCGACCCTCGCCGAGCGCTTGGCCGACGCCGACGCCACCGTGCGCCGCCTCGCGGTCATCGACCTGCCGTACAGCGACGAAGACGACATCGTGCCGCTCTTGTTGCCGCGCCTGGCCGACACCGACGCGCAAGTCCGCACCGAAGCCATCCGCGCCCTCGAAGGCTTCGAAGAGCCCGAGGTGGTGCAGGCGCTCGCGGCCATGCTGCTCGACCCGAACGCCGACGTGCGCAAGGCGGCCGGCGAGGTGCTGTCCGAATTGAAGGAAGCGGCCTCGGCCGCACCGCTGCTGCCGATGCTGCAAGGCGGCCCAGCCGAGGTGCGCGCGCTGGCGTTCCATGCCGTGCGGGCGCTGCGTTCGCCAGAAGCCTTTGCGCCGGCGATGCAATCGCTGCGCGACCCCGATGCGGCGGTGCGCCGCGAAGCGGTCGGCGTGCTCGGTTACCTGAAAGACCCGGCTGCGATCGGCGAGCTGGCCGAGGTGGCGGCGAACGACCCGGACGTCGAAGTGCGCCGCATCGCGATCGGTGCGCTGGGCTATTCGAGCAGCGTGAGCGTGCTGCCGGCGCTTACCCGCGCACTCGCTGATAGCGGCTGGATGGTGCGCGACGAGGCCGCACAGACCATCGGCAAGCTGCGCTTGTCGCTGGCCATCCCCGAACTCGTGCATGCCATGCAGGACGACTACTGGCAGGTGCGCGTGAAGGCCGCACGCAGCCTCGGGCTGCTGAAGGCCGAGGCCGGGCTGCCCTCGCTCGTGGCTTCGCTGACCCACACCATCAGCAACCTGCGCAAGGAAGCCGTGATCGCGCTCGGCGAGATCGGCGACACGCGCGCGATCGCGCCGCTCGAGGCGGCACTGGCCGACCCCGACCCCGATGTGCGCAAGCTCGCGCGGCTCGCGCTCACCTCGATCGGGCTGGCGCAGAAGGCGCGTGTCGAAGGGGGCACGGCATGACCTTCGTCGTCACCGAAGCCTGCATCCGCTGCAAGTACACCGACTGCGTCGCGGTCTGCCCGGTCGACTGTTTTCACGAGGGGCCGAACTTCCTCGCGATCAACCCCGAGGTGTGCATCGACTGCGCGGTCTGCGTGCCCGAATGCCCAGTGGGCGCCATCGTCGCCGACACCGACGTGCCGGCGGAGCAGCGGAGCTACATCGAGCTGAACGCCCGCCTCGCCGCGCAATGGCCAGTGATCAGCCAGACCCGCGAGCCGCTGCCCGATGCCGAGGCGTGGGCCTCGGTGGTCGACAAGCGCGTTCAGCTGGTCGAGCACGCCTGAGCCGCCGCCACGCACGCGCTCCTGAATGAACCGCCATGCCCGACAAGACAGCCGCGCCCCGAGCGCACCAGCGACCACGCGCAGTGGCACCTGTCTTGCAATCGGAGGAGACGAACCGTCCATCCACTCCTTGGAGAACCTGTTCATGAAGCACATCGTCTTGCGAGTCTGCGCGGCCCTGGCGCTGTCTCTCTGCCTCGAGCTGCCGGCCTTCGCGCGGCAGGACGTGGTCATCGGCATCGGCACCCAGAACACCACCACCAACACCGTCACCGGCGGCGTGGTGCTGAAGGAGATGAAGCTGATCGAGAAGTACCTGCCCAAGACCGGCAAGTACAAGGACATCGACTTCAAGCTGGACTGGCAGAACTTCACCTCCGGCCCGCCAATCACGAACGGCATGATGGCCAAGAAGCTGCACATCGGCATGATGGGTGACTACCCGCTGCTGGTGAACGGCGCCACCGGCCAGGCGCAGCCGGGCAACGAGACGCTGCTCGTGGCCATCATTGCCTACAGCGCCTTCGGGTCGGGCAACGGCGTGGTGGTGCACAAGGACTCGCCGTACTACGAGCTCGCCGACCTCAAAGGCAAGCTGGTCTCGGTGCCCTTCGGCTCGGCCGCGCACGGCATGCTGCTGCAAGCGATGCAGAGCCGCGGCTGGAAGGACGACTACTGGGACCTCGTCAGCCAGAGCCCCGAAGTCGGCACCACCAACCTGCAGGAAAAGAAGATCGACGCGCACGCCGACTTCGTGCCATTTGCCGACCTCCTGCCGTATCGCGGCTTCGCTCGCAAGATCTTCGATGGTGCCGAGACCAAGGTGCCGACCTTCCACGGCGTCGTCGTCCGCAAGGACTTCGCAACCGAGTACCCCGAGGTGGTCGTCGCCTACATCAAGGCGCTGATGGAGGCCGATGCCTGGGTGCGCAGCAACCCGACCGCGGCGGCAGCCAAGATCGAGGAGTGGACCAAGATCGAGAAAGAGGTGGCCTACCTCTACCTCGGCCCGGGCGGCATCCACACGCTCGACCCGACCATCAAGCCGCGCTGGCTCGACACCATCAAGACCGGCCACGAAGTGCTCACACGCTTGAACCGCGTGAAGCCGCTGGACATCAACGCCTGGGTCAACGAGACCTATGTGCGCCAGGCCTTCAAGGAACTCAAGCTCGACTACGACGCGCAGAAGCACACCCTCGCGAACTACGACATCAGCGGCACCGACCCGCTGTGCAAGACACCGATCACGCGGCCGAAGGATGCCGGCGAAGTGTGGCTCGATGGCGCACCGATCGCTGCCTACGCCTCGCCGGTCTGCACGCTCGCTGCGATCAACAAGGCGCAGAGCGAAGGCAAGAAGGTCAAGGTGGCCTACCTCACCGACAAGACGCTGGGCATCAAGCTCTTCGCCGACAAGGCCTTCTATGCGGTGAACAGCAGCGACCCCAAGAAGCCGCAGATCGCACCCTTTCTGCTGAGGAAGGACGCGCAAGCCGAGGCCACGGCCACCGGCGGCCGCCTCGCGACCTACCCCGAAGCGCTCGCCGCCGCTGCCGGCCTCTGACGCCGCCTCTGATATCGCCTCTGACACCGAGGAACACACCATGCCGCCTGTCACGCAACGCCTGTTCCACGACCTGCCGCCGCCAGGCGCGCGCTCCGATGCGGCACCCGCGCGCGGATTGGCGCGGCCCGAGGACACGCTGCGCCCGGCACTGCCGGCCCCCACCGGCACGCCGGCGGCGCCGCGCTTCGCCGAGCGGGTGTGGCAGGCGCTGCGCGAGCGGGCACCCGCGCAGCTGATGGCACTCGCCTCGCTGCTCGGCATCGTGCTGTTCTGGCATCTCGCGACAACCTACAAGCTCGACTTCTACATCCGCTTCACCAACATCCCGACGCCCGCCGAGGTGCTGTCGAAGATCGTCGAGGTGAACGCGTCGCCGAAGTTCATCAAGAACGTCGGCATGAGCTTGCGGCGCATCTTCATCGGCTTCGCGATCGCCACCGTGCTCGGCGTCGCGCTCGGCATGCTGATCGGCCGCTACCGG